>ERZ747221.567-NODE-567-length-43402-cov-4.131241_pt1 | contig 43402 bp, 32 predicted proteins | sample MGYA00374949_ERZ747221 | MGnify/ENA primary metagenome ERZ747221 (study PRJEB28779, sample SAMN05720172) | bioreactor metagenome | isolation source: Anaerobic biogas reactor | place: USA:Washington, USA | collected 2015-08-08 ... | reverse complement strand
CGTCGACCGGGACGCCCGCATCGTCGCCGAGCGCGAGAAACTGATCGCCAGGCTGCGCGGCTTTTCTTTCCTGCGTGTGTTCGACAGCCAGGCGAATTTCGTCCTCTGCCGCGTCCGCAGCGTCTCCATCAACACGGTGCGGCGCGCCGTCGAAAAGCGCGGCATCATGCTGCGCTACTATGGCGGCGACATGCAGGATTACGTCCGGATCACCGTCGGCACGGCGATGCAGAACGAGTCGCTCCTGATGGCGTTACGTTCCGTCTGAGAGGGGAATGGTACGCTGATCTCGCAGATGGATCGCTGATCTCCGCTGATCGGACAGGGGATGATGATCGCGCACCGAAGTGTGCCGTTCATCTGGCGTCTGACATGTACAGGCATAGAATCTGAAAAACCAGCGAAGATCAGCGTCCGATCAGCGGAATCAGCGTACCATCGGACAGGCTTCGAAAGGGGTCCACCATGGCAAACGAACGCACCTGTGAGGTGTCCCGCGTCACCGCCGAGACCGATGTCCGCCTGCGCCTGAACCTGGACGGGTCGGGCGAGCACCGCATCGACACGGGTGTGCCCTTTCTGGACCACATGCTGGCCCACGTGGCGCTGCACGCCCCGCTGGACCTGGAACTGACCTGCCGGGGCGACACGCACATCGACGCCCACCATTCCGTCGAGGACGTGGGCATCGTCCTCGGCCATGCGCTGCACCAGGCCCTGGGCGACAAGGCCGGCATCGCGCGCTATGGGCAGCGTCTCCTCCCGATGGACGAGGCGCTGGCGCTGGTGGCCCTCGACTTTTCCGGGCGGCCCCTCCTGGCGTACGACGTGGCCATTCCATCCGCCAGCGTGGGCGCCTTTGACACCGAACTGGTGCCCGAGTTCCTGCGGGCGCTGGCTACCCACGCCGGGCTGACGCTCCACGTGCGCCTGCTGGCCGGCGGCAACAGCCACCACATCATCGAGGCGGTATTCAAGGCGTTGGGCCGCGCCCTCGGCGAGGCGGTACGCCTCGACCCGCGCCGGGGCGGCGTGCCCTCGACCAAAGGGGTGCTCTAGCGATGCTGACTATCGTCGACTATGGCGTGGGCAACCTGCGCAACGTCTATATGGCGTTCCGCCGGTTGGGCGTTGAGGCCGAGGTCACGGCCGAGGCCGGTGCGATCCGCGGCGCCCGCGCCATCGTCCTGCCGGGGGTGGGAGCCTTTGGCGATGCCATCGCCAGCATCCGCGCTTTGGGCCTGGAGGCCACCCTCACCGACGCCGCGAAGGGTGGCACGCCTTTCCTGGGTATCTGCGTCGGGCTGCAGCTCCTCTTCGAGGTGAGCGAGGAGATGGGCGAACACCGGGGCCTGGGCGTCCTCGAGGGGCGCGTGCGCCGTTTCCCGCCGGGACTCCCCGTGCCGCACATGGGGTGGAACCAGATCCAGCAGGTTCGCACGGTGCCCCTCTGGCGTGGCATCCCCAACCAAAGCCACGCCTATTTCGTGCATTCGTATTATGTCGATCCGCGCGACCCGAGCGTGGTGGCGGGCACGACGGAGTATGGCGGCGAATTCGCCTCGGCCGTGGCGCGCGGCAACCTGTACGGTATCCAGTTCCACCCAGAGAAGAGCCAGGACGTAGGCCGCGCCATCTTGCGCAACTTTCTCGTCGAGGCGGGCCTGATGGACGGTGAGTCGTGATCGTCTATCCCGCCATCGACATGCGCGGGGGGCGCTGCGTCCGCCTGCGCCAGGGCGATTTCGCCGCCGAGACGGTGTTCGCCGACGACCCCGCCGACGCGGCGCGCCGCTGGGTGGATGAGGGCGCCGCGTGGCTTCACGTGGTGAACCTGGACGGCGCCCTGGGCGAGGTCGGTGCGGACTCTCCCAACCTGGCAGCGCTGGAACGCATCCTGCGCGTCGTGCCGGCGCCGGTGCAGTTCGGCGGCGGCGTGCGCTCCCTGGAGGACGTCGCCCGCCTCCTGGGGCTGGGCGTGGCGCGCGTCATCCTGGGGACCGTGGCCGTGCGGCAGCCGGAGGTGGTGGCCGAGGCCGTGGCGCAGCACGGCGCCGAGCGCGTGGCGGTGGGCATCGATGCCCGCGACGGCCGCGTGACGGTGCAGGGGTGGACCGAGGCCGCCGAGACCACGGCGCCGGAATTGGCCGCCCGCATGGCGGCGCTGGGCGTCCGGCACGCCATCTACACCGACGTCGGGCGCGATGGGATGTTGGTGGGCGTCAACGTCGAGGGCACCGTCGGCCTGGCGCGCGCCTCGGGGCTGCAGGTCATCGCCTCGGGCGGCGTGGCATCGCTGGACGACGTGCGCGCCCTGAAGGCGCGGGAGGACGAGGGGATCGCGGGTGTGATCATCGGCATGGCGCTCTACCGGGAGGCGATCCGCCTCCCCGAGGCGTTGGCCGTGGCGAGATAGTGCTTATCGCGAGAGGAGACGAACATGCTGGCCAAGCGGGTGATACCCTGTCTCGATGTGATGAACGGCCGCGTCGTCAAGGGGGTCAATTTCCTGGAGCTGCGCGACGCGGGCGATCCGGTGGAGCACGCCACGGCCTATAGCCGGGAGCGCGCCGACGAACTCGTGTTTCTCGACATCACCGCCTCGCATGAGGGGCGCGACATCGTGGTCGACATGGTGCGACGGGTGGCCGACGCCATCGACATCCCCTTCACCGTGGGGGGCGGCCTGCGCACCGTCGAGGACCTGCGGCAGATCCTGCTGGCCGGCGCCGACAAGACCTCCATCAACAGCGCCGCGGTGCGTACCCCCGACCTGATCGACGAGGGCGCGCGACGCTTTGGGTCGCAGTGCATCGTCGTGGCCATCGACGTCAAGCGAGAGCAGGATGGGAGCTATGGCGTCTATATCAACGGCGGGCGCGAGCCCACCGGCAAGGAGGCCGTCGCCTGGGCGCGCGAGGTCGAGGCGCGCGGCGCCGGCGAGATCCTGCTCACCAGCATGGACCGCGACGGCACCAAGGACGGCTACGATATCGCCATCACGCGCGAGGTCGCGGCGGCCGTGTCGATTCCCGTGATCGCCTCGGGCGGGGCGGGGACGCTGGAGCACTTTTACGAGGCGGTGACCTTTGGCGGCGCCAGCGCCGCGCTGGCAGCGTCGCTGTTCCATTTCCGCGAGCTGTCCGTCTCGGACGTAAAGGACTATCTCGCCGACCGCGGCGTGCCCGTGCGGCGGTAGGGGGATGGTACGCAGATTTCGCTGATAGAACGCTGATTTTCGCAGCAAAAAGGACCAGTCTCCACTACAGGGGTGAGATACAATAGGCTACATGTAGTGACGAATTCATTCGTTCCGGCGGATTCGCTCGAGTGGTTAAGGAAACGATTGAAGTCGTTACTACACAGATAGGAGAGCGTTTACAGTACGTAGTGACGAATTCATACGTTCCGATGGATTCGCTGCAGCGGCTGGAAAGCAAGCCGTCACTACGTAGATAAAGCGCCATGGATTCTATGTAGTAACGAGTTCATTCGTTCTGGTAGACTGACTTCAGACGTAATGAGATGAGTAAAGGCGTCACTGCACTGTTAGCGGAGCCGCGAACCCTGGCGGCGTAGGCTGCTCGCGCTCTATGGAGTATGGCGACATGCCCGATGACCGATCCGTCCAGCCTGATGACCTTGCCTGGGACACCAACGGCCTCCTGCCGGCGGTGGTGCAGGACGCGCGCACCGGCGAGGTGCTGATGGTGGCCTATATGAACCGCGAGGCGTTGGAGCGCTGCCTCGCCACCGGCGAGGCCTGGTTCTGGAGCCGAAGCCGCCGGGCCCTGTGGCACAAGGGCGAGACCTCGGGCAACGTGCAGCGCATCCGCGAGGTGCGCGTAGACTGTGACGCCGACACCCTGTTGCTGCGCGTCGACCCGGCCGGCCCTGCCTGTCACACCGGCGAGCGTACCTGTTTCTACCGCGCCCTGGCGGCGCCGTCGAAGGAGTAGCCATGAGCGACGTGATTTCCACCCTCACCACGACCATCCAGGATCGCATTACCAATCCCCGTGAGGGCTCGTACACCAATCGCCTGCTCGCCGCGGGCAAGGCCGAGATGCTGAAAAAGGTTGGCGAGGAGGCCACCGAGGTGGTCGTGGCCGGGGCTATGGAGAGCAAGGAGCGCCTGGTGTACGAGACGGCCGACCTGCTCTACCACCTGTTGGTGCTGCTTTCGTCTCAGGGCCTCACCTGGGCCGATATCGAGTCGGAACTGGCCCGCCGCTTCAAGTGAGCGGCGGCTCGCGATAGGATGTACATGGGCACGACGCTACCCCCTGTCGACCTGAGCGCTATCGAGGCGATCCTCTTTGACCTCGATGGTACCCTCGTCAAGACCGACAACCGCTGGGCGCGGCTGATGGGTCAACGGCTGACCTTCCTGCGACGGCTGAGCCCACGCCTCGATAGTGATCGGCTGGGGCGCGATCTCGTCATGGCCCTCGAGGGGCCCTCGAACTATGCCGTGTCCACCGCCGAGCGGCTCGGCCTCGAAGGGGTAATCCGCAGCCTAGCCGACCGGGTGCGCCGCTCCAAGGGGGTGGCCGTGCGCGGCGCGTCGGTGCTGGTGGAGGGCACGCGCGAGCTGCTGGCCTCCCTCGACGGCCGCTATCGGCTGGCGGTGGTGACCACGCGCGCTCGCCCGGAGGCGCTCTCCTTCCTGGCGCAGCAGGGGCTGGAGCGCTACTTTTCTGTGGTGGTGACGCGGCAAGACGTGTGGCGCATGAAGCCGCATCCCGCTCCCGTGCGGCGGGCGGCGCAGCTCTTGCAGGTGGAGCCATCGTGCTGCCTGATGGTGGGCGACACCACCATGGATGTGCGTGCGGCGCGGCGTGCCGGCGCCGTGGCGGTGGGGGTTCTCTCCGGCTTTGCGATGCGCGACGAGTTGCAGCGCGCCGGCGCGCACCTCATTCTCGACAATGCCGCCGACCTGCTGGCGCTCCTACCGCCCAAAGGGTGACGATTACTCGCAGATCGGGCAGGGACATCAAGAGGGGGAGCCCCTCGGGGCTCCCCCTCGATCTTTATGCTCCGGCGCCGCGGCCTCAGCCGGCGGTCTCGGACTCGGCCTCTTCCGATTCGGCCTCGGTGGCGCTCACGGGGAAGAGCTTGTCGGGGCTCTCCAGCCGGTCGAGGTAGAGGACGCCGTCCAGGTGGTCCAGTTCGTGCTGGAACGCCTGCGCCAGCAGGTCCTCACCGCGATAGCGCACCTGCTTGCCCCGCAGATCCTGCCCCTTGATGGTCACCTGGGTGGCGCGCTTGACGAGGCCGCGATAGCCGGGCACCGACAGGCATCCCTCGTCCATCTCTTCCTCGCCCCGCATCTTGACGATCTCGGGGTTCACCAGCACATAGCGCCGCGCCGGCTCCACCTCCCGGTCGTCCTCGTCGTACTCGGCCGGCATCTCGATGACGAGCACGCGCTGCATCACCCCGATCTGGGGCGCCGCCAGGCCCAATCCGTTCGCGGCGTACATCGAGTCGAACATGTCCTCGACGAGCGCCTTGAGGCTGTCGCCAAACTGGGTGACCTTTTTGGACTTGGTGCGGAGGCGCGGGTCCTCCGCCGTTACGATCGGCTTTACCGCCATTTCCTATTCTCCGTGAGACGTGGGACGCATCGCCCGCTCCGCGCGAGGGGGAGTTGCGCCACGTGGGTCGAGGTTCCTCGCTGGGCTCGGAACGACAGATCATCTCGCAGCAGCGCCGGGCCATAGGGCCCGGAACCGCAGGTAATATGCGCAGCACCCTGCCGCCGGGACGGCGGCGCTCCGGCCGTGGCTGCGCCCGGAAGGGCGCGGCTGCCTCCGGCGAGCGAAGCACACGCGTCGTAGCGCGACGGTCCGCTCAGCGAGCGGACCCTACAAGGTACCGCGAGGGGCACCCATCTCCACAGGCAGGCTCGGCGAGCGGACCCTACAAGGTACCGCGAGGGGCACCCATCTCCACAGGCAGGCTCGGCGAGCAGACCCAACAAGGTACCGCAAGGGGCGCCCCTCTACACAGGCAGGCTCGGCGGGCGGACTCTACAAGAGATGGCGAGGGGCGCCGGCCCGCGGTGCGTGGATCATTGGGTTGATTATAGGTTCCCCCCTCCGGTGTGTCAACAATTTCCGACCGGTCTCCTCCGCTTTCGGGAATTGCCGACCCCTTCCGCCGCGCCTATAATGGGGCCGTGACTCGGGGAGGGGGCATGAGACACCGGGTATCGGTGATCGCTACCGTCTATAACGAGTCCGCGTCGATCGACGCCTTGCTCGACTCGCTCCGTCGCCAGACGCGCCGTCCCGATGAGATCATTATCGTGGACGGCGGCTCGCGCGATGATACCCTGCAGCGCCTGGAGCGCCACCGCCAGCGCGGTGACCTCCCGCTGCGCGCTTGGGCGCTGCCCGGCTGCAATATCGCCGCCGGCCGCAACGCCGCCATCGCCGCCGCGGCCGGCCCAATCATCGCCGTGGTCGACGCCGGCGTGCGCCTGGAGGACCGCTGGCTGGAGGCGATCACCGCCCCTTTTCAGAAGGGGTTCGTCCCTTTTGACAAGGGGACCGCCCCCTCTGAGGCGGATTCGCCCCCAGACGTCGTCAGCGGCTTTTTCGTCGCCGACCCCCGTACCCTCTTTGAGCGGGCGCTGGGTGCTGTGACGCTCCCTCGCCTCGACGAGATCGACCCCGACACCTTTCAGCCGTCGTCGCGCTCGGTGGCATTCCGTCGCGACGCCTGGGCGGCGGTGGGGGGGTACCCCGAGTGGCTCGACTATTGCGAGGACCTGGCCTTTGACTTTCTCTTGCGCGATGCAGGCTTTCGCTTTGTCATGCGGCCCGACGCGCTGGTGCATTTCCGCCCGCGCCCCACGCTGCGCGCCTTCCACCGGCAGTACTATCGCTATGCCCGCGGGGACGGCAAGGCCGACCTATGGATGGCGCGCCACCTGATACGCTACGGCACGTACCTGGTGGCCCTGCCCGCCCTGATCGCCCTCGGCGTCGCGCACCATCCCCTGTGGTTCGCCCTGGCGCTGGCCGGCCTGGGCGCAATGCTGCGCACGCCCTTCCGGAGGCTGGCGCCGCACCTGCGCGACCTCTCGTGGGGCGATCGGCTGGCGGCCGTGGCCTGGCTGCCCGTGATTCGCGTCGGCGGCGACGTGGCCAAGATGCTGGGCTATCCCGTGGGGCTATGGTGGCGCTGGCGCCACACCCCCACGAATACCTGGGCGCGTCGCTGGCTGTAGTGGAACCGCTGGAGGGGTTGGCGCGTCCACAGGCTGAGGGGTGCCGGCGGGACGCGCCGCGGGGTGTCGCCGCTCGTGCCGCCACACGATTGCCCGGCAAACTGCTCGATGGTACAATAGGTCACTCACGGCCATGCTCGGAGGGTCCAGTGCTGGATCTGGGGATCGTTATCGTCAACTACAACACGCGTGATCTCCTCCGCGATTGCCTGCAGTCCCTCCCCGACGCCTGCCGCGGCCTGACGTGTCGCACCATCGTGGTCGACAACAACTCGTCCGATGGCAGCGCCGAGATGGTGCGCGGCGCGTTTCCCGGGGTTACCGTCCGGGAACCCGGGCGCAACGGCGGCTATGCTTTTGCCAACAACATCGGCCTGCGCGAGGTGGGTTTCGGTGACGGCGTCGCGGCGCCCCCGCGCTATGCGCTGTTGCTGAACCCCGACACGGTGGTCCCGCCCGATGGGTTGACGCGCATGGTGGCCTTTATGGACGCCAACCCCAACGTGGGCGTGGTGGGGCCCAAGCTGGTGCGGCAGGATGGCGCTTTCGATCGCGCCTGTCGCCGTAGCTTTCCCACGCCCGAGGTTTCGTTCTATCGCCTGACGGGGCTCAGCCGTCTCTTTCCCCGCAGCCGACGTTTTGGGCGCTACAACCTGAGCTACCTGAGCGTGGATGAACAGGCCGATGTGGACGCCGTGGTGGGCGCCTTTATGCTCATGCGGGGCGAGGCGCTCCAGGCCGCGGGCCTGCTCGACGAGACCTTTTTCATGTACGGGGAGGACCTCGACCTGTGCTACCGCATCAAGGCGCTTGGCTGGCGCGTGGTGTACCATCCCGGCGTTGTGGTGCTCCACGTCAAGGGGGCGTCCAGCCGGCAGGCCAGTCGCCGCGCCATCAACGCCTTTTACGATGCCATGCGCATCTTTCACGACAAGCACTATCGCGCGCAAAGCGCCTTTCTGGTGAACTGGATGGTCGACCTCGGCATCGGCCTGATGCGGGCCGTTGCGCTGGCGGGCGACCGCCTGCGCCCTCACGGGCGCAAGCGAGTGGCATCGGCGTAGGCTGAACGATGTCTCAGAGAACGCGCATCCTCCTGGCAGTGCTGACCGTGGCTGTGGACGCCGCGATGGCCGTCCTGGCCTTTTACCTGGCGCACCGGCTGCGGGCCACCGTGCCCTTCCCCACCCCCCTCGTGCTGGGGCCCTTTGCCAACTACTTGGACCTGGTCGCCCTCCAGGTGCTGACCCTCATCCCGACGATGTTCTTTATGCGGCTGTACCATCCGCGCCGCGGCGGCTCGCGCATCGACCTCCTGTACGCCACCCTCTCGTCGGTCTCTATCGCCACCGTCATCGCCACATCGCTGAGCTACCTCACCCGCCAGGGGGATCGCGAGTTGACCCGCGGGCTCATCCTCTACAACTGGGCGCTGACCACACTGCTCGTGACGCTGGGGCGCGTGTTCGTGGGGATGTTGCAGCGCTTTGTGCAGAGCCGTAACCCCGACCGCATGCTGTTGGTGGGCACCGGCGAGGTAGCCCGCATGATCCACCAGAAGACGATCCAGTCGCCGCACCTGGGGTATCGGGTGATCGGGTTCGTGAACGGCCACGAGGGGGAGCGCGAGATCGCCGGGGTGCCGGTGTTGGGACCGCAGGCCGACCTGGGGCGCATCATGGCGGAGAACCAGGTGGAGGACGTGGTCATCGCCCTGCCCGAGGCGACGCACGATCAACTCCTCGACATGATCTCTATCTGCGAGACGCACCACGCTTCGGTGCGCATCTTCCCGGACCTGTTTCAGATCATCGCCTCGGAGTTGACCATCGGCGACCTGGACGGCCTTCCGCTGCTGGCGGTGCGCGACGTGGCGCTGCGCGGGTGGAAGCTTACCCTGAAACGTGCCATGGACATCGTCGTCAGCTTTGTCGGGCTGACGGCGCTGTCGCCCTTTATGCTGTTCACGGCGCTGCTCATCAAGCTCACCTCCCCGGGCCCAGTGTTCTATGCCCAGGAGCGCGTCGGGCTCGACGGGCGGCCCTTCCCGATGCTCAAGTTCAGATCGATGCGCGTCGATGCCGAGAGCAGCACCGGGCCCGTCTGGGCCACTGAGGATGACCCGCGGCGCACCGCCCTGGGCACCTTCCTGCGCAAGACCTCCATCGACGAGCTGCCGCAACTCATCAACGTGCTCTTGGGCGACATGAGCCTCGTTGGGCCGCGCCCCGAGCGACCGGTGTTCGTGGACCAGTTCAAGCAGGTGGTGCCGCGCTACATGGATCGCCACCAGGAAAAGGCCGGCATGACGGGCTGGGCGCAGGTAAACGGCCTGCGCGGCGACACCTCCATCGTCGAACGCACCAAGTACGACCTCTACTACATCGAGAACTGGTCGCTGCTGTTCGACATCAAGATCCTCGTGCGCACCTTCCTCAACGCCTTCCGCGGCGACCGCAACGCGTACTAGCAGTCAGTCATCAGTTATCAGTTTTCATATCGGGCTGTTAGCCATTGGCTCTTGGCCAAGCGTACACTGGCGGGCCGAGCCCAGCTCATCGCCGAGGGCTAGCAGCCAATAGCTAAAAGCTAATAGCTGTCCTTCGTGTCCCTTGGTGTCCTTTGTGCCTTGGTGTTTATCCCGTCAGCCGCTTGGCAAAGGCGTCGCAGGCCTCAAAGACGCGCGTCAGGTCCTCGTCGGTGTGGGCGACGGAGAGGGCGCCAAGGCCGTGCACCACGTTCACGTCATGGAGTAACAGCCCCAGCTTGAGCCCCTCCTCGCGCAGGCGCACATCCGTCAACCGTGGGTCGGTCATATCCTCGGCGGAACGCGGGGTGAAATCGTCGCGCGTCGGGAAATAGATGGACGCCAACGAGCCGCCGGCGATGGCGTCGTTGCCGCCGCCCGTGCAGCGCGCCAACACGCCCCGGTCGGCAAAGGCTTGCTCGATCCCCTGGCGCAGGGCGTCACCCCGGGCGGCCAGTGTCGGGTAGATTGTGTCCTCGTGGTCGCGCAGGTACTCGATCATCACCTGCCCGGCGAGCAGCGTCAGCGGGTGGGCGGAAAAGGTGCCGCCGTTGAACCAGACGCGGTTCTTGGCGGCCTTGCCCGCCACCGCCATCACCTCCTCACGCCCCGCCACCGCCGACAGCGGCATCCCCCCGCCGACGATCTTGCCGTAGGTGGACAGGTCGGGGCGCACGCCGTACAGGCGCTGTACCCCGCCGGCGCAGAAGCGGAACCCCGTGATGACCTCGTCGAGGATGAGGAGCGCCCCGTATTGCTCTGTGAGCCGGCGCGCCGCCCCCATAAAGGCGCCCGTGGCGGGGATGAACCCCGCCCCACCCAGGCAGGGCTCAAAGATGAGGCAAGCGATGCGATCGCCCAGGGAGCGAAAGATCTTGTGCAGGGTGTCGACGTCGTTAAAGGGGGTCACGACGATCTCGTCCGCCGTGGCCTGGGGCACGCCGGCGGAATCCACGGCGTCGAACCCGCCGTCGCTGCGGCCGACCCCCTTGAGCGCCATGGGGTTGGCGCCGTGCCAGCCCCCGCAGACCTTGACCACCAGGCGGCGCCCCGTGTAGCCCCGCGCCAGCATGATGGCGTACATCGTCGCCAGGGTACCCGCCGTGGTCAGGCGCACGCGCTCCGAGCCGGTCGTCTCGGCCAGCAGGCGCGAGTACTCGGTCTGGCGCTCCTCGAGCATTCCCGTGTGCAGCCCCGCCCCGCGCTGCAACTCGGCCACCAGGGCATCGCGCACCAGTGGAGGATTGTGGCCGAGGATGTTGGCATAGTGTCCCTGCCAGAAATCGACCAGGCGGCGCCCCTCCAACGTGGTGACGTAGGCGCCCTCCGCCTGCTGTACGTAGAACGGATAGGGGTCGAACGACCGTGCGCCGTGGCTGCCGCCGTCGATGAGCACGGTGGAGGCGCGCTCGTGCGCGCCCTTGGATGCGGTGAACGTGGCCTCATAGTCGGCCCGCAGCGCCGAGAGCAGGCGCTCGTGGCGGTAGGATTCGGGATTCACGGTGGGTCCTCCTCGTGCGATCGGAATCGTGCGTCGCCCAGTCTACCAACATATGGCCCTGGAGCCAAAGGCGACACGATGCGTCGCGGCGGGAAGGCGCCGTGGCGCAATGAAAGCCCCTGCGGGGCTTTGCATTGCCTCGCAGGGGCCGACGTCGAGACCACCCGGCGACTCAGCGCCGGGGAGGATGGCTGCGCTAGACGCTCTGCGTCTGTGAGACGGTTATCACGCGGGACTGAGCGCTGACGGCGCTGAGGTGGCGCGCTAGGCGGCGAATCCCCTCGCTGAGCACTGTCTCGCTGGCGCAGAGGGAGAGGCGCACGTAGTGGTCGCACAGGGAGCCAAAGCTGCAGCCGGGCCCCACGGCCACGTGCTCCGCCTCGAGCAGCCCTCGGCTGAAGGTCAGCGAGTCGTCCGGCTGGCCCGAGATGTCGACCAGCATATAAAAGGCCCCGTGCGGGTATGAGACGGCCAGGCCGCCGGCACGCGCCTCGGCCACCGCCACATCGCGCCGCCGCCGGTAGTGGCCGCGCATCTCCGCGACGCAATCCTGCGGCCCCAGGAGCGCGGCGATGGCGGCGTGCTGGGCCACCGTGTTCACGCAAGAGACGATCGGCTCCTGGATCTTGGTCATGGCGGCGACGATCTCGCGGCTCGCTACGGCATAGCCCACGCGCCAGCCCGTCATGGAATAGGTCTTGGAGGTGGTAAAGATCGAAACAACCCGGCCCTCGGTGTCCCACCGGGCCGGGCTGATGTGTTCCCCCTCAAAGACGAGGCGATCGTACGTCTCATCCGCGATCAGGTAGAGGTCGTGGCGCTGGCAGAACTCCAGGCAGCGCCTGAGCACCGCCTCCGAGTACACCGCGCCGGTAGGGTTAGAGGGGCTGTTGATGAGCATCGCCTTGGTGCGTGGCCCTACCAGCGTCTCCAGCACGTCGAAATCGGGCGCGAAGTCCTGGTCGGCCAGCGTCGGGTACACGCGGCACGTGGCGTTGAGGATCCCCGCCGCCATGGTGAAATTGCCATAGCCCGGATCGGGGAGCAGGACCTCGTCGCCGGGGTCCAGCAGCACCGCCATGGAGGCGAACACCGCCTCCATCGCCCCGATGGTGACGATCACCTCCTCGGGGGAGACGTGCATGGCGTTCTCGCGGGCCAGCTTGACGGTGGCGGCCTCTCGCAACTCTTTCATGCCGGCATTGGCCGTGTACCCCGTGTATTCGTGGCGCGCGGCGTGAACGGCGGCCTCGATGATGTGGCTCGGTGTGGGAAAGTCAGGCTGCCCGATCTCCAGGTGAATGGCATCCGGGAAGCGGGCGGCGCTGTCGAGCATGGTGCGGATGGGGGACCTTTCAATGCCGCAGACAGTGCGAGAAAGCGCCTTCATCGTCGTCTCCTTGAGGGATGGCGGCCGGAACGCAAACGCGCCGTGTGGCGAGGTCCGGCCTCGTCGCACGGCGCTCCAATGTAGCGCAATCGCTCGGATCCTTGAGCGAGAGTTCGCCCATCATAGCACCCCGGCCCTGATTTGTCAATCGAGATGGAGAGCACCTCCCGAGGGTCTCCCGCTGCGGCGCTTGCCCATCGTGGGTTTACGGTGGCGACCACCGGGAGGTGTTTCCGCCCTCTGTCGTCATTTGTCATGCCCGCCCCGCGATGGTATAATGGCGGATGCTTGTCGGCGGGCCGCGCGCGGGCACGTTCCCTGTCCGCGGACCTCGGTCGCCGGCATTTTCATTCCCTTTCTGCTCCCGATGGTCCCGGGTTGCTGCCGGGCGGACGTGTCGGGGGCAAACCCAGAGGAAGGAGGCAAGGCATTGCGCACCTACGAACTGATGTTGATCGCCGAGCCCGAGCTTGATGAGGAAGCCCTCGCCGCCCTGACCGAGCGCATTCAGCAGGTCATTACGAACAACGGCGGTGCGATCGTTAGCGTCGAGCAGATGGGCAGGCGCAAGCTGGCGTATCCCATCCAGCGGCGCCGTGAGGGACACTATGTGCTGGTCCACGCCAACCTGGAGCGTGAGACGATCAGCGAACTCGAGCGCAGCCTGCGGCTGTCCGAGGATGTGTTCCGGCATCTCCTCGTGCGCCTCGATGAGGTGGAAGAGGCAGAGGCTCAGGCGCCCGCCCCCGAAACCCCAGAGGCGAGCTAACCGGGCGCCTAGCGGGCGGGCCGGGGAACGCGGCGTGCCCGGGTTGTGCGTAATCCCGGAGACCAGTACTTCAACAGGAGACTACCTTGGCCGAGAGTGAAGATAGAGTACGGACGGAACGGCCGAGCGCCGAGGGGAGGGGCTCGGAGGGTCGCTCCTCGGAGCGCGAGAGCCGTGGGTCTGACGGCGACCGTCGCAGTTCAGACGGCGACCGTCGCAGTTCAGACGGCGACCGTCGTGGTTCCGATGGCGACCGCCGCCGGTCGTTCAGGCCACGTCGCGGTGGGCCGCGGCGCCGCAACCGCGTCTGCCAGTTCTGCGTCGAAAAAGTCAAGAGCATCGACTACAAGTCCGCGTCGTTGCTCCGGCAGTACATCAACGAACGCGGTCGCATCCTGCCCCGAAGGCGGACGGCGGCCTGTGCCAAGCACCAGCGCATGCTCTCGCGGGCCATCAAGCGCGCCCGCCACGTCGCCCTGCTCCCCTACACGGGCGAGCATGTGCGCGTGCAGCAGGGGTAAGCGTTGGCCCCGCCGGGCCCGGTGGCGCGCTGCGTCATGGGGCCCCGGCACACAGCGGTGCGTCACACGGGGGTGTAGGATGATGTGTTCCTATGCCCCCGCGTTCTGTATTGGGCACTGATCTCACAGAGGACGACATGGGCAAGACACCCCCTCGGCCCGAAAAGGCCCTCACCCGCAAGCAGATATCCCGGCGCGAGCGCGAGCAGCGCATGCGTCAGCGCCTCATCCTGGGCACCGGCGCGGTGCTGCTCTTGGTCATCGCGATCCTCGGGTGGGGCTTGTATGTCCAGTACGTGCTCCAGCCGCGCCGCCCGGTGGCTACCGTGCGTGGTAGCGAGATCCCCCTGGCCGACTATCAGCGTCTCGTGCGCTATCGCCGCTGGGACTATCGCAGCTATCTGCAGCAACTCCAGGCGCAGCGGGCGCAGCTGGCGGCCGCCGAGGAGGACCAGGCCTTCTTGCTGCAGTACATCGATCAGCAGGTGCAGCAACTGCAGGGCGAACTGATGAACCTGCCCATCACGGTGCTCGATGAGATGATCGACGATCGCCTCATCCGGCAAGAGAGCTCGCGGCGCGACATCACGGTGACCGCCGATGAGGTGCAGCAGCTCCTCGAGGAGCAGTTCGGCTACGATCGCGACCCCGAGCCGCCGACGCCCACCTCGGCGCTGCCAGAGGTCGAGCCCAGCGATCCCGTCACCGCGACGGCCACGCCGGAGCCGACGCCCACGCCCACCGTCGCCCCCATGACGGAGGACGAGTTCGTTGAGCGCTCTACGGCCTGGTTCGACGTGGTGCGCGAGGCGACCGGCTTTACCGAGGCGGACCTGCGCTACCAACTCGAGGGTTCGCTCTACCGCACCAAGCTCTCCGAGGCGGTCCGGGCGGAGGCGCCCACCATCGCCGAGCAGGTCCATGCCCGCCATATCCTCGTCGCCACCGAGGAGGAAGCCAAGACGGTCAACATGCGGCTGGCGGCGGGTGAGGATTTCGCCGCGCTGGCCGCCGAGCTGTCGCAGGATACCTCGAACAAGGACGATGGCGGCGATCTGGGGTGGTTCCCGCGGGGCCAGATGGTCGCTGCCTTTGACGAGGCGGCCTTTACGCTGCACCCCGGCGAGATGAGCATCGTCGAGACCGAGTTTGGCTTTCACGTGATTCGGGTGGATGAGCGTGAGGCCGAACGCCCGCTGGAGGGCTCGGCCCTGGAGCGGGTACAGGCGCAAGCCTGGGAGGACTGGCTGGAGCAGCAACGTGGCTCGGACCAGGTGGTGCGCCAGTGGAGTTCGACCATGGTGCCCAACGACCTCCCCACGCCCCGGCCGGATCGGTAGGGCCACCACGGCGCACAGACAACGAGCCGCCCCGTATCGGGGCGGCTCGCTCTGTATATTTCAGGCGCGCGGTGGCCGTGGCGGGCGACGGCCTCAGGAGGCCGACTCTCTCCGCACGTCCAGCACGTCGCGGATGCTCTGGAGCTTGTTCATCAGCATCGACAGCTGGCTGAGGCTCTTGATCCCCATGGTGGCCACGATGGTGGCCGTGTGGTCGCGGTTCGTCGAGACGTTCACCGAACTCATGTTGACCCCCAGGTCGGCCACCGTGGAGGCGATGTCGCGCAGCAGGCCGCTGCGGTCGAACGCGTCCATGTGGATGACCACCGGGTAGATCTGCTGCGCCTCTCCCCAAGACACCGGGATCAGCCGCTCCGTGTCGGTGAGGTTCACAATGTTGCTGCAATCGCTCCGGTGCACCGTGATCCCCTTGCCGCGGGTGATATAGCCCAGGATGGGATCCCCGGGTACCGGTTTGCAGCAGGTCGCTAGGCGCGTCAGCAGGTCGCCCACGCCGTTCACCGTGATGTCCGAGACGGCCGCCTCGGGGATCGCCTTGAGCTTCAGGTGGTCGCTCTTGGTGGCCGCGTCGTCGATCTTGTTGGCGATCTGGGCGCCGCTGATGTCGCCATAGCCCACCGCGGCTAAAAAGTCGTCCACCTTGCTGAACTTGAACAGCGCCGCGATCTCGGCGTATGACTCCTGGTCGAGCCCCAGGCGACGCAACTCGCGCCCGAGCGTCTCGCGCCCTGCGGCGATATTCTGCTCGCGCTGCTGCCGCCGGAACCACTGGCGGATCTTTTGCCGCGCGCGCTGCGTGGCGACATAGTTGAGGTGGGGGTTCAGCCAGTCTCGGCTGGGGCCTCCCTGCTTGGCGGTCAGGATCTCGACCTGCTCGCCCGTGTGCAGCTGATAATCCAGCGACACGAGGCGACCGTCTACCCGCGCGCCGCGGCAGTGGTGGCCCACCTCGCTGTGGATCTCGTAGGCAAAGTCCACCGGCGTCGAGCCCTTGGGCAGGTCGACGATCTCGCCCTTGGGGGTGAACACGTACACGCGCTCGGCAAAGACGTCGCTCTTGAGCGAGTCGACGAACTGGCGCGCGTCCTCCACGTCCTCGCGCCAGTCGGTGGCCTGGCGGAGCCAGGCGACCTTGTCGTCGAGGGACTGGTCGCGGTGTCCCCCCTCCTTGTAGCGCCAGTGCGCCGCGATACCGTACTCGGCGATCTGGTGCATCTCTTCCGTGCGGATCTGAATCTCGAGCGGCTTGCCGTCCAGGCACACCACGGCAGTGTGGAGCGACTGGTAGAGGTTGTCCTTCGGCATGGCGATGTAATCGTCAAACTCGCCCGGGATGGGCCGCCACAGGCTGTGAACGATCCCCAACACGTGGTAGCACTCGCGCACCTCTTTGACGATGATGCGCACGCCCCGCACGTCATAGATCTGGTCGAAATCGCGACTCTTGGCCTGCATCTTCGTATAGATGCTATAGATATGCTTGGGGCGGCCAGCGATGCTGGCCTGGATCCCCTCGGCCTCCAGCCGCTGCCGCAACACCGAGATGACACGCTCCAAGTAGGCGGCGCGCTCGACGCGCCGCTCCGCGAGATAGTCCGCGATCTCGCGATACTTGACGGGATCGAGGTAGCGGAAGGAGAGGTCCTCCAGCTGCCACTTGAGCTGCCAGATACCGAGCCGGTTGGCGAGGGGCGCGAACACGTCCAGCGTCTCGCGCGCCTTGCGCAGCTGCCGCTCGGGCGGCAGGTGCTGCAGCGTGCGCATGTTGTGCAGTCGGTCTGCGAGCTTGATGATCACCACGCGCACGTCATCGACCATGGCGAGGAACATCTTGCGCAGGCTCTCGGCCTGCTCCTCGTCGAGGTCGGCATAGTCGACGATGCTCTTGCGCTTGACGCGGCGCAGCTTGGTCACGCCGTCCACCAGCCGGGCGACGGTCTCACCGAACTCTTCCTTGAGGGCCTCGTACGGGACGGCGGTGTCCTCGAGGGTATCGTGCAACACACCGGCGACCACCGAGGCGGCGTCCATGCGCAGGTCGACCAGGATGGCTGCCACCTCCAGGGGATGCACCATGAATGGCTCCCCCGAGGCGCGTCGCTGGTCGCCGTGGGCGGCCGTGGCAAAATCGATGGCATGGTTGACCTGGTCGAGGGCATCCGGATGGAGCGCCCCAACCCGTCTGAGAAGTTCTTCGCGGTCTACGGTGCTTATTCGAGCTATCATAACGTAATCAGTATAACACCAAGAGGATGGGTAGGCCAATTGACGGCTGAGACACGCCCATTGACGGCTAAGGTCTCCTGCCGTACAATGGGCTACACGCTATTATGTACTCCCCCGGCGTGTCCCTTGCCGCGATGCCCCGGGGCGTCAGGTGGCATGGCCGCGCCGGGCGCTCACGTCAATCATTGTAGCTCGGAGGTCGGTCATGCTTTCCAGACGACATGGCGCCCGCGTCATCCCGATCCTATTCGTCCTGGCGTTGTTGCTCCTGGCTTGCACCCTGCCATCGGTGACGCGGACGCTGGGCGTCGCGCAGCCCGCGGTGCCGACGCCCCAGTCGCCGCCGATCGCGCCGTCGCCCACCGCGCCGCCGACGCCGGCCCCCACCCCTGTGCTGCAATACCAGTCGCCGGCCAACGAGTTGGAGGCGCAGATCGAGTCGATCTATGACCGCTACGCCCCCGCGGTGGTCAACATCACCAGCCGCACCTACGCCTACGACTACTTTATGCGGCCCGTTCCCCAAGAGGGCACCGGTTCCGGCTTTGTCTATGACGAGCGCGGCCACATCGTGACGAACTATCACGTCGTCGCGAACGCCGCCACCGTCTCCGTCGCCCTGGCGGACGGTGAGGTGTACGAGGCCGAGGTGGTCGGCACCGACCCCTCGACGGACCTGGCCGTGCTGCGCATCGAGGCGCCCAACCTGCCCGCGCCGATCCCCATGGGAGACTCGACGCGGCTGCGGGTGGGGCGGTTCGCGGTCGCCATCGGCAACCCCTTTGGCCTGGAGCGCACCCTGACGGTGGGCGTCATCAGCTCCCTGGGGCGTGTCATCGAGAGCCCCGACGGGCGGTTCATCGGCGAGGCGATCCAGACAGACGCCGCGGTGAACCCCGGCAACTCGGGAGGGCCGCTGCTGAACCTCGCCGGTGAGGTGATCGGCGTCAACTCGCAGATCATCAGCCCCAGCCAGGCCTCCGCCGGCATCGGCTTTGCCGTCTCGGCGGGCACGGTGCAGCGCGTGGTGCCGGCCCTCATCAGCGATGGCCGCTACCCACACCCGTGGCTGGGGGTCGAGATCCTGGACCTCTCGCCGGGCCTGGTGCAGGTCTTGAACCGGGCCGGCGTGGAGGTCGGCACGGACAGCGGCGTGATGGTGGTCGAGGCCGTGCGCGGCGGCCCCGCCGACCGGGCCGGTATCCGCGGCGGGCAACGCGTCGTCTCCATCGGCAACATCCGGCTCCCCGTCGGCGGCGACATCATCGTGGCGCTGAGCGGCGAGCCCATCACCAGCCTGCGGGACCTGAACGTGTACCTCGAATCCCAGACCCGCGTGGGCGACACCGTGACGGCGACCGTCGTGCGCGACGGACAAGAGATCGCGCTGGACGTGACCCTGGCCGAGCGACCGGATCAGCAATAGACACACGCATCCTACTCTCGAGGACGCTCAATGACTCGCATACTCATCCTGATGAGCAATACCGGGGGCGGCCACCGTGCCAGCGCACAGGCGCTGCAGGCGGCCTTTCGCATGCGCTATGGCGATGCCTTTACCGTCGACATCATCGACCTCTGGGCGGAACACACCCCCTGGCCGATCAACCGCCTGCCCAAGAGCTACAAGTTCCTCGCCAATGATACGCCGCGCCTCTACAAGCTCGTGTTCGAGATGGGCGAAAAACCCGAGGTCATCGCTCCTATCTTGGACGCCGTGGCTCGTTTTGCCGAGCGCGACATCAGCCGCGCCATTCACCATTACGAGCCGGACCTGATCATCTCTGTGCACCCCCTGATGCAGGACGTGCCCCTGCGCGTGCTCCGTCGCATGGGGCGCCACGTCCCCGTAATCACCGTGGTCACCGATCTGGGCACCTTCCACCCCACCTGGTTCCACCGCGGGGTGACGCTGTGCTTCGTCCCCACGGCTAGCGGCTATCGGGAGGCGCTGCGCCGCGGGCTGAGTCAACGCCAGTTGCGCCAGCACGGGCTGCCCATCCGCCCCGAGTTTGGGGTGCCGTCCCCGCCCAGGGCCGACGTGCGCCGAGCGCTCGGCCTGGTCTCCCACCTCCCGAACGTCCTCCTCATTGGCGGCGGCGAGGGGATGGGGCCGGTGGCCAAGATCGCGCGCGCGGTGGCCGGCGAACTGGCCGCGGTGGGCGAGCCGAGGGGACAGCTGAGTGTCGTGTGCGGCCGCAACGAAAAGCTGCGTGCCAAGCTGCTCGAGATGCCGTGGCCGGTGCCCACCGCCGTTCACGGCTACGTGGACAACATGTGGGATTTGATGGCGGCCAGCGACTGCATCATCACCAAGGCCGGCCCCGGCACCATCGCCGAGTCGATGGCCCGCGGCCTCCCCATGGTGCTCAGCGGCTACCTCATGGGGCAGGAGGAGGGAAACGTCTCCTACGTCCTGGAGAACGGCGTCGGCGCCTACTCTGACGATCCGCATCGCATCGCCGCAGTCGTCGGGCGCTGGTTCGGCGCCGAGCGCGAGACGCTGGACCTCCTGGCGCGCCGCGCCCGGGCCATCGGCACGGCCGACGCCGCCTTTCGAATCGCCGACGATATCGCCGCCCTCGTCCGGGCCGAGGCGGGCATGGCCCTGGAGGCCGCCGGCCTGTAGGGCAACGGGCCACGCAGCACCATCCCGCTGCCACCGCGCTTCAGGCCCGACAGATGGCACGGTCGGCGGGATGTGCTATAATGCCCCTGCTACATTGCCAACGGAATCGGCCGCTAGGCCGTCGCGGTATAGGATGATGCCCCGTGCGGGACGCAAGACGACCAGGCCGCCTTCGAGGCGCGATCACGGGCAGCCTCCGAACGCAGTTGATGCTCATCACCATCGCTCCCGTCACCGCGCTGCTCATCGCGCTCTCGGTCGTCGGCTTTTTCAGCTTTACGCAACTGACGCGTACCCTCGTCGAGCAGCGTGACTCGGAACTGGTGCAGTTGGCCGCGCAGCAGGTCGCGGGATACTGGGCTGACTCGGTTTTTTTCCTCAGTTCCGTCGCCTCCGCCGAGCCGGTGCGCCTCGGTGACCTCGAGCGCAGCCAACTCCTCCTGTGGGGCAGCACTCCCCTTGCCGAGCGTTTCGACCGCGTGAGCATCACCGACGCCCTGGGCACCGTCGTGGTGACCATGGGGGGCGAACTGGGCGAGAACCTGGGCGACCAGCCCTATTTCGAGCGCGCCCGGCGCCTGCGCACGGTGGTGCGCTCCGCGGTGCACAACGACGCCGGCGGCCGCCCCGTCATCGTGGTGTCCGTCCCCATCTTTGACGCGCGGCGCGGCGGCTTTGCGGGCTGCGTGCTGGGAATCTGGGACCTGGAGCAGGGGAGCCTCGGCCAGGCGCTGGCCCAGATTCGCGTCGGCGAGCACGGCTTTGCCTACCTGGTCGACGCTTCGGGCACCATCCTCTACCACCCCTCGCGCGACCTCATTCAGGCCGATGCGCGACAGCACCCCGCCGTCGCCGCCCTCCTGCGTGGCGAGACGGGCGCTCAGACGGTGACCTTTCGCGATCGCATCACCGTGGTGGGCTATGCCCCCATCCCCCTGCGCGAACGCGCCAGCTCCCTCGTGGGCGACGAGACCTGGGTGGGCTGGGGCCTGCTGACCTCCGAGTTGTGGGACGACATCATTGCGCCGGTGCGCCCCACGTTGATCGTCATGGGTTTGCTCCTCTTTCTCGTCGTCGCGCTACCCCTCACCATCGTGGCGCTCAACAGCCGCCGCATCGTGGCGCCGCTGCAGAGCCTGGTGACCCAGGTCGAGCGCGTGGCCTCGGGCGAGTTCGACAGCCAGGTGTCGGTGAACCAGGGACCCCAGGAGGTGCGCGAACTCGAGTTGGCCTTCAACGCCATGGTCGACCAGCTCCGCAAGTACCGCAGCGACATCCAGAACTATGTCGTGTCGATCCTCACGTCTCAGGAGGAGGAGCGCAAGCGCATCGCGCGCGAGTTGCACGACGAGACGGCCCAGGCGCTGGTGGTGCTGGGGCGCCGCATCGAGATGGCCGACGAGATCACCAAAGAGGCCGAACTCGCCGCCGAGCTGGACAGCCTGCGCGATATGGTGGACGATACCCTGCACGGCGTGCGCCGCTTCACGAGCGACCTGCGCCCGCCGCTCCTGGAGGAACTCGGCCTGCCCCGCACGCTGGAACTCCTCGGCTACCGCACCGAGCGCGAGGAGGCGTTCCACGTCAACCTCAGCATCGTCGGGCAGCCGCGGCAACTCCTGCCCGAGCTGGAGCTGGGGCTGTACCGCCTGGCGCAGGAGGGGCTCAGCAACGTGCGGCGACACGCCCAGGCTACGCGGGTGGAGGTGCGCCTCATCTACAAGCCCGAAGCGGTGACCCTGGAGATCGATGACGACGGCGTGGGGTTCGACGTCTCCGCCAGCACGTCCGACCTGGTGCGCACGGGCCGGCTGGGGCTGATGGGCATCCACGAGCGGGCGCGCCTTTTTGGTGGCCGCGCCACCATCGAGTCCGAGCCCGGCAAGGGAACGCATATCTGTGTCGTCATCCCCATCACGGCTATCGTCCTCCCCGCGGACGACGGGGCGCTCGCCGCGGAGGTCTCGGCTTCCGCCGAGGCGGAAGCGCGCGATGGCAGCGAAGGTTAAGAATATTAGGCTAAAATGCCTACGTATGCTAGTGGATTGTGCCGATGTGTGAGGACGCTGTTTCGACTATACTCTCTTTCGAAGGCTTGGATCGTTGCCGACACTCTGTGCACGGCGAAGTGATCCTGGGCAGCCTTGGCTGCTCCCTCATCCGGCGCGAGGGACAGCGCTTCTTCTCCTCCTTGGTGAACGAGCCCCATCCGTCGCAGTGGGCGGCGACGGATGGGGCTCGTTCAGTTTTCCGCGCAGTCTGGCACGCCCACGGATGTAGCCACGTCCGCACGGGATCACGCGCCGCGTTGGGGGGCGACGCGAGGCACGCTGGGGGGCATCACGTATGACACCGATTCGGATCCTGCTCGCTGACGATCACATCATGGTGCGTGAGGGCACGCGCCGCATCCTCGAGCGCGAGGCCGATCTCAAGGTCGTCGCCGAGGCGGGCGATGGCCGCGAGACCGTGGCGCTGGTGGAGCGCGAGCGCCCCGATGTCGCCATCGTGGATATCAGCATGCCGGTGATGAACGGCATCGAGGCTACCAAGGGGATCAAAAAGGTGGCGCCCGAGACGGCCGTGCTGGTGCTCACCGCCTATGACGACGACCAGTATGTGTTCGCCATCCTCGAGGCCGGGGCGGCGGGCTTTTTGCTCAAGAACGCGCGGGGGAGCGAACTCATCGACGCGGTGCGCCGCGTCAACAGCGGTGAGTCGGTGCTGCACCCGGCCATCGCCAAGAAGGTGCTGCGGCGCGTGGTGCCCGAGGCTAATGCCGAGGCGCCGACGAACGAGGCGCTCACCGATCGCGAGCTGGACGTGCTGCGCCTTGCGGGGCGGGGGCTCAGTAACCGTCAGATCGCCGAGGAACTGGTGCTCAGCCCGCGCACCATCCAGGCCCACATGGCCAACATCTTTGGCAAGCTTCATGTGGGCTCGCGCACCGAGGCGGTGATGGTCGGCCTGAGGCGCGGGTGGCTGGCGCTGGAGGATACCGCCGACGACACCTACGGCGCTTAGGCGCCTCCTCACGGTGGGCCCTGGAACGCGGATGCACGCCGATCGAACGGATCGATGCGGATCACACCAAGATGCACCACAGAGACGGCAAAGGATCGACCGAGTAAGGTAGAGTTGCCTTCTCTGCGCCCTCTGGTCTCTGCGGCCACTGTCCGCGCGATTCGCGTTACTCCACTGCCTGGAACGCCGGCTGCTGCACGCGATACAGACCGCCGCCGGTCCCCACCCAGATGACGCCCGACGAAAGGGGCAGTACGGTGCGCGCCCCGGGGACATCGGCGTAGGCCCAATCGGCGTCGGGGGTGCGCGTCGACACGCCGCCGGCGCTGGCGATCCACAGCACACCCTCGGCGTCCATGGTGAGGCCCCACACGTCCATGGAGCGCAGACCGCCGCCGGTGCTGTCGACGGTGAGCAGCGTCCAGTTCCCCTGGGGGTTGCGACGGTACAGGCCGCGGGACGTGGCCACCCAGAGGGTGCCGTCGCCGGCGAGGGCCAGGGAGCGTACCCCTTGCAGCGGTGAGCCGTCGTTCAGGGCGGCCGTGCCGGACGCGCCGTCGGCATCGCGCCACACCAGGCCGGTGCTGGTGGCCAGCCAGAGGACGCCATCGGCGGTCAGGGCCATATCGCGCAGGCGGCCGCCCCCCAGCGAGGACACGGCATCCACGTCGTGCCAGGCGCCCGCCTCAAAGCGGCGGATGGCGCCCTCGCGCGTGGCGATCCAAGGGGCGCCCGCGGCGTCAAAGGCGAGGTGAGTCACCACGTCCTCCAGGAGCGGCTCGGGGTCGCCCAGCGACCCCACGCGATACAGGCCGCTCGCGGTGCTGAAATAGATCTCCCGCCCGGGCGTGCCGTCGAGGCAGAACGTCTCCTCGGTGGCCACCACGGTGACGTTCCCTCGGGCGTCGACGTGCGACAACCCTCGCGGGGTGCCGACCCACAGGCGGCCGCGAGAGTCCACCGCGAGGTGGCGCACCTCATTGCCCACCAGGGGCGACGGCAGCAGCAGCGGCCCGCGCAGGCCGGTGCCGTCGGCGAGGACCGACCAGATGCCGTGAGCCGTGCCCAGCCAGAACCGCCCGCTCTCGTCGCGGGTAAAGCAGCGCACGTGGAGGTCATCCGCCGGGATCGTCTGCCAGCGCTCGCCGGGGGGGCGGTAAACGAGGCCCTGATCGCCGCACAGCCACAGGGTGCCGTCGGCCTCCATCTCGATGCAGTAGACCTGGCGCGGGAGGGCCGGGGTGAGGGCGTGGCTGTGCCCCGCCCAGAGACGCGTCTCGGCGTCGAGGTAGGTCACGCCGCCGATGCGCGAGGGGCTGCTGTACGCCAGCCACAGGCTCCCCGTCTCGTCGACGACCATGCCGGTGGCAACGCCGTCGGAGCCGACGTCCGAGAAAAAGCTGTGGTCCTGCCATTGCCGCTCGCCCTCTGCGGCGGTGCTCACGCCGTCGCCGATGGCCCACACGCGCCCGGCGGCCGAGGTGGCGACGAGCCAGGTGTTCGGGCGGACGCGCTCGCGCGTTCCGTAGGCGCGCCACGTCTCACCATCATAGCTCAGCGTGCCACCGTCGCCGCTGGGCATCCACAGCCAACCGCTCTCGCCGCCCCGTACCCACAGGCGCGGGTCGTAGCGCGGGGCCTCGAGCAGCGCCTGATAGTGTTCCTCCACCGCCTCAGGGCGCGTGGCATAGTGACGCCACTCGCGGCCGTCATACATGCTCCAGGCGGGGTGGTCGGCATAGCCGATCCAGAGGCGCCCCCGAGCATCGCGGGCGATGCCGCGCACCGCCTGGGAGGGGAGCCCATCGCGCTGCGAGTAGAGGCGGTGCGCGCCCGAGTCCGGGCTCCACCGCACCACGCCGCCGCTGGTGACGGCCCATAGGAACGTGCCGTCGTGCAGCAGGCCGGTGATCTCGTTGGGATCCGTCCATGCCTGGATGGCGTCCTCGCCAAAGGTGAGGCGTATGCCGTCGGCGGCCTCGGGTGATGGGGAGGGCGTGCCGGCGAGGGGCGCGGGAGTCGGCGCCATCGTCGCCGCGCGAGGGGCGGTGGGCGTGGCCACGGAGGCCGCGTCGGTGGGGGCCAGCAGTGCCGCCGCATCGCAGCCGCACAGGACGGCCAGGCCGCACAGGGCGGCGCACAGGCGCGCGAGGGGGCGAAGGCGGGAGAACCGTTGTGGTGGTCGGCGTCGTAGCGATGGTGGTGGGTTCACGCCCCGAGTATATACCGAGGGCCGGCGACGGCCAAGCGGCTGCAGCGGGGCGCGGCAGGCCCGACGATAGTGGGGGTAACGCGGCTACGATAGTCAAGGTTCCTCGCTGCGCTCGGAACGACTCCCTATCGCTGTCGTTCCGAGCGCAGCGAGGAACCTTGAGTAGCTAGTCGAGGCGCCCTGCTCGCCCCTCGGCGTGTGGCCTCACAGACGGGCGTGTGGCCTCACAAACGGCGTGTGGCTTCACAAACGGCGACGCTTGGGGTAGAATCGGGCCGCTCTTCGCCGGCTTGGATGGCGCTTGCGCCTGACGCCGGCGACGCACCGCAGACGCACGTCGCCGATGCACCCGTCGCCGACGTAGGCGCATCATCGAGGAGCCGACCGTCGTGGATTCCCAGCCCCGCCCACTCGATTCCGGACTCTTGATCGTCGCCGTCCTGGGGCCGATCTTTCACGTGGCCGGGTTTCTGGCGCGGGGCGTCGGTTTCTTTTACTCGGACGTCACACGGCTGGCGGTGGCCTACGTGGCGCTGGCGCTCAGCGGCGCGGCGGCGGCGTGGCTCGTGGCGCGCCGTCGGAACTGGTCGCTGCGGCTGGTGGCCGCCGCCGCCCTCATCGCCAACCTGGGCTCGGTGGCCTATGCCGGGAGCGTGTGGTCGCGCGACATGCGCCGCGCCCTGGCCGACGCCGCCATGGCGCCCATCGAGGCGGGCAAGATCGGCATCGCCCTGGCCCCCGCCGACGATGGTGCGGCGTCGGCGGCGGAGCTGGCCGCCACCGAGGAGGCGCTGTTCGACCTCCTGCGTCGCCACGGCCTCCAGGGGAGCGTCGTGGTGCGCCGCACCCAAGCCATCCAGACCCAGGATCAGGCCGAGCACGTGGGGGGGCGGCTCAACGCCAACGTGGTCGTCTGGAAGACGGTCAGCGGGCGGGCGCCCGTGGTGGAGCAGCGGCACGTGACGGTGCTGGGCGCCAACGAGGACGTCGCCGACCTGGAGCCGGTGAGCCTGTTGCTTCTGATGACCACGCAGCGTAACCTGACGGTGCGCACCGAGGCGAGTCTCGAGGAGGCCGGCGTGTCGCCTATCGCCACGGACGTGATCGCGCCGGTGGCGGCGGCGTATGGCGCCCTCGCCGCGCAGCGCCCCGTGGTGGCCGCGCTGCAGCTACAGCGCGCCCTGGCGGTGGAGGGACTGCCCCCACAGGCGGAGCGCGACCTGCGCAACCAACTCGGGACGGCGCTGTTGCTGGCCGATCGCGCCGACCTGGCGGTGCAAGAGTTCGAGCGCTCCCAGGCCATCGAGCCGACGGCGGACGGCTGGGTGGGGCTCGGCATGATCGCTATGGCGGCGCGCGACTGGAACGGGGCGTCGCACGCCTTCTCGCGCGCCATCGCCGTGGACCCGTACGCGCCCACGGCGTACTGCGGGATGGGCGTCATCTTTGGGCGCGATCACCAGGTGTCGCGCGCCGTGGCCAGCTATCGCCAGGCGGTGGCCCTCGCCGGCGAGGGGGGCGTGCCGTACGCCTTCCTGGGGCTGGGGCTGGAGCTGCAGGCCGACGTGGAGGGCGCCCAGCGCGCCTACCAGGACTGCGCCTCCATGGCCGGGCCGAACACGGGTCTGCACCTGGCGGCGCTGGAGCGGGCCGAGGCCATCGGCCAGAACCCGCCTACGGCCGTGCCCACCGCCACAGCGCTGCCCACGCCCACCATCACGCCGATCCCCACGGAGGGGGTCTATGTGGTGCAGGGCGGCGACACGCTCCGGGCCATCGCCGAACGGTTCAACATCACTATCGAAGAGATCATCGAGATCAACCAGCTCGAGAACCCCAACGCCCTGAGCGTCGGGCAGATCCTGATCATACCGGAGGAGCCCTAATCGTCGGGTTCTCGGATTCGGCAGGACTATGACGGCGAGCTGCAATCGACATCACCGACGCGACGGCATGGAGGAGCGGGGAGCCCAGCGATGGGCTCGGCTCGGTTGGACCGCATCGTTCCTCGTGCTCCTGCTGTGCGCCACGCCCGCCGCGGCGCGCGCCGAGCCGCTCCCTGCCTCCCCCGAGCCGGTGCGCCTGCCGTCCGGGCCGGGGATCCACCTCAACCCCACCATCGCCGTCGACCGCCACGGCGACGTCGTGGTGGCCTGGGTGCAGCGGCCCGTCGACGGTGACGGGCCCGCCGAGGTGCGATTGGCCCGCGCGCCCGAGTGGCGGCCCGGCACCATCGCAGCGGAGGTGTCGGCGGACGGTCCCTCGGCTGAGCGCGCCGCCGCCCTGCGCCCGCTCCTCGTCGTCGGCGATGCCATTCACCTGGCTTGGACAGAGCCGTCCACCACCACGGTAACGGCGTGGCGCTACACCCATGGCACCGGCGAGCCCGCCCAGGTGTGGGATGAGGCGGTGCCCTACACCGCGGTGCTCGCATCGGACCGCGACGGGGGCCTGCGGGCCCTCTGGGCGGAGGAGAGCGGCCTCGTGCTCGTGGACGGCTCCGTGCCCCTGACCTCGAGCCTGACGCTGGACGGCACCATCGCGCCTATGGAGGTCGCTCTCGCCCTCGATGCGTCGGGGCGGCCGCACGCAGCCTGGGCCGCCTGGCGCCAGATGGACGAGGAGGCGGGTATCTACTACGCCGCCCTCGATGCCGACCCGGCACCGACCGAGGTGGATGCCGCGGGACAGGCGCCGCGGCTGGCGGTGGGGCCCGGCGGCACGGTGCACCTGTGCTGGCGCCGCCCCGAGGGCCTCCATTGCGCCGATAGCCGCGATTGGGGGCGCATCAGCCCCGTCGCTCCCCCCGTGCCCGACAACAGCATCGCCCTGGCCGTGGGGCCCAACGACGTGGCGCACCTCGCCTGGTCGGCGGATGGGGCGCTGTGGTACGCCAACTCGGGCGACTGGGCCGCGTCGCAACGCCTCGCCGACCTCGACGCCGCCTCCCTGAGCATGGCGATCGATGGGGCCGGCCGGCCCCACCTCGTGACGACGGTGGAGGACGAGGGGGGCGGCAACGGCCTCTATGTCCTCACGGCGTTCTCGCCCGAGCCGCAACTCACCATCCAGGCTCCCAGCGCTTTTGTCGCGGACGGCGCTCACGACGCGAGCGTCGCGGGGCCGTGGCTGTTCGATGGCGACCCCCTGGTGGCCGTGGCCAACCTGCCGGCGTCCGAGTGGCAGCGCGTGTCGTTCTACCTGCGGCCCGATGTCCTGGCCACGGCGACGGCCCCGAGCGCGTCGGGTGCGGCGCCGGCGTCGACCGGCAGGGCGTCGGACGACGCCCTCATCCTCATGGGGACCGACTATGACGGGCGCGACGGGTGGGGCGTGCCCTACGATGCCGCGCTCCTCGGGGGGCGGCTCGGCACCTGCCAGGTCGTGGCGGTGGGGGTGGACGTTCATGGCGGCGTCATGACGGCGGTGGGGGCCCCGGTGATGGCGCTCCCCCCTGGCAGCGGGGGGGTGTGGGTGGTGAACCCCGGGCCCGACGTCATCCAGGGGGTTGGCCGGGTGCTGGTGATGGCGCCCGGGGTCGAGGCCGACCTCGCGCGCCTGGAGGTGTCTCTCACGGCCCCCGGCTGCCCCTCCCGCCCTCAACCCGGCGAGGCCGCCTGTACCATCCCCTCCCGCACGTATCTCGTGGCGTCCCTCGACGTGGGGTCATCCAAGGCGCGCCTCGACAGCGAGTGGCTGCCCGTGACCTTTGACAGCCGCAGCCTCCCCGACGGCGCCTATCGCGTCGCCGCAGTGGTGATCGACGGCGACGGTGGCGAACACATGGGCGTCGCCGCCGGCGCGCTGACCATCGACAACGACCTGGCACCGACGGTGCGGGTCACCGAGCCAAGCCCCGACGCTATCGTCTGGGGCGCCTTCCGCGTGGAGGCCGAGGTGGAAGCCGAGGGCTCGCCCGTGCAGCGCGTCGATTTTTACGGCGAGCGGCCGCGCACGCTGCTACAGCGCTCCCAGGGATGCGAGCGCCACGCCGTGGAGGCCCCTGACGTCGTCTGGTTCGGCAGCGACGCCGACGGCTCCGATGGCTGGGGCATACAGGTCAACGCGGCGCCGCATCTCGACGGCGACACCTGGGTGCTGCGGGCCGTGGCGTACGACGCGCAGGGGCGCTCGGCGGCGGCGCGCTCCGAGGGCGCCTTTACCATCATCGGGCGCGATCGGCCGGCACCGCAGTTTTTCCTGCCCATCCCGGGGACTGAGGTGGCCGGCGTCACGCCCACGGCCCTCCAGGCCGTCGTGGGGGGACGCTACGTCGCCGGTGTCGATCTTTATGCCGAGACGCTCGGTGAACGGCTGATCCCCCTGGGCGCCATGGAGGAACGTGCCGGGCGCTGGGTGAGCGATTGGGACACCACCGACCTGCCCGACGGCGAGTATGATCTCGTTGCCGTGGTGCGCCACGCCGATGGGCGTTCCTCATTGGCGCGGAGCGGCGCCGTGCGCGTGCGCAACGCCTGGGGAGGGTTCCAGTTCGCCGAGGCCGCGGAGGCCGGCCCCCTTCGCGGTGCGGCCGTCGTGAGCCTGCGCGGGCCGGACGATGGCGCGGCCGCCACCGCCGCAGTGTGGGTGTACTATCGCGATGCCGAGGGGCAGCTGCGCCCCATCGGCCCTGCCGCGCCGCCCTCAGGGGACCCGGCCTCCGCCGAGCCGGGGGTGTGGTCTCTCGTGTGGGATACGGCCGGCGTGCGGGATGGCGATTACGACCTCGTGGCGGCCATCCATGACGCCGGCGGGCAGGTCCAGTATGTCGAGCGGCGCGTGGAGGTGCGCAACGCCGCCGGGCCATCCGCCATCGCCTGGCCCGCCGCGGGGGATACCGTCGAGGGCACGCGGCAGATCGCCTGGCAGGCAGAGGGGGACGTCCGCATCGCGCTCGCGTGGAGCCCCGACGGCGGCGTACACTGGGTCGAGCTGGCCGCCGACCTCGAGCCGGACGCCGGTTTCGCGTGGGACACGACCCTAGGGCCGGATACGCCCCGCGCCATGCTTCGGTTGGTAGCCGACGACGGCTGGCGGCGTAGCATCGTCGAGACGGGGCCCTTCATTATCGATAACGTCAACGAGCCCCCTCACGTGGCGCTCCTCGCCCCAGAGTCGGGCGGGGCGTACGGCGCGCCCGTGTTCATCGCGTGGCACGCGTGGGACCCCGACGGCGACCCCCTGGAGGTGGACCTGGAGTATCGCCACGCCCTGGGGCAATGGCAACCCCTGGCCCGCGGCCTGACGGACGTGCGCTCGTACTCTTGGGAGACCTCTGACCTGGCGCCCGACGCCGAGTACGCCCTGCGCGTGACGGTGCGCGACTCCCATGGCGCCGAGACGTCCATCGAGGCCACCGACCTGAGCCTGTTGGCGAATAGACCCCCGCAAGTGCGGCTGGTTACGCCCAACGAGCGCACCCTGCTGCGAGGGGACGCCGTCGTCCTCTGGCAGGCGGAGGACCCCGAGGACGACCCGCTCCTCATCGATCTCTACTACAGCGACGATGCCGGGCAGACGTGGCTACCCCTCGCCGAGGGGATCGCCAACACGGGCTACTATACGTGGCAGGTGTCTTTCCTCCCCATGGGTTCGCGCTATCGCGTGCGCGTGGTGGCGCGTGACGGTTTTCACCGGGTAAGCGATGACAGCGACGGCATGCTCACCGTGGGGGGCGCCCTGCCGCCGACGGTCGTCCTGCTGCGCCCGGCGGGCGGCCGCGTGGCGGGCGTGGTGCCCGTGCAGTGGCAAACGGAGGTATCGGCGGGAGCCGGCCTCACCGCCACGGTGTCGATCCGCGCTGTGGGGGATTCCTGGTGGCGTCCCCTGGTGGAGGACGTGCCCGACGACGGGCTCCTGGTCTGGGATACCGCCGACTATCCCGACGGCGCCTACGAGCTGCAGGTGACGGTGGGAAACGGGCAGGACGGGGCCTCCGGTGAGGCGTCCGCCGTCGTGGCGGTCACGGTGGCCAACCGGCGCAACGAGCGTCCTGAGGTGGTGCTTCTCGCCCCGACGGGCGGCGAGACGTGGCGCGGCGTCCGTGAGATCGCCTGGCGCGCGTGGGACGATGACGGCGACCCCATCTCGGCCGTCGTTTCGGTGAGCGCGGATGGGGGCGCCACCTGGCAGGACGTGGCGCAGGTCGACGCCGCGCAGGGGCGCCAGGCGTGGGATACGCGCGCGCTGCAGGGCGTCCATCCCCTGCTCGCCAGGGTCGTGGTGAGCGACGGCCTAGTGACGACGCAGGCCGTCACCCCCGCCCCCTTCTTTGTGGCGAACGGGGCGAGCGGGCCCACGACGCGCTTCCTGTCCCCCGACGCCGGCGGCAACCTGTGGCGCAACGATATCGTCACCTGGGAGACCGGGTCGACGGGTGTCGCGCCGGCGCGCGTCGCGCTGGCGCTGCGTCGCGAGGACGCCGGGGCGCCCTCGGACGCCGCCTGGCAGCCGGTGGCAGAGGCGGCTTACGACGCGGGGGAGGCGGTGGTACCCGCCGGCTGGCTCAAGCCGGGGCGCCTCTACCGCCTGCGCCTCATCGCCGATGACGGCGCCCTGCGCGTGGCCTCCCTCTCGGCGCCCTTTGCGGTGGTCACGGCGGGGAGCGAGCCCCCCACGGTCACGCTGGAGGAACCGTCCGGCGGGGTATGGTCGGGGGAGCGTGAGGTGCGCTGGCAGGCCCACACGCCCGATGGCCGCGACCTGCGGGCGACCCTCGAGCTGTCGCCCGATGGCGGCGCTACCTGGTTCGACCTGATGCGCGATCAGGTGAGCGTTGGCCGGTATGCCTGGGACACGACGTCGGTGGCTAACGGCGTCTACCGAGTGCGTCTCACCGTGGGGGATGACCTCGCCGAATCGGCCGTCGTCTCGCCCCCCTTTGAAGTGGATAACCCCGGCCGGAACGCCCCCGTCCTGTCCCTCGTGGCGCCTCTTCCTGGGGAGGTCTGGTCGGGGACTCGCGAGGTGCGCTGGCGCGTCGCCGACGCCGACGGAGATGCGCTGACGGTAACGCTGGCGTACAGCCTGGACGGCGGCGGTACCTGGCGCCGGTTCGCCTACAACGTCCCCGCCACCGAGGGATACCTGTGGGATACGACCACCGTGCCCAACGGCGACGACGTATGGCTGCGGGCCACCGTGACCGACGGGACACTGACGGCCGAGGACTATGCCGGGCCCTTCTGCATGCGGAACTCTCAGAGCCCGCTGGTGGTGCTCCTCGAGCCGCGAGGGGGAGAGACGTGGGCCGGAGAGCAGCTCCTCGTCTGGCACACCGCGCACCAGGGCGGGCGAGCCGCCAAGACGATGCTCCAGTACTCGACCGACCGCGGCCGCACCTGGCAGACCATCGCCCACGACCTGCCGGCCGAGGGCTCCTACCGCTGGGATACGTCCGTGGTGCCGGACAACACGGATGTCATGGTGCGGGCCTACGTGTCGGACGGCCAGCAGAGCGCCGTGGGAACGACGCGCGCGCCGGTACGCGTGCGCCACGTCCCCGTCCGCCCCGAGGCGCCGTTCTACCTCCCCTAAGTCGTCCGCATTGCTCAGGGGAGACCGAATGAACGCGTCACTACCAAGCACACCAGCTTTGTAGTAACGGGTTCATGCGTTCCTTCTGCTGACAAGGGACTAAGCGAATGAATTCACAACTACATGTCACACCCACTCTGTAGTGACGAACTCATTCGTTCTCACAGCGAGCAGAACGAACGAATTCGCCACTACGAAGGCTTGGCTTTGTAGTGACGAATTCATTCTTATTCTTTGCTCTCGCGCGAGCTGCTGATCCTACTCCGCCAAGCGCTTGGGCACGGGGTGCTTGGCCAACCGCGCGTACGGGGAGAGGGGCTCGCCGATGAGGGGCCGGGCGTACTCCAGGAACGCCTCGGTGACGCCGTTGCCCGCCTCGTTGATGTACTCGCGCGGCAGGGTGTGCTCGGCGTTGGCCACCTCGGCCAGGGGGGCCAGGCCGGTGGTGACGGCGTACTCGGGGCCCGGCTGGCGCATCAGGGTGACCATGCGGTCGCTCACGCCCGCGAGCGCCTCGCGCACGGCCGTCTGCCCCACGAGGTAGGCCTCGGCGCGATCCACGGAGGAAGCCAGCGAGGCGCAGGAGCGCTGCAGGTAGCCCGGCTTGTCATGGCGCACGCGCACGCCAAGTTCCGCCTTGACGACCTCCTCCAGCGTCTCGACGACGCCGCCCTTGCGCGCATGGCCGAACGCATCCAGCTCCACCTTGCCAAAGCCGGTGCCGATCTCCTCGCCCTGTTCGTTGCGCATCCCCTCGCTCACCGCCACGACGCAGTAGCCGATCTTTTCGTACCAGTAGCGCACGTCGGCCACCACCTGCTCGAGCGACACGCCGCACTCGGGCACGTAGAGGAGTTGGGGCGGGTCGTCCGGCGCGGCCTTGGCCAGGGCGGCCGCCGCCGTCAGCCAGCCCGCGTTGCGGCCCATCACCTCGACGAACTTGACGGGGCTGCTGTCGCCCATCGCCTCGGTGTCGTAGCCGGTGTCGCGGACGGCGGTGGCGACGAAACGCGCCGCGCTGCCATAGCCGGGGCAGTGGTCGGTGTAGGCCAGGTCGTTGTCCACCGTCTTGGGCACGCCAAAGGCGTACAGCTCGTACCCCTTGGCCTCAGCCGCCAGGTGCATCTTGTGCGCCGTGTCCATCGAGTCGTTGCCGCCGATGTAGAAAAAGTAGCGCACGTCGTAGGCCATGAGGACGTCCAGCAATCGGTCATAGTCCGAGCTGCGCACCTTGTAGCGCACCGTGCCCAGCGCCGAGGCGGGGGTGTAGCGCAGGCGCTCCAGCGTCTCGGGCGATTCCTGGCGCAGATCGATGAACTCTTCGTTGAGCACGCCCGAGACGCCGTGCATCATGCCATAGATGTCACCGATCTCGGCGTGCTGCATCGCCTCGTGGATGACGCCCACCCGGCTGCTGTTGATGACGGCGGTGGGCCCGCCCGACTGGCCGACGACGAGATTTCCCTTCTTCCCCATGTCGATCCCTTTCTGCGTGAGTGCGTAACGAGTTCAGCATGGGACACCCACACCGGCGGGGATGTCCACGGGGATATGCTACCCCAACACGTGCCATCATAAACTATAAATGCGCGGCTGGCTTTTGTCCAATCGGGTGATTTGGCGGCTCCCGCCCTACAGCCGCACCACGCTCACCCGCGGATAGAGGGCCTGCACGTCGTCGGGGCGGACCTCGCCGGTGCCCGGCGTGAGCAGCACGGCGGTGGCCACGGCCGCCGCCCAACGCAGCGCCTCCGCCCAGCCCTCGCCGCGCAGGCGCGCCTGGATCAGGCCGGCGTTCAAGGCATCGCCCGCGCCCGCCGTGTTCACGACGCGCACCGGCACCGGCGGCACGTGATAGAGCCCCTCCTTCGTCGCGGCCACCGCGCCCCGCTCCCCGAGGGTGATGACCACCGTCTCGATCCCCCGGTGGGCGAGTTCCTCAGCGCCGCGGGCGGCCTCCTCGACGGAATGGATCGGCCGACCGAGAAGCCGCGACGCCTCGGCGCCGTTCGGCTTGATCATCGTGGGGCAGGCCGCCACGTTGGGCGCCAGGAACTGGTCGCTCACGTCCAGCAGCGTTGGGATAGCCAGATCTCGGGCGCGTTCAATGAGGGGCGCGTACCAATCCACCGGCATCCCCGGGGGCAGGCTCCCGCCGCATAGCAGCAGCGCGGCATCCGGGAGCAGCGCCTCCACGTGGGCGCGCAGGCGCGCCGGGTCCTCCGGCGCCAACTCCAGCCCCGATACCGTCACCGTGCCCTGGGTCCCGTCGGCGACGCGCGCCAGCACATAATTGGTGCGCGTCTCGCCCCCCACCCAGAGAAAATCGGTGACCACCCCCGCCGCGCGGAGCACCGCCTCCATGCGCCGGCCCGTCTCACCCGCGGCGAACCCCGTCGCCAGGCTGGGGGTGCCCAGCTGTCCCAGCACCCACGAGGTCACCGCCCCCTTGCCGCCCATGCCGTCGGCGACGCGCTGGGCGCGCACCGTCTCGCCAAAGGCGAACCCCTCGACGAACAGCACCTTGTCCAGGGCGGTGTTCGGCGTGACGGTGAGGATCACGTCGCGGCGTTTCACGCTACGGCGTATCACGCCGCATCCTCGGGAGGCAGCAGCCGCGACAGGAGCGCGCAGCGGGCGTTGCTCTCCAGGCGCTCCAGCGTGTCGTAGGCGTTGTCCAGGTCGTGCCCCAGCACGGCGATGCCGTGGCGCGGCAGGAGGATCCCCATGGCGTACTTTTGGAGCTGCTCGCGGCGGCGCGTGGCCACGGCCACCACATGGTTGGCCAACTCCTGCGAGTGGGCCGGCGTCTCGGGGATACACTCCACGTCGCCGAACTTGGTCGTGTATTCCAGCACCGGCTTCATGGTGCGCCCGGCGGCGGCATAGACCATCAGCCAGCGCGGATGGGCGTGGATGACGCTGCCCACCTCGGAAAAGTTGGCGTAGGCGGCCAGGTGCATGCGCACTTCCCGGGAGAGGTCGCTTGGCCCCTCCAGCACCTGGAACTCCTCGTCGAGCACCGAAATCTGGTCCGGGCGGATGCAGTAGTGGTACTTGGAGCCCATGTAGCGCGGCGACACATAGATGCGTCCCTCGTGGCGCAGGCTGATGTTGCCGCCCGCCGAGTCGCTGAGGAAGCGGCCGTAGATCAGCGTGGCGATCTCGATGATGTGGCTCTTGGGGTCGTACATGGCAGGTATCCTTCCCTATGGGGTAGCGTAGCGGACACGCCCCCGAGGCGCGGTCACAGGCCGGCCTCGGCCAACAGGCGCGCCAGGCGTGGCGAGGCGACGCGCACGCGCTCCTGGATGCGCGCCAGCTCTTCCTCGGTGTGGGCCTCGAAGCGCAGCGTGATGAGCGGCTCGGTGACCGAGCGCCGCGCCAGCGCCCAGCCGTGGTCAAAGCGAGCGCGCACGCCATCGAGGCGGTCGATGGGTCGATCGTTGAGCCCCCGCTCGAGTTCCGCCAGGATAGCGTCGGCCTCCTCGGGCGGGCACGCCACGCGGATGTCGGGGGTGATGGGGTAGGCGGGCACGGTAGACAGCGCCCGGGAGGGGGACAGGCCGGCGGCGTCGAGGACGCGCAGGTAGTAGAGGGTGGCATAGAGGGCATCGTCGCCGCCGATGGCGCCAAAGAAATAGTGGCCGCTCACCTCGCCGCCCAGCACGGCGTCCTCGTCCAGCAGCCGCGCCTTGATAAAGGCGTGGCCCGATTTCTCCATGAGCGGCCGCCCGCCGGCGGCCAGCGTCTCCTCGGTCACTACCGACGAGGCCTTCAGGTCATAGACCACGGCCGGGGGGCGGCCGCCGCCCCCGGGGTGCTCGGCCAGGGCATGGCGCAGGAACAGCACCAGCACGCGGTCGGCGGGCTGCACCTCGCCCAGCTCGTCGACGAACACGACGCGGTCGCCGTCGCCGTCGTAGGCGATCCCCAGGTCGGCGCGCGCCTCGCGCACGCGCCCTCGCAGCGCCGCCAGGTGCGCCGGAATCGCCGGGTTGGGGCTGCGGTGTGGGAAGGAGCCGTCCGGCTCGCAGAACAACGGCACGACCTCTTGGCCGGCGCGCCGCAGGACACCGGGCGCCACGTCCCACATGGAGCCGTTGCCGGCGTCCACCACCACGCGCCGCCGCGCGAGCCTCGGGAAGGCGCGTTCCAGCGCCCGGGCATAGTCCGCCATAACGTGGCGCGTCCGCACCGTCCCCAGGCCCGGTACGAACGCGCCCTGGGCCATGTCGCGGGCCAAGCCCTCCAGCGCCTCGGGTGTGACGGGCCGGTCGCCGACCATGAGCTTGAAGCCGTTGTAGCGGGCGGGGTTGTGCGAGGCGGTGACCATCACGGCGCCGTGAGCATCCAGCGTGCGTTTGGCATGGTACAGCGCGGGGGTGGGCACCGTGCCCACGTCGATGACGTGGCACCCGCCCCAAACCAGCCCCTCGATGAGCGCCGCCTTGAGCGCCGGCGTGCTGGGGCGCAGATCGCCGCCGACCACCACGATGCGGCCTGCCAGGCGCCGGCTCAGCGCCTTGCCGAGGCGCAGGCCGGTGTCATCGTGTAGCTCCTCCCCGTAGACGCCGCGGATGTCGCAATCCTTGAAAATGCTCACGGCAGGTAGCCCCTCTCCCGGCAGGCAGCGAGGAATCGCCCATAGCGCTCGTCGTAGGCGCCGCGCATCGCCGGGCGCGGCGCGACGCCCCGCGCGCGACGCACCATGCCGCGGGCCGCGGCGGTGACCGTGGCGTATCCCGCCCCGCGCGCCGCCAGGATGGCGGCGCCCATGGCGCCCGAGGGCACCTCCGGCACGATGAGGCGCCGGCCCAGCACGTCGGCGCGAATCTGCAGGCCGGACGCGCTGTGGGTGCCGCCGCCCGCCACGAACACCGCCTCCCCCACCGCCGCGCCGAGTTCGGCCACCACCTCGTAGCAGAGACGCTCCACGTAGGCCAGCCCCTCGAGGTGGGCGGCGTAGGAGGTGGCGGGGTCGTCACACGCGGGCTTGTCGCCGAGACCCAGGCAAAAGCCGGCCGCGTCCGGCGCGAGGAAGGGAAAGCGCTCCCCGCGGCGCACCAGGGGATAGACGATGAGGTCCGTGGGGCAGAGTTCTAGGGCGGCGGCGTTCAGCGCCGGCAGGTCGGCGGCGTCAAAGCGCTGCGCCAGGCAGTCGGCGCCGGTGCTGCTGGCCGCGCCTGGCAGCCAGGCGCCGTCGGGGTGGCGATGGCAATAGAGGCGCCCCAGGGGGTCGCGCACCAGCGCGCGGCTGACCCCCTTGAGCACCAGGGTGGTGCCCAGGGTGCTGTTCCAGTCCCCGATGTCCACGGCGCCGCTGGCGAGCTGCGAGGCGGTGCCGTCGGTGGAGCCGGCCAGCACCGGCGTGCCGGCGGCCAGGCCCGTCGCCTCGGCCGCCGCGGGCGTCACGCGCCCCACGGGGCTGCCGGGGGCCTGGACCTGGGGCAGCTTGGCGGCGTCCAGCCCCAGGTCGCGAGCGATGAACGCGGGCCACGCCAGGTCGGCGACGTCATAGCCCCACTTGAGCGCGTTCGTCCAGTCCGTGCCGCCCCAGGCGCCCGAGAGCCAGCCGAGGACGAGGTCGGTGGGGCTGAGGAACCAGCGGGCGCGCTCCAGGCGCTCGGGCGCCTGCCGCGCCAGCCAGGCGAGCTTGCACAGGGCGTACGAGGCGTTGTAGCCGATCCCCAGCTTGTCGGCCATCTCGGCGCCGGCGGCCTGCACGCCGGCGGCCGCCGCGCCGGCGCGCGTGTCCGAGTACATGATGGCGGGGCCGACCGGCTCGCCGGCGTCGTCGACGAGGCACAGCGTCCCCGACGTGCCGGTGGCCGAGAGGGCGGCGATCTCGGACGACGCGTGTCCCGCGGCGATGAATGCGGTCACCGCGTCGCCCACGGCGCGATAGACGGCCGCGCGCCACTGCCGTGGGTCCTGCTCGAAACGGCCGGGCTCCGCGGCCGCGACTTGGTCGGCGGGCAGGGCGCACGTCCCCTCGGCGTTGACGCGCCCCGCCAGGTCCACTATGATGGCCCGCGCCCCCTGCGTGCCCAGATCGATGCCCAGAACGTACACCGTCATTCCCCCCATGCCGGCCGTGGACGAGCGCCCCTATGTTACTCCGGCGGCGGGGGGTGTCAAAGGAGCCTTCCCGTGGAGCTTACCCCGTTGGAGCGCACCAACCGCCACCTGGCCGGCGAACCCGTGGATCGCGCCCCGAACCAGAATATCCTCATGGCGTTCGCCGCGCGCTATATCGGCTCGACGTACGACCGGCTGGCGCAGGACTATCGCGTGCTCGTGGAGGGGAACCTGCGCGCCTGCGAGGCGTTCGGCATCGACATGGTGAGCGCCATCTCGGACCCGCTGCGCGAGGCCTCCGCCTTTGGGGCGCCGGTGGTGTTTCCCTACGACGGCGTGCCCATGTGCCCCCAGCCGCCGTTGGCCGACGCCTACGCCCTCGACCGCCTGCGACCGTGGGACCCCTGGGAGGCGGAGCGCCCGCGCGATCGGCTCCTGGCGATTCAGGAATACCGCCGGCGCGTGGGCGGCCACTATCCCATCTGTGGCTGGGTGGAGGGCGCCGCCGCCGAGGCCGCCGACCTGCGGGGGGTGAGCCAGTTCCTCGAGGACACGGCCCTTGAGCCCGAGGCGGCGCATGAACTGCTGGAGGTCTGCACCGAGGCGGCCATCCGCTTTGCCGTGGCCCAGGTGGAAGCGGGGGCCGATTTCGTCGGCATCGGCGACGCCGTCGCCTCGCTGCTGAGCCCACGGGCCTACCGCGCCTACGCCCTGCCCTACGAGCAGCGCATCATCCGCGCCGTGCACGATGCGGGGGGCCGGGTCAAGCTCCACATCTGCGGCAACACGTCGCGCCATCTGCCCGACATGGCCACCACCGGCGCCGACATCATCGATCTCGACTGGATGGTGGACCTGGCGGAAGGGGTGCGAATCCTCGGCGGGGCCGCGGCGGTGAGCGGCAACATGGACCCGGTGGCGGTGATGCGCGACGGCGCGCCCGAGGAGGTGGCGGCGGCCGTACGGGCCTGCCTGGCGGTCGGCGGTGAGCGCCTCATCGTTAGCGCGGGGTGCGAGATACCGGCGGACACGCCCCATGAGAACCTTCTGGCACATCACCGGGCGCTGGTGGAGGCGGGGGGCGCCGCCTAGCGCTTCCGCCGCGCTGCCGGCAGCCCGCGCTTGCGCATGGCGTCCAGCAGCCCCGGCACCCCGCGAAAGAGGACGGCGTCGATCCCCATGGCTTTGGCGGCGACGACGTTGGCGGGGGCGTCGTCGATGAACAGCGTCTCTCTGGGCGCGGCGCCCAGCGCCTGGAGGGCGGCGCGGTACATGCGTGGGTCGGGCTTGAGGGCGCCCACCTGGTAGGAGAATATCTGCACGTCGAACAGGCCGTCCATCCCCCAGCGCGCCGCGGCGGGCGTGCCCTTGGCCCGGCCCGGCGGGGCGTTGGAGAGCAGCCCCACGCGTACCCGTGCGTCGCGCAGGCGCCGGATGAGGGCCACCAACGCCTCGTCGACGCGGTCGCCGGCGAAAAAGCGCTCCACGAAGCGGTCGATCCCCTCGGAGGCGATCCCCAGGTCGGCGGCGATGGCGGCCCAGGCCTCGTCGGCGCCGCAGCGGCCGGTGCTGGCCAGGTCCCACGCGTGGCTGCCGAATACGGCACGCTCCAGTCCCCCGGGCGGCAGACCCAGCTCGGCCTCCAGGGCGCGGCGCGGCGCCGGGTCCTCGGTGCGCTGGATCACCCCGCCCCAATCCCACAGCACGGCGCGGGTCGTCATACCTTCCCTCGCGCGCCGCAGCACTGCTTGTACTTGCGCCCCGACCCGCAGGGGCAGGGGTCGTTGCGCCCCACGGGGCGGGCGGGGGGCGCCGGCGCCGCCTCCGGCGCTATCCCCTGCTGCCGCAGGAGCCGATCGCGCAGCGCCATCATGCCGTCGTGGCTGTGCGCGAAAAAGCGCTGGTAGGCGCGACAGAGATAGTGCTGCCGCCGCCCCTCCACCCCGACGAAACGCGGGCACCCCTGCTGGCAGTAGGGCAACCAGGCGCAGGCCCGGCACTCGGGGCGGGGCTCCGCCTTGGCGGCGGCAAAGCGCTGCACCACCGGGTGCTCAAAGAGGCGCTCCAGCGGCGTCTCGAGGATGTTGCCGACGTACAGGTCGTCCTGCACGAAAAAGTCGCAGGGGTAGACGTCGCCGTTGTGCTCCACCACGAGGTAGCTGCCACAGCGCTCCTGGTAGCAGCACAGCGGCGCCTCCTGACCCATGTACACCGCCAGGATGGCCTCGAAATCGCGCACCGAGGCCTGGGGCTCGCCCCCGTTGTACCAGCGGTCGAACACGGCACAGAGGAAATCACCGAACTGCTCCGGCTCTACGGAAAAGTCGGTCAGCTGGCCGGTGGTCGGGTCCACCTCGACGCAGGGGATGAACTGCAGAAAGGCGAACCCCTCGTTCACCAGATAGTCATAGATCTCTACCGGGTGCTGCGCCGTGACGCGGTTCACCACCGAGAGGACGTTGAACTCGACGTGGTACTGCCGCAAGAGGCGCAGCCGGGCCAGAACCTCGGCCTGCGTCCCCTTGCCGTTCACCGTGCGGCGGTAGGCGTCGTGGTAGGTCGCTGGCCCGTCGAGGCTCACGCCCAGCAAAAAGTTGTACTGCCGGAAAAAGCGCGCCCAGTCGGCGTCGATGAGCAGGCCGTTGGTCTGTACGCCGTTGCTCACCGACTGGCCGGATTGGCCGTGCTTTTGCTGCAGGCGCACCACCTCCCGGAAAAAGTCGAGCCCCATGAGCGTCGGCTCGCCCCCCTGCCAGCCAAAGGTGGCGTGGCGCCGGTCCAGTGCCATCCCCTGGGCGATGAGGGCGTCGAGCACCTCGGCGCTCATGCGATGCCGCCGGCTCTCGGTGCGGTAGGGGTCCGTGGGGCGGTCGTGGTAGAAGCAGTAGCTGCAGTGCAGGTTGCAGTCGCCGGACGCGGGCTTGATGAGCAGACTACGGGCTTGGGCGTTCTCTGGCACGAAGGCGCGGCTCCTTTCGCGTGCGTTAGCCGTATCGATCTTAGGCGTCGCCGGGCGGGGTGTCAAAAGGGCTGTCGGCGGTCAGCTGTCGGCGGTTGGCCCTTGGCTCTTGGCTTGGCGCATCGTCAGGTGGCAACATACCGTTTTGGGCGGACTGCCCGGGCGCCACGCACGCTTGTGGAGCGACGCATCTGGCCAATAGCCAACAGCTAATAGCCCACCGCCGGTAGCCGATGGCTGACAGCCGACCGCCGACAGCCCTTTTGACACCCCGCCCATCGATGTTACAATCCTCTATTGTTCAGTGAATGGAGCCAAGCTGCTATGAGCGTTCTCGACGGTCTCAATCCAGCCCAGGCGCAGGCGGTGCAGGCGGTGGACGGCCCGGTGCTGGTGCTCGCCGGCCCCGGCTCGGGCAAGACGCGAGTGCTGACCCACCGCATCGCCTACCTCATCGACGACCACGGCGTGCGTCCCTACGAGATCCTGGCGGTCACCTTTACCAACAAGGCCGCCCGGGAGATGATCGCGCGCCTCAACGCCCTCATCGGCGCTGACACGTCCCAGCTGACCATCGGCACCTTTCACGCCATCTGCGCCCGCATCCTGCGCCGCGAGGGGGCGCACCTGGGGATCGGCAGCAGTTTCGTCATCTATGACGAGGACGACCAGCGCCGCCTGGTGACGCGCATCCTCAAGGAGCTGAACCTCGACTCCAAGGTGTACGCGCCGAGTTCCGTCCTGGCGGCCATCTCGCGCGCCAAGAACGAACTCCAGACCGCCGCCACCTACCACCCGCCCACCCTCTGGCACGAGGGGGTGCGGCGCGTGTTCGAGCGCTATGACGAGCAAAAGGCCGAGAGCAACGCCCTCGATTTCGACGACCTCCTCCTCAAGACGGAGGAGCTGCTGCGCACGGTGGACGAGGTGCGTGAGCGCTTCCAGCGCCGCTATGCCCACATCCTGGTGGACGAGTTCCAGGACACGAACCGCGCCCAGTACGAGATGATCCGCCACCTGGCGGGCGAGCGCCGCAACGTGTTCGTCGTGGGGGACGAGGACCAGAGCATCTATTCCTGGCGCGGCGCCGACTGGCGCAACGTGGTCCGCTTCCGCAGCGACTATCCCGATGCCCAGACGCATCTGCTGGAGCAGAACTATCGCTCCACGCGCACCATCCTCGGCGCCGCCCAGGCCGTCATCGCGCGCAACGCCCAGCGCACGGACAAGACGCTGTGGACCGAGAACGGCCGCGGCGAGCGCATCCGCCTGTTCGAGGCGTTCGAGGAGAGCGAAGAGGCCGCCTACGTGGTGGACGAGATCCAGCGCCTCATCGCCCAGGGGACGGTGCGCGCCGGCGACTGCGCCGTCATGTTCCGCACCAACGCGCAATCGCGCGCCCTGGAAGAGGTGCTCATGCGCCGTG
>ERZ747221.563-NODE-563-length-43457-cov-4.987206_pt1 | contig 43457 bp, 38 predicted proteins | sample MGYA00374949_ERZ747221 | MGnify/ENA primary metagenome ERZ747221 (study PRJEB28779, sample SAMN05720172) | bioreactor metagenome | isolation source: Anaerobic biogas reactor | place: USA:Washington, USA | collected 2015-08-08 ... | reverse complement strand
CGGTGGAGTCGCCGCGGGCGAGCATCCTGTACGTCTTCTCGTCGTCCAGCGGCAGCCGGTCGATCTCGATGCACACGCCCCGGGCCTTCTCGATGATCTCCAGCGCGGCCTCGATGACGTCCAGGTTGCGCAGGCCGAGGAAGTCCATCTTGAGCAGACCCAGCAGGGCGACGTCGTTCATGTCGTACTGCGTGACGAGCTCGGCGTCGCCCTTCTGCTGCAGCGGGAGATACTCGGTGAGAGGCTTGTCGCCGATCACCACGGCAGCGGCATGGATGGAGTCGTTGCGGATGAGCCCCTCGAGGCTCATGGCGAGGTCGACGACCTCCTTGACCTCGGCATCGGCGTCGTACGCCTGCTTCAGCTCGCCGCCGGGCAGCATCGCCTGGGCGAAGCTCGCCGGCGGCGCCTGCTCGGGGATCATCTTGGCGATCCTGTCCCCGAGCGCGTACGGCTTGCCCATGACGCGCGCCGCGTCGCGCACGGCCGCGCGCGCGGCCATGGTGCCGAACGTGATGATCTGCGCGACCCTGTCGCGCCCGTACTTCCGGGCCACGTAGTCGATGACTTCTTCGCGACGGGCGACGCTGAAGTCCATGTCGATGTCGGGCATGCTCTTGCGGCCGGGGTTGAGGAAGCGCTCGAAGAGCAGGTCGTACTCGAGCGGGTCGATGTCGGTGATGCCGAGCGCGTAACTGACGATGGACCCCGCGGCGGACCCTCGTCCGGGCCCCACGGCGATGCCGTTGTCCTTGGCGAACTTGACGTAGTCCCAGACGATCAGGAAGTACGACTCGAAGCCCATCTCGCCGATCACGCCGAGCTCGAAGTCGAGACGCTCCCGCACCTCGTCGGCAGGCTCGGCGCCGTACCGGCGGCGGACGCCCTGCTCACACAGCTCGCGCAGGTAGGAGCCCTCGGTATGCCCCTCGGGCACCGGGTAGACCGGCAACTTGTAGCCGCCGAAGTCGAGCTCGACGTTGCAGCGCTCCGCGATCTCGAGCGTCCTGGCCGCGGCCCCCGGGTACGCCGCGAAGCGCTCCTCCATCTCCTCGGCCGACTTGAGATAGAACTCGTCGCTGCCGTACCGCATGCGGTCCTCGTCGGCGAGATTGCTCTGCGTCTGGATGCAGAGCAGCGCGTCGTGCGCGTAGGCGTCCTCGTGGCGCAGGTAATGGACGTCGTTGGTGGCGACCGTCTTGAGGCCGGCCTTCTCGGCGAGCCGCGCGAGCCGCGGCAGCAGCTCGCGCTGCTCGGGCAGGCCGGCGTCCTGCAGCTCGACGTAGACGTTCTCCGGGCCGAGCAGCTCCGCCAGCCGGGTGACCTCGGCCAGCGCCGCGGCGTCGTCGCCCTCCTTGAGCAGCAGCGCGGCCTTGCCGCTCATACAGCCGGTGAGGGCGATGAGTCCCTCGTGGTGACGGCTGAGCAGCTCCCAGTCGGCGCGTGGCTTGTAGTAGTAGCCCTCGAGGTAAGCCTGGGTCGAGAGCTTGACGAGGCTCCTGTAGCCCGCTTCGTCGCGGGCCAGCAGGGTCAGGTGCGCGTTGCGCTCCTTGACCCCGGCACGGCTGAAGCGGTCGGTGGCGACGTAGAGCTCGAGTCCGATGATGGGCTTGATGCCCTCTGACTGGGCGGCGCGGTAGAGCTTGACGGCGCCGCCCAGGGTGCCGTGGTCGGTGAGCGCCACGGCCGGCATGCCCAACTCCTTGGCGCGTTTGACGAGGTCCACGACCCTGCAGGCGCCGTCGAGCAGCGAGTACTCGCTGTGGACGTGGAGATGGACGAAATCGGCGGCCATGGATGGGCCGGATTCTAACATGGAGGACGGCTGCCGCCGCGGCTCCGGGCCGGCGCTCCATGCCGCATCCTTGACATCGACGGCGCCACCTGCGAGCATGGTACATACCAGGAACTGAGCAGCCGAGAGAGGACCGCCGGTGTGGCGGGCAGAGAGGGGAGGCTGATCTCGGCGCGCGCACGTTCGGCGAGGGCACCGGCACATGTCGTCCCGTCCAGCCTCCGCCCACGAGTGGGTCTCCCCTAGCCAGATATCGACCGAGGGGGACAGACCACTTCGCGACCACGGGAGATGTGCAAAGAGGGGCCAATGGGGGGATGCCGATGAGAGACGACGATGCCGTCGTCATCGGCAGGGGCAGCCGGTAACGACCTGGCTGGTCCCGGGAGAGAAAGGGGTGCTCCAGCGATTCCACGCGTTCCTGTCACGAACCACATCTTAGGAGGACAGATGTCAACTACCGGACGGTTCCGTTGGGCGGCGCTGTCGATCGTCGCCGTCCTCGTCGTCTCCCTGCTGCTCGTCGTCGCGGCGTGCGGCAAATCCGAGACCACCGGGGAGGGCGGCGGCACAGACGCGGCCACGGCTACGTCGGTCGAGGACTTCGGCGGCATGGACGGCCTCGTGAAGGCCGCCCAGGAAGAGGGCCAGCTGAACGTGATCGCGCTGCCGCCGGACTGGGCCAACTACGGCGAGATCATCAAGGCGTTCGAGGCCAAGTACGACATCAAGATCAACTCGGCTCAGCCCGACGCCGCCAGCCAGGATGAGGTCAACGCGATCAAGCAGCTCAAGGGCACTGACCGCGCACCCGACGTGGTCGACGTCGGCGCGGCCATCGCCGCCGCCAACGAGGACCTCTTCGCGCCCTACAAGATCGTCGACTGGGACAAGATCCCGGACAACCTCAAGCACCCGGACGGCCTGTGGCACGCGGACTACACCGGCTATATGGCGATCGGTTTCGACGCCGGCAAGGTCCCTGCGCCCACGTCGGTCAACGACCTGCTCAAGCCCGAGTACAAGGGCATGGTCGCGTTGAACGGCAACCCGACCCAGGCCGCGGCCGGCTTCAACGGCGTCGTCATGGCCTCCATGGCCAACGGCGGCTCACCGGACGACATCGCGCCCGGCGTGGAGTTCTTCTCCAAGCTGAGCAAGGCCGGCAACCTGCTGCCCGTCGACCCCACTCCTGCCTCCGTCGCCGCCGGCCAGACGCCGGTCGTGATCGACTGGGACTACAACCTCCTGGCGATGGCCAAGGAGGTCGAGGGAAAGATCGACTGGCAGGTCATCATCCCTGAGAACAACATCGTGGCCGCGTACTACATCCAGGCAGTCAGCAAGTACGCGCCGCACCCGGCAGCGGCCCGCCTGTGGCAGGAGTTCATCTACTCCCCGGAGGGCTCCAACTGGTGGCTCAGGGGCGGGGCCTTCCCGGTCCTCTACGACGCCATGGTGGAGGCCGGCACGGTCGACAGCGAGGCAGTCGCGAGCCTGCCCGAAGTGGTCGGCACGCCGGTCACCCTCACACTGGAGCAGCAGGAGGCGGCGCAGGAGTACCTGCTCGCCAACTGGGACAAGGCGGTTCAGTGACGCCGACCGGCGGCACTGACCCGGACCCGGCCAACGGCGACGTCGGCCTGGCCGGCGCTCGGGGCGGCTCTTTCGCCCCGAGCGCCGGCCCCCCTGTGGGGCCGGCCCGCTCGCGCCGGAAGCAGCTGCGATCGGCGGCTCGCTCTCTGGGCGCCGTGCCGTTCCTGGGATACGTGGTCATCTTCCTCCTCTGGCCGACGGTCCTCGTCGTCGCGGGGGCTTTCGCGACCGACAGCGGAGAGACCACGCTCGACAACGTGCGCACGGTCGTCAGTACCGGCGCCTACCTCAACGCTTTCAAAGGCTCGCTGGAGCTGTCGGCCGCGACCGCCCTGGCGGGCGGCATCCTCGGCGGCCTGCTGGCCTGGGCGGTCGCCGAGGGCGACCCCGACGGGGTGCTGCGGCGCGCCGTGCTCGCGGTGTCCGGTGTCCTGGCCCAGTTCGGCGGCGTCATGCTCGCCTTCGGATTCCTGGCCACCTACGGCTACAGCGGCCTGGTGACGCTGGTCGTCCAGCACCTCTTCGGCCTCAGCCCCTACGCCACCGCCGGCTGGATCTACAGCTTCTTCGGGCTGGGCGTGGTGTATACGTTCTTCCAGATCCCGCTCATGGTGCTCATCTTCCTGCCGGCGCTCGACGGCCTGCAGTCGCAGTGGCGTGAGGCCTCGGACAACCTGGGCGGCAACGCGTGGGCCTACTGGCGCCACGTCGCCGGCCCCATCCTCGCCCCCAGTTTCATCGGAGCCCTCCTCCTGCTGTTCGTCAACGCCTTCTCGGCGTACGCCACGGCCGCGGCGCTGATCAGCCAGGGCAGCCCGATCGTCCCGCTCCAGATCCGCACCTACATGCAGAGCGAGCTCGTCATCGGCCAGGCCAACGTCGGCAAGGCGCTCGCCTTCGGCATGGTCGTGGTCGTGATCATCGTCATGAGCCTGCACGCTCTACTGCAGCGCCGTACCGCGAAGTGGGCGTCATGACGGCCGCGGTCCGGAAGACGCGGCCCGTCCGCAGGCGCCGCTTCCAGCTCCGCTCCATGACCCGCTGGGTGGTCTTCGGCGTCGTCGGCGTGTATCTGCTGCTGCCGCTGGTCGCCATGCTCGAGTTCTCGACCCGCGATGTCGGATGGAGCCGCAGCTTCGCCGCCTGGAGGGACATCGGCGTCAACCGCGAGCTCCTCGGCGCCGTCACACTGTCGCTCGAGCTGGCCGCCCTCACAGTGATCGGCATGCTGGTGCTGTTGACGCCGACGATGGTGTGGGTACATCTGCGCGTGCCCCGGCTGCGGCGCGTCATCGAGTTCATCTGTCTGCTGCCGCTGTCGATCCCGGCGATCGTGCTCGTGGTGGGCCTCGCCCCGGTGTACTCCTGGGTCAACTACATCTTCGGCGATTCGCCACTGTTGCTCGCCTACGTCTACGTGATCCTCGTGCTCCCCTACGCCTATCGCGCCATCCACGCCAGTCTGCTCGCGGTGGACATCGAGACCCTCTCCGAGGCCGCCCGTGGTCTGGGGGCGTCGTGGCCACAGGTGTTCATCCGTATCGTGGTGCCGGCCATCCGGGGCGGCCTGCTCTCGGCCTCCGTGCTGGCGATCGCGCTCGTGCTGGGAGAGTTCACGATCTCGTCCCTGCTCAACTACGACACGCTCCAGGTCATCGTCAATCTGCTGGGCCTGCGGAACGCCGGAGTGTCGGTGGCGGTGTCACTCGCCGCCCTCATCTTCGGGTTCGTCCTGCTGTTCGTCGTGTCGACGGTCGGATCCCGCCGTCGCCGCGTCGTCCGTGCAGCGGCGCAGGCGGAAGGGGTGAATGGCAGTGACTCCTGAGACAGAGAAGACCGCCGATCGCCCCGACCGCTCCGGAGTGACCGTCCAACTGGTCGGTCTCACCCGGTTGTTCGGCCCCACGCGCGCCCTCGACGGTCTCTCCATCGACATCCAGGCCGGTGAGTTCGTCGCCTTCCTCGGGCCGTCCGGCTGCGGCAAGACCACCGCGCTGCGGATCATCGCCGGGCTCGACGAGGCGGACTCCGGTGAGGTGCTGGTGGACGGCAAGGACATCGGCTCCCTGCCCGCCAGCCGGCGTGACATGGGCATGGTGTTCCAAGCCTACAGCCTCTTCCCGAACATGACGGCGCGCAACAACGTGGCCTTCGGACTGCGGATGCGGAAGATCGACAAGGCGACGCGACAGAGGCGGGCCGACGAGATGCTCGAGCTCGTGGGCCTCGGCGCCATGGCCGACCGGTATCCGAACCAGCTCTCGGGCGGTCAGCAGCAGCGCGTGGCACTCGCCCGCGCCCTGGCCATCCGGCCCCGCGTCCTGCTGCTGGACGAGCCGTTGTCGGCACTGGACGCCAAGGTACGAGGGGAGCTGCGCGACGAGATCCGCCGCGTGCATCAGGAGGTGGGCACGACGACCGTGTTCGTGACCCACGACCAGGAGGAGGCCTTCACCCTCGCCGACCGTGTCGCCGTCATCAACAACGGTCGGCTGCAGCAGATCGGACCGCCGACGGAGATCTACGAGAAACCCGCCACCGAGTTCGTCGCCGACTTCGTCGGCCTCACCAACCGGCTGCCCGGCGTGGCCGGGGACGGCCTGGTCGAGGTGCTGGGCGACCGGCTGCCCCTGCTCGACGGGTCCGCGAAGGACGGGGACGTGACGGTACTGGTGCGCCCCGAGTCGATGCAGCTGGCACCCGGCACGGACGGCAACGGCTGGGTGACCGCGGTCAGTTTCCGTGGTCCGATCTCGATGGTGCGCGTGCGACTGCCCGGCGACGAGCTCGTGCTGGTGCAGATGCCGAGCGCCGACAGCTCGATGCTCTCCCCCGGCACGCAGGTCCGTCTGAGCGTGCGCCCGCGCCCGGTGCTGGCGGTGAGCGCGACGCGTGCGGACGGCCGGTCAGGATCCCCACTTCCGGGGGATGTGTCGGAACCACAGGGCAGCATGACGGTCTGAGGGATCACGCCCGGGCGACGCCGGGCTGGACGATGATGAGCGATGCGAAGAGATGAGAAGCCACACGAATGACGATTTCCGGGATCCTTCTGCTGGCCGCGACGCTGGCCTTCACTCTGGCCAACGGCGCCAACGACGGGGCGACGCTGGTCGCGCTGGGGACGCGCACGCGGGTGATCGGCGTGGCCGCAGCGATCGCCATCCTGACGGCGATGGTCGCCGTGGGGCCGTTCTTCCTGGGCACGGCGGTGGCGACGACGCTGGCGCATCGCCTGGTGGCCTTCGAGTCGCGGGACGGCCAGACGGCGCTGCTGGTCGCGGTGCTGGCGTCGCTCATCGTCGTCCTCGTGCTCACGCGGCGCGGCACGCCGACCAGTCTCACGCTCGCTCTCACCGGGGGTATCGTCGGCGCCGGCCTGGGGGCCTCTTTGCCGGTGCAGTGGACCGTGGTCGGTGAGGTGCTGATCATGTCCCTCGCAGCTCCGCTGATCGGCGTGCCCGCCGGCTGGGCCGTCTACAAGATCCTCTCCGGCCCCGTGGGACGGGTCATCGCGCGACGTTCGATGAGCGGCGCCCAGATCGGCTCGTACCTGCTGCAGAGCGTCGCGTACGCCGCCAACGACGCGCAGAAGATGGTGGCGATCGCCGCCGTCGCGACCGCCGCCCATACGGATCCGGTCCGCGCCGACGCCGTCAGCCAGACGGCCATCGCGGCCATGTTCGCAGCCGGCATCATGCTGACCATCCACAAGGTCGCGCCGGTGGTCGCCGACGGGGTCGTCCGTATCCGTACGCCGCACTTCATCGCCTCCTCGTTCAGCTCGGCGGTCGTGGTCCTGGCGGCCTCGGCCGCAGGCTTCCCCGTCTCGTCCACCCAGGCGGTGGCGGGCGCCGCCGTGGGCAGCGGCATCGCCAGCTCGCCGGCGACGGTGCGCTGGACCGAGGTCCGGAAGATCGGCTGGGCGTGGATCGTGACGTTGCCGGCCACGATGGGCCTGGCTGCGGCGCTGACCGCCGCCGGAAGGATGGCGTACCGGTGAAGAGGACGCGCGTACAAAGGGCACTGCGGCGCATGAGACGCGGCGGCAGCCTGGCGCTCGTCACCTCCCTCGAGCGCCAGCTCGATGAGGTGTTGGCCGCCTGCCGGCTGGCCCACGACGTGGCGGCGGGGACGACCGACATCACCGCCGCGCGCGAGAAGATGAAGAGGATCGAGCACAAGGGCGACGTGCAACGCGCCGAGCTGGTCCGCGGGCTGGCGGGCGTCCTGGTCGCACCGATCGACCGTGAGGATCTGTTCCGTCTCTCACGGTCCATCGATGACGTCCTGGACAACATCCACGACTTCGTGCGCGAGCTGGATCTCTATGAGATGGCCGCGACCGATGTCTTCTCGGCCCCGCTCGAGGAGGCGGCGACGGCGATCGACGACCTGCGAGCGGCCGTCCGCACGATCACGCGCTCTCCGGCGGACACGGGCCAGGCGGCGCTCACGGCCAAGAAGTCGGCCAACGAGATCCGGCGCCGCTACGACGAGGAGGTGGCCCTGCTCTTCCAGGGACCACTGTCCATGGAGATGCTTAAACGCCGCGAGCTGCTGCGCCGCCTCGACGTCGTGGGACTACGCCTGAACGAAGCCGCCGACGTCCTCTCCGACGCCGTCGTCAAGCGGAGAGCGTGAGACGCCATGGGAGCCGACTCGCGAGCGGGGACCACGACGAAGCCACAACGATGCGGACCTGAAGGCTTGAGATGACTGCTATCACCACTGACACCGGGACGACCGACTTCCTACCGGCGTGCTGCAGGGACGCCGCAGCGCTCGGACCGCCGCAACGGGCGGCGGCGCTCGAGCGCCTCGCCACCGACCTCTTCGACGTGCTCGTCGTCGGCGGCGGCGCCACCGGCTGCGGCATCGCCCTTGACGCTGCGGGCCGCGGGCTGCGGGTCGCCATGGTCGAGAAGAGGGACTGGGCGGCCGGAACGTCCAGCCGTTCCAGCAAACTGATCCACGGCGGTCTGCGCTACCTGGAGCAGCTCGACATCGAGCTGGTACGCGAGGCGCTGCAGGAGCGGCGTCTGCTGGTCAAGAAGATCGCGCCCCATCTGGTGCACCCGATGCCGATCCTGATGCCTCTGCGGCGGATGGCGTGGGACCGCGCCTTCCTCGGCTCCGGGTTGCTCCTCTACGACGCCCTCGCAGGACTCCATCCGGCGATGCCACGCCACCGTCATCTCTCCCGCCGCGCCTGCCTGCGCGCGGTACCGAGCCTGCGCGAAGACGCCCTGCACGGCGGCATCCGCTTCTACGACGCGCAGGTCGACGATGCCCGCCTCTCGCTCGTCCTCACGCGCACCGCCGCGGCGCTCGGCGCCACATGCGTCTCGGCAGCGAAGGTCGTCGGATTCCTGCACGACGGCGGCAGGGTCGCAGGCGCGCGCGTCGCCGACCTTGAATCGGGCGTCGAGCTGGACGTGCATGCCCGCACGGTGATCAACGCCACCGGCGTGTGGACCAACGAGACGGAGCGCCTCGCCGGAGTCACACCCACGACGCAGGTGCGTCCGTCCAAAGGCGTGCACCTCGTGGTACCCAAGGACCGTATCCACTCGGATTGGGCGCTCATCCTGCCCACCGAGAAGAGCGTGTTGTTCGTGCTGCCGTGGGCCGAGCAGTGGATCATCGGAACCACGGACACGGACTGGCGGTTCGACCTCGATCATCCGGCGGCGACACGCACCGATGCGGAATACCTGCTGGAGAGGGTCAACACCATGCTCGTGGAGCCGCTGACGCTCGACGACGTCACTGCGGTCTACGCCGGGCTGCGGCCGCTGCTCGGCGGCGACGCCAAGGAGACCGCCAAGATGTCGCGCAAGCACATGGTGTGGCGCAGCGCCCCCGGTCTCGTGAGCATCGCCGGAGGCAAATACACCACCTATCGCCTCATGGCGCGCGACGCGGTCGACGCGGCTGCGCACGAACTGCCGTTCGCCGTGGACCCCAGCCGCAGCGCCGATCAGGCGCTGCTCGGCGCCGTGGGGTTGTCGGGCGCCGGCTACCGGCTCAGCCGGCATCCGGGCGCCGCCGGGCTCTCACCCGGGCAGATCGACCACCTCGTGGCACGACACGGGACGATGGCGATGGAGATACTCGACCTCATCGCCCGGGAGCCCGACATGGCCGCTCCGTTGCCGGGCGCCGACAAGTACGTCTCGGCCGAGGTGCACTACGCCGTCACCCACGAGGGCGCCCTGCACATCGACGACGTGCTCACCCGACGCACACACGTCGCCTTCGAGGCCGCCGACCGCGGGGCGCTGGCCGCCGACGCCGTCGCCCGGATCATGGCGCCGTTGCTCGGCTGGGACGCGACGACCGCCGAGCGCGAAGCGGAGCACTACCGCGCCCGGCTGGACGCCGAGCGTGCCGCCCAGTCGATGCTCGACGACGAGACGTCGAACGCCGCCCGCATGGCGGTCCGCGACCTGCGCGTCGACGCCTCCGCCGCGACCGGTTGACCGCGGCAGGCCGCCGTCAATCCCCGGCGACCGGCCCGGCGACAGGGCTGGGCGGCAGCAGGTCGCCGAGGTCGCGCAGGACGTAGGTCGGCTGGATCGCCGAGTCGGCGAGGTCGGACGCCGTCGTCGCGCCCGTCAGTGGAAGCGCGGTGGACAGCCCCGCCTCACGGCCCATCATGACATCGGTCTCGAGCCGGTCGCCGGTCATCAGGCATTCCCGCGCCGGCAGGCCGAGCAGGCCCAGCGTGGCCTCGATCATGTGGCGCGACGGTTTGCCCACCACCGCCTCGACCCGGGCGCCGGTGCAGGCCTCGACCGCGGCGATCACCGCCGCGCAATCGGGCTCACCGCCACCCGGGACCGGGCAGTACGGGTCGGGGTTGGTGGCGAAGAAGCGGGCTCCGGCACGGATGGCGTCGAAGGCGATCTGCAGCTTCCGGTACACGAAGGTGCGGTCGAAACTGGCGATGACCGCGTCCACCTCGCTGGGCTGCTCGGTGAGCGTGTAGCCGGCGGCACGGAGCGCCGTGCACAACGGCTCCTCTCCGAGGACGAACAGACGTGCGCCCGGCATGCGCCGGTCCAGGAAGTCGACCATCACCTGCGTCGACGTGATCACGTCCTCGACGGGCGTGGGTACACCGAGCCGGGTGAGCTTGGCGGCGTAGTGCTCGCGCGGGTGCGTGGGGTTGTTGGACACGAAGATCGTGCGCAGGCCCCGGGCGCGCAAAGCCGCCAGGGTCTCGCCGGCCGCGGGCAGCAGCGCGTCCCCGAGGTAGACCGTGCCGTCGAGGTCGAAGATGTAGCCCCGGAAGAAGCCGGTGGGCGTGGCCCGGCGGGCCGGCGCGCCTCGCCGCGATGACGCCGGCCCGCCGTGGTCGGGTCCCGCCGGGCCTCCCGCGCCCTCAGCCATGGGCCGCGGGCCCGCCGATGGTCGCGCGGATCACCTTGTGTCCGCGCGCCTCGAACATGGACGCGACCGACTCCTGCAGCTCGCGTCCCGGGGTGAGCGACACCATGTAGCCGCCGCGCCCGCCGCCGGTGACCTTGGCGCCCAGGGCGCCCTTGTCGAGAGCGGCGGCGCACATCTCGTCCAGCTTCTCGTGCGACATGCCCATCTCGGTCAGCAGCTCATGGTTCTCCGACATGATGCCGCCCACCGCGGTCCAGTCGTCCGCCTCGAGAGCCGCCTTCATGCGCCGCCCCTCTTCCCTGATCCTCTCCAGCCGCTGGGCGAACAGCTCCGGCTGTGCCTCCTTCTGCTCGTCGATGAAGGCGTCCAGGGAGGCGGTGTCGACCGTCACGCCGCTGTTGGCGAGCACGATGTCGACCGGCTTCGAGACCGCGATCTGCTCGAAGTGCTGCTGCTTGTCCTTGAGGTAGAAGAACAGCAGGCCTCCGTAGGTGGAGGCGGTGTTGTCCACGCCGCTGGCGACGCCGTGATAGGGGAACTCCCCCTGCCAGGCCACGTGGTTGATCTGCTCGATCGTGTAGCCCAGGCCGAACTCGGCGTCCAGAGCGCGCGCCAGCGAGACGCAGCTCGCCGCGCTGGCGCCCACTCCGCTGCCCGCCAACAGCGTGCCGCCCATGGTGATCTTGATGGGCGTCTTCGCGACGTCCACCCCCATCGCCTCGAGGATCGTGTCGATCGAGCGCCCGTGCTGCTCGCGCTTCTTCTCCTTGTAGCCGGGGACCTCGTCACGCCGGTCGTCCAACGTCCAGCCGCTGCCGCTCTCCAGCCGCTCGACCGTGGTCACGGTCGAGTACGGGATCGCGGCCACGATGGCCGGCACCTCCTCGAGGACGAACTGGTCGCCGATCAGGATCGTCTTGCCGAATCCGCTGCCTTCACCCATGTCCGTACTCCCCCAGGATCGTCTCCATCTCGTCGATGAGCTGTTGTTCCTTGCCGATCTCGACCGTGGTCGCGGCGGTAAGGCTGTGGCACGCGTCGGAGAAGCCGCCCAACCGGTGTGTGGCCTCGGGCAGGAACGTGTGCAGGCCCGGCATCCGCCCGGACCTGATGACCTCCTCCATCGAGGGAGCCACCCTCATGGAGATCTTGACCTGATGCATGGGCACGGGGCCGAACCCGGGGACCTCGTCGGGGACGACCTGGTAGCCCGCGATGTACTTCTCGGGGTCGACGATGTCCATGACCTTGACCGTGTCGCAGAAGACCCCGATCATCTTGACCCCCATCGGGAAGAACCGGTCCCCGACGTGGAACCACTGGATGTGCGGGGTGTGGCGGAAGCCGTCCGTCCGCAGGGCGGCGATCTCGGCGTCGAACGCCTTGCGCATGGTCGCCCGGTACTCGTCGACCATTTGGTCCGACTCCTCGGAGACGCCCTCGAGGCAGACCCTCACGCCGGCCTCCGGACCCTCGCCGTAATAGCCGACCGCGCCCAGGATGTCGAGGTAATCGCCGAACTCCAGCACAGGCGTCCAGCCGCGCGGGCCGCTGAGCAGGTACTCCTCCCCACCGCCCTCGCGCGGCTCGATCTTGAACCAGCCCTGCTCCACGGCCTCCAGGGCGGCGGCGCGGTTCTCGCTCACCAGGGCGCCGTCCACGAAGAACCCGTCCGCCACCGCGCCGATGGCGGCGAGGTGCGCGAGGTCGCGGTTGGCCGGGTCGAGCGTGCGTGCGAAGAGGTAGCCGGTGGCGGAGCCGGAGATGTCGCGGTCGCCCTTGAGGCCGAAGAGATCCGGGTCCAGGTTCAGGACGCGGGCGTCGGTCGAGGGCTCGGCGATGTGGTGGTCGAGGATCAGGGTCAGGTTGCGGCCCTGATTCAGCTCCGAGAGCAGCGGGGCGATCCTGCCGGCGAAATCGGCGAAGACGATGATCTTGCCCTCCTGCTCGTAGACCTTCTCCAGGACGGCCGGGTAGGGCTTCTCGAGGCAGAAACGCCTGACCTCGAACCCCTTGCGCTCGAACGCACGGGTGAGGATCGCGCCCGAGGTGAGACCGTCGGCGTCGTTGTGATGGAAGAGCTGGACGACCCTCTCAGGCATCTTCTCGAGCTCTTCGGCGGCGGACGCCATGGCGTCCTTCAGTGCGTCCAGCATGATCCTCCTCGGCTGGGGGGTGACTGTGACGGGCCGCAGGCGCCTCAGATCCGACGGGTGGCCGGCAGACGGGCATCGACCGGCGCCGTCACGTGGAACTCGGCACGGTCGCCCCGGTAGACGTCGCGGGCGAGCTCGACGACCTCCCCTTCGGCCCCGTAGACCGTGCGGGTGAGAGCGATCGCGGGGCTGCCCGCCTTGGCCTTCAGCGTCTCGGCCTCGAACCGGTCCAGGGTCACCGCGATGACGCGGGCGTCGGCCTTGGTGGGGTGCACACCGTAGTGCGACCGCAGGATCTCCCAGAGCGAGCTGGTGAGGTCGAAATCCAGAAGATCGGGGAAGCGCTCCGCCGACAGGTGGATGTTCTCGATGGCGATCGGCTCGCCCTCGGCGGAGCGCAGACGCTGCACGAGATGGATGCGCCCGCCCGACGGCAGGTGGAGCATCTCCGAGACGAGCGGGTCCGGGGTGAGCGTCTCGGCGGTCAGCACCTCGCAGCCGGGCACGTGGTCGCCGGCGGCCATGATCTGGGTGAAGCTGCCCACGCTGAAGTGCAGTCGAGGCTCGGCGACGAAGGTGCCGCGACGCGCGTCGCGGCACACGTATCCCTCGTGCATCAGCGTCTCCAGGGCGTGACGCGCGGTCATGCGGCTGATGCCGTACCGTTCGCTCAGCGCGCGCTCCGAGGGGACAGATGCGTTGGGCGCGAGCTCGCCGGCCTCGATGCTGTCGCGCAACAGCGAGGCGACCCACAGGTAGAGGGGGCTTGTCCTGGTCGGCGAGCTCTCTTCGTTCATGGTCCTGGCCACCCTGCGTCCGCGACCCGGCGCCATCGGGTCTCGCCCCATGGCGACGGCTCCGTCTATGGTATCACTTCATGGTACATACCAGAAGGCCGCGGCATCTTCTCGGCGCCCGTGAGCTGATGCTCCTTCCGGCGCCCCGCGCCCCGTCCAGTCTACCGGCCGCGGAAGGAGTCCGCCGATCTGATCCGGCGCCTGCCTCGTGTGAACGGGACACCGCTTGTCGAAGGTCAAGCGTGAAGCTGTGCGCCGCGTGGGAGACTCAAGGCCAGACGCGCGGATCGTCCTGCTGATCCGCCCCGCCCCGATCGGCCCATGACTCACAGGGAGCGCTTCATGACCGACAGACCCGACACTCCTGCCGACCTCCGCACCCAGACCGTCGGCGCTATCGTCACCAGGGACTACCGCACCGCCGCCGTCTTCGAACGCTACGGCATCGACTTCTGCTGCGGCGGCGACGTCGCGCTGGGCGACGCATGTGTGGCCGCGCGGGTCGACCTCGAGCGGGTGCAGAAGGATCTCGCCCATGCGACGGCCACGGCGCCGGCCGCGCACGACGACGACGTCACCTCCTGGACGCTCACGCAGCTGATCGACCACATCGACGCGGCCCATCACACCTACGTGCGCGAGAACGCCCCTCGTATCGGGGCTCTGGCGCGCAAGATCGAGCAGGTACACGGCGCGCACCATCCGGAGCTGGCGGAGATCAGCGCCGTTTACAGCGCCATGGCGGCCGCGCTCATGACGCACCTCGACGAGGAGGAGCGGGTCTTCTTCCCGGCCGTCAAGCGGGCCGAGGCGGCGACCCGCGCCGGCGAGGCCGTGGATCCCGCCGACGCCGACACGCTGCGCACGGGCGTGGGACAGCTCGCCGCCGAGCACGACGAGGTCGGCGGCGCGCTCCATCGCATCCGCGACCTCGCGATGGGCTATGCGCTCCCGCCCGACGCCTGCGCCACGTACGACCTCACCTTCCGCAGCCTGCGTGAGTTCGAGGCCGACATCCACCGGCACGTACACCTGGAGAACAACATCCTGCTCCCCGGCATGGCCGCCCTCATCGCCTGACCATGCCGAGGACGGCGGCAGACGCCGTCGTCGCTGCCGGGCGGGGCCGGCGCGCATGGATGCGGTGAACGGATCGAAGGAGGCGCGGATGCGCGACGCCGCCGACCACACCAGCACGCGCCCGCACGTCGACCTGCTCGTCGTCGACAAGCCCGGCGTCAGCTCAGGCTGCGCCTGCAGCGCCACCGACCCGGCCCTGCCGCGGTTCGCGGGCGACCTGGAGTGGCTGCGCTGGCAGGGCGTCACCGTGCGCCGCATCGACCCGCGCGTGACCGGCAAGGAACTGGGCGGCGACGCGGACGCGACGGCGGCCGTCGCCACGCACGGTTACGAATCGCTGCCGATCATCCTCGTCGACGGCCGCGTGCGCCACGTCGGCGCCTACCCGGACCGCGCGACGCTGACGGCGATCGTCGCCACCGCGGAGGACGGCGCGACAGGCCCGGACGGGGAGTGACCGCGGCAGCCGAGGCGGCGGATCAGGCCTTGGGCGCCCAGTAGCAGCGCTTGGGCGACTCGATACGGCCCTCCTTCTTGAGCTGGGCCATCGCCTTGTCCACGGCCTTGCGTTCCATGCCGGAGCGCTCGGCGATGGCGCCCGCGTTCAGCGGCTCGCCCGCCTCCGTCATGATCTCCAGGACCCTGTCGGCGTCGCTCACGGTGCGCCTCCTTCTCTCTCGACAGTACCTCGTCACCCGCACTCCCGCGGGCGCAAGGACGACGGCCTCACGACCCGCGCCTCTGTGCATCAGCCCTGGTGCCCGCGCAACAACCCGAACTCGATGGAGTCGACCAGGGCCTCCCAGCTCGCCTCCACGACGTTCTCACTGACGCCGATGCTGCCCCAACTCTCCTCGCCGTCGCTGGCGTCGAGCAGCACGCGCGTCACCGCGCCCGTGCCCTTGCTCTCGTCGAGGATGCGGACCTTGTAGTTCACGAGCTCGATGTCGGAGAGGTGCGGGTACTTGCCCACGATCGCCTGACGCAGCGCGTTGTCGAGCGCGTTCACCGGGCCGTTGCCCTCGGCCGTGCTGATGAGGCGGTCGCCGTTCACGTGCACCTTGATGGTCGCCTCCACCACGGTGTGGCCGTCCTCGCGTTTCTCGACGATCACGCGGAAGCTCTCGAGGCGGAAGAACGGCGCGTGTGGCGCCAGCTCGTGGCGCAGCAGGAGATCGAAGGATGCGTCGGCCGCCTCGTAGTGGTAGCCGGCGTGCTCGCGGTCCTTGAGCCGCTTGAGCACGCTGGCGACGCGCACGTCGTCGGCCTCGATCCGCAGGCCCATCTCCTGCGCTTTGCGCACCACGGTGCCCTTGCCGGAGAGCTCCGAGACGACGATGCGCTGCTCGTTGCCCACAGCCGCCGGGTCGACGTGCTCGAACGTCTGCGGCGCCCGCTCCACGGCGGCGATGTGCAGTCCTCCCTTGTGGGCGAAGGCGGAGCGGCCCACGTAGGGTGCGTGTGCCTGCACGGTCGCGTTCGCCACCTCGGCGACGAAGTGCGCCGTCTCGGTGAGGCGCGCCAGTTGTTCGTCGCTGACCACATCGTGCCCCATCTTGAGCTTGAGCGCCGGGATGATGCTGCACAGGTTGGCGTTGCCGCAGCGCTCGCCGTAGCCGTTGATCGTGCCCTGCACCTGACGTGCGCCGGCCTCGACGGCGACCAGGGTGTCGGCCACCGCACAGTCGGAGTCGTTGTGGATGTGCACGCTGACGATCGTCTGCGGGAGGGCAGCCGTCACCTCGCCGACCACGTCGGCGACGAACGGCGGCAGGCTGGCGCCGTTGGTGTCGCAGAGGCAGACGACGGTCGCGCCCGCTGCGGCCGCGGTCGACACGCACTGCAGCGCGTACCCGGGGTCGTCACGCCAGGCGTCGAAGAAGTGCTCGGCGTCGTACATGACCTGCTTGCCGCGCCCGGCAAGGTAGCGCACCGACTCGTCGATCATGTGCAGGTTCTCGTCGCGGCTCACGCACAGCACCTTGGCGAGGTGCAGCCCCCACGTCTTGCCGACGATGGCCACGCTGGGCGTGAAGACATCGGCCAGCACGCACAGGTTCTCGTCCTCCTCGGCCGCGACGCCCCTGCGGCGGGTCATGCCGAAGGCGACCAGCTCAGCGTTCGTCAGCGGCTCGTCCTGCATGCGCCGGAAGAACTCGGTCTCCTTGGGGTTGGAGGCGGGGAACCCGCCCTCGATGAAGTCGATGCCGAGCTCGTCCAGCTTGTGCGCGATCCGCACCTTCTCGTCGACCGAGACCGACATGCCCTCCTGCTGCATGCCGTCGCGGAGCGTCGTGTCGTACAGCTGTACCCGCTGGTCGTGCATCAGGTCCTCCCCGCCGCCGGGGGCCTACGCCCTCGCGTACTCCATGAAGTGACCGAACTCCTCGTCACGACCCGCGGTGATGGCCTTGAAGCGCTCCTGCATGCGCCGCGTGACGGGGCCGGGCTCACCGATGAGGTGGTCGTCGATCTCGCGGATCGGCACCACCTCGGCCGCCGTCCCGGTGTAGAAGGCCTCGTCGCAGATGACCAGGTCGCTGCGGGCGATGGACCGCTCGCGCACCTCGATGCCCTCGCTGCGCGCGAGCCGCATGATGATGTCGCGGGTGATGCCCTCGAGCACGCCGTCGCTGGGCGGCGGCGTGCTCAGCACGCCGTCGCGGACCAGGAACACGTTCTCGCCTGAGCCCTCGGCCACGTGGCCACGCTCGGTCAGCATGATGGCCTCGTCGTACCCCGCCTTGAGGACCTCGATCTTGGCGAGGATGCTGTTCAGGTACTGTCCCGTCGCCTTGGCGGCACGCGCCAGCGCCGTATGGTCGAGCGACTGGATGCTGCTCGTCTTGGCGCGCACGCCGTGGCGGACGCCCTCCTCGCCGAGGTAGCTGCCCCACGGCCAGGCGGCGATGACCACGTTGACCGGGGCGTCGAGCGGGAACAGGCCCATCTCGCCGTAGCCGCGGAAGACGAGCGGGCGGATGTAGCCGGCGTCCAGCCTGTTGCCGCGCAGCACCTCGAAGGTGGCGTCGTGGAGCTGCTCCACGGTGTACGGCACCGGCATGTAGTACAGCTTGGCCGAGCGCAGGAGACGCTCGAGGTGCTCGGTGAGCCGCAGCACGGCTGCACCCTCGTCCGTCTTGTAGGCACGGATGCCCTCGAAGACCCCCGAGCCGTAGTGCAGCGCGTGCGTGAGCACGTGGATCCTCGCGTCGGCCCACGGCACCAGCCGGCCGTCCATCCAGATCGACTCCATCTCGGGGATCGGGGCCATCGTCTTCCTCCTCAGGGTGCGTGTCACCCGGCCGCCGGGACGGCCGGGGATGCTGCGGTCGGCTCGTCGCCGCCGGGTGCCGCCAGTCGGTTCCCGCGGCGGCTCATACCCGCTCGGCCACGAGATCGCCGACCTCGGCGGTCGAGTGGCCCATCTGGCCGGACGCCATGCTCCTCATCCTGGTGCCGGTGACCTCGGTGACGGCGCGCTCGACGTCCGCCGCGGCGGCGGACTCGCCCAGCGTGTCCAGCATCATCGCGCCGGCCACGATGGCGGCGATGGGGTTGATCACGCCCATGCCCGTGTATTTGGGCGCCGAGCCGCCGATGGGCTCGAACATGCTCACGCCGTCCGGGTTGATGTTGCCGCCGGCGGCGACGCCCATCCCGCCCTGGGTGATCGCCCCCAGGTCGGTGATGATGTCGCCGAACATGTTGCCGGTGACCAGCACGTCGAACCATTCCGGGCTCTTGACCATCCACATGCAGGTGGCGTCGACGTGGTAGTACTCGCGCCGCACGTCCGGGAACTCGGCCTCGCCGATCTCGTTGAAGGCGCGGAACCAGAGGTCGTAGACGTAGGTGAGCACGTTGGTCTTGCCGACCAGGCCGAGGGTGTTGTCCTCGCCGACCCCGCGCGCCCTCTTGCCGTGCTGGCGCGCGTACTCGAACGCCCAGCGCAGGCAGCGGTCCACCTGGGCGCGGCTGTAGACCATGTTCTGGACGGCCACCTCCTGCGGCGTGCCCGGCATCATGGAGCCGCCGCCGCCGGCGTACACGTCGCCGGAGTTCTCGCGCACCACGACGTAGTCGATGTCCGCGGGCCCCTTGTCCTTGAGCGGGGTCTCGACGCCGGGGTAGAGCCGCACGGGACGCAGGTTGATGTACTGGTCCAGCTCGAAACGCAGCTGCAGAAGGAGGCCCTTCTCCAGGATGCCGGGCGCCACGTCGGGATGCCCGATGGCGCCGAGGTAGATCGCGTCGAGTCCGCGGAGTTCGTCGAGCACCGCCGGCGGCAGGATCTCGCCGGTGCGCAGGTAGCGCGCGCCGCCGAGGTCGTACTGCGTCAGATCGAGCTTGAAGTCATGCTTCGCGGCGGCCGCCCCGAGCACTTTGAGCCCCTCGGCGACGACCTCGGGTCCGGTGCCGTCGCCCGGGAGCACCGCGATCTTGTACGTCTTCCCCATTGTCCTTCTCTCCGGTGGTGGATGGCCCGTCGCGGCGACGCTCACGCGCGCTCCCCGCCGACGCGGGACTTCACGTACTCCAGCAGGCCGCCGCGGTCAATCAGCTCCTGCATGAACGGCGGGAACGCCTCGGCCGCGTAGACCCTGCCCCGTGTGAGGTTCTCGACCACGCCCGCCTTGAGGTCGACCTTGAGCCGGTCGCCCGACTCCGCCTCGGCGGCCGCCTCGGGGCACACCACGATCGGCAGACCGGTGTTGATCGCGTTGCGGTAGAAGATGCGCGCGAACGACGCCGCGACGACCACGCTGATACCGGCGGATTTGATCGCCACCGGCGCGTGCTCACGGGAGCTGCCGCAGCCGAAGTTCTCGGTGGCGACCATGATGTCGCCGGGACGCACGCGGTCTACAAAGCCGGCGTCGATATCCTCCATCGCGTGCCTGGCCAGCTCGTCCGGGTCGTTGGTGTTCAGGTAGCGGGCCGGGATGATCACGTCGGTGTCGACGTCGCGGCCGTACTTGTGCACGGTCCCCACGAAGATCATCGCGGACCTCCCTTCACGGCCCCGACGTCGTCGGGGGTGGCGACATGGCCGGCCACGGCGGAGGCGGCCGCCACGTAGGGGCTCGCGAGGTAGACCTCGGCCCCGGTGTGCCCCATGCGGCCCACGAAGTTGCGGTTGGTGGTGGCCACGGCGCGCTCGCCCTCGGCGAGGACGCCCATGTGGCCGCCCAGACAGGCGCCGCAGGTGGGCGTGCTGAAGGCGCAGCCCGCCTCGATGAGCGTCTGCATGGTCCCGTCGGCGATGGCCTCGAGGCAGACGTCCTGGGTGCCGGGCAGGATGATGCAGCGCACATCCGGGTGGACCTTCTTGCCCCTGAGGACGTCGGCCGCCTGACGCAGGTCGTGCAGCCGGCCGTTGGTGCAGCTGCCGATCACGACCTGGTCGATGGGGACGTCGGCGAGATCGGCCGCCGCCGCCGTGTTGCTCGGCAGATGCGGCTTGCTCACCGTCGGCCGCACGGCGGACGCATCGATCTCGAGCACGCGCGCGTAGTCGGCATCGGGGTCGCCGGCGAACACCTGGCCCGCCGTACGCGCACGACTGCCGGCCGGCCGGCTCTCCAGATAGCGCGCGGTCTTCTCGTCGAAGCCCACGATGCCGCTCTTGCCGCCGGCCTCGATCGCCATGTTGCACATGGTGAAGCGCTCGTCCATGGGGAGACCGTCGACGGCCTCACCGGCGAACTCCATCGCCTGGTAGAGGGCGCCGTCGACGCCGATGAGGCCGATGGTGTGCAGCATCATGTCCTTGCCCGTCACCCATGGACTCAGGGTGCCCGAGTAGACGAACCTGACGGTCTCGGGCACCCGCAGCCACACGTGACCCCAGGCCATGGCGGCGGCGAAGTCGGTGCTGCCGACGCCGGTGCTGAAGGCGGCCACGGCGCCGTAGGTGCAGGTGTGGCTGTCGGCGCCGATCACGACGTCGCCCGGCGCCACCATGCCGGCGTCGGGCAGCAGCACGTGCTCGATCCCGACGCGCCCCACCTCGAAGTAGTTGACGATCCCGTGCTTGCGGGCGAACTCACGGACCTTCTTCGCCTGGCCCGCCGCCTTGATGTCCTTGTTCGGCGTGAAGTGGTCGGGGACCAGGGCGATCCTGGCCGGGTCGAAGACCTCCGTGAACCCGGCCTTCTCGAACTCGGCGATCGCCAGGGGCGCCGTGATGTCGTTGGCGAGCGCGAGGTCCAGCTTCGCCTCGATGATGTCGCCGGCGTGTACCTCGCCCCTACCGGCCGCACGGGCGAGGATCTTCTCGGTGATCGTGGAACCCATCAAACCTCCCCCGCGGCCGCGGCGTTGTTCACGGCCCGCACGTACGCTTTGGCCGAAGCCTCCATCACGTCGAGACTGACCGCCTGTCCGTTGAACGGACGGCCGTTGACCTCCACCGCCACGCGGACCTCGGCCAGCGAGTCCTTGCCGGAGGAGATGGCGCGCACCTGGTAGTCGGCCAGGCTGCCGCTGATGCCCACGGCGTCGTCGATGGCGGCGAAGACGCTCTCGACCGACCCGTTGCTGAAGCTCCGGCCCTTCTTGACCTCGCCGCCCACCAGCACCTCGACCTGGGTCGTGGGGATGATGGCCGAGCCTGACTGGTTGACGAAACTCCGGAGAGTGAAATGGTCCTCGCGCTCGCGCATCTCCTCGTTGACCAACGCCTCCAGGTCGAGGACGGTGACGCGCTTCTTCTTGTCGGCGACGTCCTTGAACCGTTTGAAGGCGTCGTCGAGCTCGGTATCGGAGAGCGCGTAACCGAGCTCGGCCAGCTTGGCCCGCAGCGCATGGCGCCCGCTGTGCTTGCCGAGCACGATGTCGCTGTCGGTCACGCCGACGTCGGCGGGCGTCATGATCTCGAAGGTCGAGGCCTCGCTGAGCACGCCGGCCTGGTGGATGCCGCTCTCGTGCGCGAACGCGTTGCGTCCCACGATCGCCTTGTTGGGCTGGATCTGATAGCCGGTGAGCGTACTGACCAGGCGGCTCGTGCGGGCGATCTCGGTGGTCTCGACGCCCGTCTCGCACTCGAAGTACGCGCCCCGGGTGCGGAGCGCCATCACGACCTCCTCGAGCGACGCGTTCCCGGCGCGCTCACCGATGCCGTTGACCGCGCACTCCACCTGGGTGGCGCCGGCGCGGACGGCGGCGAGCGAGTTGGCCGTCGCCAGCCCGAGGTCGTCATGGCAGTGCACGCTCACGTGCACGTCACGCAGCGAGGGCGCCAGCCGGTAGAGCTCACGGATGAAGTCGCCGAACTCCAGCGGCAGGGCGTAACCCACCGTGTCAGGCACGTTGATCGTGGTGGCGCCGCACTGCACGGCGAGGTCGAGCACCTGCGCCAGGAACTCCGGGTCGGACCGGCTCGCGTCCATGGCGCTGAACTCGACGTCGGCCTCCGAGTGCTGTGCCGCGAGGCCGGCCGCCAGCGTCACCATGCTCCGCGTGGCGGCCATCACCTCGTCCGGCGTCTTCCTGATCTGGTACTTCATGTGCACGGGGCTCGTGCTGATGAAGGTGTGGATGCGCGGCGCCTCGGCGGCCTTGACGGCGTCCCAGCAGACCCTGATGTCCTCCTCCCTGGCACGCGCCAGCCCGGCGATACGCGGACCCTTCACCGCGGTCGCGATGTCCTGCACCGCGGCGAAGTCGTCCGGCGAGGCGATCGGAAAACCGGCCTCGAGGATGTCGACCCGCAGCCGGGCGAGCTGCTGCGCGAGCTCGAGCTTCTCGGCCCTGTTCAAGGTGGCGCCCGGCGCCTGCTCGCCGTCGCGCAGTGTGGTGTCGAAGATCCTGATGTACCTGCTACTGCTCACGAGTCACCTCCACCTCCCCCGAGGCATGCGTCGTCGATGGGTGGAACGCGGATCCGGGTGTGATCCAGGGAGTGGCCGTGCCGGCCGGCGGTTGTCTACGCATCCCCCCGAGGGGGGAGCAGCAGCAGACAGCCGAGGAGGGAGAGGTCGCGGGCGCGTACCTCAATGTGGGCCTCCCGGCTGGTCTCGCTTGTCGCACGGCGACGCATGGTCCGGTGAGTCTACGTCACGGCTGCGGGCAGGCGCAAGCAGGCACCGCCTGCCTCCGTCCCGGACAGCTCGGCGACGCCCCGGCCGCGCGGTGGCGCCGTCCACCGAGCCGGATCACCGCCGACGAGACGTCCGCTTCTGATACGCTGGACGACGACACATACGGCGTCCGGGGGGAGCAGTCATGGTACGGCGCGCGCTCGTCATCGTCCTCTTCACGGCCCTGGTTCTCGGAGGCGCGGCCCACGGCCCCGTGCGCGACGCCCACGCGGCGGCGCGGCTCGGCACGACCGACCAGCTCACTATCCTCCCGGACCTGCGCACCGTCAGGTTCGGAAAGGCGGTCACGGTCCGCGGCCTCCTGACACGTGGCGGCGCCCCGGTCGGCGGCGCCCCGGTGCTCGTCCACCGGCTCGGCACGACCACCGGGACCGCGGTGGTCACCGACGCCCAGGGCCGCTACACGGCAGCCGTCCGACCCCGGTCGAACGCCCGTTGGGTGGCCTCGTCCGGCGACCTGGAGAGCAAGGCGACGCTGATCCGGGTCGCGCCGAGGGTCACACTCTCCCTCTCCCACAGGAAGAAGGCGAAGAGGCTCGTCGAGTACTTCAGGGGATCGGTCGCGCCCAGGCACGCCGGTTCCTCCATGAAGGTGCAGCGGTGGACACGGTCCGGCTGGCGCGCGGTGGCCTCGGGCAGACTCGATGCGCGCTCGCGCTACACCATCGCGTGGGTGCTGCCGAGGGGCTCGGCGACCTACCGGCTGCGGGTCATACTGCCGGCGCACGAAGACCACGCGCGCGGCACCTCGCTGCCGGTGACCCTGCAGGTGGTCGCGGGCCGCGGATGATGCGGGACGGGGGCGGCGGGCCGACGGCCCGCCGCCCCCGGAGAGCCTGTGGAGAGCGGGGCGTCCGTTACAGCTCGACCCGCTTGCCGTCCGAGAGCCCGCAGCAGTGGAGCAGCTCGTCGAGCTGCTCGCAGCTGATGCTCTCGTCCAGCGTGAGCCCCATGACCGCCTGCTGGTCCTTGACCTCGCGGCCGACGCTCATCTGGCCGATGTTGATACCGAACTTGCCCATCTGGGTGCCGATCCTGCCGATCATGCCGGGCACGTCGGCGTAGCGCAGGAACACCATGTGCGGCGCCGGCTCGATGTCCACGTCCTGGCGGTAGACCTTGACGAAGCGCGGCCGGTTCCGCGGCCCCAGCGCGGTGCCGGAGACGGAGAGCTCCCCCTGCCGGTCGCGCGTGGTCACGGTGACCAGGTTCAGGTAGTCGACCGCGGCCGGCTGCTTGGTCTCCTTGGCGGTGATGCCCCGCTCCTCGGCGATGCTCTGCACGTTCACGAAGTTGACGGGGCCGTCGACCTTGCCGGCCAGCACACCCTCCAGCACGCCGAGCGTGAGGATGCGGGTGTCGTAACGGGCGATGCCGCCCCCGTAGGCGATCTCGAAGGCGTCCACCGGGCCGTCGGCGATCTGCACGATGAGCTTGCCGAGCTTCTCGCAGATGCCGAGGAACGGCATGACCTCATCGGCATCCTCGCCGGGCGCCAGCGGGATGTTCACCGCGTTGCTGGCGAACTTGCCGAGCAGCACCGCCGCCACCTGCTCGGCGATGATCGTGCCGGCGCGCAGCTGGGCCTCCACCGTGCTGGCGCCGAGGTGCGGCGTCGCCACCACGCTCTCGTACTTGAACAGCGGACTCTCGGTGGTCGGCTCCGTGGGGTACACGTCCACCGCCGACGCCGCCACCTTGCCGCTCTCGATGGCGCGGGCCCAGGCCTCCTCGTCGATGATGCCGCCGCGGGCGACGTTGATGACCCGCACGCCGTCCTTCATCTTGGCGAACTCCTCGTCGCTGATGAAGCCGATCGTCTCGGCGTTCTTGGGCAGGTGGACGGTGATGAAGTCCGCCTCGCGGTAGATCCTGTCCGGGCTGTCGGCCCGCTCGAGGCCGAGCTCGTGGAACCGTTCGGCCGGCACGAACGGATCGTAGGCGAGTACGTTCATCCCGAGGCCGCGGGCGTCCTCGGCGACGAGGAAGCCGATGCGACCGAGGCCGATGATGCCCAGCGTCTTGCCGCGCACCTCGACGCCGCCCTTGCCCCATTTGCCCTTGTTCCAGACGCCGTTCTTGAGATCGGCGTGCGCCTGCGCGAGGTTGCGGGCGCTCGCCATGAGCAGGGCGATTGTCTGCTCGGCCGCGCTGAGCACGTTGCTCTGCGGGGCGTTCACCACGATCACGCCGCGTTTGGTCGCCTCCTTGACGTCGACGTTGTCGACGCCGACGCCGGCGCGTCCCACCACCTGCAGCTTCTCGCCCGCCTGGATGACCTCGGCAGTGACCTTGGTGGCCGAGCGGATGATGAGCCCATGGTACTCGGGGATGCGCCGCAGCAGCTCGTCCGCGCCCCACTCGGTGCCGATGTCCACCTGGAAGCCCTGGTCCTCGAGGTACTTGACGCCCTCGGGGGCGAGCTTCTCCTTGACCAGGACCTTCTTCTGTTCAGGCATTCCGGCTCGCCTCCTCAGAGCATCACGGTGCTCGTCATGAACACCTGTTCGGCGGCGCCGACGGAGGCGCCCCATTTGACGTCGTAGCCGAGCTCGGCGAGCACCATCTCGACGGTGCTGAGACCGACGACGATGTCGCTGTGGCCGAAGTAGCCGCAGTGGCCGAAACGGAAGATCTTGCCCTTGACCCGGCCCTGTCCGCCGGCCAGCCAGACACCGTACTTGTCGCGCGCGATCTTGCCGATCTTCGTGCCGTCGACGCCCTCCGGGACCTTGACCGCGGTGACGGAGTTGGCCTCCGGGTCCTCGACCGCGAAGAGCTCGAGGCCGAGCGCCTTGACGCCCTCGCGCGCCGCCCTGCCGAGGACGCGATGCCGCTCGAAGACGTTCTGCAGGCCCTCCGCCTTGATCAGGTCGATGGCCGCGTTCTGCGCCACCATGAGGTTCACGGCGGGCGTGTACGGCGTCTGCGCGGACGCGCCGCTCATCTTCTCGCGCATGGCGACGAAATCGAAGTAGAAGCGCGGCTGCGTGCACTGCTCGACGACCTTCCACGCCTTCTCGCTCACCGCGGCGTAGGCGAGGCCCGGCGGGACCATGAGCGCCTTCTGGGAGCCGCCCACCGCGATGTCGACGTTCCAGGCGTCCGTCTGCAGGTCGGTGGCGCCCAGACCGCTGATCGCGTCGACGACGAGGATCGCCGGAGTCCGGGCGACGATCTCGCCGATCGCCTTGATGTCGTTGACCACGCCGGTGGACGTCTCGCTGTGCTGCACGAACACGGCCTTGATCGCCGGATCGGCGGCGAGGGCCTTCTCGATGTCGGCGGGATCGGCCTTGGTCCCCCAGGCGTAGTCGATCGCCGTCACCTCGGCGCCCCACGTCGCGTTGAGCTTCTTCCAACGCTCGCCGAAGTTGCCGACGGAGGCCACGAGGACATGGTCGCCGGGGTTCACGGTGTTGACCACCGCGGCCTCCATGGCGCCGGTGCCGCTGGCCGCCCAGACCATGATGTCGTTCTCCGTCTGGTAGATGTCCTTCATCCCCGCGACGACCTGCTTGAGGATCTCGGTGAAGCGCGGCGCGCGGTGATGGACGACGGGCTCGGCCAGCGCCGAGAGCACCTCCGGCGGCACGGGCGTGGGGCCGGGAGTGATGAGGAAGCGCTTCTGCATCGTACGGTCCTTTCTCGACTGCTCCGGGGCCGGCGCTCAGGCGGCGCAGCCTGCCGGGTCACGGTGCGGAGGCGTCATTGTAGGAACCTCCGCGCCCTCGCACAAATGGCTGGTCCGGCGGGTCCGTCCGCGACGGGGCGGCCGCGGACCGGGGCCGGACCCGGCCCATGATCGTCCCACCGTGAGCCGTGGGTGCAGACGCGCCGTCCGCAGGCGCCACGGCACGACGCACACGCGTGCGCCGGACCGGAAGGGAGTCGTGCGGAGCGGAGCCGGCTGGCGTGGCCTGACCCGGAGGGGCCAAGCCACGCCAGCCGTCACGACGGGCGATGTGACGGACTCCGCATGCCCCGGATGATACAGCGTCCCGACCGCTTGTGTCCAGATGCACAAATGCGGCGGGCCGGGCCGCTCGCCGGCCCGGCCCGCCGCCCGGGACGTCAGTCCGCCCTGACGCTCAGACGTCGATGTCGAGCCCACCCTCGTCGATCCAGCTCATCATCGCGCGCAGGTCCTTGCCGACCGTCTCGATGAGGTGCTCTCTCCCCTGCCGCTTGAGCGCGTTGTACACGGGCCTGTCGGCCTGGTTCTCGAGGATCCACTCGCGCGCGAACTCGCCGCTCTGGATCTCGGCCAGCAGTTCACGCATGGTGTCGCGCACGTTCTCGTCGATGACCCGCGGCCCGCGCGTGAGGTCGCCGTACTCGGCGGTGTCGCTGATGCTGTACCGCATGCCGGCGATGCCCTTCTCCCACATGAGGTCGACGATCAGCTTGAGCTCGTGCAGGCACTCGAAGTAGGCGATCTCCGGCTGGTAACCGGCCTCCACGAGGGTGTCGAAGCCGGCCGTCACCAGCTCGGTGCAGCCGCCGCAGAGCACCGCCTGCTCGCCGAAGAGGTCGGTCTCGGTCTCCTCCGCGAACGTCGTCTCGAGACCGCCGGCGCGCAGGCCGCCGATGGCGCTCGCGTACGCCAGCGCCTGCTCCCTCGCGTGTCCGCTGGCGTCCTGGTAGACCGCCACCAGCACCGGCACGCCCTTGCCCTCCTCGTACTGCCGGCGCACCAGATGGCCGGGACCCTTGGGGGCGACCATGCTCACGTCCACGGTCGCCGGCGGGACGATCTGGCCGAAGTGGATGTTGAAGCCGTGGGCGAACATGAGGGTCGCGCCTTCTTTGAGGTTGGGCGCGACGTCGGTCTTGTACACGGCGGCCTGCGTCTGGTCGGGAACCAGCATCATGATCACGTCGGCCTGCCTGGTCGCCTCGGCGGCGCCGAGGACCTCGAAGCCCGCCTTCTCGGCGCGCTCGCCGTTCGGCGTCCCCTTGAGCTCGCTGACCACGACCTTGACGCCGCTGTCGCGCAGGTTCTGGGCGTGGGCATGACCCTGGCTGCCGAACCCGATGATGGCGACGGTCTTGCTCTGGATCAGGGAGAGGTCGGCGTCCTTGTCGTAGAACATGTGATGTCTCCTTCTATGGACGGCACGGCGAGGCCGGGCCGGGTGCACCCGGAAGACAGAACTCTACCGGGCGCCGCGGGCGGCGGCAACATGGGCCCGCGCTGCCAGGCCGCTTGGCCTCCCGGGCCTGCCCGGCAGCCATCCCGTCGGTCAGGGCTCCGTCTGCAGGAGGTCAATCTCCTCGCCCGACCCCTTGACCCTCAGGAGCAGCCGTGTGAAGTGCCACTCGCCCATGTCGCTCGTGGCCTTCACGTAGAGCGTTCCGTCGCCCTTGGGGCCGGAGACGGGGATCGCGAGGTCCGAGGTGCCGCCCGCGCCGTCGCTCTCGACGTGACCGGTGGGGAACCAGCCGTCGTCGATCGGGGCACCGAGCGCCCGGAGCGCCGCCGGGTCCGAGCGCACAAGCGCGAGCGCCTCCTGATACCCGCCAGATGACTTGAATGTGCGGTCCACAAGCGAGACGACAAGGTAGGCGCCGGTGCCGAACGCCAGCACCGGCAGCAAGACGAGCAGCACCCCGGTCACACAGAGGACGGGGACAGCCCATTTCCAATTGCGACTCCACCAAGTGGTCCGTGGCGGCGGTGTCTCTATCGCATGCTCCCCGGGTGTCGCGCGGCCCCCCGCGCTCGAGCTCAGTATGACACACACCGTACGGCCAAGCGAGGCACAGCCGCGGCCGCACTCAGCCCACGACGACGGGGTTCCTGACAGGCCAGGATCATCTCGCCGACGAGGTCGTCGCCCTCGTCCACGACCGGACGCCCGGCAGCGACGACGTCGTTGACCGCGAAAGTCAGATGCGCGAGGCCCTGCCGGTCGAGGGCCGGCCACGGCCGTGGGGCTCGGCGACCTCGTACTGGAAGATCTCCCAGGTCGATCAGCCGTCGCCAAGCCTGGGAAGGCGCAGGTGGACGCCGGTGAGTGCGTATCCGCGCCGCTGCCTGGAGCGAGCCAGGCGCCTGAGAGGCGGCGCGGGACGGCCTCTCCGGCGCCGGCGCCCTGACGACCTCACCCGTCCGCGCCGGTGCCCCAGTGCTCCAGCACGTAGTCCATGTCCTTGTCGCCGCGGCCGCTGAGGTTGACGAGCACCGTCCCGGTCTTCATCTCCCGCGCCTTGACCAGCGCGTGCGCCACCGCGTGCGCGCTCTCGAGTGCCGGGATGATGCCCTCCCGGCGGCTGAGCAGGAAGAACGCGTCGCGGCACTCGTCGTCGGAGCAGGTGACGTAGCGCACGCGACCGGTGTCCTTCAGGTAGCTGTGCTCGGGGCCGACCCCCGGATAGTCCAGCCCGCTGGCGCACGAGTACACCGGCGCCGGCTCGCCCTGCTCGTCCTGCAGCAGGTAGCAGCGGAAGCCGTGGATGACACCCTCGGTGCCGTAGCTCATGGTCGCGGCGTGGTCGCCGACCGCCTCCCCGCGCCCGAGCGGCTCGACGCCGATCAGCTCCACCGGGTCGTCGAGGAACCCGGTGAAGATGCCGATCGCGTTCGAACCGCCGCCGACGCAGGCCTCGACCACGTCCGGCAGGTTGCCGGTCATCTCCACGAACTGCTCCCGCGCCTCGATCCCCACCACCTTCTGGAAGTCACGGACCATGAGCGGGAAGGGATGCGGTCCGACCACGGAGCCGATGCAGTAGATCGAGTTCTCCGGGTCGGCGAGGTACGCCTCGAAGGCCGAGTCCACGGCCTCCTTGAGCGTCCTCAGGCCGCGCGACACCGGGACGACGGTCGCCCCGAGGAGCTTCATCCGGCTCACGTTGGGCGCCTGTTTCGCGATGTCGACCTCTCCCATGTGGATCTCGCACTCGAGGCCGAAGTGCGCCGCGGCCGTGGCCAGGGCGACGCCGTGCTGACCGGCGCCGGTCTCGGCGATGAGCTTCTTCTTGCCCATGTATTTGGCCAGCAGGCCCTCGCCCATGCAGTGGTTGAGCTTGTGCGCCCCGGTGTGGTTGAGATCCTCGCGCTTCAGGTAGATCTGCGCGCCGCCGTTGGCCAGCGAGAGCGAACGCGCGTGGTACACGGGCGTCGGCCGCCCCTGGAAGTGTTTGCGCAGGTAGCGCAGCTCCGCGATGAACGAGGCGTCGTTCTCGATCTCGCGGTAGGCCCGGGTGATCTCGGCGAAGGGGCCTTCCAGTTCGGGCGGCAGGAACTGCCCGCCGTATCTGCCGAAGAAGCCGTCCTCGTCGGGGACCGCCTGCCGCCGCGCGGCGTGCTCCGCCGCGGCCGTATGCACCGTCGCCTGCTCCACCATCACGCTCACTCCTCGCCGGGTGTGTGGTCCTGCCGCCGGCGAGTCTACGCGAGCCGGCGGCTCCGTGCGTCCACGACCGGCTCGTCCGCCGTCTCGGGCGATCCTTCCGCCGGAGACCCGCCGCCCCGCGCGGCCTCGTCCGGGAGGCAGATCTCGTGCCGGGCGACCGCCGCCAGGGTGCGCGCGACCAGGCCCGCGACGAGCACGCTGAGCCCCGCCCAGAGGACGGTGGCGGCATCACGGTAGAACGACGCTCCGGTCTCCTTGCCGACCAGGAAGGTGGCGATGGTGAGCGCCGCCATCGGGAACGTGTACGCCCACCACGAGAGGTAGAAGCGGATACGGGCGAACATGCGCACCTGCGAGAGCAGGAACACGGCGAAGAACACCGCCAGGTAGTACAGGATCCGCGCGAACGGATCGAACGAGCCCGTGAGCTTCACGTAGGCGATCGCCGCCACGGCCGGAGGAGCGATGACGATGAACAGCGTCGGCAGATGGCGGTCGTGCAGCGGCTGATGGAAGATCATGCGGTAGAAGAAGATCACCAGCAGCACGACGGCGAACACCAGCCCCACCGCGAAGAAGAGCCACGAGACATCGGCGGCGGCGTACTGCACGCCGGCGATCGGCACGATGAGGTTGCCCACCACCGGGATGAACCAGGCGGGGCTGAAGTGGGCGATCTCGAAGTGCGTGTGGCGTATCCAGACGGAGAGCACCACGAGCGTGAGGAGGAGGTTGCTCACCGCGCCGACGACCCAGAGCGCCAGCGAGACCGTCGCCGAGACCTCCGCGAACCCGACCGCGAGCAGCAGCAGCGAGATGGACAGGGTCGGGAAGAAGCTGATCATGACGGGGTGGCGGAACTCGCCGGCCACGGCATCGGGGTGACGCACCGTCTTCATGATGTACAGGGCCGCGAGAACGACGTACAGCGCACTGGTGAGATAGAGGAGCGCCGCCGGCACGGCGGCGCTCCACCCCTGGCCTGCGAAGACGCGCTGGGAGGCGATGGAGTAGCCGGAGAGGCCGAGGATGACGGAGAAGATGGAGATGGGCAGGAAACGGAGTCGAGGCTGCATGGTCCCCCTTGGATCGTCGGAGTCACGAGCATATGCCCACCACCCGGAGCCGGAAAACCCCGTCTCCCCGCCGGACTCCCCTGCCCCTGCGCCGCCCATGGACCTCGCGCCGGGTCCCCCAGCACCCGCCATCGGCCCTGATCGCCCGACCGCCCTGTCGGCGAAGGTCAGGAGGGGCGGCAGGACGATCCGCCGGCGGTCACGCCCGTGGAGCGCGACGGCCGCCGGAGCGATAGCATGGACGACGCCCGTCACGACCCGCGGGAAGGACCGGCCGTTGCATGCGCACTGAACTCGACTGCATCCCCTGCCTCGTGCGTCAGGCCCTGGATGCGGCACGTTTCAGCGTCCGCGAGGAGGCGGCGCAGCGTCGCATCCTTGCCGAGGCCCTGACGATGCTGGCGGCGGACGCAGCCCAGCACCGCTCGCCCCCGCAGACCGCCCAGCGCATCCATCGTCTGGTGCGCCGCGCCTCCGGCCACGACGACCCGTACGCCGCCCTGAAACGGCGCTCCACCGCGGTCGCCCTGGCGGCTCTCCCGCGCCTGCGCGCGCTCGTCGAGCGGGCCGACGACCCGCTCGACGCCGCGGTGCGCCTCGCGGTCGCGGCCAACGTGCTCGACGCGGGCATGAACCGGGCACAGATGGAGGACGACTTCCACGACGCCGTCGACCCCGGCGAGGTCGTGGCCGACGCGCTCGAACAGGCGGCGCGGACGACGCTCCACGGCGACACCGCCGCGTTCCGTCGAGCCGTCGCGGACGCCGACAGCATCCTCTTCCTGGCCGACAACGCCGGCGAGATCGTCGTCGACAGGCTCCTGATCGAGCGACTCCCCATGGGCCGCGTGACCGTGGCGGTGCGCGGCCGGCCGGTCCTCAACGACGCGACGCGTGAGGACGCGGCGGCGGCCGGGCTCGATCCCCTCGCCCGCGTCATCGACAACGGTTCCGACGCCCCCGGCACGCTGCTCGACGACTGTTCGCCGCAGTTCCGCCAGGCTTTCGCTGCGGCGGGCGTGATCGTCGCCAAGGGCCAGGGCAACTACGAGTCGCTCAGCGACGTGCGGGCGGACATCTTCTTCCTCTTCAAGGTGAAGTGTCCGCTGGTGGCCGTCCACGCCGGCCTGCCGGAGGGCGCCCACGCACTCCTGCGCTCCGGCTCGACCGCACGCTGAGCCGGCCGCGGCGCCGCGGCCCGGACGACGCCCGCCCACAGACGACGGGGCCCGGTCCTCTCGGACCGGGCCCCGCGCCTGCGGCCGGAGACTCGCCCTCAGGCGTCCTTCGGGACCTCGAGGCCGAGCGCTGCGGCGACCCCCTCGCCATAGGCCGGGTCAGCCTTGGCGCAGTTGCGGATGTGGCGCAGCTTCACCTCGTCCGAGGCGTCGCCCATGTTGCGCGCCGTGTTCTCGAACAGTGCCTGCTGCTGCCCGGAGTCCATCAAGCGGAACAGCAGGCCCGGTTGTGTGTAATAGTCGTCGTCATCGGCCCGGTAGTCGTACCGCGCCGCGTCGCCGTCGAGCGCCAGCGGCGGCTCGGCGTACTGCGGCTGCTCCTGCCACACGCCGTTGCCGCTCGGCTCGTAGGCCGGCGTGCTCCCGTAGTTGCCGTCCACGCGCATGGCGCCGTCACGGCTGAAGCCGTGCACCGGGCAGCGCGCCGCGTTCACCGGGATCAGGTGGTGGTTGACGCCCAGCCGGTAACGTTGCGCGTCGCCGTAGCTGAACAGGCGCCCCTGCAGCATGCGGTCCGGCGAGAACCCGATGCCGGGCACCACGTTGGCCGGATTGAACGCCGACTGCTCCACCTCGGCGAAGTAGTTCTCCGGGTTGCGGTTCAGCTCCATGACCCCGACCTCGATCAGGGGGTAGTCGGCATGCAGCCAGACCTTGGTGAGGTCGAACGGATGGAACTTGTAGCTCGCCGCATCGGCCTCCGGCATGATCTGGACGCAGAGCTTCCAGCGTGGGAAATCACCCTGCTCGATCGCCTCGTAAAGGTCGCGCTGGTGGCTCTCGCGGTCACGCCCGATCAGCTCCGCCGCCTCCGCATCGGTGAGGTTCTCGATCGGTTGCTGGCAGACCCAGTGGAACTTGACCCAGTGACGCACCCCGGCGGCGTTGATGAGGCTGAAGGTATGGCTGCCGAAGCCGTGCATGTTCCGGTAGCTGCGCGGGATCCCGCGCTCGCTCATGGTGATGGTGATCTGGTGCAGCGCCTCGGGGAGCAGGGTCCAGAAGTCCCAGTTGCTGTGCGGGCTGCGCAGGTTGGTGCGCGGGTCACGCTTGACCGCGTGGTTGAGGTCGGGGAACTTGAGCGGGTCGCGGAAGAAGAAGACCGGCGTGTTGTTGCCGACGAGGTCCCAGTTGCCCTCCTCCGTGTACATCTTGACGGCGAAGCCGCGGATGTCGCGCTCCGCGTCGGCGGCGCCGCGCTCGCCGGCCACGGTGGAGAAGCGGACGAAGAGGTCGGTCTTCTTGCCCATCTCCGAGAACACCTTGGCCCTGGTGTACTCGGTGATGTCGCCGGTCACCGTGAAGGTACCGTAGGCGCCGGATCCCTTGGCGTGCATCCGGCGCTCCGGGATCACCTCGCGATCGAAGTGGGCGAGCTTCTCGAGGAACCAGACGTCCTGGAGCAGCATCGGCCCCCGCCGGCCGGCGGTCAGTGAATCCTGGTTGTTCGGGACGGGCGCCCCGAAGCTCGTGGTCAGGCGCTCGTGCTCCTCGCTCACGGCAGCACTCCTTTCTCGGCGCACGCCGCGCACACGCCCCGCATCCGCACTTCGACCGTCTCGACGGAGCCGAGCGCACGCACACCGTCCGGCACGTCCACGGCGTCGAGCGCGGCGTCGACGACGTCGCGCATGCTGCCGCAGCGCGTGCAGACGTAATGGTGGTGGGGGCTTGTGGCGGCGTCGTACCGCGCGGCGCCCTCGGTGGTGGCCACGCGGACGACGAGACCCCTCGCGACGAGGGTCGCCAGGGTACGGTAGACCGTGTCGAGCGAGATCGTCGGCACTCTCGCACGGACTCCACGGTACACGCTCTCGACATCGGGGTGCTCGTCGGTCGCGGCGATCTCGCGCACGACCTCGAGCCGCTGATGCGTCAGGCGCAGACCCTCATCCCGAAGCGCCGCCGTCATGGACCCGACACGGCGCGCGGTCTCGTCGCGGGACACTGCCATCCGTCGCCTCCTTCCTACATATCATTCTTATATAGGAATCAGGGTGCTCCGGCAAGCAGGTCGCCGTTGTCCCGGACGCGGCGTCGGCCCGGAGGAGGTCATCCGCGCCCGCGCGCCATGGCGATCGCGCCCGTGCGCACCACCTCGAGCACGCCCAGCGGCCGCAGCAGCTCCAGCAGGGCCTCGAGCTTGTCGTTGGTCCCGACCACACGCAGGGTGAGCTGCCGGCGGTCGACGTCGACGATCTTGGCCTTGAAGATCTCGGCGATCTGCAGGACCTCGGTGCGCTTCTCCCCCTCTCCGGCGACGCGCACCAGCAGCAGTTCGGCCGACACCTGGTTGTCCGGGTCGAGGTCGCGGATCTTGAGCGTGTTGATGAGCTTGTGCAGTTGCTTGGTGACCTGGTCCACCGGGTGCTCGTCACCGTCGATCACGATGGTGATGCGGGAGAGCCTCGGGTCCTCGCTCGAACCGACAGCGAGGCTCTCGATGTTGAAGCCGCGGCGGGCGAAGAGACCGGCGACCCGGGTGAGCACGCCGGGCTTGTCCTCGACGAGGATGGAGAGCGTGTGCTTCACGGCTTCTTCCTCCCTTTGCGCGAGGTCCCGCCGATCATCTCGGTGATCTCGCTGCCGGCGGGCACCATGGGCAGCACGTTCTCCTCCTGGGCCACGTTGAAGTCGATCACGGCCGTACGACCGGCGGCCAGCGCCTCGCGCAGCGCCGCTTCGACCTCCTCCTTGGCGGCGACGCGCAGACCCAGGGCGCCGAACGCCTCGGCGAGCTTGACGAAGTCCGGCTGCAGGGTGATGTCGGTGAACGAGTACCGCTTGTCCCAGAACAGGTCCTGCCACTGACGGACCATCCCGAGGTACCCGTTGTTGAGGATGCAGACGATGACCGGGGCGTCGGCGCTCATCGCCGTGGCCAGCTCCTGCATGGTCATCTGGAAGCCGCCGTCGCCGCTGATGTCGACGACGGCGGCGTCCGGCCGGCCGATCTTGGCGCCGATGGCGGCCGGCAGCCCGAAGCCCATCGTGCCCAGGCCGCCGGAGCTGATGAACTGGCGCGGGAACGTGTACGTGTAGTACTGGGTGGCCCACATCTGGTGCTGGCCGACGTCGGTGCAGACCACGGCGTCGTGACCCGTGACGCGGTCGATCTCCTCGATCACGAACTGCGGCGCCAGCGTGCCGTCGGCGGGATCCTCGTACTGGAGGGGGAACTCCTCCTTGCGCTCTGCGATCCGCCCGAGCCACGCGGCGGTGCGCTCCGGCGTCCACTCCATGCCCTCGAGCTCCTTGCAGAGCGCGCCGGCCACGTGCTTGACGTCGCCGACGATGGGCACCAGTGCGCGCACGTTCTTGCCGATCTCGGCCGGGTCCACGTCGGCGTGGATGACCTTGGCGTGCGGGGCGAACGCCTTGAGCTTGCCGGTGACGCGATCGTCGAAGCGCGCCCCCATGTTGATCAGCAGGTCGCACTCGTGCACCGCGTAATTGGCGGTCACGGTGCCGTGCATGCCGAGCATGCCCATGGAGAGCTCGTGCGTCTCGGGGAAGACGCCCAGCGCCATCAGCGTGGTGGCCACCGGCAGACGGCGCAGCTCCGCGAGACGCAGGATCTCGGGAGCGGCTCCGGAGCTGATGCAGCCCCCGCCGAGGTACAGCACCGGGCGCTCGGCCTCGTTGATCGCCTTGGCCGCCGCCCGGATCTGCCTGATGTGCCCGCGCGTGGTGGGTTTGTACCCGGGCAGGTCGAGCACGTCCTGCGTGCGGTAGACCGTCTCCCCCAGGGCGACGTCGACCGGGATGTCGATGACCACGGGGCCGGGGCGCCCCGTGGAGGCGATATGGAAGGCCTCGTGCACCACCTGCGGCAGGTCGGCCGTGTCCTTCACCAGGTAGGAGTGCTTCACGACCGGCATGGTGATGCCGGTGATGTCGGCCTCCTGGAACGCGTCCGTGCCGATCAGGTCGCTGCGCACCTGCCAGGTGATCGCGACCAGCGGCGACGAATCCAGGTAGGCGGTGGCGATGCCGGTGACGAGGTTGGTGGCGCCGGGACCACTGGTGGACGTGCAGACGCCGACCTTGCCCGTGGCCCGGGCGTATCCGTCGGCCGCGTGCGCGGCCCCCTGCTCGTGGCGCACGAGGACGTGACGGATGTCCTCGGTGTCGTAAAGGGCGTCGTAGAACGGGATGGCGACGCCGCCGGGGAAGCCGAAGAGGACCTCGCAGCCCTCGTCCTTGAGGGCGGCGACCAGGGCCCTCGACCCCTTCATGCGCTTGTCTGGTGTCATTGCAGCACTGCTCCCTTCTCCGCGCCGGAGACGAGTCTGACGTAACGGGCCAGATACCCGGCTACGCCGTCGCGCGGCGCTGGCCGCCGTTCGGCGAGCCGCCGCGCGATCTCCTCCTCGGGGAGCTCGAGCGTGAGCGTACGTGCAGGGATGTCGATGCTGATCGCGTCGCCGTCGCGCACGGCGGCGATGGGGCCGCCGGCGGCGGCCTCCGGGGCGACGTGGCCGATGGCCGCCCCCCGCGTGGCGCCGCTGAAGCGCCCGTCGGTGATGAGGGCCACGTCCTTGTCACGGCCCTGGCCCGCGAGCATGGACGTCGCGGAGAGCATCTCGGGCATGCCGGGCGCCCCCTTGGGACCCTCGCCGCGGATCACGACGACGGATCCGTCGGCGATGTCGCGGGCGCCGATGGCGAGCACCGCCTCGGCCTCGCTCTCGAACACGCGCGCCGGCCCGCGGTGTCGCAGCATCTCGTCGGCCACGGCGCCCTCCTTGACGACGGCGCCGTTCGGGGCGAGGTTGCCGAAGAGCACGGCGAGGCCGCCGGTGGCGTGCCACGGGTCGTCGAGCGGCCGGATGACCGTCTCGTCGAGCACGCGGGCGTGCGCGACCGCCTCTCCGACGGTGCCGCCGGCGACGCTGAGCGCGGACCCGTCCATCAGGCCGGCGTCGATGAGACGGGCCATGACCGCCTGGATGCCGCCGGCGTGGTAGAGATCCTCCATATGGTGGTTCCCGGCCGGAGCGATCCTGCAGATGTGGGGCACGCCGGCCGCCACCCGGTTGATCTGGTCGAGGTCGAACGGGAGTCCCGCCTCGGTCGCGATGGCGGCCAGGTGCAGCACCGTGTTGGTGCTGCAGCCGAGGCTCGCGTCGGCGGCCAGGGCGTTGCCGACCGCCGCCTGCGTGAGGATCTGGCGCGGGCGCAGGTCCCGGGCGAGCACGTCCATCACCCGGGCCCCCGATTCCTTGGCCAGCCGGATCCGCTCGCTGTACACGGCGGGGATCGTGCCGTTCCCGGGGAGCGCCATGCCGACGACCTCGGCGAGGCAGTTCATGGAGTTGGCGGTGAACATGCCCGAGCAACTGCCGCACGTGGGGCAGGCGCCGCACTCGACCGCCCGCAGGCCGGCGTCGTCGATGGACCCGGCCTGATGCTGCCCCACGGCCTCGAACACGCTGCTCAGGTCGAGCGCCTGGTCGTCCACCCTGCCGGCCAGCATGGGGCCGCCGCCGACCATCACGGCCGGGACGTCGAGGCGCATGGCGGCCATCAGCATGCCGGGCACGATCTTGTCGCAGCACGGCACCAGCACCAGCGCGTCGAACGCGTGCGCCACTGTCATGGACTCGACCGTGTCGGCGATCAGCTCGCGGCTGGGCAGCGAGTAGAGCATGCCGCGGTGGTTCATGGCGATGCCGTCGCAGATCCCCATCACGCCGAACTCGAACGGCACCCCGCCGCCGGCGCGCACGCCGGCCTTGACCGCGTCGACGATCGTGCGCAGATGTACATGGCCGGGGACCACCTCGCTGAACGAGTTGGCGACCCCGATGAACGGACGCTCCATCTCGGCATCGGTGACGCCCAGGGCGCGCAACAACGAACGGTGCGGGGCGCGCGCCACGCCGTGCTTGATCTCGTCGCTTCTCACGGCTGTCTCTCCTCGTGGCCGGCATGCCCGCCGCCCCGGACCCGGAGACGACGGTGGTGAGTCCCGAATCATAGCGAAACGCCGCGTCCGGGGCGAGACTCGCCCGAGCGCGGCGGTCCCGAGGGCCCGCACCGACCGCCGGCGTGTGTGAACGCATACCCGTGCGGGTATACGGCTCGCGACCCCCCGACGCCATGAGGAGACGCCCTGTGGAGAGTATGGAATACGGCGTGGGCCGTTACCTCGACCAGCCTTACGAGACCGCGTTGCCGCGCGTCGTCGAGGCGCTCAAGGCGGAGGGCTTCGGCGTCGTCACCGAGATCGACGTCAGGGAGACCATGAGGGAGAAGCTCGGTGTCGACGTGGCGCCGCACACCATACTCGGCGCCTGCAACCCCGAGCTCGCCCACGCGGCGCTTCAGATCGAACCCGACCTGGGCGTGCTGCTGCCCTGTAACGTGGTCGTATACGCGACCGCCCGGGGCACGCGGGTCACGGCGGTCAACGCCGGGGCGATGCTCGGGATGGTGGACAACCCGGCGCTCGACCGTATCGCGGCCGAGGTCGGACGGCGGCTCGACCGGGTGCTCGAAAGCCTGTGAGAGAATGACGACAAACCGGGCAGGGCCAGACCTGCCGCGCCAAGGAGGAGACCCGTGGCTGAAGTGAAGACCTTGACCGACGCGACGTTCGATGCCGAGCTGAAAGACGCCGCCATTCCGGTGATCGTGGACTTCTGGGCGCCGTGGTGCGGACCCTGCCGCGTCGTCGGTCCCGTGATCGAGGAGATCGCCGCCGAGTACGGCGACAACGTGACCGTGGGCAAGCTCAACGTGGACGAGAACCCGGCCACGGCGCAGAAGTACGGCATCATGAGCATCCCGACGATCATCCTCTTCAAGGACGGCCAGGAGGACAAGAAGGTCATCGGGGCGCGCTCCAAGGCCGACTTCGTGCGCGAGTTCGAGCTCGCCTGACGCGGGCCGCGGGCGTGATCGCCCGCTGCGGACGCACGAGGGGCCCGGCGCTCGCCGGGCCCCTCGTGCGTCGACCGTAAGGCGGCCGAGAGGCTCAGACGATCGCGTCGCGACCGCGCGCGCCGGTGCGCGTGCGCACCGCGTCGTCCACCGGCGACACGAAGATCTTGCCGTCACCGACCCGTTTGGCCTTGAGCGAGGCCTGGACGGCCTTGACGATGCGCTCCACGTCCTCCTCGAGGACCACCATCTCGACCTTCATCTTGGGATGGAAGCGGTACTCGCCGGGCTTGACCTCCTCGCCGCGTGTGAACCCCTTCTGGACGCCGAACCCCTTGACGTCGGTCACCGACATCCCGACCACGCCCTCGACCGCCATGGCCTCCGCCACCGTGTCCAGGTCATACGGCTGGATGTAGCACTCGATCTTCTTCATCGTCCGTCACTCCCTTCCGCACGCCTCAGACGACGCCTTGATCGAGCATCGCGTCGGCCACCTTGGTGAAGCCCGCGATGTTCGCTCCGGCCACGTAATCCCCCGCCATGCCGAACTCCTCCGCCGCCCGCAGGCAGGTCCGGTGGATGCCCTTCATGATGCCGTGCAGACGCGCGTCGACCTCCTCGCTCGTCCAGTTGAGGCGCAGGCTGTTCTGGCTCATCTCGAGCCCCGAGGTCGCCACCCCTCCGGCGTTGACGGCCTTGCCCGGGCCGAACTTCACGCCGGCCGCCGAGAAGGCCGCGATGGCCTCCGGGGTGGACGGCATATTGGCCGCCTCCACCACGTACCGGCAGCCGTTGGCGATGAGCGCCTCGGCGCTGGCGCCGTCGAGCTCGTTCTGGGTGGCTGTGGGGACTGCGACGTCGCAGGGCACGACCCAGGGACGCTTGCCCTCGACCCACTTGAGGCCGAACTCGTCGGCGTAGTCCTTGGCGGGCCGACGATGGATCGTCCACAGGGGCTTGAGGAACTCCAGCTTGTCGCCGGAGATGCCGTCCGGATCGTGCACGAAGCCGAACTCGTCGCCGATCGTCACGACCTTGGCGCCGAGATCGTTGGCCTTCTCGATGAAGAAGGCGCCCACGTTGCCGTAGCCCGAGATGGCGATGGTCTTGCCTTCGAGGGTGGTGTCGTCGGTGGCCAGCACCTCGGCGAGGAAGTAGGCCGTCCCGTATCCGGTGGCCTCGGGGCGCATGAGCGAGCCGCCCCAGTCCAGCTTCTTGCCGGTCAGCACGCCGGTGAACTCGGCGGCGAGGCGTTTGTACTGGCCGAACATGAAGCCGACCTCACGCGCACCGACGCCGATGTCGCCGGCGGGGACGTCGGTGTTCGGACCGATGTAGCGCCAGAGCTCGGTCATGAAGCTCTGGCAGAACCGCATGACCTCCGCGTCGGACTTGCCCCTGGGGTCGAAGTCCGCGCCGCCCTTGCCGCCGCCCATCGGCAGCTGGGTCAGCGCGTTCTTGAAGACCTGCTCGAAGGCGAGGAACTTCATGACGCCCAGATTGACCGACGGCGCGAACCTGAGACCGCCCTTGTAGGGGCCGATCGCCCCGTTCATCTGCACTCGGAACCCACGGTTCACCTGGACGACGCCTTCGTCGTCCATCCACGGTACGCGGAAGTGGATCGCACGCTCCGGCTCGACCATGCGCTCCAGGACCCGCATCTCCCGGTAGACCGGGCGCTGGCTGAGCACGGGCGCGAGGCTGTGCGCGACCTCCTCCACCGCCTGGTGGAACTCCGGCTGGTCCGGGTCCCGCCTCTTGACGTCCTCCACGATGGCGTCGATGTAGTCGTCTACTTGAGTCGTCACAGGTGGCTCCTCCCCCTCCCGCACAGGCCGACGCGGGCTCGAACGACAACGGCGGAACGACGGCGTCGGGCCGCCTGTCCGAATGATACTTGCCCGTCCCGCGCCCGAGCACCGGCCAACCCTTCAGATTCATCGATTGCATTTGTACATTATGTCGAGGTCATTAGATACCCTTCCCTTCCATTACGCCAAATTGACGTATCCTTCTGAGGCTCCTATAGTCAGGGGGACGACGACATACGCGGGTCCCCCGGTCCTTCGGCCCGTCTCTCCCGCGCCGCCGACGACGCCGCACCTCCGCGGTGTGGAGGAAGGAGCACGCCACATGGCCCTGAAGACGCCTGAGGAGTTCGTCCAGAGCCTCGCCGATCTGCACCTGCAGATCTACCTCTTCGGCGAGAAGGTCGACGACTACGTGAACCACCCGCTCATCCGCCCGAGCATCAACTGCATGGCGATGACCTATGAGCTGGCGGCCATGCCGGAGTACGAGGATCTCATGCTGGCCACCAGCCACCTCACCGGCGAGAAGATCAACCGCTTCACGCACATCCACCAGTCCGCCGAAGACCTCGCCAAGAAGGTCAAGATGCAGCGCCTGCTGGGGCAGAAGACGGGCTCGTGCTTCCAGCGCTGCGTGGGCATGGACGCGGTCAACGCCCTGTACTCCGTCACCTGGGAGACCGATCAGGCCAGGGGCACCGACTACCACGAGCGCTTCAAGAAGTACCTGCGGTATCTGCAGGAGGAGGACCTCGTCGCCGACGGCGCCATGACCGACCCCAAGGGCGACCGCTCCCTGCCGCCGCACCAGCAGCCCGACCCTGACGTCTACGTCCATATCGTCGAGAAGCGGGACGACGGCATCGTGGTGCGCGGCGCCAAGGCGCACCAGACCGGCGCCTGCAACTCGCACGAGATCATCGTCATGCCCACCATCGCCATGCGCGAGGGCGACGAGGACTTCGCGGTCAGCTTCAGCTGCCCGGCCAACGCGGAGGGCGTCTCGTACATCTACGGCCGCCAGAGCTGCGACACGCGCAAGCTCGAAGAGACCGACCTCGACGTCGGCAACATGCGCTTCGGCGGCCAGGAGGCCCTCATGGTCTTCGACGACGTGTTCGTCCCCTGGGAGCACGTGTACATGTGCGGCGAGATCGAGTTCTCGGGCGCGCTGGTCGAGCGCTTCGCAGGCTTCCACCGACAGAGCTACGGTGGGTGCAAGGTCGGCGTCGGTGACGTCCTGATCGGCGCCGCGGCTCTGGCGGCGGAGTACAACGGCGTGGCCCGCGCCAGCCACATCAAGGACAAGATCATCGAGATGACGCATCTCAACGAGACGCTCTTCAGCTGCGGGCTGGCCTGCTCCTATGAGGGCGTGAAGATGCCGGCCGGGAACTGGCAGATCGACATGCTCCTGGCCAACGTGTGCAAGCAGAACATCACGAGGTTCCCCTACGAGATCGCCCGCCTGGCCGAGGACATCGCCGGCGGCCTCATGGTCACGATGCCGTCGGCGCAGGACCTCGCCGACGAGAAGATCGGCCCCATCGTCGAGAAGTTCCTCGTCGGCACCTGCGACACGCCGGTCATCGACCGCATGCGGGTGTTGCGCCTGATCGAGAACCTCACGCTCGGCGCCGGCGCCGTGGGCTACCGGACGGAGTCCCTGCACGGCGCCGGGTCGCCGCAGGCGCAGCGGATCATGATCGCACGCCAGTCCAACCTGAACCACAAGAAGGAACTGGCCAAGGCCATCGCCGAGGTCGGCAAGCCCTGGGAGAAGAGCAGGGTCAAGAAGCCCACGGCGGTCGCCGGCTGAAGATGGCCGACGCGGGGGCGGAGGAGCGACGCGTGAAGGTCGTGTACTGCGGGGGCTGCAACCCCCACATCGACCGCGAGGCCGTGGCCGCCGACCTGCCCCAGGACGACCCGGACGTACCCCGAGGGGCGACCGTGCACGTCAGCGGCTGCCTGCGGGCCTGCGCCTCGGACCACCAGCTCGTCGCGGAGGGCGACGGGCGGGCCGGAGCGGGCGCGGAGGGCGCCTCCGCCGGCCCTGAACGACCACCCGTGATCGTGGTGGCGGGCGAGCTCGTCGACGGCGTCCCGACGCCCTCGTCCGAGCTCGCCGCCGCCGTGACACGCAAGCT
>ERZ747221.562-NODE-562-length-43467-cov-4.788661_pt1 | contig 43467 bp, 37 predicted proteins | sample MGYA00374949_ERZ747221 | MGnify/ENA primary metagenome ERZ747221 (study PRJEB28779, sample SAMN05720172) | bioreactor metagenome | isolation source: Anaerobic biogas reactor | place: USA:Washington, USA | collected 2015-08-08 ... | reverse complement strand
GCGGCTCTCTGCTGCTCAGCCCTGGCCTCGGCGGCCCTTCTCTCATTCTCCCTGGCCTGAGCTGCCCTCTGCTCATTGGCTCTCTCCTGAGCTTCCCTGGCTTCAGCGGCTCTCTGCTGCTCAGCCCTGGCCTCGGCGGCCCTTCTCTCATTCTCCCTGGCCTGAGCTGCCCTCTGCTCATTGGCTCTCTCCTGAGCTGCCCTGGCTTCAGCGGCTCTCTGCTGCTCAGCCCTGGCCTCGGCGGCCCTTCTATCAACCTCGCGGGTTTCGGCAGCCCTCTGTTCAGTGGCCCTGGTTGCCTCACTCTTGACAGTCACTGATTCAGGGTTGGTGGCAGCGGATCTGCGGACCGACCCGCTGTTGGTGGCTGAGCCTGCACCATCCTGTTCTGTCCTGCTCACCGTAGCGGGAGTTCTTCTCCCTACCTCAGTTGCTGAAGCATCCCTGCTCACCGTGGCGGAGCTGCTTCTCCTGGCTGCTTCGCTCTCGGCAGCGGTTCTGGTGACGCTGCCGGGGGTAGCCCTTCTTGCAGCTTCAGTCCGGGATGCATTACTGCTTGTGGCTGCAGATGCGCTGCGCCTGCCCTCATCAGGTACGGGTGCACTTACTGCCCGGTCGGCTGCCTGGCGTCTTGCTTCTGCAGCCGGAGCAGGTACGCTGCGTGCACCTTCAGTGATGGCTGCATGAGTCCTGCGCTGGAGATCCATCCCTCCTTCCCTGAGGTCAGGGCGCGAGTAGGTCTGCCTGTAGTTGCCCTCGGCAACCCTGCGCTGAACCTGCGGCGATGCCTGTCTTACGCTGTGATAGTAGTAGTCGGTGTACCTGTTGTACCTTGGTATATCATAGTGGTAGTAGTACCTGTGATAGTGGTTGTACCAGCCGGCATGGTAACCGTAGTAGTAGTCCCAGTACCAGGGGTTCCAGGGTTCATACCAGACAGGGTAGTAACCCCAGTACCATGATGAGCTCCATCCTGAGTAGTATGGACTGTATATGTGGACCACCACCGGCCACTCCCAGACATTGTAATAGTAGTTATTGATTACGGTTGCACCACCGTAGTAGTAGACCGGACGGTACTCGTGCCTGATCCTGTGCTTCTTTGCAATGAGAGGTTCTATTATGTAGTTCCTTCCGTAGAGGAGCTCGTCACCTATTATCTGTATCACTACCTTCCTCTTATTGATCTTCTCCACTATTATTACTGCCACGTCCTGGTACTCATTGCGTCCCAGCACTGCACGCAGAACGATATTGTGAACCCTGCCGTCGCGGTAGTCCGAAACAGCAATGTAATCAACCCTGTAGTCGCCGTTGAGGTCAAGGTTGTTGATCCGTGAATCCCTGTCGTTGATGCTTCTCTCGAAAGCTTCAAGGGTAGGGGAGTTGCGGAAGAGGTCCATGACCGCGTAAAGGTTGAAGTTGTCACCGGGGAGACCCAGGTATTCCTTCGGGAAGTTCTGTGCCCCGACTATCGCCGAAAAGGCTGTCAGAACTGCGAGGACCGATGTGATAACTGACTTTTTCATCTCTTTAAGTTTTATGAAGATCGCTCTTCACAGGTAGTAATGCAAAGGGTGTGCCAAAACCTTCGCAAAGCCTCATGGGATGAGGCGATGGAGATGTTTTTTGTAAGATGTATGATGTCTTTCAAAAAGAGACGACAACTCACTCCTCAGCCTCGTTGCGGGCAGGAGTGAGCCATAATTCAGTCACGGCAACAGTCCTAGTCGAGAGCGCCAGCGGTAACCTTCGATTTAAAGACCAGGGTTACGGTATTTGCTACCGGTCCGGTAGCAGTGCCGCTGATGGTAACAGTAACCAGTCCATCATCCACCAGTTTTTGCCCGGCCTCTTCCAGAAGGTTAGCATCAATCTCCGGTGTGAAGGTGTTGTTAATGGAGGTGATGTTTGTCTGTGTGCAGAGTGTACCCACGCCGGAGACTGATAGTGACATGGTTATGATTGTCTGCGTTGGCAGAAGCCCGATGATTGTGACTTCAAGCGACTGCAGGTTGATCTCCCTCAGCTTTTCCATGTAGGGTTCGATGTCCTCATTTTCGGCCAGGGATAGAACTGCTGACCCGAAAAAGTTATAGTCAGCCACTGATTCATCTGTGGCAACGGATTTCTTCATGTCGCTGTTTATGGGAACATTGACAACCAGGTCTGTGTCAAAATTGACCTTTCCAAGATCCCTGATCCAGTCACAACCCTGAAGAGCGACCAGTGCAAGAAGTAAAACAACAGTACTGATTTTCATGTGATTAAGTTTTAAGGTTCACCTTAGAAAGTGTGTAGCGGGAAAGCGCACAGCAATCGAGCGCTGACAGTATCAGGCTGTCCCCCTTTGTTTGCGACTGATTGCCGTATCACCCTCCTGTAATGCAAATTTACATTATAAACACCCGGTTGTCAATATTGTTTGGCCCGCATAACGGGTACAATCCGGGTCTCTTCCTATCCCGAAAATACAGAAGAGGTGTCTCCGACAGGAAGCACCTCTTCGGGACTGACGGTTGGTTTACAGTTTTGGAAGAATAACCCTGTCAATCACATGTATCACTCCATTGTTTGCCTGGATGTTGAGCAAGGAGGGAATAAGCCCCGACTCACGTCCGTTGGCATCAGTGATATTCAGCTTCGATGCGTCGATAGTGAATTTGCTTCCCTCAACAGTAGCTGCCTGCAGAGGACCAGCAGGAAGATCGCTTGAGTAAACGCGGTCACTTACTACATGGTACAGAAGCACCTTCCTCAGGTTGTCTATCCCGATTTTATCTATCAGTTCGTCAAGGCTTGCAAAGCCCAGCTCTCCCAGCAGATCAACGAAAGCATCATTGGTGGGAGCGAAGACCGTGAATGGTCCGCCTGTTGCAAGCACATCTCCCAGGCCGGCCCTGGTGACAGCATCAACAAGAATTGTAAAAGCTTCGTTGCCGGATGCTATTTCAACAAGGCTCTGGCTGGGAGGAAGCAGGACCTTGTCAATGACATGGATTACGCCATTGAGAGCCCTGATGTTGGCGAACAGAACATTTGCATCATTGAACATCACGCCATTGCCAAGCTTGACCTCCACAGCAGAGCCGTTGAGTGTGCGGGTGAATCCGTTCTTAAGCTGAGAGGACCATACTTTACCCTGTATGACATGGTATAGGAGAATGGGCTTCAGCTGCTCGGCCGGAATATCCCTTATGCCTTTAACGCCAAGCTGCTTAAAGAGAGCCTGGAATGCCTCATCCGAGGGCGCTAGAACAGTCAGCTGATTCTTTGCAACAACCTTGAGAAGGTCAGTCTTGATAAGCGCCATGGTCAGATTGAAAAATGTGGGGGGCCTCTTTATAGCAGACTTGCCACCGCGCTTAAACATGTCATTCTGTTCAATAAACAGCTCTAGATATTGTTCACTGTTCTCAAGCAGTGTAGCTATGTCCACCAGACTTCCCGGGTCTTCCTGAGATTCGGGTGTGAGAGTGTAATCATCTTCTTTGCTGCAACTTGAAACAAGTACTGAAAGTGCAAGAAATATTGCTGCTGCAATTTTCCCTTTACTGTTAAGAAAGTTAGATGTCTTCATAGGTGTATAATTAAATAATTTGAAACATAAACAAAAGAATACTATTCTGAGTTCACCGGTTATTAATTATTTTTTAAGAATCCCGACGGATGTATATAGATTTACTATATTGAAGAGATTATAATTCAACTAATTATATAGTAGATATGAAATCGGGAAATTTTTTTGCAGGATTGCTGGCCGGCATACTGGTCGGAGCAGGGTTGTTCATACTGATAGCATACAGACCGGTACCGGAACCGGGTTTGCCTCAGTACCATGGCAGGATTACAAGTCTGACATCAGACACACACGTCTACAGGCTGACTGTGGATAATATACAGTATATTGTTGTGGCCAGGGAGAACGGCGGCACGGCAATAACAAGGCACAGGTAGCCCTTATCTGGCTCATTTTTGTTATCTTGTAGCGTCCCGCCACCAAAAAAGATAACAGTTATGACAGAAAATGAGAAACTTGACAGGATAGCCATAAGCGTACGTTCACACCGCCTGTTGCGCGTGCTGCTCCGCGAGAACCCCATGCTAGAGACAATCATGAGGGAGTCGAAGAATGAGGTTGAAGCGCAGATAGGCGTCAGGAACTGGATCCATTCGGAATACAGCAGCCGGAAGGATGCCTTCCGCTTTCAGACCGACAGGGTCACCAGGCGCGAGAACTTCGAGAAGCTGACATGGAATGATTATGCCATCATCAGGATCCTCGACTACATTGATCATGCAGGTATTGAGTACCCTGACCCGAACCTGCGGGGCGAGATTGCCGTGAGTAACCCCATCAGGTTCATCTGGCTTGCCGTGATCAAGGGAACAGGTGGTGCCAAGCCGGAGTTCTTCATAGACATGATCCAGCTGTTCAGGCAGCTGAGGGGAGAGAGCAGGCAGATGATTCCTGACAGGGACACAGTTGAGAAGTGGATGGAGATGTACCCCTCCGGAGTAGATCCGCGCATTGTGGAGCTGCGCCGTGAGAACAGGGAGAGAATCATTAACCTGCTGATAGCCAAAATCGAATCAGGAGAGATCCGGGACACCAAATATACTTTTCCTGAAGGCATCTCTCATGATGAGAAACTGAACCTGATGAATGAGTGGTGGGACAATTACAGGTTCCACCTTCACTTTGCAGTGCGGTCGCCGGACCTGCTCAATGAGATGCTGGGTCATTCGCTTGACCCTGATACCATGAAGATACTCTATGATGCCGAGAAGGCGGGCATACCGTTCTTCGTGAACCCCTATTACCTCTCGCTGCTGCATGTGCGTGTTCCCTATTTCGCCATCGGCGCAGACCTGGCCATCAGGCATTACATCGTCTACAGCCGTCAGCTGGTGGATGAGTTCGGTCATATCGTGGCCTGGGAGAAGGAGGATAAGGTGGTCCCCGGTGAACCCAATGCGGCAGGGTGGCTCCTCCCTTCTCACAACAACATACACCGCCGGTACCCCGAGGTGGCTATCCTCATCCCTGACACCATGGGCAGGGCGTGCGGCGGACTATGCTCCCCCTGTCAGCGAATGTACGATTTCCAGAGCGGTCACCTCAACTTCGACCTTGACAGGTTAAAGCCTGCTGAGAGCTGGCCTGAAAAACAGCGCAAGCTGCTGCAATACTTTGAGGATGACACCCAGCTGAGGGATATTCTTATCACTGGCGGTGATGCCCTGATGAGTTCAGACAGGAGCCTGAAAGAGTTGCTTGATGCCGTTTATGAGATGGCGCGCAACAAGCGCGAAAAGAACAGGCAGAGGCCTGATGGCGAGAAGCATGCCGAGATACAGAGGGTCAGGCTCGGCACGAGGATGCTGACTTACCTCCCTCAACGTATCACGCCTGAGCTGACAGAGATACTCAGCGATTTCAAGAAGAGAGCCAGTGAGATAGGCATATCACAGTTTCTGATACAGACACACGTGGAGTCGCCTATGGAGGTCACCCCGGAGTCGAGCCAGGCAGCCCGCAGGCTCACCGGTGCCGGATGGCTCATCACCAACCAGCTGGTCTTTACCACGGCTGCATCACGGAGGGGTCATACCGCCAAGCTGAGGAAGGTGATGAATGATGTCGGCATCCTGCCGTACTATACCTTCACGGTAAAGGGATATATGGAGAACAACTTCAACTTTGCACCCAATGCGAGGGTGGTTCAGGAGCAGCTTGAAGAGAAGATCATTGGGAAGATTGAGAAGGAGCATTATGAAACGGTGAGGCAGTTCTCTGATAATGCGGAAAACATTGTTGAGAGCATTGATTCACTGCGCCGTTCTGCCGACCTTCCCTTCCTGGGTACCGACCGGAATGTGCTCAATCTTCCGGGAGTGGGCAAGAGCCTTACCTTCAGGGTGGTAGGCATCACCCGTTATGGCCGGAGAATCCTGGAGTTTGATCATGACATCACCCGCTCTCACAGTCCCATCATCAACAAGATGGGCAAGATGATCATCATTGAATCAAAATCGATACATGAATATCTGAGGCAACTGGAGGAGATGGGAGAGGATATCTCACAGTATGAGGGGCTGTTTGGTTATAGCATGGGTCAGACCGAGCCGCGCGTGCCTATCTATGAATATCCGGAGTACAGCTTCATTATCACCAGGGAGATGAGTAACCTGGAAGTATAATCCTTCAGGATCAGGGACTGCAGTACGGGCCGCCAGAGGGCTCAGCGGGCTGATCTGGCCGCACAGCCTGAGAGTGCATTATTGACGGAGTCGTCAAAGCGTACAGATATCCGGCTAATGGCTGATGAACTTCCTGCGGTCTTCCTTGCAGATCTGTTTCATCAGGCGGCGGGCTGACATTATTGATGTGGGCAATCCGCCCCCTGGTTCAACCCACTGACCGCACATGTAAAAGTTTTTCAGTCCCGGGATGGTCTGTGACATCGGCTTCATGAGGGTGTGCACGTTCTGCGGGGTTATGAGCCACCCCTCAAAAGAGCCTTTCCAGTTACCGGTAAACCGCTCGAAGGTCAGCGGCGTGGCCACGTCAGTGACCTCAACCTGGTCAGTGATACCGGGGAAGCGCTGTTCAAGGAGCCTGATGATGAGACCGGCAGTCTCGTCTTTCTTCTGAACATATAGATTGCGGTCTTCTGCCAGCTTTTTCCAGTATTCAATATCAGACTCGAGCATGATGATGACGGAGGTCTTGCCTTCGGGTGCCATTGTGTGATCATGGTTATATATATGTACCGGGAGCCTGTCGCGCATACTGTCAGCTATCATTACCGGTTCCCTGAGGGGGAAGGAGAATCCCGATACACTCTTCGGAAAATCATCAAAGCGCCGGTTGATACCCAGCGAGACAAAGAGCAGGGCATGAAATATGGGCCATTTCTCATAGGGTTCACGTGTGGCCGGATCAAGGTATTTGCCGTCAAGCATATCATATAGAGTAGCGTGTCCGTCGGCTGCCGATATCACCCTGTCGGCATGCACCTCGGAGCCGTCCGCGAGCCTTATGCCTGTTGCCCGGCCGTCAGCGGTGAGTATCCTTGCAACTTTTTTATTATAGTTGATCTCCCCGCCAAGGGCCCGGTAACGTGCATCCAGCGCCTCTGACATAGGCATTGAACCCCCGATGGGGTACCCGGCGTTTCGCTGGTGCAGGTAGGCGAAGGTAAAAAAGAGGAACACCAGTGAGAACTCAGGAATCCATATCTCACGGAAGGCCTGTTGCAGAAGGGGGTCCTTGAAGCGTGAGGCAAACTGTTCTCCTGTTACATTGGACCACTTTTTAAATTCGCCGCCATATTTCATGAAGGTGAAAAAAGTTCCGGCCTGTTTTCTGATACGGGTAAAGAAAGGATCCCTGTCAGACGGAAAATCGAATCTCAGACAAATTCTTATGCCCTGGATAAAATCACTGATCGGTTCCTTATCCGCCGGGGAGAACTGAAGCAGCTCTTTTTCAAGTTTGTTGATATCTGCATGGAAGACCAGCGTCCGGCCGTCGGCTCCCTCAAGCCGGTAGTATTCATCAGCATAGACAAATTCACGGTTTTGGGCTATGCCGGTCTCCTCCCACATGCGGTACATGTTGGATTCCGGGGATGAACCAACCAGCCAGTGGATGCATGCGTCAAAGGTATAGCCATTTCGCTTCCAGGAGGTACATAATCCGCCAGGAAGGCTGTGCATCTCGAAGATCCGGGTTTTATAACCGTTGAGGCGACCGTAGATGCCTGCGGCGAGGCCGGCAAAGCCTGCACCGATGATGATCATTGATTTCTCTTCTGAAGCCATAGAGGTTAGGATTAGTGACCTACAAAATTAGAAGAAGAGACGAATCAGGAGCAAGGAGATACGGTAAATTTTAAAATATTATATTCCAGGCGTGGTATATCATCTGACAGCACTCATACCATGTGAGTTGTTACCATGCCGGCTGAGCATGGATAAGGTAAAATATTCCTCTATCTCTTTCTGAATCTGCGTTTGTCTGACCGTGAGCGGGAGGGACGTCTGCCCGTTGCATCTCCATGGCCGGCAGCGATGAAGCCGGGTAACGGAGCACGGAAGACCTGGTAGCCTATCAGCTTCTCTATACGCTGTAACTTGTACATGTCAGCCCGTGTGACCAGGGTGATTGCCACACCGGTGGTGTCAGCGCGTGCCGTTCGTCCCACACGGTGGACGTAATCCTCAGCGTCAGAAGGGGCGTCATAGTTAACCACCAGGTTGATATCCTTTATGTCTATTCCCCGGCTCAGTACGTCGGTGGCCACGAGCACGCGGGTGTGTCGTGAACGGAACCTGATAAGGGTCTCTTCGCGCTCCTTCTGCTCCAGGTCGGATGAGATGCCTTCCACGGCATAATCGCGCGAGCGCAGTCCCCTGACTATCTCATGCACCTTCTTCTTGGTGGAGCTGAATACCAGGATACTGTGATATTCGGGTTTGTCAGCCAGCAGGCTGTTGAGAAGAGGCAGTTTCTGGTTCTCTTCCACGAGGTAAACAGCCTGCAGTACTCCTTCTGCCGGTTTGGCTATCTCGAGGGAGATTTCTGCCGGGTTTTTCATGATATGTTTTGAGAGCGAGCGGATCTTTGGAGGCATGGTTGCGCTGAACATGAGCGTCTGCCTTTTCTTCGGCAGGTAAGAGATGATCTTCATTATATCATCGTGGAAGCCTATGTCAAGCATCCTGTCAGCCTCGTCCAGCACCAGCACCTTCAGCTCGCTGAACTTTACATATCCCAGGTTAAGGTGTGATATGAGCCTGCCGGGTGTTGCTACTATTATGTCAGCGCCGTGCACCAGTGCAGCCTTCTCCTGATCCCATGCCGTTCCCTCGCCACCGCCGTATACTGCCAGGGAGGTGATGTTGAGGGTATATGCCAGTCCCTGTATCTGCTGGTCAATCTGCAGGGCCAGCTCACGGGTGGGGACAAGCACCAGGGTGTGTGTGTGGGATGGACGGTTGCCCGTAATGTCATTCATTACAGGCAGCAGATAGGCAGCCGTCTTGCCTGTCCCTGTCTGTGCGCAGGCTATAAGGTCATTACCTTCAAGAATGGTTGGAATGGCCTGCTCCTGTACGGGTGTGGCCTCCCTGAAGCCCATATAGTCAATAGCATCCAGAATATCGGGATCCAGGTCCAGCTCGTCGAATGTCATAGAGTTACAGTCTGAAAGTGTTAATGGTGACAGGCGGCAAAATTAGTAAAAAAGAGTGAGATAGCGGCAGGGAGGGTCCTGTATGCCAGACTTGATGCTTAGCAGCATTTTTTATAACTTCGTAGTGTCAAAAAAACAGATATGAGAACAAAAGCGATACTGGCATTATGCCTGTTCCTGCTGGCTCTGGCGCAGCTTACAGGCCAGAAGCGGAGCAAGCTTGTAACTGTCAGCGGGTCGGTTACGGACACATTGATGGCACCCGTATATGGCGCACTGATTATTGTTGACGGGGAAAGCACGGGGGTGCAGACCAGGAAAAATGGTACCTATAAGCTGAGGATCAGGCCGGGTACAAGGAGCATCGGAGCATATACTGTCAATATGGGGTCTGTGGTGGCGATGTATGAAGGCCTGAATGTGATCGACCTCGTTCTTGACGGCAGGAACATGATGCCCGGCTTCACTCCGGTATTGCCTGACGGTGAGAAAGAGATAGATGTAGGTTATGCCACAGTGAAAAAGAAGGACCTTACCTCTGATGTTGGTTATATCAACGGTCAGGCAGATGGTAATTCAGTCTATACAAATATTTATGACATGATCCAGGGCAAGGTGCCGGGCGTTCAGGTTACCGGTAACAAGATCATCATCAGGGGAATAAATACCCTTACACTCAGTACTGATCCCCTCTTCCTGGTTGACGGTATGGTTGTAGAGTCAATAGATAACATAAATCCCCGGCAGGTCAAGTCTATTAGTGTACTGAAGGGCGCAGATGCTGCTATCTATGGATCCAGGAGCGCCGGAGGAGTGATCCTTATCACCCTTATTGGCGGAGAAAGATAAGGCACAAAGCACTGCCCGCAAGGAGTTGCTTTCCTGTTTCATTATTCATATCCGGAAAGCCTGAAATTATTAAAAGCTACACAAAAAAGAGACGCAGGGTTGTTCCCTGCGTCTCTTGACTTATAGTGTGTGCCGTGAGCGCGGGGCTCACTGCTTCTTGCTCTTATCTGCGTGATGAGCGGCTGCTGTTGTCAGATCTCCCTGATGAGCTGCTACTCTTGCTGCTGCTCCGTGAAGGGGTTCCGCTACTGCGGCTTTTGCTACCGCTGCTCCTTGAAACAGTTGCACTGCTGCGGTTGCTGGTACCGCTGCTCCTTGAGACGGTTGCACTGCTGCGGTTGCTGCTACCACTGCTCCTTGAGACGGTTGCACTGCTGCGCCCGCTGGTGCTGCGGCTCTGCGATCTGGCTGCAGGTGCCGATGAGCTCCGGGAGACAGTTGATGATGACCTCTGTGACACCGACTGGCGTGAGGGAGCTCTCTGTACAGTTGCCTGTGACTTTGAAGCCGGGGGCTGCGAAGAGCGCTGTACTGTCGACTGTGACCTTGTTGATGAACTCTGTGACCTCTGCACGGTTGCCTGTGACCTGGTGGTCGAGGGCTGCGAGCTGCTCTTCACCGTGGTGGAGGTGGCTCTGCGGGTCTCCGTTCCCTGGCTTGCCGCCTGGCTGCCGTTTGTCCTGCTGCCCGTGGTTGCTGCACTTCTCCTGTCACTGCTGACTGCCGACTGCTGACTGCCGACTGATCTGCTGCCTGTGGCCGCTGCACTTCTCCTGTCACTGCTGACTGCCGACTGCTGACTGCCGACTGATCTGCTGCCCGTGGTTGCTGCACTTCTCCTGTCACTGCTGACTGCCGACTGCTGACTGCCGACTGATCTGCTGCGAGTGCTGGCGTAGAGAGCTTCACCATCTCTCCTGGTCTCAGGACGTGAGTAGGTCTGCTTGTAAGTGCCTGCAGTGATGCGGTGCGATACATTGGGTGAGTAAGCCCTTACTCCCCTGTAATAGTAGTCGTGGTAATGATTCCACCTTGGCTGATGCCAGTGACGGTAGCATGAGTAGTAGTGAGGATACCAGTGGTAGTGGTAACCGTAGTAGGCATGCCAGAAGAAGGGTCTCCAGGGCCTGTAGTAAACCGGGTAGTAACCCCAGTACCAGTTTGAGCGCCAGATGACGTAGCGGGGACTGTAGATGAACCTGATCACCGGCCAGGCAGCGACTTCATAATATGTGGTAGTTACCACGGTAACATTGTCTCTGTAGACGGTCCTGCCCCTGTAGCCGGGATTAGGTGTCTCCGCATATATTGGTTCCACTATATAATTTCTTCCGTAAAGAGCTTCGTCACCGATAAGCTGTATCATAACCTCACCGTTGCGCAGTTTTTCAACAGTGAACACAGCCACGTCCTGTGACTCGTTGCGGTCAAGGACCGAACGCAGGACAATAGTGTGATCCTCACCGTTAACATAGTCTGAAACGGTGATGTAATCTACATAGCCGTCGTTGTTCAGGTCAAGATTGTTGATCCTGGAGTTTTCGTCATTGAGACTTCTTTCGAAGGCTTCAAGTGTTTCCGACTCCTGGAACAGCTTCATGACTGCGTAGAGGTTCAGATTGTCACCCGGGAGACCCAGGTATTCCTCAGGGTAATCCTGCCTTCCGGCAACTGCTGCCGAAGCTATCAGGAGGCTGAGGATCGCGGTGGTAATTAACTTTTTCATCTCTTTACGTTTTACGAAGAACTGTCTCTTCGAAATTGTAAAATTCAAAAGTTATGCCAAAAATCGTAATGAAATGTTATGTATCTGTAATAGAGATATATAAATTTCTAACATTATATTATACAGATAATCCAGTCATATCATAAGGATATATTGCCCTGAACAGGGGCATGACTCTCATAGAGATGATTATCAATGTTTTAAGGTGAATTAAAACAATTTCATAATAGCTGAGAAGGAGAATATGAATCCACTGGGTGACGGCCAGGCAGGATCGTTAAATAAAGTATGGAGGTAGGAGACTTCAGCCTCCAGTGACATGTTACTCAGGTTGAAGGCAACAGGCAATCCGAGTTCAACCTCGAGCATGCTGAATTTCTCTGAGTAGACGGTGTTATAGGTTGGTATCTCTGTGGTAATGGTCTCCGTAACGGTTGTGGTGGTGGTGGTGGTTGTGCCTGGTGTTGAGCTGTTCCCGGGACCCTGGCCCTGTCCCTGGCTGCTGCCCGGTCCTGACCCCGTTCCTGATCCTCCGCCGGATGTTATTGTTACCGGGGTTGAATAGGTATTGGTGGTAGTAATGATCTCAGTGCCTTCAAAAATCTGTGTAGTGCCGAGGGTGCCGAACAGCAGGTTGACATAGGGCTGGAATGAGACCGTAGCTTTTTTCCTGAGGAACGCCGGTGTCTCAAAGTACCTCGAGTTCTTTACCTGGAGGTATGCCGGCGGCTCCTTCATCACAAACGCGCCGCAGGTTACTTCTGTATAAAGAATTTTCCAGTCAATGCCCAGGGTAACATCGGCATAGTTGAAACTGCCGAAAAGTGTGTCGGTCAGCTCCGGTTTGACCATATACCTGTATAATCCCGCCGACATGTCGAGCCATTTAAAGATATCCTGGCTGAAAGATATGGAGGCGCTATAGAATGCGGGATCTGATCTGCTGAGGTTTGGCAGGTTGAAAGCACCTCCTGTAAGATAGAGTTTTTCGAAGAGTGAATAAGTAGCTGCGCCGTAGAGGTAAGGCTGGTTCTGCGAAATGGTGGATCCGAGATAGACCATGTTGCTGCCATAACCGGCTCCGGCGAAAAAGGCATGTCTCTCTGCCCTGGTTGCAGTGGCGGTTGTATCGCTCTGCGCTATCAGGCCCGCCGGCATCAGCAGTAGCAACATAAATAATATTTTCATACTCCGGGTCTTGATTCAAAAAACATCTGTGATCAAAGCTACCTGTCGGAAAATGAAAAAATCATGAAAATCAGGTAAAAGATTTTGCGTGGAATATTTTTCCTGCAATGTCATCAATATGCCCGGAGTCCCGGTAGGGAATTATTTATCAATTGCTTCCCTGGCGCCGATACATATGAGCAGTTCGCCGGTAAAGCGGGCGGCGCGTTTGCTCATGGCATCAGGGTCGGCCGGCAGACCTTCCTCATCAAATGCTTCATCCACACGAAGCACGGGGAACATAGCCGGGACGGTCCATGCTCCGATCTTCCAGAGGCTGAACTGCAGTGAGGTGATAACCTGGGTTCCCCCGAAGGGGCCGTCAGAGACGGTGGAGATTGCCACAGGCTTGCGGCGCCACTCATCTGTGAGCAGGTCTACTGCATTCTTCAGGCTCGCGGGGTAGCCGCCGTTATATTCCGGGGTCACAATGATCACCCCGTCAGCTGACCTGATCCTGCCCGCAAATTCAACAGCTTGCGGAAGAGGGTCTTCCTGCAGCTTAAGCCGCTCTTCGAAGAGAGGGAAGTTGTATTCGGCAAGATCGAGGATCTCAGCTTCGGCAAGGTTGTTACCTTCCAGGTACTGTCTGAACCAGAGCGCCACGCGATGGCTCTTCCTTCCCCTCCTGATACTGGAACTGATTATTGCTATCTTTTTCATATCTGCTAATATACCACTTAATTTATATCCGGACCCCAGCCGGCCGGGTTGATGCCGGTAGTGGCAGATGTTCGTATAATGTACAGTAAATAGGGTTTGCTGAGAAAATCAAGTTAAACAATATAGCAACCTGGTATTTCTGCTCTGTTTGCTGATCCTGGTATAAAATAAATGAACCATATTGGCTGTATCCAATGCACCTCCTTCAGCCAGAGAGGTAATCCATTTGAAAAAAGAGCCAAAAAAATGATTAGCCTCAAGATGTATGAGGTTCATCACAAAGAAGATACATGCGACCCAGCTCTCTGAGGTCTCTTTGAGTCTAGCTCGTATCTGATTCAGTGCGTATCCGTTCTTACCCTGTCCGAACTTGCCTTCTATACGATTTCTTTCAGCAGCCTCTTTCCTGGCTTTTCTTTTCTGGGAGTAACTCTGTTTTTCCTTTGCCGGTCTTCGACCCAATGGTGGTGCCGTAATCCTGATATCCCTTTCTTTCAACCATCTCCTGTTCTCCTGAGTGGCATATATCTTATCAACCTGCACCAGTTCCGGGTAATGACCGTGCAATGCTCTGTATTCTTCTACCTGTTTGATCAAGTCGCCGGCTTCGTGATAGGCGTCCCAGCTAAAGGTAGTTATCCGAGCAAAACCATCATCAAGGCTAACCCCAAGCTTGGACCCAAACTCTATCTGCGAACCAAGCTTCCCTCTTGGAATAGGACGAACATGTGGCTGATAGATACTGACAATGCGGTCCGCGCAACTATGGGTATTGGTATCATACATGTACCTCTGCTGCTGGTAGGCAGTCCGGATAATCCACAGCAAACGAAGATCCCGGTGAGTCACAGGCATTTGTTCTCCCCTTAACTCAACCTGATCTAACATACGATCTATGTGCTTAATATCACGCTTCAGGCTCTCCAGCAGCTTACGTGTCATCTTACGGTGAGTGGCTTCAGTCTTCTTCTTTTTCTTTGAGTAATCAAGCCAGTCCTTATCCATTGTACGCCTATAAGTTCTGGGCTTGACGCCCTGACTTCCGGCGTGATGGTATAACTTGTCAATCAGACCTTCACACTTCTTCCTGCTCTCGTTCAATATCCCGTTATCGGTCGGGAAGGTAATATACTGATCGGCTACAGTGGCATCTGACTGAAGCTTCCCTTTGTTCGATGGTTCATCAGAGTCTTCTTTCTTATGCTTCTTATTATGTGAACCGTCCTTCTTGCCTTTAACGGTTCGGATTAAGTCCGCATTCAGAGAATCAAACTCCTTATGTCCAACTCTTTTCCGTATCTCAACAAACAGTGAGGGATCAAATACCGGATCAACTTTGAACTCCTTCAACCCTACAAAATACTGCATATACAAGTTTTCCTGAATGGCCAGTATAACACCCCTGTCATCCAGCTTCTCCAAATGTTTGATTATCAATGCCCCAAGTACTGTGCGCGGAGAAACTCCGGGACGACCTAAATCACTGCTCATCAACGTCATATAGATACTGGCGAACTTATCCCAGGGTACAACCCTGGCCAGTTTAACCCAACGGTTTTCGGCGGACAGGTTTGCCCGAAAGGGGGTCTTGAATTCTTCAATTGTCAACTGTTTCTCTGAAATATACCGTACCATAATGCAAGCTTTATGAAGGCAATCTATGTTTTTACTTGCATTTTTGCTAATTCCCAGATCGAAAGTTATTAACTTATAATGTTGATTATCAACCTAATGCCAGAATAATCCGACTTTCTCAGCAAACCCTAAATAAACTCAAAATCAGGACAGGGCAGCCGTCATAGTCAGCCCGGTTTGCAGGTAACGGCAGGATTGAGTATCTTTGCAACGCTTCAGGAATAGGCAAGATCTGTACAGGTGTCACATCTCCCGGACAGTTTTCAGTGTTTCATCATTCCGCCACCGGGTCACCCTGTGCCGTTCCTGAGCTAATATCGCAAAAAGGGACTATCCCTGGCAGCACCGTTTGCCGAACCGCTCATGAAAAGACGGGGGAGCCGGAGGCAGAACAATACTTATCGTTAACTGATACTATTATAATATATGGCAGGACCAAACAACAGGTACATTAAAAAACAGAAGACAGAAAAACGTCTCAAGAAGAGAAAGGAAAAGGAACAGAAGAAGCAGCAACGGCGTGAGAACTCACCGGGTGGCGGGCTTGACAACATGATAGCCTATGTTGACAAGTTCGGTAACATCACCTCCGAGCCCCCGGCAGAAGAGGATGCCATCAAGCCTGAGGAAGCAGAAAAGGCCTCTGGCAGTTAGTACCCGAAGCCTTTTCATTTCTGTTTATATCTTCTGTTTGACAATCAACAGCTCTACTGGCAACGGCAATGCGCCATGGTCAGTGGAACAGAAATCAGCCCTTCTTCCACTTAATGGTACAGCCCACAGCCTTTGTGCCGGCAACTTTTACGGGCCGGCCTTCGAGAATACTTTCGAGGGCATCTTCTGCGTATTTTTTGTCTGCCACAGAGCCATCATCGGCATTATTATCGATGGCACCCACGTACTCAACCACCAGCTTGCCATCTCTCCACGAGAGGATATAAATGTGAGGGGTATTCGTTGCGCCGTATCTTCGTGCAACCTCCTGTGTATCATCAAACAGGTAATCAAAACTGTAGTTCTTGTTTGCGGCAGTCTCCTTCATCTTTTCAAATGAGTCGCCTGGTGATAAGGCCGGATCATTCGGATTGATGGCAACTACCGGGTATCCTTTGGGAGCGTACTTTGCATGCAGATCCTGCAACCTCTGGTCATATTTCTTTACCACCGGACAGGTGTTACACCAGAAAGCAACAATAAATCCGTCAGCATCCTTGTATTCTGCAAGAGAGATCATCTCTCCCTTCACATTCGTCAGTTTAAAGTCCGCGGCAATGTCGCCCGCCTTGTATTGCGACTGCGCGTTAAGGAGGCCCGCCATCATCAGGGCCGCCAGCGTTATAAACAGGTACTTCTTCATAATATATTGATTTTAAGTAATTAATACTATTTATGTCTGGTTATCAGTTCTCTTAGTTCTTTTTCCGTGACCTCGGAGGGGTGGAAATATCTTGTTTTTTTCGCGTTGTTGAAAAAGAGGGTAACAGGGATATTTCCCTGCCACCCCGCGTCAACCTTATCGATCCAGCTGTTATAGTCGAGGTTGGTCATTACCCTGACGTCAGCAGTTATCTTATTTTTTTCCAGGAAGGGGATCAGTTTTGAGTCTATCTGGCTTGGGAAGTCGAGGCTCACCAGTATGAATTTCACCCCCTTGCCCCTGTACTCTGTGGCAAGTTTATCAAAGTGGGGCAGTTCAGTTACGCATGGCGGGCACCATGTGGCCCAGAAGTTTACCACATGTAGCTGGTTCTCCGGGCTGGCAAGTATCCTTTCAAGATCCGGTATGCCGATCTTTTCGATCTCCTGAGCACTGAGAGGTGCCAGTCCGAGAATGATGGTCAATATTACTGCCGTTAAATATTTCATACAGTCAAATTGTTGGCGTAACTGTTGTAAAACAACTGCAGCTCTCATATGTTCACTTCACCGCGGGTGAACCTTAATTCTTCGCCAGTTGTTTTCCTTCAGATGAAATTTTAATCTTACTTTTATGACTGTTTGCCGCACAGCTGTCAGATTTTCGTCTTTATTGAGTATCATAACAAAACCATGATCATGAAAAAAACAGGAATTTCAATGACAGTTATACTGTCAGCAGCAGCTCTTTTTCTTGCCGTTCCGCTTTCAGCACAGCAGCTTAATCTCAAAAAGCTGGCTGTGGATTATGATAAAATTATTCTTGATCAGTTCAAGGCTGATGAGACCGGATGTGCCGTACTGGTAGCGAAAGACGGCCAGGTGATCTACAGGAAAGCTTTCGGCATGGCCGATCTTGAGCTGGATGTGCCGATGCAGCCCGATATGGTATTCAGAATAGGTTCTATCACCAAGCAGTTCACCGCTGTTGCCATACTGCAGCTGATGGAGCAGGGCAAGCTGTCACTGCAGGATGAGATAACTAAATACCTTCCTGATTTTCCCATGCACGGGCACTCGATAACGATAGAGCACCTGCTGACTCACACCTCAGGGATAAAGAGTTACACCAACGTTCCCGAGTTTGGAGACATGATAAGAACTGACATGACCCCTGAAGAAGTGGTGGAAAAGATCAAACCTCTTCCCATGGAGTTTGCCCCCGGCATGAAGTGGAACTACAACAACTCCGGATACTTCCTGCTTGGATACATCATAGAGAAGGTCTCTGGGAAAAAATACGCTGAATACCTGAAGGAAAACTTCTTTATACCTCTGGGTATGACGTCAACTCTTTACGGTGATGACACGAAGATTGTGAAAAAGCGTGCATCAGGATATCAGCCCGGGGAAAAAGGCACTGTCAATGCCGATTTTATGAGCATGACCCTGCCATACGCTGCAGGCTCAATTATGTCAACAGTTGATGACCTGTACAGATGGAACAGGGCGCTCCTTGAATACAAACTGGTTAAGAAGGAGAGCCTTGAAATGGCATGGACATCATATAAGCTCGCCGACGGCAAGGATACCCACTATGGTTACGGATGGTTTATGAGCGAGATACACGGCAGCTCCACGATAGAACATGGTGGCGGCATAAACGGTTACCTTACCTCTTCTTTTTACCTGCCAGAGGAGGATGTTTTCGTTGCACTCTTTTCCAATAACACCGGAAAAGCTCCTGAATTCACCGCCCTGAAGCTGGCGGCAGCAACCATAGGGAAGGCAGTACCGACAAAGGAGTTCACTCTCACCGAAGAAGAACTTAAAAAATACGAAGGTATCTACGCCAACGAGGAAGGTACAGAAATTACCATTCTGGTTGACGAGGGCAGACTGAACGGAGTCAGACCCGGCGGTTCACGCAGGAAAATGATCCCCATTGAAAAGGACAGGTTCATCTTTGAAAACTCGCTGATGTATGCTGCTTTCACAAGGGATGTCACCGGCAAGGTCATTTCGGTGGTGAGCGATGACCGGGGGGAGGTTGCCACCTGGACACGCACTGATAAAAAAGTTGAAACAAAAATGGAGAAGTCCCTTCCTGCAGAACTACTGGACAAATATGCAGGTGAATACCAGATAGAGCCCGGATTCACCCTGACCTTCACCTGCGAAGGGGACCGGTTCTTCACCCAGGCAACGGGACAGCCGAGGTTTGAGATCTTCGCAGAAAGCGAAACGAAGTTCTTCCTCAAGGTGGTAGATGCCCAGGTTGAGTTTGTGGCTGACCCTGAGGGAAAATTCGATAAAATGATACTCTATCAGGGAGGGCAGAGGATAGAGGGGAAGAGGATAGAGTAGTCGGGTGTCGGTTGGCGGTTATCGGTTGTCGGTTGGCGGTTATCGGTTGTCGGTTGGCGGTTATCGGTTGTCGGTTATCGGTTATCGGTTATCGGTTGTCGGTTAGGGGTTGTTGGTTGCTGGCTGGGGCAGGGGAGTGGCTGGTTAAAAAACCTTAACAGATTACCTGGTTGACCACTACGGGTAAAAAAAAACATAACTTTATCCAAACTATATTAACCCCTATGAAGAAACTTACACTATTTGCCATTCTTTTCCTTTTGGCCGGTGCTGCCGGCGAGGTATGGTCATGCACCACCTTCCTGATGTCAGGGAAGCATACTCCTGACGGCAGGCCTCTGCTCTACAAGAACCGTGACACGGGAACCCTGGCCAACGCACTTGTGTATTTCACTGACGGCAAGTACGACTATATAGGGCTGGTAGATTCGAAGGAGTCGTGGAACCGAGAGGTGTGGGGAGGGTATAACTCCGCCGGGTTTGCAATCATGAACTCGGCCGCCTATAATAACAATGCCGGTGACACCACCAAGCTGTCAGACCGCGAGGGTGAGGTGATGAAGATGGCGCTGGCCACCTGTGCCACGCTGGCCGATTTTGAAAAGATGCTCAGCGATATGCCCAAGCCCCTGGGTGTGGATGCCAACTTCGGGGTTATTGATGCTCATGGCGGCGCAGCTTATTATGAAACCGGCAACTTCACATTTATAAAGATTGATGCCAATGATCCGGCCGTGGCGCCTAACGGCCTCCTCATACGCACCAACCACTCCTTCACCGGCTCCAAGGAGGTGGGATACGGATACATAAGGTATGCAGCAGCCGGTGAAGCACTGAATATGGCCGTAGCACAGAAGAGGCTTGATCCGCAGTACCTGCTCAGCATTACCTCGCGCAATCTGACCAACGCCCTGACAAAAGTCAACCTCAGGGAGGTGATGCCGGCCACTGCCGCAGATGCCACCTTCAGGTACTTTGAGGACTTCATCCCGCGCACATCAACAGCATCAGTCATGCTGGTGGTGGGTGCAGCCAGTGGCGAAGACCCGGCCAATGCCATGATGTGGACCATTGCAGGATTCCCGCTGACGGCAGTGGCAGTGCCGGTATGGATCAGCACAGGCAGTGTGATGCCGGCGGTGGTGAGCATGAAGGATGATATGCATGCATCCCTCTGCGATGCCGCCATGACCCTCAAGCGCCAGCTATTTCCCATCACCCGCGGGTCAGGAGGCAAATACATGAATGTAGCCATGCTGATGAACCGGGAGGGATCCGGTATCCTGCAGAAACTGGAGCCGATAGAAGATGAGATCTTCAGAAAGACCGCAGAGATGGTTGCGGCAATGCCTGAAAAGGGCAGACAGCAGAAAGAGGCTATCCTTGCACACTATAACTGGCTTGACGGTTATATTGTGCAGTCGTACAGAGAGTTATTCGGAATAGAAGTGAAATAGCAGATTTCGCGAAAAACCTTTTCCACAATGAAAGAAAACAAATTACCTGCAATAAGGGGCCTGATGCTTCTTGTTGCATTGCTCATTCTGGCTCCCGCATCGCTGAGGGCCATTGAGAAGTACAGTGATCCCGCAACGGTCAACCGAAGGATAGAGCAGCTGCGCCAGGCAAACCAGTCCATGGTAAAGGTGCATAAGCTGGCTGTCACTCCAGGAGGCAGGGAGATGCTGATGATAGAGATTGGCAGATCTGGCACCTCGGTCCCGGCAGTGCTCGTTGGCGCCAACATGTCAGGGCTGACGCCTGTGGCCACCGAGGCAGCGCTGGAGCTGGCCTCACGCATTGTGTCTGACGCCTCGCTGAACAGCAGTTTGACATGGTACATAGTGCCTGTGGGTAATCCGGACGCCCATGCACGTTATTTCACCCGGCCCCTCTGGTCAGACCCCGCCAATGGCAGGCCCTTCAATGATGACACCGATGACCAGACAGATGAGGATGGTTACAATGACCTTGACGGCAACGGTATCATCACCATGATGCGGGTGAAGGCTCATGACGGCATCTGGATTCCCGTGGAAGGAGAGCCCCGGCTTATGCGCAAGGCAGATGCCTCCAAAGGGGAGAAGGGCATATACAAGCTGTACACTGAAGGAATCGATGATGATGGTGACGGCAAGTATAACGAGGATGTTCCCGGAGGCACTAACGTGAATATCAACTTCCCGCACCTCTTCAAGAGTTTTGGAAGACGAAGCGGTCTCTATCCCGGCTCGGAACCCGAGTCGGCCGCGATGCTTAAGTTCGCGTTTGCGCACCCCGAGATTGCCATGATGATCTCGTTCGGGCAGACGAACTACCTCCTGTCGCCCCCGCAGGGTGGCAGGAAGGGTTCGGTGGACACCGAGAACATCCGCATCCCGCGCGAGATAGGCAGTGCTATGGGGATTGACGTATCTCGCTCTTACACCATGGATGAGATAATTGGGCTGGTGCAGCCAATGATGCCTCCCGGCATGCAGGCTGATGAGAGCATGATAGCCAGCTTCCTCGGTCTGGGCGCCGTGGTCAATCCCCTGCCGGATGACATGGCATTTTATAATGAGATATCATCAGACTACAAGGAGTACCTGAAGAAGAAGGGCATCACAGCCGAAAGGTTTGATCCTGCACAGCCGGAAGACGGATCATTCGAGCTGTGGGCATACTATCACCTCGGTCTGCCTGTGTTCACGATGGACTTCTGGGGACTGCCCAAACCAAAGGATGAGAAGAAGGAGGGCAGTGGCATAACAGCCGAGACGCTGGGCAAGATGACCTCAGATGAATTCCTCGCCCTTGGCGAAGAGAAGATAGCCGCCTTCCTGAAGGAGAGCGGCGCACCGGCACAATTCACCGCACAGTCGCTGATGACCATGGTCAGGAACGGGCAGATGAAACCTGAGCAGATGGCCGCGATGATGAAACGTATGCCCGCACCAAAGGGTGATGAGAAGAAGGGCGATCCGAAGGAGGCGGCGCAGCTGGTCTTCTCAGACATATGGCTGTCAGGCAAGGGATTCACTCCCTGGAAGAGCTACAGCCATCCCACTCTTGGCGAGGTGGAGATAGGAGGATTCACGCCCTTCACTGACAATACGCCGCCGGAGAGCATGGTGGATTCACTTCTTGACCTGCACCTTCCCTATATCACGGAGCTGGTCAGCAAGCTTCCCAGACTGGCAATTACTGAAGCGAAGGTGACGGAGAAGGGAGGCGGAGTATACCAGCTGGAAGCATGGATTGCCAATGAGGGCTACCTCCCTTTTCCCACAGCCATGGGCAAAAGGAACAAGGTGCCTGCACCTGCAATCATAACCCTCGAAGGTGAGGGGGTGGAGATACTCTCCGGCAAAAAGCGGACTCCCCTCAATGACCTTGGCGCTATGAAATCGGCCCGTCATGTCTGGCTGGTCAGGAGTCCGAAGAAAGGCTCGCTGACAATAAAGCTGGAATCAAAACAGGCCGGCAATGACAGCAAAAAGATAATAATCGGAGGCTAGAGTCATGGGAAGAAGAAAAGCATTTATAACAACCGTTGTGATGGCCATGGGCGTCACACTGGCACAGGCGCAGGAGGTACAAGTGCCCCTTCGCTTTGATTTCTATTACAGCTATGAGAAGATGAACGAGGCGCTCAGGGCGCTGAACAAAGCTTATCCTGAGCTCACCAGTCTTGACGAAGTAGGCCGCAGCGAGGAGGGAAGGATCATCTGGGCGTTGACAATCAATAACCCCGGGACGGGAGAACTGTTCTCCAAGCCGGGAGTATATGTCGACGGCAATATCCACGGCAACGAGATACAGGCCGGCGAGGTCTGCCTCTACCTTGCCAACAGGCTCCTGACAAACTACGGCAAGCTGGCTGAGATCACCGAGGTGGTTGACCGGAACGCATTTTATATCATCCCGGTGGTCAACGTGGATGGCAGGGCTCATTTCTTTGAGGATGCAAACACACCCAGCTCCAACAGGACGCTGCGCATACCTGTTGATGACGACCGTGACGGATTGTTCGATGAGGATGGCCCGGATGATATCGATGGTGACGGCAGCATTACGACCATGAGGATCAGGGATACCCTGGGCAGGTTCAGGACCGATCCCGCTGATCCGAGACTGATGATAGCCGTCAAGCCCGGCGAGAAGGGCGAATGGACACGCCTGGGACAGGAGGGGATAGACAATGATGGTGACGGCCAGGTGAATGAGGATAGCGAGGGGTATGTTGATGGCAACCGTAACTGGGGCTTTAACTGGAACCCGCCATACGTTCAGAGAGGCGCAGGCAACTACCCGTTCGAGGGGACAGGCATCAAAGCCATTGCTGAGTGGATACTGGCAAGACCGAATATTATTCTTGTCTTTGCCTTCCATAACTCCGGCGGAATGTATCTCAGGGGCCCGTCGTTCAAGGCTGCCGGCGAGCTCCCGCAAGGCGATATTACAGTTTATGACTACCTCGGAAAAAATATTGAAAAGATCGTTCCCGGGTACAAATACCTGATAAGCTGGAAGGATCTCTATTCGACCTATGGCGACTTCACCGACTTTACCAACAACCTTGTAGGTTCATACTCCTTCACCGGTGAGCTCTACCAGGCGGAGACTGAGACCTTTGACGGCAGTGCTGCCAGGAAGAGCGAGGAGCGCTCCCGCATCGGCGAGGCCTCCGAGGGAGAGCGGCAGAGGCTTCTGTTTGACGACAACGTGAACCAGGGCGAGCTGTTCAAAGAGTGGAAAGCCTACAAGCATCCGCTATACGGCGATATTGAGATTGGCGGATGGACGAAGATGAGTACCCGACTGCCTCATCCGTTCATGCTGCATGAACTGGTGCACCGCAATGCCTCGTCGGTCATCTTTGCCGCGAAGCAGACGCCGAAGATAATGATGGATGTGTTTGAAGTGAAGAAGCTTGACGGTGATCTGTGGAGTGTCAGGGTCCGGCTGGTGAATAGCGGCGCTATGCCGTCAGTTACCTATGAGACGATAAAGAATAAGTGGTATCCCATTGATAAACTGAGTGTTGAAGGACGAAATGCCACGGTGGTCGGAGGGGGTGTCCTTACTGACCCGTGGTTGAACCTGGTTGATTACAAGGAGCACCGGCCCGAGGTACAGATGTGCCAGGTGCCGGGATTCGGCAAATTAGAGTACCAGTTCCTTGTCAGCGGCAGGGGTGATATTGAGATTAAATACGAATCAAGAAAGGCTGGCACCGTCAGTAAGGTGGTGGCATTGAAGTAGGAAGGCAGTAGGCATTAGGCAATAGGCAAGAGTGTTGGCAATCCATGCATGTTTTGTATATCATGCAGAAAATCAGCCTACTGCCTACTGTCTATTGCTTGTTGCCTTTTGCCTCTTTCTTATTGAACCGCTCTGTTACGAGGACCGGCCACTGCAGATCCAGTTCCTTCAGCGTCTCTAGCACCACCACGGCAACGGCATAGAGCTTCTGCCAGTTCTTGTCGGCGGGGGCTATGTGCCACGGCACATCATTGCAGCGGGTGAGGATCTTCTGATATACCTTCAGGTACTGATCAAACTTCTCACGTGTATCCCAGTCGCCATCCTTGTGCTTCCAGTGCTTCTCCTCCATCTCAATGCGCTCCATAAGACGCTCCTTCTGGGTCTCCTTTGATACATTGAGAAAGAACTTGAGTACCTTCGTGCCGTGATCCTCAAGCATCTTTTCGAAGGTATTGATTGCCTCATACCTCTTTTCGATGATATCAGCCGGAATATATTTCTCAACCGAGGGAACAAGAATATCCTCGTAGTGTGATCTGATAAAGACCTGCATCACCCCGTTTGCAGGGCATACATTATGAATCCTCCAGAGGAAGTCGTGCGAATACTCCAGATCAGTGGGTTTCTTAAAGCTGTGTACCTCTATGCCCACCGGGTTGCAGTATTTAAGCAGCCCCTTCGTTACCCCGTCTTTCCCTGAGGCATCAGTTCCCTGCAGGACGACAATGATGCTGTATTTACCCTGGGCATACATCTTGTGCTGAAGCTCGCCGATCTCTTTCAGCATCTTCTTTGTCTTTTTCTGTATCTCCTTCTTGTCCCATTCAGTGTTGAATGTGGGGTGGTCTGATATCTTCATGATTTTTTGCTTTTGATCATCTCATGTAAAAATAGGAATTAATACTGAGGTATCAAGTTTTCGACCCGGTTGGTATTTTTTTTGAAGAATCGGTTTATTCTCATATTAAACCTGTGTGGGTTTGCGTTTTACAAATCCACTAACCCCTGAACATCATGAAGAGATTATTTTTGTTTGTTTCCGCACTGGTTTTTCTTGTGCCGGTTTCCCTGACTGCCCAGCAGCTAAAGATCAATAATGCCGTAATGTTTGACGGCGTTGTAAGGGTGCAGGATGTGCAACAGGCAGATCAGCCTCTCCATCCGGCTGCAGCCCGCGCCATGGCACGGGGTGAGAAACCGGGGACATTTAAAAATGTCCGTTATGAGCTTACACCCAACGTCAGGATGCTGACACCCGCACAGAAGAACAGCATCAGGCTTAGGCAGGATGGTATTCTTGACCTTTCAGGCGGCGCCTTCAGACCCAGTCCTGACTCAGTCTATCTTGATCCTGTCAGCGACCTGGTGATGCAGGCAGAGCCGGTAGATGATCAGTCCATGCTTGCCCTCCGGCCCACACTTTCAGCAGTCTTTCAGGACATAGAAGTTCCAGAGCAGGAGGTGCCCGTTACCCTGGCCAATACTGTCTCGCTGGCACAGGGTGTGGTGGAGAGCTCCCTGCAGCTCAACAACAAGTATGCAGTCAACCTGCAGTTTGACAGCGTCAGCTTCCTGATTGACAAGACGGATGACGACTCGCTTGTGGTGACCCTCGTAGGACAGATACTGCTTACCAATCCGCGTGTTGAGGGGAAATACTCGAAGAACAACGGATACAGGCTTGTCTTCCTTGCCTCTGAGCAGGTTGACATGAAGATCTATACCAGCATGAAGCTTAAGGAGGAGGCAAAGACCCCTATATGGGGAACGGAGATTAAGATGTCTGATCTGGGCAAATGTGAGATTGGTCTCTTTATCCTTACAACTCTTGAGGGGCATGTCACCCTGGCAGTGGAGATCCATCAGGGCATTGAGATGGCCATGGGAGCCAGCGGCGGCACATTCTGGTATATTCCAACCAGTATCAGAAATATCTCAACCATTGATTCATGGTGCGACATAGACTATAATATCACCTCACAGATGAAAGCTTTTGCAGGTTTTCAGTGCACTGCCAATCTGAAGGTCAAGGGTTATAACGCTCTCGACGTATATGTCAATGGAGGCATGGAGGGTACTGTAGCAACTGACGGATTGACACTCGATGCGGATGTGGGGCTGAGGCTCAAGGCCGGAGGCAAGATAGTCTCAAAGAAGTTTACACTGATTGATCATTACTACTCACTCTGGAAGTACCAGCAGCCTGATTATCATGGCTATAGCATGGTCATCCATGAGGCCTGTGCATGGGGCGACTATGTTGCTGGCGAGATACACAGCCTGGTGCCGGGCGATGTGGCCGGGGTGATGGATACAGTACCCTACCAGGGCAGTCTTACGGTGACGGTTGATCATGGCGGTAATGCCAGGAATGAATATAACGCCACGGCAGGGGAGGATGGAGTCTTCATTGCAGGGAACGTCCCCCTGAAGAAGGGTGACCGGGTGAGCGTCAAGCTTCCGGGAGTGCCCAATGCCAGTCCTGCCGTTGATGTCACTATTCCCTTCAGTGAGGTGAAGCTTTATTCGGCAGATTATTTCACCGGTGTGGCCGGCGGCTCCGTAGCGGGCTCACGCAGCCGGTGGGCAAAGCTGGCATTGGCGGGGCAGGGTGCCTCAGTGGCAGTAACGCAGGCTCTGGCGGCAGGTGAGCCCGCGGGCCGCTTCAGTGGTGCCATTCCACAGCAGGAGGCTGTCAGAAGACTGAATGAGTTCAGGAACAACCTCACCGTCTACCGAGGCCCCATAGAGTTCATCACCCGTGAGATGCCGGCAGCCTCCTTTACGGGCAAGCCCTCAGCGGGTCTCACCACGGATGGAAAGGCAACAAGCCCGGCTGGCGGCAGCAAGACCACCGGAACAGGTCAGCGCACAACGGATGCAGGTACCGCTTCATCATCCTCTGCGGCAGCTGCAAGGGCAGCGCAGGCTTCTGCCTCACAGACAGCTGTCAGGCAGGCAGCCGGGGTTCCGTCAGCCGTGCCCGCTGAGGCAGGGAGGATAAGTCCCAACAGGGGAATGGTCAGCTCGCCCCTTGGACTGTACGCCGTCAGCGGACTGGCTTTCGCACCCGGCCAGAGGGTAAAGGCGCGGATAGAGGTTGAGGGCTTCACCGTTGAGTCAGACTGGATTGAGACCGAGGGTCTGATGGTCTCCGCCATAGAGCACGAAGGATTTGATGCCTCTGTGAGGGCAGGGAGTGAAACCTTCTCGGCTGCGAACAGCTTTGTGGTTGTCAGCGCCCTCCATGGCGAGACTGCCCCTGAAGGCACCGTCACCCTTCTCAGGGGTGCAGGTGCTCCCCATGCATCTCTGACAATGTCCCAACAGGTGCCTGAATTTCCTGATGCCACCAAAGCGAAGGTGTGGTTCAGAAAAGAGGCTTCGCTGGCACCCCTGGACGGTCACCCGGGAGCAGCTGTCGCCTCCACCGGACCGTGGAGCGTCACCTATGCATATTCATCACCGGGCGATGCCATCAATCCCCTGAAGAACAGGAAACATCCGTTCGGGATGGTGACATATGTTTTCAAGGGCAAAGATCTTGGCTATTCGGACCATACAACGGAATGTGCCTCATGCACTGCACCGGCAAATATCATTGAGAAACTGGGCATGGAGAACATGCCTGACATAAATGAACAGTCCTCCGGCAGGCCATCAATGCAGGGTGATAAAAACATACCCCGGGCAAAGCCGCAGCAGGTCATTAAACGGCCGTCAGTAATACGTTAGATCAGGGCCGGTTGGTGAAATATACCTTTATCTTTTGAGACTTGAGCCTGGTGGAGAGCCATCTCTCCGCCTGCTCTTTCTCTTTTGCAGAGAGATCTTTTCCCGTGGTGGTCACCATCACCAGGGCCATGGTGTCAGGAGCTTCCCTTCCTTTGACATAGTTCAGGTTCTGCGAATAGGATACCTCTGATATCTGGGTGTAGAGGACCTCCATCTCCGTGAGCAGCTCCTTTCCCTTCTCCTGTGTGGCGATGATTCCCTGCAGAGCAGTATTACGTTCCCTGATCAACAGGTTCAGACGGTTGATCTCAGCCTTGAGGGTTTCCACCTCGCTGTTCTTAAGAGCTATGTCAGCATAGGAGAATCCCTGCCTGAAATCAATGGTCACATCCCTGAGAGAGAAATCATCTGCCCGGGAAGTGATCTCTTCCTTCTGTGTATCGGTGAGCGAGGTGCCGCCATAGACAAGCTGAATAGTGCGTGTTTTGGGATCTATCTCATGCTTGAGAAGATAGTTGCCCTCAACCACGCTTATGTTTTCAATATATCTTTTTGCATGCTCTGTGAAGTTCTCCTTCTGTACCAGCTTATATCCGAAATAGATGCTGGGGATAAGCACCATGGTCATTATCAGGGATATCATCCTGTTGATCCTTTTCTTCTGGAGCTCATCTATGGTCCCTCTTATTGGGAGCTTGAGGATCTGTGATATCAGAAGCGCTGAGATGGCTATAAAAACGCTGTTGATTGTGAAAAGATAGAGTGCGCCGAAGAAATAGGGGAACTGCCCAGTGGCAAGCCCGTAACCGGCAGTGCACAACGGCGGCATTAGGGCAGTGGCTATGGCCACACCGGGGATCACATTGCCTTTCTTCTTGCTGGTGATGGCCACTATGCCTGCCATGCCACCGAAAAAGGCTATCAGCACGTCGTAGATGGTGGGGCTTGTCCTGGCCAGCAGCTCTGAGTGCGCAGTGGAAATGGGGGTGATGGCAAAATAGGCTGTGGATGCTACCAGACCGGCGGCAACGGCAAAGCTGAAGTTCTTGACCGCCTGTCTGAAGAGATGAAAGTCATATGTGGCTATGCTGTAGCCTATTCCGTTGATGGGCCCCATCAGCGGCGAGATGAGCATGGCGCCAATGATCACGGCGGTGGAATTCATGTTCAATCCCACCGAGGCCACAAGGATGGCAAAGACCAGGATCCACAGGTTGGTGCCCTTGAAAACGAGTTCCTTCTCAATGGTCTCATGAATGTTTTCATATTCGTCAAGATCGCTTTCAAGATTTATCAGTCTGAGCAATCTCCTGAGGGGTTTGTTGACTTTCATACCTGAATTATAACTGCTGCAAATATATGCTAAAAATATTGACGTAACTTATTTAGCTGCCTGCATGAATCCAGGGCGTATTCCCCAAATCATATCGCAAAAATCGACAATCGACAAATGACAATCGCAAATCTCCGCGGGGTTTGCCAGCGTTATGCAAAAAATGTAAATTTGCCGGACATCAAAAGAATCAGGAGATGATACAGGTAAATGAGTATTTCGATGGTAACGTCAAATCGTTAGCGCTGGAGAACGAGGATGGCAAGGTTACCGTAGGTGTGATGGATGCCGGTGAGTATGAGTTCGGCACCACCACGGTAGAATATATGACGGTAATATCCGGGTCCATGACGGTCCTTCTGCCCGGAGAGACCACCTGGAAGAGCTATGAGCCCTTTCAGACATTTGTTGTGCCTGCCAATCAACGTTTCAGGCTGAACCTGGCGAAGCCGGCAGCCTACAGGTGTATCTACAAGTAATCCAGCAGGCTGATGGCAGGACATAAGGGAGAACCTTACTATGATATATTCCTCAGGTACGAGATGTGGCTTGAGACTATCGGGAAAGAGCGCATTCTTGACGGAGAGGGCTTCGATCTGCTGCTTGACCTTGATCAGACCGGCTCACTGACAGCCTCGGCAAGAAATCTCGGTATGAGCTACCGCAAGGCCTGGGGTATGCTCAATGAGGTGGAGAGACACCTGGGCTTCATGCTGACGGAGAAGCGTCGCGGTGGCGCCGCCGGCGGAAGGACTGTGCTGTCCGAAAAGGGAGTGCAGCTGGTGAGGGCTTATAACAGCCTCCGTCATGAGACCGACATAGCCATGAAGAGCATAGCCAAGGTCTTCTTCAATCGCATCAATGAGATAAACGGCATGAAATGAGGAGTACTCTGGCATTAGTGATGATCCTGATCATTACCCTGTCAGGATGTGGAGCCGGGAAAAGTGAAAAGAACCTTGTCATCTTCCATGCCGGCAGCCTCTCGGTGCCTGTCAGGGAGCTGGCTGCTGCCTTCATGGATGATAATCCCGGGGTCAGGGTACTCAGCGAGGCTGCCGGAAGCCTTCATACAGCCCGTAAGATCACTGACCTTGGAAAGGAGTGTGACATCATGCTCTCTGCTGATCATTTCGTGGTCAGCAGCATGCTTGTTCCGGATTATGCTTCATGGAATATCCGGTATGCTACCAACGAGATAGTTATTGCCTTCCGGCCTGAGTCGGCATATTCTTCGATCTTCCGTGAGGATAACTGGATTGACATATTGCTTAAGGATGACGTTATCATGGGCCGTGCCGATCCTGATGCTGATCCCTGCGGCTACCGGACAGTCTTCGTGGCTCACCTGGCTGAGGAGCTGTACGGCAGGCCCGGGCTGGCCGATTCACTGCTGGGCAAGGACAAGGAGTACATAAGGCCCAAGGAGGTTGACCTGGTGGCTCTTGTTTCCTCAGGAGTAATAGACTACATGTTCCAGTACAGATCGGTGGCGGTTCAGCACGGGTTCAGTTACCTGGAGCTCCCTGATGAGATCAATCTGTCATCTCCGGACCTTACAGAGCATTATGCTTCCGTCTCATGCATGATCCCCGGTGATGCTCCGGGGCACCGCACAGAGGTGCGGGGCGATTATATCAGCTACTCCGGCACCGTTCTTGACCGTGCGCCGCACAAAGAGCTGGCAATCAGTTTTTTTGAGTTCATGCTCAGCGAGGAGGGCAAGAGGATCTTCAGGGAGTGTGGACAGGAGCCGCTTACCCCTGCCGTGGCCGATGATCCTGAACCCGTTCCGGCCTCATTGCGCAGATTCCTGGCGCCCGGCTCCGAATAATGGCTGCATCATGAGACGACATTCGCTCTTTAACTGGATCTTCGCCATCCTGGCTTCGCTGGTGCTGCTCTTTATCATTGCACCGCTGGCAGGCATGCTCATAGACACCTCTGTGGGTGAGATGAGGAGTACTGCCGCTGATCCCGCTGTAAGACGCAGTGTCTGGTACACCCTTGCCATAGCTTTTGCGGCAACATTTCTCTTCGCCATAGGCGCGGTGCCGCTGGCATGGATCATGGCACGCAGGAAATTCCCTTTGAAGAATGTGGTCCAGGGAATAATTGACCTGCCCGTAGTGCTGCCCCATACAGCTGCCGGCATTGCCCTGCTCGGATTCCTGTCACGCGACGGCCTCCTGGGCAGCGCTGCCCAGAAAGCTGGCATACTGCTTGTCAACAACGGAGCAGGAATAGCCATGGCCATGGCCTTTGTCAGCCTGCCCTTCCTCATCAATGCTGCACGCGACGGCTTTGCTGCCGTGCCCGAACGCACTGAGAAAGCGGCGCTGATGCTTGGCGCCTCGCCATCAAGGATATTCTTTACCATCTCATTGCCACAGGCATGGCGATCGGTGGTCTCGGGGTTCATCATGATGTTTGCACGAGGCATGAGTGAGTTCGGAGCTGTGGTTATCATCGCCTACCACCCGATGATAGCCCCCGTGCTTATCTATGACCGGTTCAATACCTACGGCCTCAGCGCTGCCAGGCCGGCATCGATATTATTTATTCTCGTCGCACTCTTCTTCTTTGTACTCTTCAGGGTGCTTGCAACAGAACGGCGGGAAATCTTCAGGAGGGAGGATGATGTTACGGACTGAACAGCTATGCAAGAGATTTGACTCATTCTGCCTGAGGGAGATATCTCTGGAGGTGGCGCGGGGCGAATACTATGTTCTGTTGGGCCGCTCCGGGGCAGGTAAGACACAGCTCCTGGAGCTCATATGTGGTCTGACGCACCCGGATAAGGGCAGCATATTCCTCGAAGGCGAAGATATAACCCGCAAGAGAGTGCAGGACCGTGGTATAGGACTTGTCTTCCAGGATCTTGCGCTGTTCCCGCATTATACGGTAAAGGACAACATAATGTATCCCCTTAAGCTCAGGGATATGCCACTCAGGGAGAGGATTGACAGGGTACAACGCGCAGCGGAGGAGATGAATATCACCGATCTCCTTCTTCGCAAGCCGGGCAACCTTTCCGGGGGGGAGAAACAGAGAGTGGCCCTGGCCCGTACGCTGGTGACTGATCCGAAGATACTGCTTCTTGATGAGCCGATGGCTTCTGTTGACGCCAGCCTTAAGGACAGCATAAGGCGCATGCTCCGCCGCCTCAACCGAAATGGCCAGACCATAGTGCATGTAACCCATGACTTTGGAGAGGCGGTCAGCCTGGCAAGCCGGGTAGGAGTGATGCACAACGGCCGTATAATACAGGACGGAACGCCGGCAGAGGTCTTCAATCACCCGGTAAACAGGTTCGTGGCACGCTACGCAGGCATAAAGAATTTCTTCAGGGTAACCTTTGTCAAATCATATAACAGTTGGTCATGCATCACTGATAACAGGACCAGGTTCAGGCTGGCGAAGGGCGACTATCCCTCCTCCGGGCTGATGATACTGGCTGCCGGGGAGGTGCTGGTCACCAGGCAGGGGGCAGCAGGTGTACAGATAAACAATATCCACGGCGTCATCGAAGACATTGTGCCGTCACCATCAGGGTATGAAATTACCGTCAACGGAGGTGACCGGTTCTATGCTGACATCACTCACCGTGAGATGGAAGCACGGAAATTTGTTACAGGTGAGCCGGTGATTGTATCATTCCGGCCCGAGTCACTCAGGCTTGTTGGGAACGGAGAAGAAAAAAAAGGAATATTGAGATGATGATAACATTTGAAGAAGCATTTAAGATAGTGACGGAAAATTATTTCCGTCTGGGAAAAGAGAAGGTGGCAGTGGCAGATGCGGCAGGGCGTGCCCTGGCCGAGCCCGTGCGGAGCGATATGGACATGCCGCCGTGGAACAAGAGCGCTGTTGACGGCTATGCATGCCGTCATGAGGAGCTGGGGCATGAGCTTACGGTTATTGAGACAATCGCTGCCGGCTCCATGCCCGTTAAGGAGGTTACGCCGGGCACCTGCTCACGCATAATGACCGGCGCTGCTCTTCCTGCCGGAGCTGATTATGTGTTCATGCTTGAGGATGCGGAAGAACTCCCTGATGGCCGTGTGCGCTTTACCGGCAGACCCGGAAACGATAATTTCGCCAGGGTGGGGGAGGATTATATGAATGGTCAGACAGTGCTGAAGCCCGGCCGTTACATCAAACCCCAGGATATAGCTGTCATGTCTGCTGTCGGCACAACCATGGTCACCGTCAGCTGCCGGCCCAGGCTGGGTGTCATCAGCACGGGCAATGAGCTGGTGGAGCCCGACATCGTGCCGGCAGGGGCCCAGATACGCAACAGCAACGCCCTGCAGCTCATGGCACAGATAGCGAGGGCGGAAGCCACTGGCACCTACTACGGCATAGCCCGTGATGAGGAGGAGCATATCAGCTCCCTGGTGCAAAAGGCGCTTGAAGAGAATGATGTGGTGATTATCTCAGGGGGTGTATCGTTCGGCGATTTCGACCTGGTGCCACGGGTGATACGCTCACTGGGACTGACAATGCACTTTGACCAGGTGGCCATGCAGCCCGGCAAGCCCCTGACCTTTTGTACCGGGGAGAAAAAGGCCCTCTTCGGCCTGCCGGGCAACCCTGTCTCCACCCTGGTGCAGTTCGAGATAATGGTGAGAGCCTTCCTCGATAAGATGACGGGAGTGACCGGCCGGGAGATGATCCTGCAGCTGCCACTGGCACGTGACTACTCTCGCAAGAGGGCAGAACGGCTGTCATGGATACCTTGCACTTTAACGACAGCAGGCGAGGCCATGCCGCTGGAATATCACGGCTCGGCACATATCTCGGCACTGTCTGATGCATGGGGAATAATAACCATTCCACGCGGACAGAGCTGGATACAGAAAGGAGAGATGGTAAGTGTTAGACAGATTTAACAGACATATAACATACCTGCGGATCTCAGTCACAGACAGGTGTAACCTGCGGTGCCGCTACTGCATGCCTGAAGAGGGAGTAAAGCTCATCAGGCATGAGGATATACTGACCTATGATGAGATAACCGGCTTTACCCGGGTGGCAGTTGCCGCCGGCATTAACAAGGTGCGTATCACCGGCGGCGAGCCGCTTGTACGAAAGAATGTGACCGCACTGGTGCGGATGATTTCAGAGATAGAGGGGATCACTGATCTCTCAATGACCACCAACGGCATCTTCCTGGCAGATTATGCTTATGAGCTGGCGGAGGCCGGACTGATGAGGGTTAACGTGAGCCTTGACACCCTTGACCCGGAGAAGTACAGGTATGTTACCCGCGGTGGCGATGTGCATGCTGTGCTGAAAGGCATAGAAGCGGCACAGCGAGCGGGATTACGACCTGTGAAGATCAATTGTGTCATCAAGAATTCTCCCGGCGAGGAGGAGGCCAGGTCTGTGGCTGAATACTGCGTGAAGGAGGGACTGGAGGTGAGGTTCATCCGGCAGATGGACCTTGAAACGGGGACTTTCTCCGTGGTCCATGGCGGGAGCGGCGGCCACTGCGCCAAATGCAACAGACTGAGACTGACACCTGAAGGGATGCTCCGTCCCTGCCTCTTCAGCGATATCGGATTCAGCATACGGGAACTGGGGGCAGAGGAGGCTCTGCGCAGGGCAGTGGCTGCCAAGCCTGAAAAGGGAAGCGTAAATCACATTAATGGCTTTTATAATATCGGAGGATAACAGATGAATAAGCTGACACACACTGATGAGAGCGGGAGAGCCCATATGGTATACACCGGGGAAAAACCGGAACAGCACCGCACAGCCACAGCATCAGGGAGAATAGAGATGAAGCCTGAGACACTCAGACTGGTGGAGGAAAATATGATGAAGAAAGGCGATGTCATCACCGTGGCAGAGATAGCCGGCATTCAGGCAGCCAAGCAGTGCGGCACTCTGATACCACTCTGTCATAATATTACACTTGACCAGGTGAGGGTGTCACTGGAGGCTGACCAAAAGGGCCTACTCGCGACTGCCATTGTCAGGTGCACCGGAAGAACCGGTGTGGAGATGGAGGCGCTGACGGCCGTGACTGTGGCCCTGCTGACTGTCTATGATATGTGCAAGGCAGTGGACAAGACAATGACCATTACTGATGTAAAACTGATAAAAAAAGAGAAAAATGACATTGCCTGAAAAATTTAAGGTGCTTGTGATCACCCTTAGCGACAGGGCTCACAGCGGAGGCTACGCCGATCTCAGCGGCCCGGCTGTTGTCAAGTATGTGAGGTATGCAATGAAATCTGCCGGATGGAAGTGCGAGATAAAAAAGATTATTCTTCCTGATGATGCCGTGGCTCTGCGGGCAGCCCTGACAGACGCGACGGACGTTGATCTGATAATCACCACGGGCGGCACGGGCATCGGCCCCCGCGATATCACCCCGGAGGTGGTCACACCTGTGCTTACCAAAGAGATACCCGGTATCATGGAACAGATACGGGTAAAGTACGGCACAAAGAACCCGAAGGCTCTGCTCAGCAGGGGCGTCGCCGGCGCCATCGGCAACACTCTTGTCTACACCCTGCCGGGATCAGTGAAGGCCGTTCATGAGTACATGGCGGAGATAGTCAAGACCATGGAGCATGCTTTCTACATGCTGCACGGAATTGATAACCACAAGTAGGCAATCTGCAGTCTGCAATTGGCAGCTGGCAGACATTAAGTCATTGATTTACTTCTGACTGCTGACTGCCGACTGCCGACTGCCGACTCTCACTGAGCCCTGGTATTTGCCAGGGTAATACCCGTCAGCCGGTCATACCGCTCTGTGGGATCACGGAAGTAGGTAAGGATCACATAATCATTCTCGGTCTCCCAGTGACTCCCTTCAAAGGCAAAACCCTCCGGGTCAGTGCCTTCTGACGGGATAAAGAGATACTCATAGTTGTACCATCCCTGCTTGAGCAGGAGTGAAGCCTCATAGCATCCCCTGGCGGTGTTCCATGTCATCCTGTTGGCAGCACCATGCTGCCATCCGCAGAAGTCGCCTGCCACATAAACAGATCCCCCTCTGAGTTCACTGTATGCCGGCAGGGTAAACCAGACCCATACATAATCGGCCTCCCTGTCCGGCTCATTGCTCTCCTCCATTGCCACAACGTACCTGCCGTTGAAGTCCTCATTAAAAAAATATGGTTTGAACTCCCTGTCTTCAGAGGGAAGGAGGAGGGCGTGATAGATCCCGTTGACGAAATCTATCGACCTGACGTTCTGCCTTGTCTGCCGGATGGTCTTGATATCGAAATACCTGAACTCGTTCCCTCCCGGCATCAGGGTATTGTCTGACAGGGTGTTGAATTCCAGCCTGCCGCTTCCCACGAAGTCGGGTGTGATGCCTGCCCTCATCCTGTCACTGCGCCCGTTCTGCATTATGGTAAGAGTAATCTGGCGGTAAGGGTCAGTAACGGCAAGGCCTCCGATGCTTACAGTGATCTCTGCCTGCTGGTGGGTCTCGGTGGCACCGGGCTTCATCGGACGACGAAAGACCACTGCTGCGGATGAGCTGCCCTCACTGATAAAGAAACGCCTGACAAGCAGCGGGGTGTCAGGGTTGCCTGGCTCCCAAACAGTGATAACATAGTTGCCTGAGACCAGCAAACGGATGTCATCATTGGGCAACGAAAGACGATAGTGGGTATAACTGACCCGCGTGTTGAACGAGGGAAGGAAATCAGTTATCTGGTTCTCCTCGTACCCTTCAAGAAAGTCACTGGTGAACAGGTCGCTCCGGTTCCAGTCGCGATCACAGTGTACGATGTTGTACCACAGCGTTCCCCCTTCGCCATCAATGACATCGAAACTGAGGATAAGAGCATCGTCCGGGCCCCGCTGAATGAAAGGGTATGCAAGCATCCGGTCCTCTTTTTCAAATACAATGGTCTTGACATTCTCAGCTGCATATTCAACCGGGGAAAAATCCGGTGACGGATGAGAAAAGAGCTGAACAGGTAGCAGGAATATCGATAAACTTAATAATTTTATCCGCGAGAATCTTTTACACATCTCAGATATTTTAGGACTAAAATACAAATATCCTGCCGCACTCTGAGTACCACGTAGTAAAAAGAGTAATGTGATAAATGTGATTTTTTCTGTGAATGTATTAACAAACAATTATACTAGCATCTAAAAGGAATAAAGTTCCAGTTAAAATATGTCAACACTGATCAAATTACGCAAAGGATTGAATATCAAGCTTGCCGGCAAGGCCGAGAAGATACTCCTTCCGGAGGTTGAGGTGACCCGTTTTGGGGTCAGGTTTGCCGACTTTCCGGGTCTTGTTGCTCGTCTTGATGTTCAGGAAGGAGACAGGGTCATGGCCGGCAGTGTGCTGTTTCATGACAAGGCCTGTCCGGAGATTAAGTATGTCTCGCCGGTGAGCGGCGTGGTCAGGGAAATCACCCGGGGCGAGAAGAGGGTACTCAGGGAGGTTGTCATTGACCAGCAGGGTACAGAGAAGGTTGATTTCGGCGTTGCCGATCCTCTTTCTCTCAGTCGCGAAGAGGTGACGGACAAATTATTGAAGTCTGGCATCTGGCCGGTACTGAGGCAGCGTCCGTATCATGTCGTGGCGAAGCCGGGCGCTGTGCCGAGGGATATCTTCATCAGTGCCTTTGATACGGCACCGCTGGCGCCTGACATCGACTTCGTTATGTCAAACACTCATGGCGGGCATCTGCAGACGGGAATAAATGCTCTCTCAAGACTCACTGACGGCCGAATACACATATCCCAGGAGGCCGGGGGCTCAAGGGCTGCCGGGATGAAGAGTCTGCAGAACGTAGAAGTTCATTATTTTAAGGGGCCCCATCCTGCCGGCAACGTGGGAGTGCAGATACACCATATAGCGCCCGTATCGAAGGGTGAGTTGGTATGGACCCTTGATCTGCAGGATGTAGTAGCCATTGGCAGGCTCTTTAACACGGGTCTGCATGACCGTGAGCGCATCATTGCGCTGGCCGGCCCGGGAGTAAATCACCGCAAATATCACCGTATCAGGCCCGGCGCCTCGGTGAGCGGCATCCTCAAGGGTAACCTGATGGAGGGTAACTACAGGGTTATCAGCGGCAACGTGCTGACGGGCAAGACTATATCACCTGAGGGATCCTTCGGCTTCTATGACAACATGGTGACAGTCATTCCCGAGGGCAACTACCATGAGTTATTCGGCTGGGCTACGCCAGGGCTGAAGAAGTTCAGTTACTGGAGAACATTCCTCTCAAAACTGATCCCCGGGAGAGAGTATGAGATGGATACCAACCTTCATGGCGGCAACAGGGCCTTCGTGGTCACAGGACACTATGAGAATGTGCTTCCAATGGATATCTACCCTATCCATCTGATAAAGGCAATCATGGCCGGAGATATAGAACTGATGGAGAACCTGGGAATATACGAAGTGGCAGAGGAGGACTTCGCCCTGTGTGAGTATATTGATCCTTCCAAGACAGAGATACAGGAGATCATCCGCAGCGGGATCAATTTGATGATTAAAGAGATGAACTAATAAAGGAATGAGCTTGCTATGAATTTCCTGCTGAAACAAATGAAGAATATAGAGCCTCTCTTCAAGAAGGGAGGCCGGTTTGAGAAGCTGCATTCCGTCTATGACGGCTTTGCCACCTTCCTCTTTGTGCCGGACAAAGTCACGTCGCGCGGAGCGCATATCAGGGATTATATGGACATGAAGCGCACCATGATTATCGTGGTTCTGGCGCTGATGCCCGCCCTGCTGTTCGGCTGTTACAACATAGGCCTCCAGCATACCAGGGCTTTTGGCATCAATGACTGGACACTGATGCACATGTTCTGGTTCGGTTTCCTGAAGCTGCTCCCCATGATCATCGTCAGTTACCTGGTGGGTCTGGGCATTGAGTTTGTGGCAGCGCAGATACGCGGTCATGAGATCAATGAGGGTTACCTTGTCACAGGGATGCTCATCCCTCTTATCATGCCTATAGATGTGCCTCTCTGGATGGTTGCCGTCTCGGTGGCTTTTGCCGTGATAATAGGTAAGGAGATATTCGGTGGCACCGGGATGAACGTACTGAACCCGGCACTGACGGCCAGGGCCTTCCTCTTCTTCAGCTATCCCGGCTGGATGACTGGCGATGCCATCTGGATCGAAGGGCTTGTCAAAGGCGGCGGTCTCGACGGATTCTCAGGGGCCACCCCGCTGGCGGTGGCCAAGCTGGAAGGAATGGCCAATATGCCTTCGGCGATGGAGATGTTTATCGGCACAATCCCGGGGTCAGTGGGCGAGACCTCCGTGGTGGCAATACTGATAGGAGCCTTTATCCTGCTGGTGACGGGGGTGGGCAGCTGGCGCATAATGCTCAGCATGACCCTCGGAGCACTGGGGATGGGACTGCTGCTCAACGCCACGGGAGGCAACGAATACACTCAGATACCCGCATACTATCACCTTATCATGGGCGGCTTCGCTTTCGGTACGGTCTTTATGGCTACCGATCCGGTGACTGCGGCACAGACCAATACAGGCAAATATATCTATGGTGCACTGACGGGTATACTGGTGGTGATCATCAGGGTCTTTAACCCGGCCTACCCCGAGGGAACCATGCTGGCTATACTGCTGATGAACGTGATGGCTCCGCTGATAGACCATTACGTGGTTAATGCAAACATCAGGAGAAGGTTAAAAAGAGTAACCACAGCTTAACTGTACACACGATGAAAGATTTCAGCAACAGATATATAATGATATTCTCGGTGGTGATGGTTGTCTCCGTCGCCATCCTCCTGTCGCTCACCGCGCTGCTGCTGCAGCCAAGACAGGAGAAGAACGTTGAGGTGGAAAAGAAGATGCAGATCCTCTCATCCATTAACGTTGAATCAGACAAGTCGGACGCCGTCCGGCTATACGATAAGTACATCAGGGAAAGCTTCGTGATAAACACGGAAGGGAACCGTACAGAAGGTGTTGACGCCTTCACCGTCACCCTTCGTTCAGAGCAGAAGAAGCCGCTGGGTGACCAGAGCCTGCCTGTCTTTATTGCTGTGGCCGATAACGGAGACACACTGCATATCCTGCCTCTTGAGGGCAAGGGTCTGTGGGGCCCGATTTGGGGATACGTCTCACTGAAGGAGGATCTCTCAACTATTGCAGGAGTAACCTTTGACCATAAAGGTGAGACCCCGGGACTGGGGGCGGAGATTAATACCACCGCCTTTGAGAGCCAGTTTCACGATAAGAGCCTGTTTGAGAATGGCCGGTTCGTCTCGGTGAAGGTGGTCAAGGGTGGCGCCAGGCCGGGCAATCCGCACGAAGTGGATGGCATCTCCGGCGGAACCATCACCAGCAATGGACTGGAGGCAATGGTGCATGACGGGCTTGTTAAATATGAAAAATACCTCAGCCAAAACAGGAAGTAGATATGGAAAAAGTTGAAAAGGAGCCGCTGTGGTCGGCCAAGAACAAGAAACTGTTAACAAATCCGCTGGGGCAGGATAACCCGATAACCGTACAGGTACTGGGCATATGCTCGGCACTGGCAGTGACGGTGAAGATGCAGCCTGCTATTGTCATGGCTATATCCGTTATGGTGGTGCTGGCTGTATCAAACGTGGTTATTGCCGCGCTGAGGAAGATGATTCCCGGACGAATAAGAATAATAGTCCAGCTGGTGGTGATAGCCACAATGGTCATCCTGGTTGACCAGTTCCTGAAAGCCTTCGCTTTTGACGTGAGCAAGCAGCTTTCAGTCTTCGTGGGTCTGATAATAACCAACTGCATCATCATGGGCCGCCTTGAGGCTTTCGCCATGGCGAACAAACCGTGGCCTGCCTTTCTTGATGGTCTGGGAAATGCGTGGGGATACGGCCTGATACTGGTCATAGTCTCCTTCTTCCGCGAGTTCCTGGGCAGCGGCACAATCATGGGTTTCCCCGTGATGGAGAAGCTGGGAGTATACAACTTCGGGTATGAGGACAACGGAATGATGATCCTTCCTCCGATGGCACTTATCACCGTGGGCCTGATAATCTGGGTCCAGCGTAGCCGTAACAAGTCACTTGTAGAAACAAAGTAACGTCAGGGTCATGGAAAATCTACTCAACATATTCGTTAAGTCGATCTTTATCGACAACATGATCTTCGCATACTTCCTGGGTATGTGCTCATACCTGGCAGTGTCGAAGACAGTGAAGACATCCATGGGTCTCGGGCTGGCCGTCATCTTCGTGCTGGTGATCACCGTGCCTGTCAACTTCCTGCTTGAGCAGTATGTGCTTAAGAAAGGCGCCCTGGTGTGGCTCAGTGACAGCTTCGCCACCGTCGACCTCAGCTTTCTCTCGTTCATCATGTTCATTGCAGTTATTGCCTCTATTGTTCAGCTGGTGGAGATGGTGATAGAGAAGTCGAGCCCCGCTCTCTATAACTCACTCGGCATCTTCCTTCCACTGATAGCTGTTAACTGCGCTATCCTTGGGGCCTCGCTCTTCATGCAGGAGAGAGAGTATGCCAACATAGGTGAGGCAGCTGTCTTCGGTCTTGGTTCAGGCGTGGGCTGGCTGCTGGCCATAGTGGCACTGGCAGCCATCAGGGAGAAGATGCGTTATTCAAACGTGCCAGCTCCTCTGCGCGGACTGGGAATCACTTTCATCCTGACAGGACTGATGGGAATAGCCTTTATGAGCTTCCTTGGTATCACACTTTAATGAAATCTTACTGAAATGATATTAGGTTTATCAATTGCAGGCACCGTTTTAATCAGCATAGCAGTATTTGTACTGGTGATGACACTGCTTGTTGTGGTGCTGCTCTATGCCAGGCAGAAGCTGACTCCGCAGGGCGATGTCACGCTCAAGATCAATGACCGCGAGATGGTGGTCTCACCCGGCTCCAACCTGCTGTCAACATTGTCAAACAATGGCGTCTTCCTGCCCTCAGCCTGCGGCGGGGGAGGCACCTGCGGCATGTGCCGCTGCCAGATCACCGAGGGCGGAGGCTCCATCCTGCCCACAGAGACAGGCTTCTTTACCCGCCGCGAACAACATGACAACTGGCGCCTGGGATGCCAGGTCAAGGTGAGGGAGAATATGACCATCATGGTGCCCGAAGCAGTCCTTGGAGTTAAGAAATGGGAGTGCGAGGTGGTCTCCAACAGAAACGTGGCTACCTTTATCAAGGAGTTCGTGGTTAAGCTGCCGGAAGGTGAGGATCTTAACTTCAGGTCAGGCGAGTATGTGCAGATATATATACCAAAATATGAGGTTGATTACCGGACGGATATAGATGTGGAGGACGAGTACAGGCCTGACTGGGATAAGTTCGATCTGTGGAGCCTCAAGGCAAAAAACGACGAGGAGACCTTCAGGGCTTACTCCATGGCCAACTACCCGGCAGAGAAGAACCTGATCATCCTCAACATCAGGATTGCCACACCACCGATGGACAGGAACCGCAAGTGGCTGAAGGTGCCGCCGGGGATCTGCTCATCATACATCTTCTCACGCAAGCCGGGCGACAGGGTGACAATCAGCGGACCTTACGGCGAGTTCCATATCAAGCATACTGATGCCGAGATGGTCTATGTAGGTGGCGGCGCCGGCATGGCACCACTGAGATCGCATATTTTCCACCTGCTCAAGACGGAGAAGTCGAACCGCAAGATATCATACTGGTATGGCGCCCGCTCCAGGAGGGAGATCTTCTATGAGGATGAGTTCCGGGAGCTGGAGAAGAAGTTCCCCAACTTCACTTTTAATATCGCCCTCTCCGAACCACTGCCTGAAGATAACTGGACCGGCTATACGGGATTCATTCACAAGGTACTGCTTGACAACTATCTCGACAAGCATAAGCTTCCAGAGGAGATAGAGTATTATCTCTGCGGTCCCCCGGTGATGAACGCCGCTGTGCTGAACATGCTTGACAACCTGGGTGTCCCGCCGGAGAATATTGCGTTTGATGATTTCGGGGGATGATCTTCCAGTAGGCAGTAGGCAGTGGGCAGTGGGCAGTAGTGGGGGATGGCCGCAGGCCATCAAGAATTGTAGAACAGAGGATTGATTGGATATGATGGTCGTAGACCATCAAGCATTGTAGAACAGATAGTTACATGCCATAGGATGGTCGTAGACCATCAAGAATTGTA
>ERZ747221.561-NODE-561-length-43472-cov-4.681069_pt1 | contig 43472 bp, 29 predicted proteins | sample MGYA00374949_ERZ747221 | MGnify/ENA primary metagenome ERZ747221 (study PRJEB28779, sample SAMN05720172) | bioreactor metagenome | isolation source: Anaerobic biogas reactor | place: USA:Washington, USA | collected 2015-08-08 ... | reverse complement strand
CAGAGAAGCCGGCCAGGGGGAGCGGTTTTTCGAGTTGATCACTTTGGGAGCGCTCACGCCCAGAGTCCTGCGGGGGCGCTGCGGCGGGCGAGGCGGTTTCGTTCTTCATACGCGATTCAACCTGGCGCTTGTGTCGAAGGGGCGATCTCGTGGCTCCGCTGCGCGTGTGGGGGGCCCGGTTCTCAAAGCGGTCTGGTCCGAGGCGGCGCGCTAGTGGCCGGGCGGGATTGTGGGCCACTGAGGAGCGGGTGGCAAGGCCGGGCGGTTGAGATTGCAGGTGTGAAAGCCGAACCGATAAATTCTGACTTATCCGTAGGGCACACTGGACTTTGTCCGGAGACCCGCATTTGATTGTTTGTAACGCTTCGCTTCGCAGCAGGCGCGTTGGCTGTTGAAGCGAGTCGGTTTCGCCACGCTGGAGATAAACGGACGTTAAGAATTCCGTCCCCGTTGGTCCTGAAAAGAGAGCGGAGGGGAAAGAAGTAGTCCTGAGCCGGTTAACGTGCGGTCAGCACGTAGCCGGCTCGGGCTGTTATATGGGGTACGTACGGGCGCGATTGTGCTCGGATTTGGGCATCGGGGGCGAGCGAGAAGGCACTCTTGCATGTCCGCGCTTAGCACTTGGGCATGCCCGCGCTTACAGCTTGGGCATGGCACCCGCATGCCCGCGCTTACAGCTTGGGCATGGCACCCGCGTCTGGGCATGGCACCCGCGCTTGGGCATGGCATGGGCGCTTCAGCTCTTCGTCTGTGGTATCCGGCGGACCGCGAGTTGATACATCGTCCGTCCCTCGCGCAAGTACTTGATCTCGAAGTTCGTCGCGATGCGTGCTTCCGCGACGCCGAAATCCGGATCGTCGAAGGGGATGGGCTCCAGCTCCGGATGGTTCAGCAAGAGTTCGCGAATTACCTCAAAGTACTCGGCGTGATCGGTCTGCACGGCCCACCGGCCGCCGGGGATCAGGCAGGCGGCTGCCGCGTCGACGAACGGTTTTTGGAAGAGGCGGCGCTTGTGGTGGCGACGTTTGGGCCAGGGGTCGGGGTGGTAAACGTGCAACGCCAGCAGGGAGTCGCGCGGGCATTTGGCGCGGACGAAGTAACTAGCATCGGACCGCAGGATGCGGACATTCCGTACGTTCCAGCGTTGCATGCGGTCGACCGCGAAACGATAAAACTCGTTGGACCATTCGATGCCGAGAAAATTACGCTGCGGATAGGCTCGTGCCCGCCGCAAAAGGAACCCGCCCTTGCCGATGCCGATTTCAAGCTCCACCGGGTGGTCATTGCCGAAGAAGGCCGACCAGCGCAGATTCTCGAGTTCGTCCGGGTGGACGGGTACGGGGGGCGCCGGTGTGGGGGTTGGTAGCGGTTGTTCGGGCATACGGGGCCATTGTGGGGGAGCGAGCCAAGCGGAGCAAGGAAACGCCGGGTGGGCGCCTTCCTGGTTATCCTGTTAAGGACACGCAAATTTTGATTGCTTTTTTTTGTCCGCGTCTGCTATTCTGAAACGTGTTGGCGGGAGGTCCACGCCGGCAGCCCGGCGCGCCCACCAGCAGGTCGTGGATTGAAGGCCCTAAAAGATAAGATACCGGATTGGGGGCGAGGAGAGCCGTATGAATGCGCGGCGAGCCAGGCACAGCCATATTTGCGGATGTTTAGCAAGTGTGTTGTTGCTCGTGTCGGCGAGTGGAGCGCTGGCGCAGGAAAGGAATTATTTGATCGTGTCCGCGCCGGAGTACGTGGGTAGCGCTCCGCTGACGCAATTCATCAATCACCGGATGTCGAGAGGTTTCAATGTATCCGTCTACAGCGTACCCCCCGGCACGAGCCGCCAGGACATCAAGGCCCATATTCAAAGCCTCTGGGGTACGCCGGACGCGCCGGAATTTCTGCTGATCGTGGGCGACACCAGTGGGGCGACCTCGACCGGCACGACTATTCCACACTGGGTGGGACAGGGCAGCCGGCAGGCCACGACCGACCTGCCCTACGCGTGCATGGACGCCGGGGACGACTGGTATCCGGATATGTTCCATGGCCGGTTCTCGGTAACCAGCGTCAACATGCTGCAGCAAGTAGTGGACAAGACGATCTGCGTCGAGTCGGGCAACTTCAGCGATCCCAATTACGTTCGCCGGGCCGCGATGCTGGCCACTGATGACCCGACCGCGGGGGCGTCGACCTTGCACGAAATGATCATCAGCAGCTTCCTGGAGCCGGCCGGCTTCACCGTCACGCGCGTGTATGCCGCGGCCGGTGGAAGCACGGCGCACATTTCCGCGGCGGTGAACGCCGGCGTGCTCTTTACCGTGTACTTTGGTCACAGCGGCTCGGGCGGCTGGTCGTCGCCCAGTTTCAGCCAGTCAAACGTGAATGCCTTGACCAATGAGGGGCTATACGGGCTGACAATGGGCTGGTCGTGCAACACCGCCCACTATGACTATGACGAGTGCTTCGGCGAAACTTGGCTGCGGGCGGCGAACAAGGGCGCCGCGGCGTACCTGTCAGCTTCGAATTTCGTTTGGTGGAGCGGCTACGAGGCCTGGGAGTCCTCGCGGCGCATGGAGAACTACTTTTTCAAGGCGGTTTTCAGGAAGAAAATCTGGGAGGTGGGGCCGGCTTGGCAGGATGCACTATGGGCGATTTTGGGCGACCCGGCTTTCGGCCCAACACACGACCACACACGCAACATCTTCGAGCAGATGGTCCTGCTGGGCGATCCGGCCTTGAGACTGCCGCTACGGGCGCTGGACCTATCGCTGGCGAACGGCTGGCCCGAATTCATCCCGCCCGACGTACCCACGCCGATCGTACTGCGCATTGCCGATGCAATTCAAAGCTATGTGGCGGATTCCGGCCAGTTGCATTACCGCTATTCCGGCGGCGAGTATGAGGTTGTGCCGCTGGTTCCGTTGGGTGACGGGCTTTATGTGGGCACTCTGCCGCCGCCGGGCTGCAGCGCAGCGCCGGAATACTACTTCAGCGCCATGGGTGACCAGGAGGACACGGTTTACCTGCCGGAGGACGCGCCGCGGCAGGTCCTCACCTCGATCGTTGCGACGACCACCACGCTGTTTACGGACGACTTCGAAGCCGATCAGGGCTGGACCGTCTGGAACGATCCGGGGCTGACGACCGGCGCTTGGGAGCGGGCCATACCGCTCGGGACGGGCCAGGTGGGGGCACCGGTAGCTGACTACGACGGTTCGGGGCAATGCTTTGTTACCGACAATCGCGGCGGCGCGTATGACGTGGACGGCGGGCCGACGCGTTTAATTTCGCCAACGATTGACATCAGCGGGATGAACGACGTGTACGTGCGCTACGCGCGTTGGGCCTATTGCGATGATGGGCTTCCGCCGGCACAGGACTTTCTGGACGTCGAGTTCTCCGCGGACGACGGGACGACCTGGACGGCGGTTGAGCACGTTTCCGGGTCGGGCGGCTGGGTCAGACAGGAGATTCGCGTAAGTGACTTCGTGCCGCTGACGGCGCAATTCAGGATGCGGTTCTCGATTAACGACACGCCGAACAACTCGCTCACCGAAGCGGGCCTGGACGCGGTTGTGATTTACGACCGGGCGTGCGGGCTGGAAGCGATGCTGGGCGATCTTAATTGCGACGGCGCGTTGAACGTGTTTGACATTGATCCGTTCGTGCTGGCCTTGACAGAGCCCGCGGCATACGCGGCGGCTTATCCGGACTGCGATGCGAACCGGGCGGACTGCAATCGAGACGGCAACGTAAACGTCTTCGACATTGATCCGTTCGTGCAGTTGATAACGGGGGGCTGATCAACGCCCCAGGCTGCAGCGCGGGCGTGCATTCGCCGCGAGTCCGGCTATTGACGGGCTGCGCAGGGTGGGCACCCGTTCGCGCTTTTCGGCGCAGCGGCACACCGCTCAAAGTCCACGGCGCGTGACCAGATACGTCGCGAAGCTGCCCAGCCAGTGCCCGCCTTCGTACTGTTGGTCGTCCAGCGCGGCCAGTCCGGCTTGCCGATGCGCGCGGGCCGCTGCTTGGAGAGTTACGATGCGCGGGTCGCCTGCCGGAAGGCCGGAGGCGATGCCTTCCAGCATCCAGGCGCGCGAGAGATTGAGTCCGTCCAGGTGCACGAGCTGGGGGTCGGTGCGGTCGCTCACGACAGCCGGCGGCAGCCAGTCGCGCGATTCGCCGCCCTTCAGATCCGGTAAGAACGCGCTGAGCCAAGCGGCAAATTCGGGGGGCGGAAGAATGCGCCGCAGCACGTCGGCCTCGGCCAGAATGGGTGAGAGGAAGGCTTGGCCGTCGGGTTCGAAGGCCAGGTTCGCGCCGCGGTCGTTCTGGAAATAGGCCAAGGCACGGTCGGTAACCAGGGCGGCGAACTCGCGATTGCCGCGCGACCGTGCCCAGTCGAGCAGCAAGCCAAGTGCGAACGCGGTCTGTGTGTGCTCGCCGGTTCGCACCGGGTGGGTGAGCTTCGGCAGCCAATCCGAAAAGCGTTCGACTGCCACCTGCTCGAGCGGTTCGAGTGTGCGGGCCCACTCGCGCGCCTGCGGATCGTCCCATTCGTGGAGCTCGGCCGAGAGTTGCAGCAGCCACGCCAACCCGTACGGACGCTCGAAGCTCTTGCGCCCGGGGCCGCGAAGGTAATTCAGCTCAGCAACCAGCTTTTCTGGAACGAAGCTCTCGGCCAAGGCGGCTCGGGCGCGAGGCACGAAGTCCGCCTGTGGGTACATGCGGCAGAGCCGGACCAGGAGCCAGTGTCCGTGCACGGAAGAGTGCCAATCGTAACATCCGCAGAATACTGGAGTTAGCTCGCGGGGTGGGGCGACGTCGGCGTCAGAGTTGAGGACATGTGCGATCTTGTTGGGATAGTCTTTATGAATACATGCGAGTGCCAGGTTTGCAAACCGGGCTACGGCGTCCGGGCTCAGGGTCGGCTCAGGCGGGGGCGGGGCGGTGAGCAGCAGGCCAATCGCGACGAATGGCAGGGGCATAGTTTGTCTCCTTGTGGGTCCTAATATACTAAGGTGCGACGCACGAGTCAGGGGTCAGAAGCGAGAGTGGGAAGATAATTATGGCCACCGCGTCCCTAAATTGATGCCTGCTTGTGCCCGGCCGTGCGTTCGGGCTTGGGCATGGCCTTGAGGCGTACTGGGTTGCCGCGCCTGGTTGCCCGGGTCATAAGCCGCGTGGATTTAAGATTGCTTTTTGTGTGCCGCGTGTGCTATTTTAAGGTGAATGCTGCGGACGGCAGGGGCACGGTCGCGCGTGCGCCGGCCGTCCGCGTCGGATGTGACGGCACAGAATATCGTGTGAGTTCAAAAACGGGGCGAGGAGACGCGGAATGAAGGCTTCGCGAGCCGCCTGTAGGTATATGAGCCGGGTCGCGGCGAGCGCGCTGACGCTCGCGCTGACGGCCAACGCTGTGGCGGACAAGAACTATTTGATCGTGTCCGCTCCAAATTACGTGGGCAGCGCGCCCCTGACGCAATTCATCAATCACCGCACCGCACGAGGCTTCAACGTGACGGTCTACAACGTGCCGTCCGGCACGAGCCGCGATAACATCAAGGCGTATATTCAGAGTCTGTGGGGCACACCGAACCAACCTGAGTATCTGCTGATCGTCGGCGACACCAGCGGCAGCAGCTCGACCGGCGCCGCCATCCCGCACTGGGTCGGCGGGGGCAGCCGGCAAGCCACAACCGATCTGCCGTATGCCTGCATGGACGGCGCCGGCGATTGGTACCCGGACATGTACCTCGGGCGATTCTCGGTCACCAGCGTGGCCATGCTGCAGAATGTGGTGGACAAGACAATCTGCGTCGAATCGGGCGGGTTCAGCGATCCGGACTATGCGCGGCGCGCGGCAATGTTGGCAACGGATGATTCAACCGCCGGGGCCCCAGCCCTGCATGATTCGATCATCAACGAGTATTTGGTGCCGGCCGGCTTCACCGCCACGCGCATCTATGCCAGCTCGGGCGGCGGTGCGCCTCAAATTTCGGCCGCGGTGAACCAGGGCGTGCTGTTCACGGTTTATTTTGGGCACAGCGGCTCGACCGGCTGGTCCTCGCCGGGCTTCAGTCAGTCGAACGTGAACGCGCTGACGAACGACGGGAAATACGGATTGACGATGGGCTGGTCGTGCAACACGGCCCACTACGATTACGACGAGTGCTTCGGCGAGACGTGGCTGCGGGCCGCGCACAAGGGCTCGGCGGCCTACTTGTCGGCTTCGGACTACGTGTGGTGGGGCTCGTCGAGCTCATGGGAGTCGTCGCGGCGCATGGAGCGGTACTTCTTCCAGTCGTTCTTTGTGGACAACATCTGGGAGGTCGGCCCAGCCTGGCAGGCGGCGCTATGGAAGATTCTGGCTGATCCGGAATTCGGCCCGGTCCATGACCACACCCGCAATATTTTCGAGGAGATGGTGTTGCTGGGGGATCCGGCCTTGAGGCTGCCGTTCCGGGCCCTGGATATGTTGTTGCCGGACGGGACGCCAGAGTTCATCCCGCCGGATGTCCCGACGACGATCAGGGTGCGCATCGATAATGCAAGTGAGCTGTACGTACCCGATTCGGGTACGTTGTACTACCGGTACGACAAAGGCGATTGGCTGACGGCGCCGCTGGAGCCGGTGGGCGGCTCTCTTTACCAGGCTACGCTGCCCGCGCCGGGCTGCGACGCCAATCCGGAATATTACTTCTGCGCTGCTGGGGATAAGGGCGGGTCGGCTTGCTTGCCGGACGACGCGCCGTTGCACACTTACTTTTCATCCGTCGCAGTGATTACCACCCTGCTTGATGAGGATTTTGAAAGCGCCGATGGCTGGACGGTCGAAACCGATCCCAGCCTTACGTCAGGCGCCTGGGACCGTGGCGTCCCGCCCGGAGCCGGCCAAACGGGAGCACCGCCTGCGGACTACGACGGCTCGGGCAAGTGCTTCGTGACGGATAACCGCGTCGGAAACTACGACGTCGACGGCGGCCCGACCTACCTGCTCTCGCCAACGTTAGACATCAGCGGCATGCAGGAAGTGCACCTGCGCTTCGCGGCCTGGATGTATTGCGACGACGCCATGCCGCCGGACCGGGATTATCTGGATGTGGAATTCTCCAGCGATAACGGCCAGACCTGGGTGATGGTGGAGCGGATTTCGGCGCGTAGCAAGTGGGTCGAGTACGATATCGTCGTTAACAACTTCGTCCCGCTGACCACGCAATTCAGGCTGCGCTTCACGGCTAACGATACGCCCAACAACTCGGTGACCGAGGCGGGCGTGGATAGCATTTGGATCTACGATAACGCCTGCGGGCCCGGACCTCTGCTGGGCGACGTGAATTGCGACGGCTTCGTCAACGTCTTCGACATCGACCCCTTCGTACTGGCGCTGACCGATGAGGTTGCTTATGCGGCCGCCTACCCGGGCTGCGACATTTCGGCGGCCGATGTTAACGAGGACGGCTCGATCAACGTGTTTGACATTGATCCGTTCGTGCTTCGGCTGACGGAATAGTTCGGACTGAGTGACGTTTCCTTAACTCCGAGAAGCGGCCGGGATATTGTTCCCGGCCGCTTCGTTTGTGACGGGGTGCACAAAGCGGTCACGTACGACGCATGCTCTGCATGCGGCAGGGCCGAGCCAGCCTGAAAGCAAGTATCGGGCAAACCCACGAACTCGCCGCCGAGGCCGGCGTTGAGGCCGTGGCGGTCGTGTTCGCAAAGGAGCAGTACCTCGGTATACTGCTGCAATCCGCCCGAAGCGGCGCGGCGGATGCAGAGTGCGCCGTCGAGGCACCGTGGTGCGCTGCCGTAAACGCCACGTGCGTTGAGTACGCACCCTGCGGATAACAGGTGCGTCGCGGACGCACTCCGCGGACAGCTACGAGCAGGTAAATCATGACTGAGATTGCGAATTCTGCGGCCCGCATTGCGACCGCCGGGCGGCGCGGGACTGATGTGCGCTCTGATTGCTGGGTTCAGATTACGCTGGCCGAAAGCGGCGGGATCGATCTGCAGTTGAAGACCAAGGTCGAGGTGATGTACGGCGAGGCGACGCGCAAGCTGGTGCGCGAGGCGCTGGCCGAACTCGGCGTCAAGAACGCCCGCGTTGAAATCGAGGACGCGGGGGCGCTGCCTTGGGTTATGCTGGCGCGGCTCGAGGCGGCCGTGCGCCGGCTGGACGGGCGCGGCGTGACGGACGTCATGGCGGTGCCGGAATGCCTGCCGGAGTTCGTGGCCGGGGCGCAATACCCGACCGAGCGCGAGCGTTTTCGGCGTTCGCGGCTGTATTTGCCGGGTAACGAGCCCAAATTCATGCTGAACGCCGGGCTGCACCAGCCGGACGGCGTGATTCTTGACCTGGAGGACAGCGTTGCGCCGGCGGTGAAGGACGAAGCCCGGCTGATCGTGCGGAACGCGCTGCGCAGCATTGATTTCCGCGGCTCGGAGCGGATGGTGCGCATCAACCAGGGCGAGCGCGGCTTGGTCGATCTGGATTTTCTCGTACCGCACAACCTGCACGTGGTGCTCATTCCGAAGGTGGAAAGTCCGGAGCAGGTGCGCGCCGTAGATGCGCGGATCGATCGTATCCTCGGTTCAAAGCGCCATGGGGACGCCGCCGGTCGCCGGCCGTTCCTGATGCCGATCGTTGAAAGTGCGCTGGGGGCGATCAAGGCGTACGAAATCGCGATTGCGTCGCCGCACGTGATTGCCTTGACGATCGGCCTGGAGGACTACACGGCCGACATCGGCACGCAGCGGACTAGTGAAGGCCGCGAGAGTTTCTGGGCGAGATCCCAGGTGGTGAACGCGGCGCGGGCGGCGGGCGTGCAGCCGATCGACACGGTGTTCTCTGACGTGTCGGACATGGAGGGCCTGCGGGCCAGCGTGCTGGAGGCGAAGGGACTGGGATTCGAGGGTAAGGGCTGCATCCATCCGCGCCAGATCAGGCCGATTCACGAGGCCTTCGCTCCGGCTCCGGCGGAGCTGGAGAAGGCGCAAAAGATCGTCGCGGCGTTCAAGGAGGCCGAGGAGAAAGGCCTCGGCGTGGTGTCACTGGGCAGCAAGATGATCGACCCGCCGGTGGTGAAGCGTGCGCTGCGGATAGTCAGATTGGCGGAGGCGCTCGGGTAGGGGAACGGACCCGCCAACTTGACCGGCGGGAGGTCAGGCGCGCCGCACGCAAGGGAGCGCGCATGCGTTGGTGGCGTCGGTACTGGATGGCAGTCGCAGCGCTGCGCTGGATGGCAGTCGCAGCGCTGCTGTGCTTGGCCGTCTGGGGCCTGACGGACGTTCGCTGGCGCGGGCAGTTCCGCGCCGATGCGCCCGAGCTGCACCGGACGGATTTCACGGTCTACACTAACGCCGCCGACGTACTGCTGAGCGGGGGCGACCCGTATGCCGTCCCGGGGCCGCGCGGGTGGTACTATCTTTATCCGCCGCTTTTTGCGCTGCTCGTTTCGCCACTGCGACATTTTGATACTCAATGGCAGGTTGTCATCTGGTTTGCGATCAACGTCGCGTTGGCGTACGGCTGCCTGGCCGAAGGCCGCCGGCTTGGAGTCCGGCTCTGGAAGAACTGTTCGGGACTGGGCCGCGTGGCGGAGCAGCCGCCCGCGTGGGTGGGGATCGTGGCATTCTTGGCCGTGTTGCTGCCATTGCTGGACTGCCTGCAACGCGGCCAGGTCGGCGCGTTGATACTCTTGGCGTTGATGGTGGGGCTGAGGCTGACACTGACCACTGGAAATGCACTGCAGGTTGGCGTCGGTGGCGCCCTGTTGGCTCTGCCGGTCGCGATAAAGGTCACGCCGGCGCTGCCCGTCCTGTTGTATACAGTACTGCTGATTGCTGGCCGTCCGCGCTGGCAGAGCGCGGCGGCATTGGGTGGCCTGTTTGCCGGAAGCACCCTGTTTTGGTTCGGCATTCCCGGCGCCGTTTTGGGCTGGAACGAGAATTTGCGCTTGTTGGCCCGCTGGCGTGACACAGTGGCGGAAAGCGAGACGCTGGTCGCTGATCGTGGCATCAATCCGCTGGCGCTAAGTAATCAGAGCCTCGAAGTAGCTCTGTTCCGTGTCGGTGAGATTGCGCAGCACGGGTTTCCACCGCCGCTGCGAGCTGAACAGGCCCGTCCGGCGGGTGTGCGGTTGACGCCGTTCCCACCACGAAGCGCGGCCGACTGGCGGGCCCCGATCAGCACGGTGCGAATCGGGCTGCTGGTGTTGCTGCTTGCGGCCGCGGTATGCCTGGGGCGCGCTGCAAATTTCTCCGGATTGGCGGCGGCCTTCGGGCTGGGCTGCGCGGCTTCGCTGCTGATTTCGCCGATTTCGTGGGGGCATCACTTCGTCTTGCTGTTTCCGGCCGGGCTGCTGGTACCGGCGTGGTGGCTGCTTCGTGGAAGGCGGCGGTTGGCTAAGCTGTGCTCGGCAACGTTGGCAGCGCTGGTGCTCGTACACTACATCTGGATGCCGCTGGCCGGGCCGTGGAGTGTACTGGGGCTTGGGCTGACGGCATGGTTTGTGATCGTGTGTGTTGCGTTGGTCTGGGCGGCGCGGCGGCGACACTCGACTAGCACCACACGATCGGCTAGCACTGCTTGAAGCTTGCGCTTCATGCAGCGGCGCACACGGGCGAGGAGGCGTCGGGTTAGGCGAGGCGGGCGAGCTGGCGGATTGTGGCCCGCATGTCCTTGGGTAGGGGGGCTTCGCAGCTAATGGCGGCGCCGCTGATCGGGTGCTCGAACGAGATTCGCGCGGCGTGCAATGTCAAACGTTCAATCAGCGGCCGTTCCTGACCGCTACGATTCACGCGGTAATCCGGCTTGAATTCTGAGAGCAAAATGAACTCGCGCCCGCCGTAGGCCGGATCGACGCCCAACGGGTGGCCGATCGCTGCCAAATGAGCGCGTATTTGGTGCATGCGGCCGGTGATCGGGCGGCACTCCAGCACCGTGTGGCCGGCCAGGCGCTCGACGATGTGATAGCGCGTAAGCGAAGGCTTGCCTTTACTGTGGTTGACCTCGGCCCGCTGCATGCGCGAGTTGAAATACAGCGGCAGATCGATTTCGCCGTCCTCCGCGACGTAGCCGCTGACCAGCGCGAGATAGACTTTCTCGATGCGGCGCTCCATGAACTGTTGCACCAGGCCGCGCTGGGCCGCAAGCGTGCGGGCGAACACCAGCACTCCGCTAGCCCCGCGATCCAGGCGGTGCACTACCCGCAGGCCGCCGTGACCGGATAATTCGGGCTGCCGGCTCAGTAGTTCGATCGCGCTGGGGGGAGTATTTCGCCCGGGCACTGATGGCATGCCGGCCGGCTTGGCGACGACGGCCAGATCGTCATCCAGGAAGAGGACCTCGAGGGCAAGAGCTGCACTGCGTTCTGACCTGCTTCGCTCTGACATCAGGGCGTGCGCTCCGCGCGGCGAGTCAGCCGCAATTGCACATAATGCTTGTTGCCCGTCACTCGGATGCCTTGCGGGGCATCGATGTTAACTTCCAGCCGCAGTTCCGGGGCGGGGTTGAGCAGTTCGCTGCTGATAGTGACGAAGGCGCGCAGGTCCTGGGCCCGCAGGGCGTCGACTTGGCTCTTTTCGCCTTCCAGCTCCACCGCGATCAGCCACTCCTGGGGATCCAGGCGTTCGACCTCGTACACCTGGAGCAGCTCCGGGCTGATATTAATCCAGACCGGAACGTGCGAGACTTGGCGCGCGATGCGCTGTCCTCCCACACGGAGCGTTACGCGCACCGTACGCGGGTCCTTGCTGATGATGGGCAGATTGCCGACGTGGTCCGGAACCGGCACCTCCTCCAACGTAATCACTTCCCCCGGCGCGGCACGCCGCACGCGGTCTTCCAGCGGCAGCTCCAGAACGCGCTGACTCTCCGGTAAGCCGCCGGTGCGCGGGTTTACGTGCCGGGCGCGCATCACCACGCGAACCTGGGCCGGCTCAAATTGCTGCTCCGCTGTCTGCACTGTGCCGGTATCGACCTTCAGGCCCATGGTCACGTTGGCCACTTCGTCCACAACGAAGCCGAACTTCTCGGGTTGCACTTCCTCGACGCTGACTCGCAGCGTGCGGATTTCCTCCAGATTGTTGAGCAGCTCCAGCGCCCCACGCTCGCGCGGCCCAGCCAAATCTCGCTCGGACAGCTCCCAGCTCACGCGCAACGGTTGATTCGTTGTCCGCTCCCGCAGACGCTCGATGGCCCGGGCCGAGCCGCGGAACTTCGCCTTCAGCAAGCCGGCCGGGGGTTCCTCCAGGTCCACAACGTAACCCAGCACGCGCGGCCGCAAAGCCAATTCCACGTCCACGCCGTCGATTTCGGTCTGACTGGCCTGGTTCGCCAAAACCCAGATCACCAGCGTCAACGGCACGACCACCAGGGCGCGCCGCGCGAAGCGCCAAAAATGACTTAGCGGCGGCAGGCCGCCGCTTTTTCCCCCGGCTTGCAGCGTCTGGCCCGCGAGGCGCGCGCTCAGCTCATCCGCCAGGTCATCCAGCGACAAGAAGCGCGTCAGCCGGCCGCCGTCCGCCAGCGAGATCGTGCCCGTCTCCTCGGACACCACCAAAACGAGGGCGTCCGTCTCGTAGCTCATACCCACTGCCGCCAGGTGCCGGCTGCCGACCGCCGCGTCCACTTCGTCGCTTTCGGCCAGCGGGAACTGGCAGTTTGCCGCCAGGACTTTTTTGCCCGCGATGATCACGCCCAGGTCGTGCAAGGGCGAATTGGGGAAGAAGATGGAGTCGAGCAGGTTCGCCGATACCTCGGCATTCAGGATCGTGCCCTTTTCGGCCCAACTGCTCAGGTCGACCGCCCGCTGAATTGCCACCAGCCCGCCGTAGCGGTTACGGGACAGGTAGCGTGCCGATTGCACCAGGGCCGCGACCACCTTGGACTGCGGCGTGCCGCGCCGCAGAAAGCGAACGTCACCGGCGCGGATCACCGCCCGGCGCAATTCCGGTTGAAAAGCGACCAGGGCGATGAACGCCAGCCCGAACAGGAAGTATTCATAAAGCAGCGACAGCCGCTCCCAGCCGGAGCGCTCGGCCAGCACGTTGATCACCAGCGCGGCGACGATCAACACGGTCAGCACGCCGCGCAGCGGGCGTGTACCGCGCGTGCCCTGGAGCACGCTGGCGATCCAGTTGACCGACAGGCCGATCAAGACCAGTTCGACGATTACGACGGCGGGGTCCGCAACGATGGCCCGCAATCCGCCGACCGATTTGAGGAACGTCATGTCGAACATGCGCTCACAGTATAGAATGAGAGCCGCGGTGACTCCATGCAGTCAAAGGACGCGGACCGAGGTTCTTAATTGGACGGCGACAACCGACCCTTACCGGCAAACACGGGGCAGCGGGAGTGGAGCGCCCGGCTGCACCACAACTTGGCCCAGGTGCGACAGAATATCGCCGCAGCCTGTGCGCGCGTAGGCCGCCAGCCGAGCGAAATCTGCCTGGTGGCCGTAACCAAGTACGTTGACCTGCCGATCATCCGGGAACTTCTGTCGGCCGGCGTGGTCGACCTTGGTGAAAATAGGGTTCAGCAGCTTAGCCGGCGCGCCGAGGCGCTCGGAGCCCGCCTGGATGGCTGGCCCGAGCCGGTTGCGCCGGCCGGCGGCTCCGAAACGGCCCCGGCGCCGCCGGTGCCGCGCTGGCACATGATCGGACACCTGCAGCGGAACAAGGTCAGGCAGGTGTTGCGGCACGTGCGCATTATTCATTCGCTCGACTCGCTGCGCCTGGCAGACGAGGTGGACCGGGTGGCGGCCGAGCTCGATGCCCGCGTCGACGCCCTGGTGGAAGTGAACGTATCCGGCGAACACAGCAAGTCCGGGGTTCCAGCGGCGGAAGCGGAAGCGTTGATCGAGGGGCTGCGCGACCGGCCGCGGATTCGCTTGCGTGGCTTGATGACGATGGCGCCGTTCGACCCCGACCCGGAACATGCGCGGCCGTTTTTCGCCGAGTTGCGCGAGATGGCGGCTGGTCTGAGACAGCGTGGCGTGGTGGGCCCCGAGTTCGTGCACCTGTCGATGGGGATGACGCAGGATTACACGGTGGCGATCGAGGAGGGCGCCACACTGGTGCGCGTCGGCAGCGCGCTGTTCGAGGGTTTGCCGGCGCTAGAGTGATAAAGTGATAAGGGTGATAGGGTGATAAGGGGTTCCACAAACCGTCCTTTATCACCCTATCACTTCATCACCTTATCACGTCATGAGTTTGCCTTATCACGTCATGAGTTTGGCGCGAAGGCGCGCTGCGGGTTGTCGGCGGTACGGCGCTCGGGTATAAGCAGGGGCGGAGCATGGATTTGCAGGAAAGGGCGACAAAAATGCCAATGCAGCACCTGGACTCGAATGCCCGGGCGATCGTCAAACTGGCGGACGACATCGCCCACGAGTACGAGCTGGACTACGTCGGCACCGAGCACATCCTGCTCGCCATCCTGCGGCACAACCAGGGCTTGGGAGCACGCGTGCTGCGCGAGCTGGGCGTTGTCGAAGAAAACGCCCGCCGGGCGGTCGATCACCTGGTTCAAAGATCGAAGGAAGACACCTGGGTTTTCGGACGGCTGCCAGGCTCGCCGCACTATCGCAAGGTAATCGAATCCGCGATCGAAGAAGCGAATCAGCTCCAGGCCAAACTGATCGGCAGCGAGCATCTGCTGCTGGCGCTGCTACGAGAAACAGGCACCATCGCCCAAAAGGCGCTGGCGATGTTGGGCGTAACACCGGAGAAGTGCCGCGAGGCGATCTTGCGCGACCTGCAAGATCTCGAGCAAGCGAATTGAGGCGAGCTAGCAGCACTGCTTCCGAGCTGCACGTGTGGGAAAGTGGGAACGTGGGAAAGTGGGAAGGTGCGCTCACGCCTGCTCTCCTATCCAATCTGCATCAACTCTAGCGCCGCACAAGCCGAACGCTTACAACGCTTGCCGAGGTTATCGTGGATGGCTCATCACAGTCCCAAACGCCTCAAACGTGAATCGAGCGTGCCAGCGCTAAATGACCAGTGAGGGAACGACTGGCAGCCGACCGGGGAGCCGTTGCAATGCTTGCGACCGCGACCGTACTAATCGCGATTTGTGTTGCCAGCCGTCGATGACTCGCACGACACCTGGGACAAAAAGCGACTCCGAAAGTCCAAATGCGTGAAATGTTCGCGAGCCGCTGCCTTCGATGTTTTTCCTCGCCAGGCGCGGGCATGATTACGGCTACAAGAGCGGTGGGGGGCAAGTGCCCCGATCTAGGCGCAGAGCGTCCCCGCTCGTTTCGCCCTCCAGGCTGGAAATAGCCGATGGTGGGAGTTGAACCCACAACCCCGGCTTTACGAAAGCCGTGCTCTGCCATTGAGCTACATCGGCGGTCCTGCCCCCGCCGGGCACAACATTACGCTATGTCAGCCCGGAATTCAAGCGCCCGGGGACCGTGGCACAAGACGGTTATTGGGTTCGCACTAAGCGCCATGTCAGCCCGGAATTCAAACGCCTGGGGGCCGGCTGCACGTCCAATATAAGCGGTCAGGATACGTCCCAGTCTGTGTGGTGGATTACGGTCGAAAAACCTACGTCAGGGCTCGGAATTCAATTGCCCCACCTGCGCCCTTCGGTATAATTACGAGTGACCGTAGCGGAGCAGGCACCTCAAGCGGCGACCCCCCTCCCTTCGGCCCGAACACCCCGGTCGTCGCCGCCTGCTCCGACCTTTTTTTCCGCATACCTGATAAAGGACCGGCTAGCGGTCTGCGCCTGATCAACGGCGTGCGCTTGCCATTTGCAACTGTACTCGCATTGCGTGCATAATCGGGCGAGCGCGGAGCGGCCCGAGACTCGCTAGAAATTTGTCTTACGGCGGAGAGAGTTCGTTATGGTTGAACGCTTCACCTTGGGGATTGACCTGGGCGGCACCAATCTGAAGGCCGGCATTTGTGACGCGCAGGGCTCGCTTATCGCACAACACGCCATCGAAACGAAGGCTGAGTTGGGATTCGAAGGTGTGCTGGCGCGCATGGTCGCGCTCGTCGATGACTTGGTGGAGATGAGCGGCAAACGCCGAACCGAAATTTCAGCCATCGGCGTAGGCGCTCCCGGACCGCTCTCGCGCGCACAGGGCTTGATCCACAACGCGCCCAACCTGCCCGGCTGGGTGAACGTTCCGTTGCGGCAGCACCTGAGCGGCGCTACCGGCCTCCCGGTCGTCCTCGAAAACGATGCGAACGCCGCGGCTTTCGCGGAACTCATTGTCGGCGCAGGCTGCGGTGCCCACAGCCTTGTGCTCTTGACGCTCGGAACGGGAGTCGGCGGGGGAATCGTACTCGACGGCCAAGTCTGGCACGGCGCCGACGATTCGGCCGGCGAGATGGGACACACCATACTCGTCCCGGGCGGCCGGCCGTGTCGGTGCGGCCAGGCCGGCTGCTTCGAACGTTACTGCTCGGCCAATGCGATCGCGGCGCGCCTCGTCGAAGCAATCGAAGCCGGCGAAGACTCGATGCTCGCCGCGCAAGTCAGAGCCGGCGGCGAAGTGGACGCGATGGCGGTTCAACACGCCATGGAAGCGGGTGACGCGCTGGCTTCGAGAATTTGGGATGAAACCTGCTATTACCTGGCGCTGGGTTGCATCACGATTGAGCGCATGCTCGCGCCGGACCTGATCGTTCTGGCAGGCGGACTGATCGGGGCCGGCGACCTGCTGCTGCGTCCGGTGCAGGAGTATTACGAGAAGCTGCGCTGGAGATTGACTGAGCGCCTGACTCCAATCGCGTTTTCGACGCTAGGCAGCCAGGCCGGCATCATCGGAGCGGCTATGGTCGCCCGGACTATGCCCACTTAAGCACTGAGCACTGACAAAACGCCACGGCTCAGTCGTTCAGGTCAACATCGAGTTGCTGTGCGGCCGCTTCGGCGGTGTGCTGGATCAACACCGCGATCGTCATGGGCCCGACGCCGCCGGGCACCGGCGTAATCAATGCCGCGCGCTTCGCGGCCGGCTCGAAGTCCACATCCCCGACAACACCTTCGTTGTAACCGGCATCGATGACCACCGCGCCGGGCTTGATCCAGTTTCCTCGCACGAAGCGCGGTTGCCCACAAGCGGCGATTACCACGTCCGCGCCGGCGACTATGTTCGCCAGATTTCGCGTGTGCGAATGGCACAGCGTCACGGTGGCGTGCGCGTTGATCAGCAAAGACGCCATCGGCCGGCCCAGGATCGGGCTGCGCCCAATGACCACCGCATGTACGCCCTTGAGCTGGACCTTGTACTCCATCATCAGACGCATGATGCCGGCCGGCGTGCAGGGCACGAACGCCGGCATGCCCAGGATGGCGCGGCCTAACGTGCAGGCCGTCACGCCGTCAACGTCCTTTTCCAGCGGAATGGCCTCGAATACCGCGCGGCGGTCGATGGGGGCCGGCACGGGGTGCTGCACCAGGATTCCGTGAACGGCCGGATCGCGGCCCAGGCGCTGGATATGCTCGACGAGGTCCTCCGTGCTGATGCCGGCCGGCAGCTCGACCGCGATCGAGGCCATGCCGACCTCGTCGCAACGTTTGCGCTTCATGCGCACGTAAGTGGCCGAGGCCGGATCGTCGCCCACCAGTACGGTCGCCAGGGTCGGCTGTACGCCGGTGCTGGAACGAATGCGCTGCACGCTTTCCTGGGCGGCGGCCAGAATGGTGCGCGCCAACCGCCGCCCATCCATTAGCTTGGTCGTGTCAATAATGCCCATTGCGGCAGAATACAGCGCGGTCACACGCCGGTCGAGGCGTCGGCGGCCCGCCGCTCGGCCTGGTCGGCATAGCACTCCGCCGGCCCAATGACCTCCGGCCAGATATGCCTTTCGAACAAGAACTGCCGAACGCAGGCACACAGGTGGCACTTGTTGGCGTAGCCGCCGGGCGATTCCTGGAAGCCGTGGGCCTGCGCGCGGCGCAGCAGTTCGTAGCTTCCGCCGCAGACAAGCGCCGCAACGACCGGATTATCCTGCCAATGCTGCGCCACGTCCTGCCAGACCTCTTGCACGGTCGCGTGGACGGCGTTGCCCAGAATGATTCCGCTGCACACGCCGGGGAAGATATTGCCGTGGCCGTCGATGTGTACGTGCCGGCTGCCGAGGATCGCCTTGGCGCAGGTTTCGCCGCGGAACTGGGCCGCCGGGTAGCGCGATAAGAAGTGGGGTAAGCGGAGCGCGGCCCGCCCGGTCAGGCGCTCCTGGTGCCGGCGCAGGGCCGGGTCGAACGCTTGCCGTCTTTCAGCCTCGCCCGCTCGCGTGAGGTCCAGCGGGGCGTTGTAGAAATCCCACCAGCGCACGCGGACGCGTCCCGGGCCGAGCACGGTGCGGGCGGTTTCCACGCAGCGCCGCACGCGCTCGAAGGGCACGAATTGCTGGTGAAAGACGTCGGCGCTGACGACCAGCATCCGCAGCCCCAACTCGTCGAGCGCTATCAGCCGGGCGCGCGTCAGCTCGTCATCCGTCGCCCAGAAGGCGTTGGTTTCGATGTTGTCCGGCGGCGTCAGCCCGGCTTGGCGAGCTTTCTGCAATATTGCCAGCAGCCGCGGCCAATCGCCGAACGGCTCGCCTCCCGCCAGGTGCACGCGCATAGTCTTGCCGTTTGCGGCGGCGTGGCGGTCCAGCCCGCGCCACAGCTCCACCGCGCGATCCACCGGCATCTCGCCCCCGCGGTTTGGCCCGCCGAATACATAACAAAAGGCGCAGCGCGCGTTGCACCAGTACGTGAGCAACAGCCCCGCGAACTCCCAGCACGCCAATTCGGGTTGGCCCGTGTTAGTCAATCCCATCTGCGATCCAGGCGCGGCTCGCCGTTGCCACGCTTGATTTCCGCGGCCGGCACGTCCGGGGCGTTGCCCGCTAGCGGCCGCACGATTACGGCGTCACCGCTGGCGGTGCACTTGCCGTTCGGCAGGCGCTGACTGTCGAGGTTTATGATGGCGTTGGCGCCCTGGCGCGCGGCCAGCGCCTTGAGTGCTTCGACGGCTTCGGCCGGCGAGCGCTGGCCTTCGGTGAAAAGGGTTTCGATCTGGCGCACGACCTGGAAGCCGGCGATTACGGCGGTCGAACCGGTCGCGATTACCTGCGCCGCCAGTTCGCTGATTTCGCGCTGCTGCTGCTGAAGTTGGTCATGGGTGCGCTGCCGTTCCTTCCGGCAGCGTGCCGCCAGCGCCGCTTCACGCCGCCGCTGCCAGAACCACACCACGATCGTCAGCACGAGCAGCGCGCCGGCGGCAGCGACGATCTTCGCCACGATGGGTTCCTGAAACGGCAGCCAATCCAGCATAAACCTGCCCTGGCTCGGGCCAAATCCTGGCCTTGCGCTCATGGTGACGTAAGACGCTCTCGGGGTGGCCGCATGGTCCGGCTCCGCGGCGCCCGCCGCGCGCCCGCACAAGTATAGCCCGCTTTGACGACCGCCCCTAGCGACGCCGCGCCGCCGCACACCCAGGGCGCAGGTGCCATGCCCCAAGCCGCGTAACGGCGCGGGGATGCCCCACACCAAGGAGCCGGGCGTCCGAGCCCGAAGCGAGTGCCGAACAGTCCGAGCCCGAAGCGCCAGCGAGGGCAAGGGATCAAGGGATCGAGGGATCAAGAGACCCGTTCCGGGCCCGCAGCGCGGGCCAAACAATCCGAGCCAGAAGCGCGAGTGAGGGCCAATGGTACACACCGGGGCGGCACGCCCCGGCTCTGCTCTTCGCTTTGTCCATCTCTTCAGGCTTCTCGCTCCTCCAAAACGCGGCGTCGTAGAATCTGCGATAAGTGCACCTCCCTGGGGAGCATACGCCTCGGGCCGCCCCCGAATCTGCGCGTCCACGGCCCAGCGATCTAGCTTTGCCCGAGCATCCTGAGGACGAGCCGTTGCAAATCCAGCCCGTAATAAACAATGGTGGTTGCGGCCAGCGTCCACGCCAAGATCGCCGCCTGAAATGGCCGGTCGTGCAGCACCACATCTGTCGGGCCGTCGACCCGCCCGTGTTCAACGAGATATGCAAAGCGGAATATCGCGTATACCACCAGCGGCAGCGTGTACACCAGGTAATTAGTGTGGAACGTGTGCACCGTGCGCGCGTCGGTGGCATACAGCAGAAAACTGACGACCGCGATCCCCGCGGTCAGCGTCGTGAAGTGGTCCAGTAATTCCGGCGTGTACAGTGACAGCGTGCGCCGGTGATCACCGGGACTGCCCGAGCCATTCTCGGCCAGCGCGCTCAGTTCGCAGCGCCGCTTGCTGAATCCCATGAACAGACACAGCGTGAAAGTGCAAATGACCAGCCAATGCGAGATGGCCACCCCGACCACGACCGCTCCGGCCATGGCGCGCAGCACGAATCCCAGTCCGATGCAAACTACATCCAGCAGCACGACGTGCTTGAGCGCCAGCGTGTAGCCGGCCTGCAATGCCACGTACACGCACGCCACCAGCAGCAACCCGGGCGAGAGCGCCCAGCTCGCGAACAGACTGGCGGCCAGCAGTGCCATCGCCAGCAGGACGGCGGCGGTCACGCTGATCTCGCCCGAGGCGATGGGCCGAAAGCGCTTACGTGGATGAAGGCGATCCTCGTTGCGATCGTGAACGTCATTGAGGATGTATACGGTGCTGCTCAGCACACAGAAGCATATGAAGCCCAGCGCCGCCCGCAGCAGACTCGGCGGTTCCAGCAGCTTGTGGCCGAATACCAGCCCGGCGAACAAAAAGACGTTTTTCGACCATTGCGCGGGCCGCAGCAGGCGCAACCAGGCCAGCGCCCGGCTACCGGCGACTGCCGCCCGGCCGGCCGGCGCGGCGGTACTCGGGAGGCCATGTGTTTGGGTGGGCTGAAACTCCACTGGGCCGATTTTGCAAGCGCGCCGGCCGTCCGTCAACGCCGGCACCGCGCCCGGCGGCGCGTCAGGGCCGGCTACTGCTCCTCGACCAGGCGTGCATCGATCTCAACCGACGAGGGCGACTTCCACTCCGTGCCGTCCGGGCGCGTAACGGTCACGCCAGGCTGATCGTCCAGCCGCAGCGCCACGGTCGCGAGTTGGGCGTCGGCGAATTTGATCCGCAGCTCGCGCTCGTCCAGCTCGGTTGAAACGGGCGGAGTCTGCCGGCGGCCGGCCTCGATGAAGAAGAGGGTTGCAAACAGGCAAACATTCGCTTTTTGGGCGGGCGCGATTTCGATTCGGCCCCAATGCGCGTGCTGAGCGAAACCTGAGCCGAGCACCGTTGGTTGGCCCAGTCGGAACCAGGCATTTTGAGGATTCCGCTTGGCGGCCGGCTGTATCAAATTTTCGAAACCGGCCGGGTCGCCGCCGCTGTAGACGCGGCCGGCGTGCGGGCCCTGCGGAACAGTCATGCTCTTGGCCGGTCCGCCGACGACCCACAGCTTGCGCGGGTTGGGCAGGAGACTGGTCATGTACGCGACGCCGTCGCCGTCCGCCCAGCGCAGCCAGGCGGCCTGATCCGCCCGCCATATGCCGGCGTCGGGGCCTTCTCCTGCAATTTGTTCGGCGGTCGCGAGTTCCGAGCCGTCCATCGTTGGCCGGGCGGGAATGTGGACTACGCACGTTGGATCGGATTGCGCGGCGCCACGCAGGCGGTCAACAACCAGCAGGGCGCGTCCATCCAGAAACAAGAACTCCCGTGTATAGGCCGAGGCGAGGCGGGACTCGTAAGCGGGGAGCAGGTCCAGCGCCAGGTAGGCCACGTCCGCATTCTGTCCGTACGCGATCTGTCGCGCGGTCTGCCGCGGGTTGCCGTCCAGATCACCCGCGAAGTCTACACACGTACCTTCGATCAGACGCTGCCCGGCCAATGGCTGGTATGGCAGACCGTACCAGCGTTCAGTGCGCAACAGTCCCTGCAAAACCAGACAGTTATGTGCGATTGCGGAAGCGAAGTACTGCTCGAACTCGAACGGCCGCGGGCTGTGCCCCAAGCGCTGCTCGCCGTTTTTGGCGGGCACGGCTTCGAGGCAGATGTCATCGCCGCCGGAAACCGTCAAGTGCCCGCCGCTGTAGATCAGGAAGTGCCCCGCGTCAAAATGCTGACCGCGCCGCAGAAACGGCTGACCGGCTTCGATCCAAACGCCCGTCTCGGACTTCCCGGCGGCGCTGCGAAACACCACCGCTCCGCCGAAGTTGCGCGCCAGCGGCAGGCGCGAAAAGTCGCAGCGCGGCACATCCGCAAGGTCGAAAACAATGGGCACCCACTGCCACGGCAAAGCCAGCGGCTCGGCTGCGGTCCCGCGCAGGCGTTGCTCGACGCGGCGCGCGACGAAGCCGGCGGCTGAATCGCCGCTGCGTAGCGCGATCAGATGGGCCGTGAGCGGATGCAACTCGTCCCAACGCGGCGCGGGCGAGAGGGGGGCATCGGTGCCATCGTCGCGAATGAAGGCGTGCTGCAGAGCCGGGTGCGCGAAAGACGCGAACACATAGTGTTCCAGCCAGCGTCCGACGCGTGGACCGAACTCCTGCCAGGCGTCCGCGCCCAGCGCCAGACCGGCGATCTCAACTGCCAGCGCTGCGTCGTTCTCTTCGTTCGGTCCGGCGGTCGGGCTGGTCGGCGCCAGGCCGCGCCACTCCAGGAACTTCGGAAAGGTGTTTCGGAAGTACTCGTTGGCGGCGTCCAAAATCACGCGGCGCATCCGGCCCCAGGAGGCGCTGGATTCATCCTCTTCGTCGACCAGCGCGGCCGCGGCTAGCGCGGCAAGTTTTTCACGAAAGACGAGGTGATCGAGCGGGCTGTCGGCGGCCGTCAGCGGGCCCGCGGACTGCGCGAGATTGGTGATGAATGTGCGCCGCGCGTCGGGCGGCAGATCCGCCCAACACCAGTCCAGCGCGATTACCATTTCCAGATTGCTGAGGAGCGACGGCCCCGGGCGGCGCAGAGTCCTTTCAATCAGCCCCAGACGTTGCGCGGCCAGCGGGCCGGCCGGTTCGATCAAGTGCAGGAACGCCACCGCGCCGATCTCGCCGGGCAACGGATCATCACCGAGCCGGCCGAGCGAATGACTGCGCAGCGCTTGGAATTCCAGGACATGCGATCCCGGGCGGCCCCCGTTTGCCACATCGTAATCAGTCGCAACGCCGCAGGCGTAACGCAAACGCGGCAGATCGGCGGGGCTTAGCAACAGACGCGGATGGGTCCCTCCCGCCGCCTGGCCGGCCAGCAAAACCAAGACCGCGCCGCAGAGCGCGGCGCGCCGGCTCTTCACGTACAAGCGATTCGACCTCACCTCGCACACACTCCTCCTGGCTACTCCATAAGAGTGACGTGCTGATCGGGTTGCGCCAAGCCCATGCGGTTCCTGGCCCGGTAGCTCAGGCCCCGCCCGCGAACCGCCGCAAGTTCAGGGCCAGCTCAACCTCCCCCAGCGGAACGGCTACCGTTTCGGCAATCTTGATGGCCGATACCCCTCTATCCGCCATTTCGTAGATACGCTGCATCTCGGGCCAAACGTCGGCAGCCGGCACGCTTTTCGACGTGACCCCGCTTTCAAGCGCCGGTTCCGCCAGGATACCAGCGGCAGGCTCACTTTCATAAACCAGCGGCGAGTCCACCGGCTGCTCCGCCGGCTCAGGCAACTCGGCAACGGTGTTCACCGCAAGCGGCTGCTTCAGACATTCCAGTTGTCCAACGCGACCGTCCATCGCCGCCACGACTTGCTCAAGCCGCGAAATCCGCGCCTCCCATTGCGCCTCCAGGCGGTTCACTAATTCTTCAAAACGCCCGCACAGCTCGAGTATTCCGCGGCCCAACTCCGGGTCAGCGTTTCCGCCCGCCTCCGAAGATGCGGCCGCGTGCTTTCTTCGTGCGGTTGGCCAGAGCGAATGTTGCCGGCGCACTGTCAAAGCACACGCCACCACGGCCAATACCGCCAGGAGTATCAGTCCGCCTTCGAGAATGCTCCCGCTGTCGTTCACGGCTTCAGCTCTTCTGCGCACGCCAAACGCGCAGGGCCTCTTCCTGCACTTCGCGCAAGGACACGGCGCCGGCCCGGGCCGCCGCCGAGCAATCCTCATATTCCGGCCATGCCCGCTCGTCGGCCCCGCCCGCGCCGGCCACCTTCAGCCGGATGGGGCCAAAGCGCGTCTCGACCTGCACGACGGCGCGCGGCAGCTTGGCACGCGTGGCCTCATGGCGCCGCACGCCCAGCGTCGTCGTCTCCTCGAACAGCACGCGCTCCATCGCGTTCACGTCCTCCGGCCGGCAAAGCACGGTAATAAGCTGCCCCGGACGACCCTTTTTCATAATTATCGGCACGATGTACGCGTCCAGCGCACCCGTTCTCAGCAGCCGCTCGCACGCGTATGCCAGGTTCTGCCCCGGGCTGTCGTCGACCTCGGCCTCGAGCACCGCGAGCAGGTCACGCTGCGCGGTGCTTTCCTGCTCAACCTGCCCGATCAATAGCCGCAATAGGTTCGGCCGCGTGCGTCCTTCGCGCGTGCCGGTGCCGTAGCCGATCGCTTCCAGACGCATTGGCGGCAACGGCCCATAACTTTCGGCCAGCGTCGTCAGGATCGCCGCCCCGGTCGGCGTGACTAGCTCGCCTTCCTCCTCGCAGGCAGCCAGCGGTACACCTTTGAGCAGATTCGCGGTGGCCGGCGCTGGTACGGGTAAGACGCCGTGTTCGCAGACGACCACGCCGGAGCCGGCTGGAATCGGCGAGCAAACGATCTTTTCAATCCCCAGAAGCTCGAAGCCGGCGGAGGCCCCTACGATATCCACAATAGCGTCTGCCGCGCCGACTTCGTGAAAGTGGACCTGCTCTATCGGGATACCATGGACGGCCGCCTCTGCTTCGGCCAGGCGCTGGAAGATCGCCAGCGCTCGCTCGCGGACTCGCGGCACCAGACCCGCCTGCTCGATCAAGCCGGCAATTTCCGGCAGGTGCCGATGATGCGGGTGCGAGGACGCGGCGACTTCGACAGTGACATGCGTCGCCGCCAGCCCGCCGCGGCGAACCACCTCGGCGCGCAATTCCACTCCCGGCAGTTTCAGCCGCGCAATTGTCTCGCGCAGCGCATCCAACGGACAACCGGCGTGAATCATGGCGGCCAGGATCATGTCGCCGGCCGCCCCGCTGAAGCAGTCAAAATATCCGCAGCGCACGTTAGCTCCCGATTCGGTTCCGTCGCGTCCGCAACACTCCGTCATCGACTCAACAGAGTATTGGCAAACGCCGGTCCTTGCACGGGGGGCGCTGCTTGCCGGCGGGGCGGCCTGCTTAAGCGCTAAGCGCGGGCATGCCCTGCGGACAGGTTTTCGCGAGTGGTGTTCCAGCTTCGTCTGAGAATGCAGATTCGGCTTCTCACCCTCAGTTATTGAAAAAACGCGCTCACGGCCCCTGGTTCTCGTGCATGCAGGGACACTCGGCTTCCGCCTCGCCTGACGGCGCGGCGGCGGACGGAGATTCGAATCCGACCAGCGCTTGTTCGCCAGCCGGCGGAGCGGGCTCGTAAGTCCGCCCGCTTTCAAGGGCCGGCGCGGGCGTAGTTTCGAACGAGGCCGCTGACAGCGTGCGCGGCGGCGGGCTCGTGTCGGTCGCCCGCATTGCCCCGTTCGAATTTCTGCCGCAGGCAGTCAGCGTAAGTGCGATTATTAGCGCGGAAGCGACGATCAGTGTTCGGAGTTTAGACATATCTTTTTCCTGATTGCCGGATCATTCCCAACCGGTGGCTCAATCAGGACTATCGCGCGTAATACTGAATGCCCCAATACAGATATCTAAATTACAGCTAACGTAAATTGAAATGGAGGTTATAGGGCATAGCCCGCGCTTGCGACTTTGGGCCTGGCAAGGCATGGTATGCTGTTGGGTGCCATGCCCAAGCCGCGTGGCGGCGCGGGCATGCCTCCGCCAAAGCACCCCCGAGTGTTCTGATAACCGGCTGCGACGTGCGCGTCCGCTGGACCGAGCCGGGAAGTCGTGACTGCGTGAACAGGGGCATGCCCGCGCTTAGAGCTTGGGCATGGCACCCGTGCGCTTGGCATGGCACCCGTGCGTTTGGGCATCGCAGGTGGACATATATTGCAGAGTTGTAATGGACGCTGGGGTACAGTCAGCGTGACACACCCCCAACGCAAGCACTCGGAATTGGTGCCGCAGCGCGCCTAGACTTGGCCGGGAACTATCGAGTGAGAACTCATGGTGGAGTCCGAGTGAGAAGTCATGGCGGAGTTGGAAGGAATAGCCCAGGCCGGCGCGACGCCTGTCTGCAGCCCCCCAGGCCAAGTCCAAGTCGCCCGCGGCACGTGTCACATTCTATTCGCCTATGACGTCGGCCAGGCAATCGACCTGGAGGATGCCGAACGCCGCATTGCCGCCTTGACGCAGCGCGAGGCCGTGCGTCGCAAACGCCGCGCGCCGCGCTTCTTCGAGTATCAGCCGCCGCCGTTACGCGTAACACAGACCGTCCAGCCGCTCACCATCGGCGCGCACTCGAGTCTGAATACCGCCGACGCCGTGATTTATGATTTCGGAGCGATTTCGGTGGCGTTCAGCATCCCGCTCTCTGGCTCGCTGGAGGACGTCCTGGCCCTCAGTGGCGCCATTTGGGACCAAACGCAGCTTGTCGATCATTCGCGGGCCTTCGTCGAAAGCCTGCTGAAGACGATCGAACCGGCCGTCTCGATGTCCCAGGTCTCCCAGTTGGTCGAGGACTACGTCATATACCAACTCGACGCTTTCACTCCGCCTCAGCGGCCGGCCGACGTCATCGCTGCGAACTCGGCGTGCCTGGCCCAGATTCTGCGCGCAGAGAGCGAACCGCTCTCGACGCAGGAATGCGACGATGCCCTGGCGGCACAACTCTCGTTCGGCCTGCATGACGCGACGGTAGTGGACTGGAACGCCGCACTGATCTGCGACCCCGACGCCTATGACGTGCGGGCCGTGCTGGAATTCGCGAACGTCGAGTTGCTGGAGCTGCGTTTTCTGGACGACCGGCTGGACGACGTTGTGGCCCAGGCTTACGCCGCCTTGCCGCGCCGCTGGGGCCGCCGGCGCGGCTTCGGGGCCAAGGACCTCTGGCACATCGCCCGGCTGCAGATGGACAGCGTCGTGCTGTTTGAAGGCGTTAATAATGCTGTGAAACTACTGGGCGATCAGTACCTGGCTCGCGTATACCGGGCCGCCTCCAACCGTTTTCACCTGAACGACTGGGACAGCAGCATCTTGCGCAAGCTGCAGACCATAGAAAGCATCTATGACAAGATTTCCGACCGGCAGGCGAACCGCCGCATCGAAGCGCTCGAGTGGATCATCATTATTTTGATTGCCGTGGAGATCGTGCTCTACTTGGCAATGAGTTTCACACCGCAATGAACCCCGCCGGAGCTGGCTGGAACTCCGCACCGGGTCTGGCGCTTAGCGCAGCGATGGGCCCGGCCGAATCCCCGTCGAGCTTCCTAGAGGCACAAAACGCCGCGGCCCCAGGGCCCATTCCGGCACGCCTTCCGGCCAGATGGACAACGAAATGCTGTAGTCGTCCTCGACTTCGTCGTAGGCCAGCGCCACGGATACGTACCAGCGCGGCAGCTTGCGGATGAACGCCACCGTCACCTCGCCTACCTCGCCGCGCGACAGGTCATACCAACCGCGGAACGCTGACGTGTACTTCTCGGTCAGCTTGTAGTTCCAGCCGCCGCCGATCAGCTCCAGGTCCAGCGGCTTCGCCTCGCGGTAGCCGAGCACGTACGAAAGCCGCGGCGAACGCTCAACCACGAACGAGACGTTGTGCCGGTCGAGCCGCCAGTCGTTGGTGTCTATGTTGAAGTCGTACAGCAGGGCGGTCGTGTCGCTGATGCGCCAGGCCGCATCACCGGCGATGTAGTTATTGGTCCAGCTATTCTCCGGGCGCATCGGGTCCACCCAGCCATCGGAGATATCCGGCCGGTCTTCGGCGTTGCCGAAGAAGCCCGCCCCCAGGTTAAACGTGACCACATCCACCGAGCGTTCTTTCCCCGCCGGGCCACGCTTGGTCTGCCAGGTCTGAGCCACGCGCGCCCCGAACCCGTAGAACGGGTCGATCGTCTCGATCCCATACGTGAACGGCGTCAACTCATCACTGCGAACATTGCTCCCCGCACTCCACGCCACGATCTCCGGCTTGATGATGTGCCGGATCCGATGAATGTCGAACAGCGCCGACTCGATCGAATCGTACACGCGGCTGAAGATCGTGCTGGCGCGCACACCGCCCACTCCGAACCAACGCCACAAGGCGCCCGAATCCCGCGGCTGCCCGTCCCAATACGTCCCACGCAACGTCGCGAACGGCACGAAGTTGTATGCGCCAAGCTTCAGCGGCAGCTCGAATTCCTGCCGCACGTCGCCGCGGGCCGTCGAATCCGTCACCCGGTAATTGCGGTCAAAGATCGGGCCGGGCGCGTACCGCTCGTTGTATAACTGGAACTGCAAGTTATCCCAGGTGAGTTCCGCGGGCCTGTAAGTCACCATCCCGAAGCGCGACTCGTGGTACATCACGAGCGGATCCAGGAACGTGTCGCCCAGGCGCCGGTAGGTCACCTCCGGCCGATGCTCGGTCGCCGTGTACGATTCGAGCATGCGCCAGTTGGACAGCAGCGTGATGGCCTCGTTCCCGCGCGCCCGCTTCAAATAGAAGGCCGTCTCTTCCTGCTTGCCCTCGAAGAACTCTTCGGTTTCGTACTCTTCGAGAAAATTCTTGTCGCTGAAGTAGGCCGCTTCGAGCGTCAGCTCCCAGTCGTCGGGCAGATAATGGCGATGGCGCCACAGAACGCGCCCACGCTCGTTGGTGCTGGGCTCTTCCTCGGCCTTACGTAGCGGGCCGAGATTGTCGCGCCCGTCATCGTGGATGTAGTACCCGCGGAACAGGCCGTAATTCGTCGGCCGCTCGTAGTCAACGTTAATCCCCGTGCCGGGCCCGCGGTCGGAGTAGTAATCCAGGCGCGCGGTCGTGTCGAAGCCTTCCGGCTCGGGAATGCCCAGCAGATTGAACAGGTACCATTCGGTCTCGAGCACCGCCCCGAAATCGTCATCATACCCGGCGCGAATGCGCCGCAAGCTCGTCTCGCTCTCCTCGAAAGTGCCCTTGACGCGCGGCCACCACAGCAGCGGCACCCCGCCTGCGTTGAACGTGGCGTCCCGTATGTCGTACTCGCCCTTGGTGTTTCCGACGGCACGTCCCTCTGCGTCACGCTGGGTCGTGTCGGTGAGCACGATGTGTTCGGCGCCCACGTGATAGTGCGGCGTGTGAAATTCACTGGTGGTGACCTTCGCATCCGTGGCGGCGAACTGGCGGGCTGAAAGCTGCCGAATCTCGTCCGCCCGCACGTATAGCGGGATGTTGCGGTCGGGCAACTCGGCGCGGAAAGTCGCATCCAAAATAATCGCGCGATCGCGCTCAAAATCGTAGTACAGCCGGCAGGCGCGGACAAAACTCGTGCCCAGCGTGAGCAGCACGTCGCCTTCGAGATACACCGCGCGGATGTTCCGCCCGATGGCCTTCGTCGGCAGCAGTCCCTGCTCCGGTGCCGGCGCCCCCGGTAGGTTCTCCGGCGCCTGACGCAGGCCGTCTGGTCCGCCTTGCCCGGGCCCCGGTTCGACAACTTCGATTTCCGGCTCGCCCTCTTCTCCGCTCAAAACGCCGCCCGCGAAATCCTCGGCCGGAAAGATGACCGCGTTATCGGCCAGAATTTCCAGCATGGGGGACGTCGGTCCGCCGGCCCGCGAGAAGTACACCCGCTGTTCCGGCTGGCCGATCGCCACGTATACCTGCAACCCCTCCTCGGTAAATGCCGGCTCAAGGCCGGGCACGTTGTAACGGACAATCCCCGACGGCGCCTCGGGCTGCGGCACCTCCTCGGGGCGGGCGATCTCGACCTCGCCCGGAGCCGGCACTTCGGCCACCACCGGCGGCGCCGTCACCGACGGCACTGCTCCGCTCTCAATCGCCGCCCGGTCGCGCAGCGCCTGGGCGTAAAGCGGCGATTGTTCGCCACTCTCTGGCGAATGTACGTCACTGTATTTGATGATCTTGCCGAACGTCCGCAGGTTGCTGACCAGCAGCACGTTATCCTCAATTGTCGTGCCGCCGAATTCCCGAACGCAGGCATTCTCGGACAGATAAACCGTCAGCACGCTATAGCGCCGGCCCTCCGCATCGACGGCCGCCGTGATCCATACCACGCCCGAGTTGGCCGACAGGTGCCGCTGCCCCATGTCGAGCCGGAAGCCGCCCGTGAACATGAGGACCCAAGTCCCGTCCTCCTTCCACTGCCGTACATAGCGCCCGCGCATCTCAACGTCTCGGGCGCTGATCTCAACCGGCAGCAGCGGCTCCTCCGGCTCAATCTGCGCCGCCGCAGGCCGCGGCGCGCCGAAGGCGCCGCCCAGCAGCACGGCCACCAGCGCTATCATCACATGGAGCTTTGGGCGCAGCATGGCTGCGCGCCAGCTCCGACAAGGCGACGCTTGATCCGTCACAGACCGCACGACGGCTCTCGAAAGGGAGTCGAAATCCTCGCTTCTGCGGGTCATTATCCAGCAGGAGCGCGGCAGGTCAATGGCGCGGCGTGAGAAGCGCGCCACTTTCAAGCGCCCAACCGGCGGATGGCTGTTGCATGCCGGGCCGCCAGCCGGTATAGGTATTGAATGAACCGCGAAGTCCGCCACTACTGCGGTCTGTTCGGAATCGCTGGGCACCCGAACGCTGCACACCTAACGCTCCTCGGAATGTACGCCCTCCAACACCGGGGCCAGGAGTCGGCCGGCATCTGCGTGGCCGACGGCCAGCATGTAACCCGCATCGCCGGCATGGGCCTGGTCACAGACGCCATCGACCAGCGCGAGCTGGAGAAGTTGCGCGGACCGATGGCCATCGGTCACGTGCGCTACTCCACCACCGGCTCGTGCAGCGAATCCAACGTGCAGCCCCTGATCGTCCGCTGCTCCATCGGCCAGGTGGCCATCTGCCATAACGGCAACCTGGTAAACGCCGCGGAAATTCGGCGGCAGCACGAAGAGCACGGCCACATATTCATCACGACCTCCGACACCGAGGTCATTCTGCACATGCTGGCCGACCGCGACTTCGCCAGCCAGCCCGACCCGCTAGCGGCGGTGCTGCGACACTTGACCGGCTCGTACTGCCTGCTGCTGGCCTATCCGGACCGCATCGAAGCGGTGCGTGATCCCTCGGGCAACCGCCCGTTGTGCCTGGGCCGCAAGGGCGAGGCCTGGCTCGTCGCCAGCGAAACCTGCGCCTTGGACATGGTCGACGCCGAGTACGTCCGCGACGTCGAGCCGGGCGAAATCGTCACCCTGACGCCGCAAGGCATGCAATCACGGCGTTTCGTCGATCAAAGCCAGATCCGCCGCGGCTACTGCATCTTCGAGCACGTGTACTTCGCCGACCCCTCCAGCCTGGTGTTCGGCGAAAACGTACACCTGGTGCGCAAAGAGATGGGCCGCGCCCTGGCACGGGAAGCCCCGGCCGATGCGGATCTGGTCATCCCCGTGCCAAACTGCGCCCGCTGCGCCGCGATGGGCTTCCACGAACAGTCGGGCATTCCGGTCGGGCGCGGCTTCACCACCAACCACTACGTGGGCCGCTCGTTCATTCAGCCCACGCAGTACATCCGCGACCTGACGGTGCGTATGAAGCTCAACCCGATCCGCGCCGTGGTTGTTGGAAAGCGCCTGGTCGTGGTCGAAGATTCGATCGTGCGCGGCACGACCACGCGCGGCAAAATGGCCTCGCTGCGCAAGGCCGGCGCCAAGGAAATCCACCTGCGCGTCGCCAGTCCGCCCATTCGCCATCCGTGCTACTACGGCATCGACTTCCCCAGCCGCGAGGAACTGGTCGCGCACGCCCGTACAATTGAGGAAATCCGCGATTACCTCGAAGTGGACTCGCTGGCCTATCTGTCGCTCGAAGGCATGCTGGCGGCCGCCAAAACCGGCAACGGCGACTTCTGCCACGCGTGCTTCTCCGGTGAGTACCCGATACCCATCGATCCAACGTTCCAGAAGGACATCTTCGAGCGTCGTCAGCTCCGCTTCGAACTGGTCGCCAATGACAAGAATGGAGCGTCGCTGCCGGTCCTGCCACCCGGACCGGCGCAGCCCAAGCGCCCCTGCAGCTAGCCGTGAAAACGCGCTCGGCCGTCACGTTGGAATCCGTCTCACCGGCTTTCTGCCGGCCGCGCTCGCGCGTAGCGCGTTACGCCCCGTGGCTGCTGGTCGTCGTCGGCACGGCGGTGTTCGCCAACAGTCTCGGCGCGCCCTTCGTTTTTGATGACACGGGCATTCCCGGAAGATCGCACCTGCGCACGCTCTGGCCGCCCTGGGGCGCGATATTCGCGCCGCGCGACCTGCCCGATTCGGGCCGGCCGGTCGTCACGCTCTCGCTGCAGCTCAACTACGCCCTTGGCGGCACAGACGTCCGCGGTTACCACGCCCTGAACATCGCCGTCCACGTTCTAGCCAGCCTGGTGCTCTACGGCATCGTGCGGCGCACACTCCGCGGGCCGGCCCTGAGCGACCGCTTCGAGAATTCCGCGGACGGCATTGCCCTTGTTACAGCGTTGCTATGGCTGGTTCACCCACTGCAGACCGAGTGCATCGGCTACGTGTCGCAGCGCAGTGAATCCATCATGGGGCTGTTCTACCTGCTTACGCTGTATTGCGCGATTCGCGCGGCGCACGCTGCGCGCCCCTGGCGTTGGAATTCGGCGGCCATTGTCGCCTGTGCTCTGGGCATGGCCAGCAAGGAAGTGATGGTCACGGCACCGCTGATGGTGGCGTTCTACGACTGGGCCTTCCGGCGCGAGCCGTTCTCTGCCGTATGGCGGCGGCGCTGGCCCTTGTACGCCGGGCTCGCCGCCACCTGGATCATCCTGGCGGCCCTCATGGCGGCCGGACCGCGCACGCGATCGGTCGGCTGGCATTTGGGCGTCGGGCCGCTGTCCTACGCGCTGAATCAGTGCCTCATCATCCCGCACTATCTGAGGCTGATATTCTGGCCGCATCCGCTCATATTGGACTACGGCCAGGTTAGACAGATACCCGTGGCGACGGCTCTGCCTTACGCAATCGGTCTAGCTGTGGTCCTCCTCGTAGTGGTGGTACTTTGTTGGCGTCGCCCGCGCCTGGGGTACGCCGCCGCATGGGTATTTGTGATCGTCGCACCGACTTCGAGCATAGTCCCAATCGCATCGGAAGTCGGCGCCGAACGTCGCATGTATTTACCACTTGCGGGCGTTATCGTTCTCGTCGTACTTGCGGTTCACGTATTGCTACAGCGCGCCGAAACTCGAAAGTCGAAAGCCGGCCTTTCCAAACACGGCGGCCCAGCCATTGCTGTGGCAGTTACCATCATTCTGGCCGCCACAGCCATTGCGAGAAACCAGGCCTATTACTATCCCGAGGACCTCTGGGCCGCGGCAATTGAGGCTTACCCGCGGAACAAACGCGCCTACTTCTGCCACGGCCTCGTGCTCGAGCGGCGCGGGCAGCGTGACGAGGCGATCCAAAGCTATCAGAAAGCTCTGGCGCTCGCGCCCGGCTACTATGAAGCCAACTACGCCTTGGCGAATGCCCTCCTTGAGCAGGGCCGCCTCGCCGACGCCATAAGTTATTACCGCGCGGCCCTGGCCGCCGCGAGGCGTCCGGTCGATCGCGCCCCAGTGTGCAATGACCTGGGCCGCGTGCTGCTCATGGCCGGAGAACCGAAAGAAGCCCTGCAGCTCTGGCGCGAGGCCGCAGGCCTCAAACCCGACGAAGCCGGCCTGCTGAACAACCTGGCCTGGCAACTGGCCACGCACCCCGATCCGACCGTCCGCGACGGGCGCGAGGCGGTTGCCCTGGCGGAGCGTGCCTGCGAACTCACCGCCCGCCAGGACCCGAACATATTGGATACCTTGGCCGCCGCATACGCCGAAGCTGGGCGTTTCCCGGAGGCCGTTGAAACCGCGCGTGCCGCCTGCGCACTGTTCGCCGGAACCGAAGCCGCCGAGGCGCGCGCCCGCCTCGAGCTTTACCTGCAATCCAAACCCTACCGGGCAGCAGTGCCGAGTGAAAACTGATGACAAGCGGAAAACACTCGCATTCTGGCAGGGCGCCACGCAGAGATTCTGGGGACCGCGCCGCTGCGTCAGTCGCAACGAAGCGTACGTCTGGCCCGAGCAACGAACAAATCTCCTGGCCTGACCGATATTTCACCCGGCTCTAATCGGTCTCTGCCTCGCCGGGCTGGCGATCCGCTGCTTCATCTTGGCCGGTTACTGCGGCACGCCTTTGGCTCAGCATCCAATCAATGAGCCCGAGTTTACGGGGAATGGGCTGGTGACATCGCCGCCGGCAAGCTGGTTCTGGACCATCCGTTCTTTTCTGCACCGCTGTACCCGTATCTTGGGCGGCCTGCGCTGGCTGGGAGGCCAACTAACCTCCGTATACGTGCTGCAGATGCTGGCCGATCTGGCCGCCGTGGTTCTGCTGGGGTGGACTTGCCGCCGGCGCTTCGGGGCTGGAGTCGCCCTCGGCGCCGTAACGCTCTACCTGCTGCTGCTGGAGGCGGGCTCGGCCATGTTGCGCGTGCTGGCCAGCTCGCTGCACCTGCTACTGGTAGTGGTGGCGTGGGCGGCCCTGGTCTATGTCCAGGAGCGTCAATCGTGGCCCCGCCTGCTGGCCGCGGGTGCCGCATTGGGGCTGCTCACTGTAGCATTCGCACCGGCGCTTCTACTGGTGCCGATGGTCGCCATCTGGCTGTTTGTGCTGGGCGATCGCAAGCGCGGGGCAGTTGTTAAGGCACTGCTGCCGATCGCCCCTTTATCACTCTATCACCTTATCACTTTATCACTCTGCCCCCCGCGCACTTCAAGCAGTGTGGCGCTTTCGCCGTTCATCCTCCCGTCAGCACCGCGACAAACGGATCAATGTCGAACACATTCACCGACCCATCCCCATTTATGTCGGCCAGATGCCAGTCGCAGTACGGGTACTCGGCCGCGTAGCCGGTCTCGTCAGTCAACGCCAACACGAACGGATCGATGTCGAACACGTTGATCCGCCCGTCGCAGTTCAAGTCGCCCACCTCCAGTGCCGGCGGCTGAGCGTAGAAGATCGAGATGCACGGCTGCCCAGAGAAGCCGGCCGCCAGGTCGTGCCAACCGTCGCCGTTGATGTCGCCGAAAGCGATCGCAGTCCCGGCGGCGGGCGAGTCGTATACCCACGTCGGCGATGCATCCAGAACGCCGGCATTGTTACGGTAGATTTGCACCTTGCCGTTGGAGAAGTGAATCTCCGCCAGGTCCGGCCAGCCGTCGCGATCGACGTCGCAGAATTTGAGATCCTGGTGGCCGAAGTGCGTTCCCACCGCCGACCACGTCAGGCTCAGTGCGCCGCCGGTGTTGCTGTAGAGACGCGTCGGATCGTGGCCCAGGGCCAGGTCGAGCCACTCATTGCCGTCCACGTCCGCCCAGGCGACGCCCTTGTCGGTGTCGCTGACGCCGGTTGTCCAGATGGGCGTGGTCTGGAGCGAGCCGCCGGCATTGTGGTATATGCCGCTCTCGAAGCCATTGGACCATTTCGAGACGGCGATATCGATCCAGCCGTCATTGTTGTAATCGCCGGCCGCGACAGCGCTTTGGATAGACTCCTCGGCCGATTGCCATCCGGGCGAACTCGCCGGCCCGGAACCATTGTTGTAGAACATGTACATCGGCCGGAACGGAAGCGGCGAGACGCCCTGGTTGGTCGTCATGACGTCCAGATCTTCGTCATTATCGACGTCGAACAGGGCCACGGCCGTCGCCCAACTGGCCATTGGCAGTGTGGCCGTCCAGCCGGGCGTGGTGCTGGGGCCAGTGGCGCTGCCCCAGTAGATTCGTGACGGCGAGAAGGCGCTGCCGCCATTGGCGGAGAAGATATCCGGGAAGCCGTCGCCATTGAGATCGCCGACCGCGACGTCGTTAGTGTGGACTTCGTCGCTGGAAATCCACGACGGCTCCGCCTCGAGCTCGCCGCCCACGTTGAAGTAGATGAGGTTTTCCCAGTCGGGGTAGGGGGGGTAACTCTGGGACTGGTAGCAGCCGACGATTAGGTCGTTCCAGTTGTCGCCGTTCACGTCGGCGATTACCAGGCCGCTCACCTGGCGGCGCAGCGTGTTCTGCCAGTCCGGCGAAGTGCCGTAGGGCACGCCGCCACCGCGTGTGACTACGGTTCCGTCGGTTGCAGACGCTTCTACGATCACTTTCTGACCGGTCGGAGTGACTTCGATCCGCGGCTCAGCCGCAAATGCCACGATGGAGATGCTGCCAACCAGTGCAACCGCTACGAGATGTCGGGCAAACATGTCTTCTCCTCTCCTTATGTAATGATGACCTGTGTGCCCTGGATCTTACCGCGCGGGCCGGAGGTTGTCAGTTATCGGTCATTGGTTGTCGGATTTAGAATTCCCGTCTCCGTGCTACGTTCCGAGGATGACGACCGACTCAGCGCCCAATTCGATACTGTCGCCGGACAGCGCGTATTCAGTACCCGACGCGAGTAGTGGACGCCATGACTGACCGCCCGAGCCGGCCTCGCCGAAATCCAGGCGCACTTGCTGTTGCCGCGGCGAGAAGTTGCATATTAAGGCTGTCGTCCCGCGCCGGATCGCTAACCAGCCCGCGCCCTCGTCGAACCGCGTACGCACCTCATTCAGCCGGCCATTGCGCAGTTCCGGGCGCTCTTTGCGCAGCGCGATCAGACGCCTGTACCATTCCAGCATTTTCGCGTGCGGCGCGCGGGCAAGCTCGTCCCAGTTGAGTCGCGAGGCTTCGAAAGTCCGCAACGCCTGCGGATCGGGAATCTTGGCCGGATCCCAACCGAACGCCGCAAATTCGCGCCGCCGCCCCTGGCGCACCGCTTCGGCCAGTTCGGGGCTGCTGAAGTCAGTGAAGAACTGAAAGGGCGTCGACGCGCCCCATTCCTCGCCTTGGAAAATCAGCGGTACGAAAGGCGACATCAAGACCAGGGCGGCGCCAATCTGCGCGCGAGGCGGGCTGACGAGGTGCCCGATCCGCTCGCCCAAAGCTCGGTTGCCCACCTGGTCGTGGTTCTGCAAGAACACCACAAACCGCGATGCCGACAAGCTGCGAGCCGGCCGGCCGTGGCGCCGCCCGCGATACGCCGAGTAACGCCCGTCGTAGACAAACCCATCTGTGAAGGCCTTCGCCAAATCCGCCAGCCGGCCGAAGTCCTCATAGTATCCGTCACGTTCGCCCGTAAGGACCGTGTGCAAGGCGTGGTGAAAATCATCGCTCCACATTGCGTCCAACCCGTACCCGCCGGCTTCCGGCGGCCGCACGAGGCGCGGGTCGTTGAGGTCGCTTTCGGCGATGAGGAACAAGTGTCTGCCCAGTTCCGCCTCCAGGGGCCGCACGGCGCCCGCCAATTCCTCCAAAATGTGTACTGCGGACTGGTCGAATATCGCGTGCACGCCATCCAGCCGCAGACCGTCGATGTGGTAATCGCGCAGCCACATCAAGGCGTTTTGGATGACGAACTGCCGCACTTCGTCGCTGCCGCGGTCGTCGAAATTCACGGCCGGGCCCCAGGGCGTGCGGTAGCGTTCAGTGAAATATGGCCCGAACTGCGGGAGGAAGCAGCCCTCCGGCCCCGTATGGTTGTACACCACATCGAGGATGACGCCCAAACCGCGCCCGTGGCAGGCATTCACCAGGCGTTTAAGAGCATCCGGTCCGCCGTACGCATGGTGCGGTGCATACAAGTTGACGCTGTCGTATCCCCAGCCGCGCGAACCGGCGAACTCGTTGACCGGCATGAGCTCGACGAAGCTGATGCCGAGGCCGCGCAGGCAGTCAAGTTTGTCAATAACGCCATCAAACGTCCCGCGCGGCGTGAACGTGCCGACGTGGAGTTCATATATGACGCCGGAAGCCAACGGCGGGGCCTGCCAAGCCTGGTCCGTCCACTGAAAGCGACTGTGGTCGACTTGACGCGACTTGCCGAATACACCCTCCGCCTGCCACATCGAGCGCGGGTCGGGCAGGGGCTGCCCGCCGTCAATGCGGAATGCATAATCGAACTCGCCTGCCGGCGCATCGCCAGACCACCAACCACCCGCGGCGCGAGTCATCACCGTCCGGCTGTGGCCGAGGTCCAATTCGGCCTCGCGCGCGTTCGGCGCCCAGACACGGCAAGTGTTCATGGTTCGCCTCCCTGCCGTTCCAGCAACGCCACGGGAAAACGCGCCAACAAATCGGCTACGTGCACGCGGCCGGCGCGAACGGACTGGCCGGTGAACACGTCTTGCCAGTCGCCCTCCGGGACGTTCAGCCTCGTCTCGCCCCACTCGCCGCGCAGGCCGATTACCAGGCGGGGCGCCACGGTCAGCGCCTCGCCGCCGCGCACGAATGCCACGGCGTGATCCGCCTTCTCGCCCTCGGCCAGAAGCGGCTGGTAGCTTGCGCCGCGCGCAAAAAGTGTCGGACGGCGCCGCCGCAGTTGTAGTGCCCGCTTGATAAGGAACAGCTTCGGCAGTCCGGATGCGGCGCGGCGCCAGATGGCTTCGGGCGTTAATCCTTCCAGTTCGGCCAGCATTCGCCGCCGAAGGTCATAGTCGACGGGCAGGCGATTGTCGGGATCGACCAGGCGCAAATCCCACAGTTCGGCGCCTTGGTACAGGTCGGGGACGCCGGGGGCCGTGTACTTGATGAGCGTTTGGGACAACGAGCTGATGCATGCCGGCTCGAGCAGGGGCGCAAGGAAGCGCTCGAAATCAGCGACGAATTCGCGGTCCTGCAGCACGCCGGTTACGAACGTCCGCAGCGCTTCTTCATACTCGGCGGACGGGCTTATCCACGAGGTTCCACGCTTGGCTTCGCGCACCGCCTTCAGCATGACCGGCCACAGGCGCTCCAGAGTGATCGGCCAGGCCCCGACCAGCGTCTGGTAAAGCTGGTATTCGCTGCTGCGATCCGGCGCGCCGCCGCGCCGGTGGCGCTCGTTCATCTCGGCCCAGCGCCGCACCGCCTCCACCCAAAGCTCGGGTATTTCCGAAAGCAGGCTGATGCGGATGCGTGTGTCCTCGCCGCGCTTCGTATCGTGGGTGGACGTGGCGGTCATGGTTTCCGGCCAGCGCTCGTGCAGTTCGGTGCAGTAGCGGTGGAATTCAGCCAGGGACGTTCCAAACTTCCCCGGATCGCCGCCGACCTCATTCAGTGAGAGCAGCCGGCTGAAGCGGTAAAAGGCCGTATCCTCTACGCCTTTGGCCATGGTCGGCACGCACAGTTGCTGGAAGCGCATGACGAACTCGGCTTCGACGCCGCCGGTCAGCCGCAACAGCAGCAGATCGCGCAGCAGGTCCCACACGAGCGGGTCCAGCTCCGGCTCATGTTCTCGGGCGGCTTCGATCGCGTGTTCGACGCGAGCGGCGTCCGCCTCGGCAATGTCGCCCAGCGCTGCCCGGATGTATGTTCGATACACGGAGAAACAGGCCAGCAGCTCGCGCAGGCCGTTGTGCAGATCGCGCCGGGCAAGATCGCGATAAGTCAGGCTGTCCTGGGTCACCTCGAGCAGCATTTCAGTCAGCCGCTGAATGTCGGCGTCGAAGAACTGCCGCAACATCACCAGCTTCTGGTCGTGGGCCACTTCGGCAGAGTCCCGCGGTTCGCCCGTGAAGGCCCGGTTGAACTCGGTCAGGCGCCGCTCGGCCGTCGGGTCGACGAACAATCCGCCGACTTGATTGAGAAAGTCGTAGCCGGTCGTGCCGGCCACCGGCCAGGTCTCGGGCAGCCGCTCGCCGCGTTGCAAAATCTTTTCGAGCACGATCCAGGCCTGCGGTGCGGCGGACCGCAAACGCCGCAGGTACTGCAACGGGTCGCGCAGGCCGTCAATGTGATCGACGCGCAGGCCTTGAACCGCGCCGGATCGCACCCATTCCAGCACGCGGGCGTGGCTTTCGGCGAAGACCTCCGGCTCCTCCACGCGCAGCGCAACCAACGTGGTGATATTGAAGAAGCGGCGGTAGTTCAGCTCGCTGAGCGAGCTGCGCCAGTAAGCAGGGCGGTAGTGCTGCCGGCTGAGCAGGCCATCCAGTTTGTCGATTTCGCCGTTGATTTCAGCGATCACTTCATCAACGGCGGCTGCAATCGCCGGCTGCTCACTTAGAAGGCGGGCAAGCTGCGCGTAGAGCACTTGTTCGTCGCGACTGCGCTTAGCGCCGGATTCGGCCGTGGTGTTTTGCGGCAGGCGTGCCAGCGCGTCGGCCAGGAAAGCCAGTTCGTCCGAGCCGCACTTCTTCGCCGCCGGTGAAAGCAATTCAGTCAGCGTTTCAGGAGCCAGCGGTAACGTTTCCTCGAAGTACTGGAAGCCGAAGGAGCCGGAAACGCGCTGCAGTTTGAGCTGTCCGGCCCGCAATGTCCGGCCGTAATGGTCGCCGAGTATGGGCAGAATGACCCGGCCGCGCAAGCGCGGCTGCCGCGTTTGCCAGTCTATGTCGAAGAAATTTGCGTAGCGGCTGTTCGGCCCATTTCTGAGCACCTCCTGCCAAATGGAGTTGCGGCTGGTGGCTGCCATGTGGTTCGGGACAATGTCCAGCACTTGTCCGATGCCATGGGTTGCGAGGGCCTGTGCCAGTCGCGCGCGGCCTTCTTCGCCGCCCAGTTCGGGGTTGGCACGAGTGTGACTTATGACGTCGTAGCCGTGCTGGCTGCCAGGGTGAGACTCCAGGTAGGGCGAGCAATAGAGGTGCGTGACTCCGAGCGCGGCCCAGTAGTCCACCTGGGCCGCAGCCTGGTCAAAGCCGAAATCGGGGGTGAGTTGAATACGGTAGGTTGCGCTGACGGGCGGCTGCGGCGGCTCAGACATTGCACAGCACCACCAGCGAGTGCATTTCGACAGCTACCTGAGCCCCCTCGGGGTATACCAGCTTCTCGTCCAGGCTCGCGACGGCGGTGTCCACAATCCGCTCCCATTTGCGGTCGTCGCCGCGCCGCGGGAGCGTGAAGCTGACCGGCACTTCCTGGGCGTTGAACAGGACGAAGAAATCCCGATCGACGATGGGCTGGCCGCGTGCGTCCATGGCGTCGAGACTACCCGAGAGGAACACTTGCAGAGCTTTGCCGTTCCAGTCGTCCTCGGTCATTTCGGCACCGTCCGGACCGTACCAGGCGATATCCTGTATGCCGCGCGACAAGCTGGTCTGCCCCTGAAACCATTTCCAGCGACGGAACGTGGGGTGCTCCTTTCGCAGCCGGATCATTTCGGTCACGAACGCCAGGAGTGCCTCGTCGCGGTTCTGCCAGTCGACCCAGGTGGTTTCGTTATCCTGGCAATAGGCGTTGTTGTTGCCGTTTTGCGTGCGGCCGATCTCGTCGCCGTGCGAGAGCATGGGGATGCCCTGCGAGAGCAGCAGGGTGGCCATGAAGTTGCGCTTTTGGCGCGCCCGCAGGGAGTTGACTTTGGGGTCGTCCGTCGGGCCTTCCACGCCGCAATTCCAAGAACGGTTATCGTTGTTGCCGTCGGCGTTGTCCTCGCCGTTGAGTCCGTTGTGCTTGTGGTCGTACGTCACCAGGTCGTTAAGCGTGAAGCCGTCATGGCAGGTAACGAAGTTCACGCTGGCGTGCGGGCGGCGGCCGGTGCCCTCGTACAGGTCGGCGCTGCCCGAGAAGCGCGTGGCGATCTCGCCCAGGCTGCCCTCGCGCCCGCGCCAGTAATCGCGCACCGCGTCCCGGTACTTGCCGTTCCACTCCGACCATTGCGGCGGAAACTTGCCGACCTGGTAGCCGCCTTCGCCCACGTCCCACGGCTCGGCGATCAGCTTCACCTGGCTGAGGACCGGGTCCTGGTGGATGATGTCGAAGAAGGCCGACAGGCGATCGACATCGTGCAGTTCGCGGGCCAGCGTGGCCGCCAGGTCGAAACGGAAACCGTCTACGTGCATGTCGACTACCCAGTAGCGCAACGAGTCCATGATGAGCTGCAAGACGTGCGGGTGGCGCATATTCAGACTGTTGCCGGTACCGGTGTAGTCCATGTAGTACTCTTTCTTGTCCGGGTGCAAGCGGTAGTAGGCGGCGTTGTCTATCCCCTTGTAGCAGAGCGTAGGGCCTAGATGGTTGCCCTCGGCTGTGTGGTTGTAGACTACGTCCAGAATGACCTCCAGCCCGGCGTCGTGCAGGTGTTGCACCATCGCTTTGAAGCCCTGCACCTGCTGGCCGATCTTGTTGACGGATGCATATTCATTGTGCGGCGCAAAGTAAGAGATCGAGTTATAGCCCCAGTAATTGCGCAGCCCACGTTCCTGCAAGTGCTGTTCGTGAACGAACTGGTGTACCGGCATCAGCTCGACCGCCGTCACGCCCAGGCTGGTCAGGTATTTCAGCACCGCCGGGTGTGCCAGGCCGGCGTAGGTTCCGCGCAGCTCGGGCGGAATATCCGGGAAGCGCGCCGTAAAACCTTTTGCGTGCAGCTCGTAAATGATGCTCTCGTTCAGGCTGTAGCCCGGTCGGTGATCGCGCGACCAGTCGTAGTAAGGGTTCACGACTACGCACTTCGGCATATACGGGGCGCTGTCCGTGTCGTTCGGCGGGCCGCTCGGGTCGTCGAGCCGGTAGGCGTATAGCGCCGGGTTCCAACGCGGCTCGCCCGCGATGGCCTTGGCGTATGGGTCGAGCAGCAGCTTGGCGGCGCAGCAGCGCTGGCCCTCGCGCGGGTTCCAGGGACCATGCACGCGGTACCCGTAACGCTGGCCCGGGCTGATCGTCGGGAAGTACCCGTGCCAACAGAACGCCGTCTGCTCCGGCAAATCCACCGCGGTCTCGTTACCGTCGTCGTCGAAGAAGCACACTTGCACCCGTTCGGCGGCCTCGGAGAACAACGAGAAGTTGGTACCGTTGCCGTCGAAGACTGCCCCCAGCGGATACGGCGACCCAGGATAGACCAGCATAGGCACCCATTCGCGTTTTGCGGTACTGTCGAGACGCCGTCCGTGCGCCTCCCGAAACACGGCACGCCTTCGCCAGCCGGCATCCTCGGCGCGTCCTGTGCGGCTAGATGATAGGAGTCGATAGCCGACGGTCCTGACGAAGGGCTGAAAAGGAAATGAAGGCCGATTAGTGCCAGTTGCGGGCCCCGGCGGGGGGGCGGCCGATAACTATTAACGGGCGACGGCGGCGCAAGCAAACGGCCCAAACCAGTTGGCCTGGGCCGCTCGTTTGACGGAATCCGAAAAGGGGTGCTTTTTACCGGAACTTATTACGCGAACCTCCGGCGGCCAAAAAACGATCCCGGTACGCCATCTCAGCAGCTAATGATGAGAACTAAAACACCGTTCCTCTCGGACCCGTCGATGCATGAACCCTCGCTTTTCCCTCGGGAAAGCACCTCGCGGGACCGCAAAAGCGCTTCCGCTGCAACGTCCGTGCCAACAAGTTAAGGAGCAGTTGGGCACTCTCGTGGGTATGCTTAAAAAGTCCGAAATAAACCGGCTTCTCCGTG
>ERZ747221.557-NODE-557-length-43618-cov-6.197630_pt1 | contig 43618 bp, 28 predicted proteins | sample MGYA00374949_ERZ747221 | MGnify/ENA primary metagenome ERZ747221 (study PRJEB28779, sample SAMN05720172) | bioreactor metagenome | isolation source: Anaerobic biogas reactor | place: USA:Washington, USA | collected 2015-08-08 ... | reverse complement strand
GCCGCTCCCCTGCAGGGTGGGCATGGGCGCGTCCTTGAGGTAGACCTGGCCGCGGTTGTTGACGAACACTGCCTTCATGCGAGTCTCCTGATGTGCCGGTCAGCTGATTCAGGATGCATCGGGCCGATGCCGGCGTCCAGCGGTTGGTCGCCCTCTCAGGCCGACGCGCGCGCCAGCCTCTCCAGCCGGTACCCCGCCGCGAACGCGGCCCCATCGTAGCCCGGATCGTCCAACCGCAGGTCGGATAGGGGAACGTACTGCCCGCCGGTGCGCAGCGACTGCCGGGCTGCCATGGCGGCCAGCTCAGGCTCGATGAGGTCGCGCACTGAAAACGGGGCGGGCGCCTCGCCGGCGTAGTAGGGCAGCAGCGCTTCGAGTAGGTGGCGGTAGCCATCGCCGCCGCCGACGGGAAACTGAGCCAGCGAGCGGCCACTCACCACCAGGGCGCCGCAGGGCAACCACTTCTCCGTGCCGCCGATGGAGAGGACGCCGCGCCGGCCGTCGGCCCAGAGGAGCTCCACTTGCCACTGCCCGCCGGCCGTTCCCAGGGCGCGCACGCCGTGGACGCCGGTGCCCATGATGGCGAGCAGTCCGGCGTAGGCGTGGATGGCGTAGTTGAACTCGTCCACCCCGTTGGCGAGGAAGGCGACGTGCGGCTCACCGCGCGTCTCCACGTCCTGGGCCAGGTAGTCGCGGATCTGGGAGGCGAACCGGGCCGACGATCCGCCGCTAATGCGGGCGCCGCGATGCTCCCACTCCAGCAGGGTGTGGGCATCGCGCAGGTTGCCGACGATGGGCTTGTCTATCAGAACAGCCTTGCCCGCCTGAAGGAAGGGCTCAGCCCGCGGGATGTGCAGGTCCCAGTTGGTGGCGTGCAGGATGGCCAGGTCCACCGTGTCGGCCGCTTCCTCGAGGGTGTGGAAGACGCGGGGCACGGCGAAGCGCTCGGCGAACTGGGCGGCGTAGCCCTCGGGCCAGACGGTACCGCCGTCGAAGACGCCGACCACGTCCTGGCCCAGGTCGCGCAGGATGGGAAGCCAGGCGGCCGGATGGGAGGTATCCAGGTCCACGAGTCCGATCTTGAGTGCTTTCATGCGACTGCTGCCTCCTCGCGCTCACATGCGTGGCCGATCCGGGGCAAAGACCGTGGCCCGGTCGGTTGGCCGGGCCACGGCAAGTTGCGAGTATGGACCGAACCTACGACTGTTTGGCGTTGTAGTCGTCGAGCTCGGCCTGGAACTCCGCCTGGGCCCCGGCCAGAGCTTCCTCAACCGAAGATAGGCCGAGGGCAGCGGCCTGGCGGTAAGGCGCACAGATCACCTTTCCTTCCTGCCAGAAGTGAGTCGCGTCTCCGTTCAGCTCGCCATAGGGCAGATGCAGCTCGCCGAAGGCGCGAATAGTCTCATCAGCCTCCCAGTAGGACATGGCCGCGAGCCGGCCCGGGATGTTGTTAGTAACCGAGCCGTAGAAGCCTTGCGGCTCCGGCCCGATGAGCCACAGCAGCCACTTCGCCACCGGATCGATGGCGGGCCTGTCCTTGAACACGCCCCAGCAGGCGCCGGTCGTCAGGACTACCTGCCGCTTGTGCTGGAGGGTAGGACTAAGGCCGAAGTCGATCTCGGGCGCCTGGGTCTTGGTGTTGGTGGTGATCAGCGCCGTGTCGGCATGGCTCAGCAGTTGCTTGCCGGTGATCCAGTAGTCGGTCGCTGTGGCGCCGCCCGCCTCAGCTTCCGATCCGACGGCTCCCTCCCGGGGTACCCAGTTGTTCTTGAACATGTCGGCTTCGAACGACCATGAGTCGAATGCCGCCTCGGTGTCGAGCTGCACCTTGGTGAAGTCCTCGTTGAACAGACGTCCACCAGCCTGCCAAAGGCTGGAGATCATCTCCGTGTCCCAGGCAATGGTGCTCAGGTTGGTGAGGAAGTACTCCTTGGCGGCGGCAGCGGCGCCATAGGTCCGCATGTCGTCCCAGGTGGCCGGCGGCGCGTCCACATCCAGGCCGCACTCCGCGAAGAGGCCCTTGTTGTAGAGGCGACCATAGAAGTAGATGAAGGCGGGGTACATCAGGCGGTCCCCTTCCCAGGTGAGGCCGTCGGTGAGATTGCCGGACATGTCGTCCCAGACTTCCTGCGGGATCATGTCCTGGAGCGGCATGAGAACGCCGTTGGTGCCGAAGAGGGACATGGTGTCAATGTTGACGTAAGCGATGTCGGGCGCTTCCCCGCCGGCATAGGCGGTGAGCATCGCCTCGCGGCGCCCGCCCCAGGGCAGTATCTCGACGTTGACCGTGATGTCCGGGTTGTCGGCGTTGAACTTCTCCAAGAGCGGAGTCCAGATCTGGGCCATGTCGTCTTCGGTATGGGGGAATTCCCACATGCGGACCTGACCCGTGACCGCTGCGGCAGCGGGCGCCTCGGCGGCGGGGGCGGTGGTGGCTTCCGATTGCGCGGCAGGGGCGGGGGAGGTGGCCCCGGCGCAGGCGGCCAGGGCGGCAGCACCGGCAGTCATGACACCGGCCTGTAACAGTGAGCGGCGGGTCCACAAGATGCGGTTTCGCATCGTCTACCTCCTTGGAATGGTGACGATCGGCCCAGTCGCGGACAAACCCGTTACAGCACCAGTTTACTCAGGGAGGAGCCGGTGTCAATGGGTAGTGGAAGGCGGAGCCGGACAGAGGACGGAGAGGCTCGCGGCGAATCCGAGTCGCCCGACCGGCTCCCGCCGCCGCCTGGGCGCCCCCTATGCGGTCGCTTGCGGGCCGGCAGTCGCTCCTGGGCGGCCACGAGCGAAGAACAGGGCAAAGAGGGCCGCGCCCAGCAGCACTAGGCCGCAGCCGACTAAGAAGAGCGTCCGGTAGCCGGAGGAGACGATGATGCGGCCGCCGAGGAAGGCCATCGCCGCCGAGCCCAGCGTCAGGGCGATGGTGACCACGGCGGACATCGTCGTCCGCCACGGAACCGGGATCACCTCCATCTGCAGGATGTTGATGCCGGGACGGGCCAGCGCCACCAGCGCCTGCGTCGCCAAGTAGGCAGAGGCGGCGACGCCTGAGCGGGCCACCAGGGCCAGAAGCGCTGACGCAGCCGCTATGCCCAGGGAGGCGACCACGTAGGTGCGCGCGCCGCCTAGACGCGCCAGCGCCAAAGGGGCAAGGAGCGAGGCGGGGACAGCCAGGAGGCTGCCCGCCGCCATGATGATGCCTATGGTCGCCGTGGATACCCGCAGGGCGTCATCGAGGTAGACGTTGTAGAAGGTGGTGACGCTGCTGGTGCCCGCCCACATCACCAGCATCACCAGTGCCATCGCCGCGAACCCCCGCATTGGAGGCTTGGCTCTTTGCCCGGCGCCACTCCGCCCGACCACCGCGTTCCCGACGCGACCGCTGGTGCGCGCGAGCAGGACGGTGGCCAGCAAGAAGGCCAGGGGCGCGCCCAGCAGTGACAGGGCGAAGGGTGCCGGATCGGTGAGGGGCCGGTGCAGGATCCGGCCGGCAAGCGAGGGCAGGACCCCGCCGGCCGAGGCACCGAGGAAGCTCAGAGCCGCGGTCATGGCGCTGAGCAGCGAGAAGGCGTGGTCCCGCTCCCTGACGGAGGTGGCGTCCATGGTGAAGGGAAGGATGTTGACACCGTACAGCCCCCAGCCGCTGAGGTTGAGGAGGCACATACCGGCCACAAGCCACACCGATCGCCACCCGCCCCGTAGCCAGAAGGAGAGCAGGAGCAGGCACCAGAGGATGGTGTTGGAGGATAAGCCGATCAGGGCGGCGCGACGAGTACCCCAGCGGCGCCCGATCTCGGCGCCGGGGAGCGAGGCCAGCGTGCCGGCGATGAACCCGGCGCCGTTGACGAGTCCGACGAAGTCGGGTCCGTAGCCGAGGCGCAGCAGGTAGAGGTTGAAGAGGACGGCCACGAGCCCGAAGGGGGCAAAGTAGACCATGGCGGAGGAGGCGATGATCAGCCAGGTGTCGCGGTTGAGGAGGCGCACTCTACCGAAGTAGTCGCGGAGCATCGGGGCACCTCGGGCAGGAGCCGGTTGAGGTGATCCTGAGGCACATGCGGGCGGCGCTGTCCGTAGTGGGAGTGTAGGGGCCGGAAGGAGGCTGTCAAGCCGCGGCGGCTGCTGCGAAGGCCAATGCGCCTTGGTCAGAGCGGCGACGGTCCGGGCTCCTGACGCTCCCCAGAAGCGGCATCATGGCCTTCCAGCGCCATCCTGCGGCCCGTCAAGCGACGGGAGCCGCCGCTGGGGCCGAGAAATCCACTGGCTCGCAATGACAGGGGGCGGCCCGGCGACGAACGCCGGGTCCGATGCTCTTTCGGGCTCACTCCATGCTGCGCACCTGCTCTGCTTGACACTGATCGGCTAGATGCTGTCGTTCTGGTCTGCTGCGCTCGTGCCAGTACCGCGCCCAGGCGCCTGCTGTGACATCGATCTTCAAGATGGGCGCATCTGTGCCTTGACGGCAGCCCGGACGGGCGCTATGATAGGCCCACCATAGAAAAGAGTTTAGGTATGCCAGTACACAGCCCAAGTCTACTGCCGACCGGTATCGGCGAATACCTGGAGGCGATCTACAAGCTGGGAGAGCAGGAGGCCCCGGTGCCGGTGCCGGCCCTGGCCGACCGGCTTGAGGTCACGCCCACCTCCGCCAACGAGATGGTACGCCGGCTGGCGGACCGCGGCCTGGCGACCTACGAGCCCTACAAGGGCGTCTCGCTCACCGAGGAGGGTCGGCATCAGGCGCTGGTGGTTATTCGCCGCCACCGGCTCTGGGAGCGCCTCCTCACCGACATACTCCACGTGCCCTGGGACCAGGTGCACGAGGAGGCCTGCCGGCTGGAGCACGCCACCTCTCCCCAACTGGAGGAGCACCTGTCCCGCGCGCTGGAGGGGGCATCCTCCTGCCCGCACGGCAGCCCCATGCCCGACGCCGACGGCACCATCCTAGAGCCGGTCTCGGTGCCGCTGGTGGAGGTCGTGGCGGGCCAGCGGGTTACTGTGCTGCGGGTTCCGGAAGAGGATGCGGCTCTGCTGCGGCATCTGGACGACGTGGAGTTGCGTCCCGGGGCGGAGGTCACCGTTGTGTCTGTGGCTCCCTATCAGGGGCCAATTACCTATATGGCCGAGCGCGGGTCCCACATACTGGGGCACGAGCTGGCTGGGAGGATCATGGTGCGAGTTGGAGATGGCGAAGATGAGTGAGGTCGGGCCGCTTTCGGGGTTGGCCCCGGGACAGAGTGGGACGGTGGCCGGCTGCCGGGCCGGGCACGGGCTCCTGGGCCGCTTGGCTTCCATGGGCTTCACGCCGGGGTCTCGCGTCCTGATGGTCAACAACTACGGCCATGGGCCTTTGCTGGTCATGGTCCACGGCGCCCGCATTGCGCTCGGGCGCGGAGAGGCAGCCCGTATTCTGGTCCGGCGGGTCGAGGATGTCAGCCATGGTTGAGCTCAAGGCGCCGGCCCGCCCGCGGAAGGCAGCTTCGCGCCCGCTGACTTGCTGCGACACGACGCTGAGACAGTTCGGCCTTCCTGAAGGCGGAAACGCCGTGACGGTGGCTCTAGTGGGGCAGCCCAACGTGGGCAAGTCCACCGTGTTCAACCTCCTCACGGGCCTGCATCAGCACGTCGGCAACTGGCCCGGCAAGACGATCGAGCAGAAGGTCGGCCTCTGCCAGGAAGAGGGCGTACCCCTGGTGCTGGTGGATCTGCCGGGCACCTATAGCCTCACCGCCGGCTCCGAGGAAGAGCGCGTCACCCGCGACTTCATCATCCAGCAACAGCCCGATGTTGTTGTTCTGGTGGCGGACGCGTCGAACCTGGAGCGGAACCTGTACCTCCTATCCGAGTTGGTGCTTCTGCCCCCACCCATTGTGCTCGCCCTGAACATGGTGGACGTGGCGGAGCAGAACGGCATCGCTGTGGACGCCGAGGCCCTTTCGCGTGCCTTGGGGCTGTCGGTGGTGGCCATGGTGGCGGCTAAGAATGTCGGCGTGCGCGACCTCCTGGACGTGGTGGAACAGATAGCCTGCGACCAGGAGGTCTACTCACCGGCGCGGCCCGAGCTCCGGCCCGACCACCGCCAGGTGCTTGACACGCTGTTGCAGGTGATCGAGGGCCACGTGCCGCCACCGTACCAGCCCTACTGGGTGGGCGTGAAGCTCCTCGAGGGCGACCGCGAGGTGACCGAGCTGGCGCGGGGATGGTTGCCCGCCGAGCGGTGGGAGAAGGTGCATAACATCCTCTTCCGGCACGAGGACGCCATACTCGACATCGCCGGCGGCCGCTACGAGTGGGTGGCCGCGGTGTTGGAGGGGGCGCAGATTCAGCACGGCCTGGGTCAGGTTACCCTCACCGAGCGGCTCGACCGCTGGACCACCCACCCGATCTGGGGGCTAGGCATCCTCGGGGCGGCGGCAGCGCTGATGTTTTTCTTGGTGTACGCCGTGGGGGCGCCGCTGCAGGGGCTGATGGAGGACTACCTGGTCACGGCGCCAGCGGCCTGGGTGACCGAGGCGCTCCAGGGCGCTCCTGGCTGGGTGGTGAGCCTGCTCACCGACGGGATCATCGGCGGTGCGGGCACCATGCTCACCTTCATCCCGATTCTGGCCATCTTCTTCGCTGCTCTGGGCTTCTTCGAGGACACCGGGTACATGGCGCGAGCCGCCTTCGTCATGGACCGCTTCATGCACCTGATCGGGCTGCACGGGCGCTCATTCCTGCCGCTGTTCCTCGGTTTCGGCTGCAACGTTCCCGCAGTGATGGGAGCGCGCATCGTTGATGCCCCGCGCGCCCGGCTGCTCAGCATTCTCCTGGCACCGCTGGTGCCCTGTACCGCCCGTCTCGGGGTCCTGGCCACCCTGGCGGCGGCCTTCTTCGGGCCCCAGGCCTTCGTTGTCACCCTGACGCTGATCGTCGTCAACCTGGTGGTGCTGGCGCTTCTGGGCGTCCTGCTGCACCGGGTGGTGCTGCGGGGTGAGCAGGTGGCGTTCATAATGGAGCTACCGCTGTATCACCGGCCCAATCTGCAGTCCATCGGGCTGTTCGTTTGGCATCACCTGAAGGCGTTCATCGTTCGCGCCGCCACCATCATCGTAGGTGCCTCCCTGGTGGTATGGGCTCTCTCCAACTTGCCCACCGGCGACATCGGCACCTCTTACCTGGCCGCCTTTGGGCGGGCTCTCGAACCCGTCGGTCGCCTGGCCGGGCTGAACTGGGAACTGATGGTCGCGCTCCTGGCTAGCTTCGTGGCCAAGGAGAACTCGCTGGCGGTGATGGGCGTGCTCTTCGGTGCCGGGCAGTCGGGCCTCGGCCTAACCGACCTGCTGCCCACCTTGATCACGCCGGCATCGGCGCTGGGCTTCCTCGCCATGCAGATGCTGTTCATCCCCTGCGTCGCCACCGTGGCCGCCATCAAGAAGGAGACCGGCTCCTGGGCCTGGACGCTGCTCGACTTGGGTCTGCTGCTGGTGGTGTCCTTCGCCGGTGGCATCATCGCCTACCAGGTCGGCCTGCTGCTGGGATGGGGGTAAGCAGACATGCTCCGTGAGGCGCTGATACTGATCGGCGCAGGCCAAGTGACCGGCGTCGACGACCTGGCCACTCGTCTGGGGCTATCGTCCTCTCTGGCGGGCCAGTTGGTTGACGACCTGGTGCGGCTGGGGTACCTGCAAGGCGCCTCCACTTGCACCTCCACCTGCCGATCGTGCCCTCTGTCCGATGGCTGCGCCGGGATGTCCCAGGTGTTCGCCCTGACGGAGCGTGGGCGCCGGGCCGTCACCTCCCCCTGACCAGGGTGGCGGCCCGCCTGTGAATCCGGGTACACGGCCATGCCTCCCGCAGTCTAGTCCCCTCTGGGCGACCCCGGACGCCGAGCGATCACAAGCGCTGGGACAGTTCCCGCGTGCTCGCTGCCGCACGCCTTCGCCTGCCTCTGAGTGATCTCCACACGCCTGTCGTCTCATGCAGCCGGAGGCGGTTGACCGCCTACCAGGAATGGTATACAGTAACGCTAAGGCATTAAGGCGTACGGAAATCCGATCGCTTGGCTGCTTCCTGGCCTTCACCCTATGCCGCCTGGGCGGCACAGGGATCGAGCTAGGAACCACGTGCCCGCGAGTACGCTGAACCGCCGTACGTTTCTCTCCGTGAGCGCCCTGGCCGCCTCGGCGGCTGCGCTCGCCGCCTGCGGTGCGGCCGAGCCCGAGCCCACCGCCACTCCCGTGGCTCCGGCAACTGCCGCACCTGAGCCCACGGCCACGCCAGTTCCTCCAGCAACCGCCGCCCCGGCCGCCACCACCCCACCGGAGGCGACGGCGGCCCCGGAGCCCACTGCCGCTCCGGCCGAGCCCGTCTCCCGGTATAACGAGGCGCCCATGTTGGCGGAGAAGGTGGCCGCGGGCGAGTTGCCGCCGGTGGAGGAGCGACTACCCAAGGAGCCCCTCATCCAGGATGTTGTCGACGAGATCGGCGAGTACGGGGGAACGTGGCATCGCGCTGCGCTCAATGTCGGCGATACCATCCTGTTCGGTCGCCTCAATCCCGATGTCCTGGTTTTCTTCGATATCGGGGGCAACATCGCTCCCGCCGTAGCCAAAGGCTGGGACATCAGCGATGACGGCACCGAGTACACTCTCTATCTGCGCGAGGGTATGAAGTGGTCCGACGGACACCCCTACACCGCCGATGCGGTGATGTGGTGGTACGACCACGTGTACAACAACGCTGAGCTTACGCCCACCAAGCCGTCCTGGATGCGGACCGGAGTGGGCACCGAGTACGGTGTGGTCGAGAAGGTGGACGACTACACCCTGCGCTTCCGGTTTGCCGAGCCTTACGGCACCTTCTTGGAGTATGTCGCTCAGAGCTGGCTCATAGGCGTGCCCGGCCACTACGTGGAGCAGTTCCACATCGACTTCGTGGACCAGTCGGAGTTGGAGGCCATGGCGGCGGAGCGGGGCTTCGAGCAGTGGTACCAGCTCTTCAATGACCGGAACAACCCCAGTCAGAACCGCGAACGCCCGGTGTTGAGTGCCTGGCACTTCATCACCGAGCCCGACGAGACCACCCTCGTCGCCGAGCGTAACCCCTACTACCATCGGGTGGACCCGGAAGGCAACCAGCTTCCCTACATCGACCGCATCCAGTTCGACATCGTTACCGACGTGGAGGTGCTGAACTTCGCCGCCATCGCCGGCGATCTGGACTGTCAGGAGCGGCACATAAACCTGATGAACTACCCTCTCTTCGCGGAGGGACAGGAGCGAGGCGGGTACCGCATGCTGGAGTGGCCCGGAGACGGCGGCGCCGATGCCGGCCTGATGTTCAACCAGAACGCCGGCCAGCAGGAAGGGGCCACCGACCATCAGATGGTCGTAGGTGAAATGCTCCGCTCGGTGGAGTTCCGCCGGGCCCTGTCCAGCGCCATAGACCGGGACGAGATCTGGAACTCGGCCTTCCTCGGCTTCGGCGAGCCGCGACAGATGGCCCCCATGCCGTGGTCCAAGTACTACGAGGAGGGGATGGAGACCCCCTTCATCGAGTACGACGTTGACTTGGCCAACCAGATGCTCGACGACCTCGGCCTCGATCAGCGCGACGGCGACGGCTACCGCCTGGGCCCCGATGGCCAGCCACTCGACTTCATCATCACGGCCGTGGATCAGTTCGGTCCCTGGCCGGACACCGCCCAGTTGGCCAACGACCACTGGAATTCAGTGGGCATCAGGTCGGTTGTCACGGTGGAAGAGCGCTCCCTGCACTACACTCGCTTGGCGGCAGGCGAGCAGCAGGTTGCGGTGTGGAACACCGGCGGCAACGGCACGGTGCTCGTCTATCCCTGGTGGGTGATGCCGTACGGCAGCTCCAGCCGGATCGGCCCTCTGTCAGGAATTTGGTACCAGAGCGGCGGGACCCAAGGCGTCGAGCCCACCGGCGATCTCCGGCGGGTGCAGGAGATCTTTGATGAGGCCACGCGCACCATCAGTGAGGAGGACCGGATCGCCTTAGGGAAGGAGATCTTCTGGATCAACTCCGACAATCTCTGGACTATCGGCACCATCGGCGGCACGCCACTGGAGCAGGGCCTGGTGATTGTCAAGAACAACTTCTTCAACGTGCCCACGAGCACCCCCGAGCGCCACGTTCAGAGCGAAGCGTCGGTTGGCACCCCGGCCAACTGCGTGCCGGCGCAGTACTTCATTCGCCAATCCTAGCCCGCTATCCTTCACGGCTTGTCCTGGGCACCGCCTCGGCGGTGCCCAGGACCCTTTTGCGTCGGGTGGAGTGTCGGCTGCGCTTCCTTTCCCCCTCATAGGGGCGGCGTCCTGTACACAGAACGGACAGAAGGGTCCACTCTACCTCGGACGCGCCGGCTGATGTTGCCCGGGCCCGTAGCTCGCTAGTCCGGATCGGTACAGTGGCCCAGCCCACGGTGCCGACTCGCCCCATGACTGCTGACTGGCCGCGTCTCCTCCCCGCCAGGGCTCGGACCGCCTCCGCCGCCTGTGGCAGCGGGCTTGGCCGCCGCGAACCGCCACCGGCGACGGGAAATGGATCGCACCCGTTGACGTGGCCCTCTTTTCTGGCTACACTTTGTACTGTCAGCCTGGTATCCGCTTCTCTCGACTCTGTCGGGGACTCGCAGGCGGTGTGATCGACGGTGCGACATGTCGTTCCATCGCGGGCGCAGTTCTGATCTCCAGCCCACCCGGGCACACGTCAGGAGGGACGACATGTCCACGAGCAAGCTGAACCGCCGCACCTTCCTTTCCATTAGCGCGCTGGCCGCGTCCTCAGCCGCTTTGGCCGCCTGCGGCGGGGGAGCGCCCGCCGCCACATCGGCACCCGCCGAGCCGGCGGCGACTACCGCCCCGGCCGAACCGGCCGCTACCACCGCTCCTGCGGCCACCACCGCACCCGCTGCAACCACCGCTCCAGCCGCTCCGGCTGAGGTCGCCTCCAAGTACAAGGAAGCTCCTATGCTGGCGGAGATGGTGGCGGCCGGTACGCTGCCGCCGGTTGACGAGCGCTTGCCGAGTGAGCCTCTAGTGCAGGAAGTGGTGGACGAGATTGGCGAGTACGGCGGAACCTGGCACCGCGCTGCCCTGAACTCCGGCGACACGTCGCTCTGGGGCCGCCTCAACCCCGAGGGGCTGGTCTACTTCGATATCGTCGGCAACCTGGTACCGTCGGTTGCCAAGGGCTGGGACATCAGCGAGGACGGTACCGAGTACACCATCTACCTACGTGAGGGTATGAAGTGGTCCGACGGCACCCCCTATACCGCCGACGCGGTCCTCTGGTGGTACGAGCACGTCATGCTCAACGAGGAACTCACCCCGACCAAGCCGTCCTGGATGCGCACCGGCGTCGGTGGTGAGTACGGCACCGTCGAGAAGGTGGACGACTACACCGTCAAGTTCAAGTTCTCCCAGGCCTACGGCACCTTCCTGGAGTGGTTGGGCACCGGTATGTTCCACGGCGTTCCCGGTCACTACCTGGAGCAGTTCCACGTGGACTTCGTGGACCAGGCTGAACTAGAAGGTATGGCCAAGGAGAGGAGCTTCGAACAGTGGTTCCAGCTCTTCAACGACCGCAACAACATGTACAACAACCCGGAGCGCCCGGTAGTCGGCGCCTGGCAGTTCACCACTCTGCCGGACCAGAACCCTCTGGTCGCCGAGCGCAACCCGTACTACTACCGGGTGGACGCCGAGGGTAACCAGCTCCCTTACATCGACCGCATCCAGTTCGATATCGTCACCAACGCGGAAGTGCTCAACTTCAACGTCATTGCAGGCGACCTGGATTGCCAGGAGCGTCACGTCAACCTGCTCAACTACCCGCTCCTCGTCGAGGGGCAGGAGCAGGGCGGCTACCACCTGTTCGAGTGGCCGGGCGACGGCGGCGCCGATGCCGGGCTTATGGTCAACATGAATGCCGGCCAGCAGGAAGGTGCCGACGACCACCACATAGTGATCGGCGACCTCTTGCGCACCGTTGAGTTCCGGCAGGCGATGTCTACCGCCCTGAACCGCGACGAGATCTGGAACTCAGCCTTCCTTGGCTTCGGTGAGCCGCGGCAGATGGCCCCCATGCAGTGGAACAAGTACTACGAAGAGGGCATGGAGACACCGTTCACCGAGTTCGATGTCGACCTGGCCAATGAGCTGCTTGACGGTCTGGGGTTGGACCAGCGCGATGGCGACGGCTACCGCCTTGCCCCCGACGGCCAGCCGCTGGACATCATCATCTCGGCGGTGGAGCAGTTCGGCCCCTGGGTGGACACGGCCCAGCTCAGCAACGACCACCTGAATGCGGTCGGCATCAGGACGGTGGTCAACATCGAGGAGCGTTCGCTTTACTACACCAGGATGGCGGCCGGCGAGCACCAGATCGCGGTCTGGAACACAGGCGGCAACGGCAAGGTCCTTATCTACCCGTACTGGACTATGCCGTTCAGCAGCAGCAGCCGTGTTGGACCTCTATCTGGCATCTGGTACCAGTCCGGCGGGACGCAGGGCGTGGAACCGGAAGGTGACTTCCGCCGCGTGTTGGAGCTGTTCGACGAGGCCACCGTCACGGTGGACCAGGCGGCTCAGGACGCGTTGGCCAAGGAGATCTTCTGGCTCAACTCCAATAACCTGTGGACCATCGGCACCATCGGTGGTTCGCCGCTGGAGCAGGGCATCGTGGTGGCCAAGAACAACTTCTTCAATGTGCCCACCAGCACGCCCGAGCGTCACGTGCTCAACGAGGACTCGGTCCACACTCCGGCCAACTGTGTGCCGGCGCAGTACTTCATGCGGCAGGCGTAGAGCCTCTACCGCGCCATAGGCAGTCCTGGGCACCGCACCGCGGTGCCCAGGCCCGTTTGGCTCCGGACTGGAGCACTGCTTGGGCAGATGTGGTTCACCTCGACCGACACAGCGCACCTAACAGTCGGCGGTGGTGCTATACCTGCCCCACAGAAGTGCACCACGGCACCGGTCGGAGCCGTTGGCCGCCTAGAGGCACAACCTCGCCTTCAGGGGCCGGTCCCGCGCTGGGAATGCGGGGCGGGGAACCACCAGGGTCGGCTCGGCTCCGGCCGGGTCGGTAAAGGAGAGGAGGATGCTTCGGTTCATCGCTCGCCGTCTGCTGATGATGATTCCCATGCTGCTGGCCATCTCCTTGGTCTCTTACATAGTCATGGAATTGCCGCCCGGGGACTACCTCACCACCTACATCATGCAGTTGCAGGCTGCCGGGCAGGTGGTGCAGGAGGATCAGGCGGCGGCCCTCGCCAAGCAGTACGGGCTCGATCAGCCGGCCTACATTCGCTACCTCCGCTGGATGTGGCGCATGCTTCAAGGAGACTTCGGGGTGTCGCTGCAGTGGCAGCGCCCGGTGGCATCTCTCATCTGGGGACGCTTAGGACTGACGGCGGCGGTGACATTCGCCACCATGATCTTCACCTGGATCATGGCCATTCCCATCGGCATCTACTCCGCCACCCGCCAGTACTCCGCCGGAGACTATGCCGCTACCTTCCTGGGCTTCATCGGGTTGGGCGTGCCCGATTTCCTCATCGCCTTGGTGGCCATATGGGTCGGCTACCAGTACTTTGGCACCAACCTCACCGGCCTCAACTCCCAGGAGTTCCAGACAGCGCCGCTGTCGTTTGCCAAGGTGGTGGACACCATCAAGCATCTGTGGGTGCCCATTGTGGTGCTGGGTCTGAGCGGCACGGCGGGTTTGATCCGTACCATGCGCGCCAACCTGCTCGACGAGCTGCGCAAGCCCTATGTGGTCACGGCACGGGCCAAGGGGCTCAAGGAAGCACGGCTCGTCTGGCGCTACCCAGTGCGGGTGGCATTCAACCCCTTCATCAGCACCATCGGCTGGTCTCTGCCCGGTCTTGTCTCCGGAGCCACCATCGTCTCGGTCGTTCTGAGCATACCCATGAACGGGCCGCTGTTGCTCAGCGCCCTTCAGTCTCAGGACATGTATCTGGCGGGAGCCTTCATCATGTTGCTGAGCGTGCTTACCATCATCGGCACGCTCCTGTCTGATATTCTGCTCGCCTGGGTCGATCCTCGGATCCGGTACGAGATGTAGGGGGACTAGAGATGGCGGACCTGAACCAAACCGAAGCTACTCCTAGTCAACCCGAGGCGATCGGCGCCGATGCCGCCGAGGAGAACATCTTCATCGCGTCGCAGTGGCAACTGATGTGGTGGCGGTTCCGGAAGCACAAGCTGGCGCTGTTCAGCGTTGTGGTGGTCTTCCTCATCTATATGGTGGGCGTTTTCTGCGAGTTCCTCTCCACCTACGGCCCCGAGACGCGCGATCAGGCTTTCGCCTACGCTCCCCCGCAGCGCCTGCGCTTCTGGGACGAGGACGGTTTCAGCCTGCGCCCGTTCGTGTACCAGCTGAAGGGCGAGCGTGACCCGGCGACACGACGCCTGATGTTCGTGGAGGACCCGACAGTCAAGTTACCCGTCAAGTTCAACGTCGATGGCGAGCCGTACAACATGTGGGGGCTCTTCCCGTCAACGAAGCATCTCATGGGAGTGGAGGGCGAGGGTAGCACCCTGTACCTTCTCGGGACCGACCGCCTGGGGCGCGACCAGTACTCGCGGTTGGTGTACGGCACCCGCCTGTCCACCTCCATCGGTCTCATCGGTGTCGCCCTCAGCTTCGTCATCGGCATCGCTCTGGGCGGCATCTCCGGCTACTACGGCGGTGCCATTGATAACATCGTGCAGCGGTCCATTGAGTTCCTGCGCGCTATACCAACCATCCCGTTGTGGATGGGCTTGAGCGCCGCCCTACCGCCGCACTGGTCGCCGGTGAAGATCTACTTCGGCATCACCGTGATCCTCAGCCTGATCGGCTGGACGGGGCTGGCGCGGGTGGTGCGCGGGCGCTTCCTTTCGCTGCGCAACGAGGACTTCATCATGGCGGCGCGGCTGGCGGGAGCGGGAGAGGCCCGTATCATCGGCCGCCACATGGTGCCTTCGTTCCTCAGCCACATCATCGCCTCCCTGACACTGTCCATTCCGAGCATGATCCTCTCGGAGACGTCGCTGTCTTTCCTCGGGCTGGGGCTGCGGCCGCCCGCCATCAGCTGGGGGGTGCTGCTGCAGGAGGCGCAGAACCTGCGCTCGGTGGCTCTGGCGCCCTGGCTGCTGATGCCCGGCCTGGCAGTGGTGGTGACGGTGCTGGCGTTCAACTTCACCGGCGACGGCCTGCGCGACGCGGCCGATCCCTACTCGCGCTAGGGGAGAGGGAATTCGCCACAGAGGTCGCAGAGGACACGGAGAAGAGGAAGGCATTCGGACAGAAGGGCAGGTAGAGGAGAGGCGCACGTGTCGCCTCTCCTCTTGTAACTACTGTTCGCCGGCTCCTTCCTGGTCCTCCACTTCCCCTCTTCTCTGCGCTCTCTGCGACCTCTGTGGTTGATCCCCTCCCTCTCCTTTGCTCGATGGGCGGCGGCCGCTAACATTGGGGAATAGTACCCAGGCGAGAGGGAGGAAGGCATGCCCGGTCCGGGTAGGGAGCTGATCGGCGAAGAGGAACTGCGTGAAGTGCTGGATGTAATGGAGTCCGGACACCTGTACCGCTACGGCCGCGAGGATGCCCCCGACTTCCAGCGCAAGGTGTACCAGCTGGAGCGCGAGGTGGCGGCGCTGGCGGGCGTGCCCTACTCGGTGGCGGTGAACTCCGGCACCAGCGCCCTGCTGACGGCGCTCGCCGCCGTGGGAGTGGGCCCGGGCGACGAGGTGATCGTGCCCGGCTACACCTTCGTGGCCAGCATGTCGGCAGTGGTGTACTCGCGAGCCGTGCCCGTCCTGGCCGAGATTGACGGCACCCTTAACCTGGACCCGGCCGACGTGGAGCGGCGCATCACTCCGCGGACAAAGGCCATTCTGGCGGTGCACATGCTCGGCAACCCGGCCCGCCTCGACGAACTGCAGGCCGTCGTCGACCGGCACGGGCTCATCCTGGTAGAGGACGCGGCTCAGGCCTTCGGGGCGTCGTACAAGGGCCGGATGGTGGGCTCGGTGGGACGGGCGGGCATCTACAGCTTCAACGTCTACAAGACCATCACTGCCGGAGATGGCGGTATGGTGGTCACCAGCGACCTGGACGTGTACCGGCGCGCCTTTGCTTTCCACGACCAGGGCCACAGCCCCAATCGCGTCGGCGTGGAGGTGGGGCACCGTCCCCTCATCGGGCTCGACTTCCGCATGACCGAGCTGAGCGGGGCGGTTCTGCGGGCGCAGTTGCGCCGCCTGCCTGCCATGACGGCCAGCCTGCGCGCCAACAAGAGGCGCTTCAAGGAGCAACTGCTGGATATCCCCGGGCTGGGCTTCCGCGAGGTCACCGACCCGGAGGGCGAGTTGGCCACCATACTCACCCTGCTGCTGCCCACCGAGGCGGTGGCGCGGGCCATCGCCGCCGACCTGGACTCCAAGGTGGTGGCGGAGTCGGGATGGCACGTCTATAACAACATCGAGCAGATCCTGGAGCAGCGCACGGTGACGCCGGAGGGCTGCCCCTTCCAGTGCCCCATCTACCGTGGGCGGGGCGGTCAGGCCGACTATCACAAGAACATGCTCCCGCAGACGGACGACCTGCTGAACCGTGCCATCAACATCAGCATCGGAGTGGTGGACGCGGGTCTGGGGTCGGCTTTCGGTGTGAAGATGGGCGACGGCCCCGACGAGGTAGACCGAAAGGCGGAGCAGCTGCGGGCGGTGCTGAAGAAGCACCTGTAGGGGCGCCTTAGCGGGGCATGATCGGGGCGCGGACCGAACCCGCGCTCCGGTCCCGGTGCCTAGGCCTCCAGTTCGCCTGATTCCGACAGAAGGCGGCGGACATCCTCGCTGAGCCCCGGCAGGTAGGCCTCCAGGATGCCCCATACCAACCGGTCGTCGACGATGTCGTAGCCATGAACGAGCAGGTTGCGGAAGGCGATGATGCGGCGGGCGTCCCGAACGCGGTCCGCGGTCTCTGAGTCCGTCCGACGAGCGCGATTGAGGGCCTCTCCCAGAATCCCCAGTTGGCGTTCCACGGCCGAACGTAGGAGCGAGTCCTCGAGGTATTGCTCGAACGTCTTGCCCTGGGTGAACTCGGCCAATCGCGAGGCGGCCTGAAGCATGTCGTAGAGGTGCTTCCTGACTTCAGGCTGCATATAGCGATCGGCGGCTGGCGTTGAGGCTCTTGCGGAAGTAGGGGTTAGTGACCGAGTCGGAGGTGACGAGGTCGACTGACCGCCCCAGTAGAGCTTCGAGTGCTTCCCACAGGCCGAAGTAGCTGTCGGCATAGACAGCAGGGGGCATCTCGTCGAACTGGACCAGCAGGTCAACGTCGCTACTGGCCGGGTCGAAGCCGGGGCCCGCCGCCGAGCCGAAGACGTCAAGGCGTCGCACCCGAAACCGGCGACAAAGCAGAATCAGCTCGTCCAGGCGACTCTCGTCAAGCCAGACGTCCACGCCAACCTCCCCAGCGGCCGCCAGCGGTAGCTCCATTACCAATACTACCAGACGACGGCGAGTGTCGCCCACCCACGGCTGCGCCGCTCTGTCCCGACCTGCGCCTCACTCCAAACCCACCGCCGGCACGGGCGGCTGCAGCGCCGAGGGCGGCACTACCTCGGTGAGGCCGTCGGGTCGCTTCCAGCGCAATTGCACCCGCGTGTGGCCCGTTTCGTCCCAGAAGCGCACCTCGACCGGCAGCGGCGCGTCGAGCCCGACCGTGAGGGTGACCGGCACCTCCGGTTCCCCCGTCTCCAGCACGGGTTCGCCGTTGATCCACAACTGCGCTCGGTCCCGGGCCGAGAGGGAGAGCTCGTAGAGGCCCGGCTGCGGCGGCACCAGCCAGCCGTGCCAGCGGACGCGGTAGGGGCGTTCCAGCGGCAGCCGGTGCACGAAAAGGTCCACCCACGGATCAATGCGGCTGAAGACGGGATGGCTCCAGTCGTCGCCGGCGCCGGCCAAGTAGTCGCCCTGGAGGCCGCCGCCTTCGATGGGGGCGCGGTACAGCGCTGCGGCCGGAACGCTCACGAACTCCTCGGCGCCGGGCGGGCGCCACCTGGCCCGCACCGTCCCGGCCGACTCGGGCGCCACCTGGGCCCAGAGCTCATGCCGACCACGCGCCAGGTAGACCGATGCCACGTCCCGATCGCCGGCCGCGGCCACCACCGCGCCGTCGAGGACCAGCTGCCCCTGGCCGGGCGCCTCCAGCCGGAAGCGGTACATGCCCGACGCCGGCGCCACCAGTACGCCGCTCCAGGTCACAGCGACGGGCAGCGGGCGCCCGGCCTCCAGATCGAGGTCGAGCGTGGGGGCGGGCAGCGACTGGCCCGTCTCCCCCGCACCGGCGACGTTCACCAAGAGGCCGCGCGTCGCCTCGATGTCGGCCGGGGCAATCATGAACTCGAACATTGACGCCTGCCCGTCGGCCGGGTTCTGGTGGATGACGATCTCGGCGGCCGGGTACCAGCGGGCGAGCAGCCGCGCCAGGGACTGGTGCTCGTGGCGCACGAACACCTGCACCCCGCGCTCACCGCTCTCGGCCAGGGGCAGCAGCTCCTGGGCCACGAAGGGCTCGGGCTCCTGATAGTCGGGCAGCAGGAAGCGGACGGTAGGCTGGCCGTGCAGGAGGGGGTCAACGTAGACGCGCCGGCCCTCGCCGCGCTCACGGATGGCCAGGGCCATGCGCGTCTCGGCGGTGGAGAAGGCGTTCCAGACGGCGAAGTCGTTGGCCTGCCGGCGGAAGAAGGTGTCGTAGGTGCCGAACAGTAACCAGACGAGAGCAGCGGCCAGGACCGGCACCAGCAGGGGCCAGCGCCGGGTGCCGAAGGTGCTCCGCCAGCGCCGCCACAGGTCAGCCAACGGGAGCGTGGCGATGAGGTAGACGGCAGGCAGGGCGCCGATGCTGCGCAGCGATTGGGGGGCCTCGAAGAGAACGCTGAGGCCGCCCCCGGCCATCATGATCGCGATCCAGGCGAGCAGCACCCACGGCGGCGCCGACCGCAGATGCCCCAGGCAGAGCGCCAGCCCCAGGATGAATAGAACTCCCACCAGCGGATGGAGCATGGGGGCGCCGGGCAGATTGTGCCGCCCGTTGCGGTCTCCGGCGAGGTTGAACATGCCCAGGTGCAGCTTGGCGCTCTCCAGGATGTCATCCCGTGCATCCCAGTAGGTCCGCTCACCGACGAGTGAGAGGCGCTTGGTGCGCTCGGTGAAGGACTCGGGGTCGCTGAGGTAGTGCCGCACCTCGGGGGTGGCGGCGACCAAGGTGGCAAGGCCCAGCAGAGCGAGGCCGATGAGGGCCTCTCGGGCAGGCAGCTTGCCCAGCAGCCAGTAGATGGCCGGCACCGCCAGCAGCAGCAAGGGAGCTAGGCGGAAGGCGGTGTAGGTGAGCAGGCCCAGCCCCAGGCAGAGCCCGGAGAGGACGTAGTCGCCTCGGCCACCGCGGCGGAGCGCCCGCAGCAGGAAGAGCAGCGCCAGCGGAAGCAGCGTGGGCACCATGACGGCGTCGAAGGCGATGCGGCTGAAGTTGGCGTGCCAGCGGCTGCCGGCCAGCAGGAGCACGGCAGCCAGGGCCACGGGCCGGTCGAAGAGCTCGCGGGCGAGCCGGTAGAAGATGGGCAGCGCCAGCAGACCAGGCAGGGCGGCCGTCAGCCGCAGCGTGATCTCGTTGCTGCCGGTCGCGGTGAGAAATGACCCGACCCAGTACTCGTAGAGGGCGCCGAAGCGGCCGTAGTAGCCCAAGTCGCCGGAGAAGTAGGCGGGGAAATGCTGCTGGGCGAGGGCGCGCAGACCCTCCATGGCGTTGACGGCTTCGTCGTAGTAGATACCCGCCGGGAAGGAGTCCAGCCGGTGGAGGCGGAGGAAGGCGCCCCAAACGAGGATTGCCGTGAGGGCGAACCACTCCGCGCCGGTGAGGGGCAGGCGGCGGTGCTTGGGTCGCGGGAAGGTCCAGGCGGCCAGAAGCAGGCAGCCGACGCCGGCCAGATAGAAGGCCCAGGGCAACAGCAGCCCGTCCAGCCGGCCGAACAGGACCAGGGCGAGCAGGGCAGAGGCGGCTGCCAGCCCCATCCAAGCGAGCGGCTCCCGTAGCTGCCGCAGGTCCAGCGCCGGGGCAGCCGCCCGCCGGGCGCGCACCGCCAGCAGCGGGCGGGAGTACAGGTAGGCGGCGGCCGCCAGCAGGAAGAGGGCAACGGCATTACCGCTGCGGCCGGCGCCGGCCTCGCTTTGGGCGACGAGGGCCAGCCCCAGGCCGGCGGCGGCCCAGGCTAGCCCTCCGATGTCGCCACGGACGGGCCGGCTCAGGGCCTCGGGTCGCTGAAGCGTAGCAGCCGGTGATTCGTCGAGTCGGTTACCCAAAGCCGCCCCTCGCGGTCGGTGGCCAGCCCGGTGGGCAGGTTGAGGCCGGCCGCGTCGCTCCCGTAGCGGCCGAAGGTGAGGACGATCTTGCCCTGGCGGTCGAAGACCAGGATGCGGTAGGCCTCCGGGTCGGCGGCGTAGATGTAGTCGCCGCCGACGGCCAGGTAGGGCTTATTCATGAGCGACTCGCCCTCCCAGGACTCCACCGGCCACTCTCCCACCGGCGTCATGTCCGGGCCAAGGTGCACGATGCGCCGGTTCCAGGTGTCGGCCACGTAGAAGCCGCCCTCGCCGTCGGCCGCCAGGCCGACCGGTTCGTTGAGGCCCAGTGTCTCTCCGCCGAGCGCGTAGCTGGTGACGAACTCGCCGTCGGCGCTGAACCGTTGGATGCGCTTATTACCGGTGTCGGTGACGTAGAGGTCGCCCTCCTCGTCCAAAGCGAGGTCGCGCGGGCCCCAGAAGCCGCCTGGATTGGCTTCGGGATCGCCGCCGGTCTCGGTGAAGAAGCCCCACATGCCCTTGAACTCGCCGGTGGCCGAGAACCACTGCACTCGATGGTTCCAGGTGTCGGCGACGTAGACATCGCCGGAGGGCGCCACCACGATGCCCCAGGGCTCGGTGAACTGGCCCGGGCCGGTGCCCGCCTCGCCGAAGGCATAGAGGGCCTCGCCCTGGGCGGTGAGGACCTGCACCCGGTTGTTGCCGCTGTCTACGACGTAGACGTTCCCGTCCGGGCCCACGTCCACGCCGCGGGGCTGGTTGAACTGCCCCAGCGTCGCTCCGGCGGCGCCGATGGTGAGGCCGGCCGGTCGCTCCTGCCACACCTCCAGGTAGGGATCGGCGGGCATCTCCGACGGAATGGCCATGGTGACGCCGAGGTCCCACATCTGGTTGAGGATGTCCTTGCGGATGTAGAGCGAGAAGCGATTCTGGTAGGGCCAGTCCGCGTACGAGGAATTATGGTCGCGGTACATCCAGACGGTGAGCCAGTGGTCGAACCGGGCGCGATCGCGCAGGACTTCCAGGATGCGCGCCGGGGTGAGGCCCTTGTAGGACTCCACCGGCCACCACACCACCCGGTGCTCGAAGCGGTAGTAGCGGTCTCCCAGGAGCGGCTTGGCCTTGCCCTCGTTCTCGCTGTTGACGATGACGACGGCGGCGTCCATGGCTGCCTTGGTGGGCTCGTTGCCGTAGAAGATTCGGTTCGGATAGTCCTTGACGTACCACTCCAGCGGCCAGACGGACTCCTGGTCATAGGAGAAGGCGAGCGCCCGTCCACCGACCGTGCGGCGGGAGATCTCCTCGATCTGGTTCATGACCAGCTTGATGTCGGGCGTGCCGTGGGCGTAGACGAGGAACTCGTTGGCGAGGTCGTAGTTGACGTAGGCGGCCATCCAGGCGAAGCGGACGGTGAACGCCAGCGCGACCAGCAGCAAGAGGGCGCGGGCGGAGTTGAGAAGCCCATCAATGCCCAGGCGTCGCCAGTAGCGGCCGGTGACCCACAGCAGCAGCACCAGGACGATCAGGGCCATCAACCAGCGGCTGGTGGCGCCCAACTGGCTGAGGGAGAAGCCCTGCAGCGGCCGCACTCGTATGAGGACGTAGAGCGAGACGACCATCAGGAAGCCGACGCCGACCATGGCCGGCCCGCCGCGGCGCCACCAGCCGTGCCAGTCTTGGCGCTCGATCCAGCGGCCGATGACCTGGGCGGCCAGGAAGAGCAGCGGCAGCGCTGGGTGTACCACCAGCCAGGGCATCTTCTCGCCCGCCCAGGAGTAGATGGTGAGCGAGGTGAGGGCCCAGTACGCCAGGAAGCCGAGCCAGTAGCTGTCGCCCAGGTGCAGCATGGGGCGACGCTGCCACGCCTTGGACGTTATCCAGCCCAGGATGGGCAGGCCGAGGAAATACGGGATCAGCTCGTAGAAGGGCATGAGGAAGAAGTAGTAGTACCAGGGCTGGCTGCCGCGCTGCACCGGCTGTTGCGCCAGCCAGTAGCCTACGGCACCCACCGATCCGGTGAGGATGCCCTTGGGGTTGGTGAAGAAGGTGGTGAAGAGCACCACGTATATGGCGACAAACACGATGGCGGGCAGGCGCAGCATGGACCAGGTGGTCTGGCGGGCGGCCTCACTGAAGTCGCGCCGGTCATGGGGCAGAAAGGCGGTGGCCGCCAGGGCGGAGAGCAGCAGGAAGGCGACGAAGAGCAGGTTCGGGGTCAGCTGCACCGCCAGGGACGGTTGCCCGGTGGCGGACGGCTCAGAGGCCAGTTGCAGCACCAGCGTCGAGGCGACGAGCAGCAGGAGAACGGCGGAGACCGCCATCTGCACGACCCAGCGCGTCCGGTCGGAGGATCGTTCCCACAGCAGGGCCAGGACGACGAAGGTGACGCCGATGAAAGCAGTGATGAAGGCGACTTCTTTGGTGGCGATGGAGAGGATCAGAGTTGCCGAGGCCACCGAGAGCCAGACGGGCCGGCGGTCGCTGACGTAACGGAAGAGGGACAGGGCGAGAAGCAGCGTCCACACGGTGATGTAGATGTCGTTGCGGATGTAGCGGGAGTAGTAGAGGAGCGACGGGCTCACCAGGATCAACACAGCTGCCGTCAGGGCGCCGGCACGGCCCATCCAGCGCCGGAAGAAGTAGGGCAGGCCGACCATGACGACGCCGAATAGGGCGGGGACGATGCGGGCGGTGAAGTCGCTCACGCCGAAGAGGAAGTAGATGAGGGCGTTGGCGTGGAACAGGAAGGGACCGTGCATCATGGGATCGTGCTCGTAGCCCTCTCCGGCGTACAGCTTCCAGGAGAACAGGGCGTGCAGGCTCTCGTCGTGGCTCATGGCGCGGGCGCCCAGGTCCCAGAAGCGGGTGGCCACCGCCAGGAGCAGGAGCAGCAGGTAGACCGCCTGTTCCCGGTTGAGGTTCAGAGCGGCCGCCAGGGGCCGATCCATCCATCCGGCGGTAGTAGCCGGCGGTCGCTCGCTTGCGGCTGTATGGTCCATCGGTGTCACGTCAGTCCCATCCTCGGTTATCGCTCAGGCGCGCGGCCGGCCCGCGGCTACGGAAGCTCGATGGCGCCCACGGGCGCGGCCAGGTCCGCCGGGGCCAGCACCCACAGGCTTACCCAGTGAGTATCAACGGTCTTCACCGGGATCTCCCGGTAGAGCAGCCAGCGCAACAGCTCTCCCGCTCCGCCAAACTGGGGGCTCCAGGCGGAGCTGACGGCGTAGTCCTGGCCGACGTACTCGCCCAGGCTCAGCTCCAGGTCGGCGCCGGCGCCCACCAGGGCGGGGGCAGTGAGCTCGCCCGCCAGGCGCGACACCCAGGTCAGCTCGCGCATATCGCGCAGGTACCAGGCTACCGTGGCGCCGGCGTCACGCTCGACGACAAGGGCCAGGTCGGTGGCGAAGCCGGAACGGGAACGGGAGAGGGCGGCCACATCCTCCGCTAGGTCCAGGGCGCCGGGCTCGGCCACGGCGGGACGGGTCAGTTCGTGAGGCAGCGAACGCCTGAGGCCGGCTCCCTGGAGGCAGGAGGCCACGGACCAGAACGTCAGCAGCAGCAGCATGACCGACGCAGCCCCGGCCAGCGCTGCCGGCCGTCCGTCGCGCATCCACAAGAGGGCGAGCAAGGCCACGGCGATGCCCACGGCCGTCAGCAGCAGCAGCAGGAAGACGGCGTCGCCTCGGCGGGCGATGCCGCTCAGGGCCATCACCGCGTAGCCGACGAGGATGAACCCGACGGATAGGACCTCGGCGCGCTGCCGGGACGAGAGCCCGACGAAGCGCTCCCAAGCGGTGCCCAGGGTGCGGGCCGCCAGCAAGGCGAGCCCGGGCAGCGCCAGGACCAGGCCGAAGCCCGGGGACCCGGCCAAGAGCACCAGCAGCAAGGCGACGGCCGTCCACAGCCGGACGGCCAGACCGTGGCGGGTGGCGGGCCGGGTCGCGAAAGCAGCCAAGCCGGCGAGAAGAAGGAGCGGCTCGTAGCCGGAGAGGAGCAGGACCTGAGTGAGAAGCGCTCCTGGCTCCCGGCGGAACAGGCTCTGCGCGAGGTCGGCGGCTTGCTCCAGCCACTGTTGCAGGCCGGCCGGGTGAATGAACGCCACCGTCGCCACCAGGAGGGAGAGACCGAGCCCCGCGGCCAGGGCGGAGCCCGTCCGGCGAGAGGGCAGGGGGAACCGCAGTGCCAAGCCGATCCCGGCGGCGATGGCGACGGCGGCCCAGGCCTCGGCGGCGCAGCCCAGCGCGAGGCCGAGCGAGAAGCCTGCCGCCATGGCCCAGCGCTGCCCTCCTTGGCGGCGGTGATGCAGGAGGCAGCCGCCGGCGAGCAGTAGGGCTACTCCGGCGAGGCCGGCGCCCACCCCCAGTCCGCCCACGGCGGACAGCCCGGGCGAGAGCGTCAACAGGGCGGCGGCAAGCAAGGCGCGACGTCGCCCGAGGGTTGCCCGCCAGAGCCACAGCGTCGCCGGGGTCAGGGCGGTGAGGAGCACCACCGGCAGGCGCGCGGTCCAGTCGGACACACCAAAGAGGAAGAAGAGGAGGCTCTGCAGCGCCAACAGGGTAGGAGCGACGGCCCCGCTCACCGAAACGGCGTCAGTGTCACCCCGGAGAAGGTGGTGGGCGGCCAGGGCCTGTTCGGCCTCCTGCGGGGAGAGAGGGGCCGAGCCGGCCGCTAGGCGCAGCACGAGCGCCAGCGCCGCCAAGCAGGCATACGCGCCTACTTCCAGCGTCACGCCGGTGGTGGCGGCTCGAGTGCCGTCCCTGGTGGCCGAGGCTAACTGCATGACGGGGTTGACCATCCCTCTGGTCGTCGCGGCGGGCGCTGCCCACAGAGCAGGCGCGGCCGGTGAGCTTGGGATACGCTCGCCGATTATACGAGTTCGAGGGAAGGGCTGCCACTAGGCGGCCGAGGCGGTCTGCCAGTGCCTCGCAGGTGCCTGGCGGCCTGCCGGGGGTTTGCCGTTGCGGTCGATCGGTGACCGGAGCGGTTTCAGAACTCGATCTCCGCCACCTGGTCGAAATCGAGGACCAGGTCGGGCACGGCGACGTCTTCCTGTTCCTCCCAGGCGCCTTCGCCGGCGGCCTCACCGCGACCGCAGAGGGAGCGGTAGCGGCAGAAGCGGCAGCGCCTCTCGTCGTCGGTGCGGGGGAAGTCGTCCTCGCCGGCGGCGGCGATGCTCTGCACCAACCCCTCCAGGTAGGCGTGGTCGGCGGCGTAGCGGGCGGCGTCGTAGGCCAGGTTCGCGGGACGATCGGGGTGCTCGGCGAACCAGTACACCATGCGGACGCGCTCCGGCTGCACGGGCGTGCCCTCGTTGAGGTGGGCGCCGGCCCGGACCAGCAGGTAGCGGTAGACGAGCGTCTGCAGGCGGGCACGCAGGGCGTCATCCGGTGGGCGGCGGCCGCCCGTCTTCCAGTCCACGATGACCGCTTCGCCGTCCGGGTCGAGGGCAAGCAGGTCGTACTTGGCCAACAGACGGTAGCCGGCCAACGGAGCGGCGAGGGTCACTTCCGGGTAGAGACGGCCGGGCAGGGCAGCGGGCCGCAGCGAGAGATAGTGCTCCCACCAGCGGGCCAGCTCTGGCTCGCGGCCGGCGGCGCGGGTGAGTCGCTCCGGCTCCACGCCGGAGAGGTGCTGCCAGATGAGCCGGTGGAAGGCAGTGCCGAGGGCTAGCTGCCGTTCGTGAGCGAGGAAAGGCTCAGACTCCACGGCGGGCCAGACTATGCGCCGCACGTGGGCGAGGAGGAAGCGGCGCCGGCAGTCCACGTAGTCCTGTAGGGAGGCCTGGCTGAACTGAAAGTCAGGGGGTAGGCTGGCCATTGGTCTCCTCCCACCAGGTGCTGAGGGCCACCAGCGGGGCCGCGGGCTGAGAGTCCCGGCGACGACCGCTATTCGAGGTGATCGCCAGTTCCCTCTTGGCCCGGGTGATGCCCACGTACAGCAACCGCAGCCGCTCGGCGCAGTAACGCAGCCGGGCCGTCCGGGTGGCCTCGCCCTCGTGGTAAGGCCGATCTGCCTGGGCGCCGTTTCCGGCCACGAACGCCACGGACCGCAGTTGGGCTTCCACCTCGGCCTGGAGGTTGAGGCGGTCGCGCACGAAGTACTTCTCCCCGATGTAGGTGTCGTGGGCCTGGGCCGAGGGGTAGTCGTAGTTGCTCACCGAGAGCAGGTACACCCGGTCCCACTCCAGCCCCTTCGCCTTATGCACGGTCGACACCACCACCTTTCCCCGGTGGCTCTCCGGGTCGAAGCCGGTCTCGTCGTCGCTGAAGCCGCCGAAGGTACGCCGGTTGGAGGCGATGGCCTGGACTTCGCGCAGCAGCTGGGGCAGCCGCCAGGTGGGGTTGGCCTCAGCGGAGCGACCAAGATGCGCGGCCAGCTTGTGCGCCAGGGCCAGTTCGGCGGGCTCCTGGAATAGGTCCTGCGCCAGGGTGAGCACCAACTGATCTATGGGGAGCAGGGAAGCATCGAGCCAGCGCCGCGCCAAGACCAGGAAGAGGGCCAACCGGTCATCACCCTCGTCGCTCTGATCCTCTGTGGCGGCAGACTCCTGCTCGGGCCCGGGAGCGAGAAGCGCCTCCAGCCGGCCGGCGCGCAGACGGCGCAGGTCGCCGGGGTCGAGCTCCTCATCCTCGTCGGGGCGGGCCCAGGCCCGGTAGGCGGCCGCCAGCCGCGCCCCCGAGAGGGGGTCTGCCAGGTAGCCCAGGACGGCCCCCAAGCGCTCGGCCGCCTGCCGAGTGGACATGGTGCTGCGGAGGAGCTCCACATAGGGTAGGCCGGCCTCGCGGAGCTTAGCGACGACATCGGCCCCGCGCGTGTTGCGCGGCGTGAGCACGGCGACGGTGGCGTCGGGCTGCTCCTCCAGGCAGCGTTGGAGCGAACGCACCAGCGCCTTCACCTCCTGGTCGGCGGTCTGATCGCGCCGGCTGAGGTGGATGCGCTCGGGGGCGTCGGGTGGGTTGGGCTGAGCGTCGCCGGGCGGCGTGGGCTCGATGCGCGGAGGAGCGAGGGCGTCGCGCAGCTCGGGTACCGGGTGCTCGGTGCGGGTCCACTCCATGAGGCGATTGGCGAGGGCGATGATGCTCTCGGTGGAGCGGCCGGAGTTGGGCAGCTCGCGCTGTTGCACGCCCGGCTCACGCAGGAACTCGCGCAGGTAGCGAGGATCGGCGGTGGTGAAGGTGTCGTAGATGGCCTGGTTGGGGTCGCCGACGCGCACCCAGTTGCCTTCCGGCTCGGTGAGCAGACGGAGGATGCGCTCCTGGAGGCGGCTGCTGTCCTGGGCTTCGTCCTCGAGAACATAGGGCCAACGGTGGCGCAGGCGCGCCAGCAGGTCGGCGTCGAGTTGTAGGGCGTCCAGGGCCAGGCGAATGAGGTCGTCGAAGTCTACGGCGCCGCGGTAGGCGAGGGCGCGCTGGTAGTCGGCGTATATCTCGACCGCCGCCTTCAGCAGGGGGAGAGGCTGGTCACCACCGGCCAGGAGTTCGGCCAGGTCGGCGGGCGAGAGCTGCCGGTCCTTGGCGAGCTTGGTCACGGCCAGGCCGACGTCGAGCATGGCCAGGGGCCAGTCGTCGCGCAGGACGCGCTCGCGGGTGCGCTGGTCCAGGTCGGGGGCGAGATAATCGTCGGCAAGCTCAGGCCGAGCGCGCAAACGGCTGGAGACAACATCGCGGAGGATGCGGCCGGCCTCGACCTCGTCCACGATGGCGAAGTCCTCGGAGAGGCCCACTAACCCGGGACGCTCGCGCACGATGTCGTGGGCGAGGGAGTGAAGGGTACAGACGCGGTAGCCCAGGTTGGGGAGCAGGCCGTGCTCGCGGACGAACTGGGCCACCTGGCGGGCGAAGTGGTCCACGGCGGAGCGCACCAGGGTGACGACGAGGACCTCCTGGTCGTCGGCCAGGCCGCCCTCGGCCACCAGTTGGGCGGCCAGGTAGGAGAGGGTGATGGTCTTGCCGCTGCCGGGCACGGCGGCGATGCCCATCTTGCCGCCGCGATAGGCGAGCACTTCCTGCTGCTTGGGCCTCGGCGTGAACGTCATGGGAGATCAGCCACCGAGCCACGGAGACACGGAGAGAGAGGGATCAACCGCAGAGGACGCCGAGATCGCGCAGAAGAAGATGGGGAGAGACGGAGCTTGGACCCAGATTGGGACTCCAACCTCTCTATGCCGATAGGCTCTCTCGTCTCTTCCATCATTCCCGTCTCTGCGCCTCTGTGTCTCTGTGGCTACCGTTCTCCCCGGCTCGCAGAAGGCGCTGGACGGCCTGGAGCAGGGGGCCACGCTCGTCGTAGCCTTCCTCGCCGAACTGGCTCAGCCCCAGGTACACGCGGCGGCGACAGCGGCGCAGCAGCCCGCGGACCAGCGCCTGCAGACCCTCTTGGCGGGCGCGGAACTCGTCGGCGTCTGTCCAGGGTCGTCCCTGGGGCCAGGCGCGGCTGAGGACGTGTGGATGCGTCAGGGGCTGGTAGAGTCGCTCCCACCAACCGGAACCGCCCGCGTTCAGCCAGACCTGGTAGTCCACCGGCCGGTTGGCCATAAGGAAGGTGTAGGCGGGGGCGAGCAGCACGGCGTCCTCGGGGCCGGGCCTCCAGCCGCCGACATACTGGGCCGCCATCACACCGTCCTCCACCATGAGCACGTACTCGTGCGCCGTGTCTACTTCGCTGCCGTCGTCTTGGTCCGCCACCCAGCGGAACTTGCGGGCCGACTCGATGAGGTTGGCGGCGGCCTCGCCCCGGTCGGGGTGACGGTAGAAGCCAAAGCCGCGTTGGGAGAGCACCTCGCCGAACAGCCGGCTGAGGAAGTGATCCAGGGTAGCGGGCGGTCCCTGGGCGTAGGCCTGGAGCCAGGCGAGCAGGCGATCGTAGCGCTGCCCGGCCAGATAGGTGATTCGCTCCTGGGTGTCGGCCCGCACCCGCTCGAAGCCGGTCAGGGGCACCCCTTCTAGCTGTGGGCGATAGACGATCTTGGCCAGCAGGTGGGCGCGGATCGGATCGAGCCCCTCGATAGCCTGGGAGAGCGCCGCCACCACATCGTCCTCGGGCGGACGGCGGTTCCAGGCGGGGTGGGCGAGGTCGGCGAGGGTGAGTAGGCAGCGGGCGGCCGGTTCCTCGCGGAGGGCGCGGGATGGCCGGTGTGAGCGCCAGCGCACGTCCCGTGCCTCCAGGCGGGTGGCAAGGGAGAAGCGCAGCGAGTCGCTCAGGAAGGGAGCGAGCACGACGATCTCAGCGGGCGGCACTCCCTGCCGCACCAGGTCAGCCACCTGGTCGGCGACCCAATCCAGCATCTGGGGCTGGTAGCGGTGGTGCTCCAGGACCAGCGCGGGCTCGGCCGCTGCGGGGGCGGGCGGCTCCGGCTCCTGCCGCAAGGCGAAGCTCAGGCGCTCGGCCAGGGCCTCGATGGGCGGCGTGGTCACGTGGGAGCGTGTGAAACGCGTCCGCTGGGCGCACAGGTCGGCCAGGCGTTCGGCGCTTTCCGGGTCGGCCCCCAGGAAGCGGCGGTAGCCGGCGCCCTCGTCGTAGATCACCAGGGCGGATTGAGCGTGGGGCAGCCACTGGGCGAGCAGGTCGTGGGCGACGGGCGTGTCTTCCTCGACGTTGTCCACGATGAGGTGGCGGAAGCGTCCGCACAGGTAGCGGCGGCACAACTCCAGGGGCCAGACATGATTGATGAACGTCTCCAGCTGGAGGGAGAAGTCGAGCAGGTTGTGGGCCAGGCAGTACTCGCGGAAGAGGCGGGCGCACTCCTGCGCTTCCTGGTAGACGCGGGCCTGGGCCGGTTCGCCCATCCAGGCGCCCTGCAGCCGGGCAGCGATCTCGGTGTAGGGGAAGCCGACGACGGCCGCTTTGTTGAGGTTGTCCAGCACCTGGCTGTAGACGCGGTGGGGCCGGATGCGGGCGGTGGAGAAGGCGCCCTGCTCCAGCAGGGGGCGAACCAGCCGCGCCATGTGGTACTGGGCCGTCTCCAGGGTGAGGAAGACGGGTTCGTCGTCGGGGCTCGTGGATTCGCCAAGCGAATCCACTGAGGCGAATCCGGCTGCCTCGGCCACCAGGGGCCAGAAGAGCTCGACGGCGCGCTGGGCCAGGCCGCCGACGGTGAGCACGGTGGTTAGGCCGCCGGCGGGCAGGTCGGGCGCGCGCAGGGCGGCGAAGTAGGGCTCGGCCAGCGTGCGCTGTGGCGTCAGCACGAGGATGGAGTCGGCGGGGACGCCCTCTTCGAGCAGGCGGCGCAGGCGAGCGACGCCGGCGGTGGTCTTGCCGGAGCCGGCGGGGCCGCGGAGGAAGAGGGTTCCGCGGTCCTCGGCGACGTCTTGTTGCTCAGGGGAGAGGGTCAGGGCGGTGGCCTCCATGGAAGTATGGTGGGGGCGGGGGCGGGGGGTGTCAAGGGAGCTGAAGCGATCCCCCGCGTAGTATATAATCGTCGGAGGAGGTAGCGAGCGTGGGCGCGAGGCTTAGGATACCGCAGGATGAGGTCGCCGCACTCTGTCGTCGGCGCAGGATCCGCCGCCTGTCGCTATTCGGCTCGGTCATCCGAGATGACTTCGGGCCCGACAGCGATGTGGATATCCTGGTGGAGTTCGAAGAGGGGAGCGTGCCTGGACTCCTCGGAATGGCCGCGATAGAGAGGGAGCTCAGCCTGATAGTGGGACGGAAGGTTGACCTACGTACTGCTGCTGAGCTAAGTCGGTACTTCCGCCAGTAGGTTGTGGACGAGGCAGTGATCCTCTGTGGATGACAGCGATGCCGTCCGCGTACGCCACATGCTTGAGGCGGCCCTATAGGCTTCGGCGTTCGCGGCTGGGGAGACCAGGGCGTCGCTTGAGGTAGATCGGAAGCTAGTCCTGGCTGTCATCAAGGATCTCGAGATCATCGGCGAGGCGGCCGCCAAAGTGTCGCTGGAGACTAGGCAACAGCACCCGCAGGTGCCGTGGAGCCTCATAGTCGGAATGCGCAACCGGCCAATCCACGCGTACTTTGATGTTGACTACGATCAGGTCTGGAGCGCCGTGACGCAGGACCTGCCGCTGCTACTGGCCGTCTGGCTAGGCGCCCCCCTACCCCGGCAGACCCGCCGCCGCGGTGCGCGCCAGGCCGGCCACCGCCCCGTCCGACAGCCCCGTCCCCATCCCCAGCACGAAGAGGGCGGAGACGAACGGGCCCTTGCGCAGCACCACCAGGTAGGCCATGCCGCTAGTCGCTCCCAGCTTGTGGGTAGCGCGGTAGGAGAGGGCGTCCCCGCTGCCGATGCTCAGGTCCACCGCTTCCATCTTCTCCGTCCCCCACTCGGTGGTCAGGGCCTCGCGCGCCGAAGTCTCCGCCAGGCGGTAGGCTGCCTGAGCCAGCGTCGGGTTGTGGTACCACATCACCGTCTGGGAGATGACCGCCGGGCGCGTCAGCAGGGCGAGGACGTCGAGCGACTCCAGTTGGAAGGCTACCGAAGATACGGCCGCGGGCTGAAGCTCGGGCACACTGGTGAAGGCGTCCTGCAGGCTCAGAGCCGCCGACACCTCGGAAGTGGTGTAGCCCGCCGCGATGTCGCCCGCGTCGAGGAGGTAGGAGCGCAACATGGTGAGGTTCGGCGGGGCCAGGGCGACATTAGCCTCGCGGTCGGGCGTAGCCGCGACAGGGGCAGGGAAGCCGCTCAGCGCCGGGGAACCCTGACAGGCCGTCAGCAGCAGCAGGGCCAGGGCTAGGCCGGTCAGCTTGTTCATGATCACCTACCATGAGGACCTAGGAAGTCTCTTCGGTCATAATAGACGGACAGCGGTCCACTGCCAAGGGCTGCTCCTGCGTTCGTCCACGTCCGCCGGCGGGAGATTGGCCTAATCGGAGCAGATTGATACACTATCGTGGAACTACGGACGCGGGTTGGACGTCCTAGTATCACTGCTTTGCAGTTTGGAGGTCTACCATGTCACGCACGTATCGGCTGTTCTCCGCTCTTCTCATCGTGTCCGTACTCTGGCTCACGGGGGGCGCCGTCGCTCTAGCTCAGGCGCCGGATAGCGACGTGCGCCACATCACCGTGGTCGGCCGCGGCCTCGTGAACGCCGTGCCCGATATCGCCACGCTCAGCCTGGGCGTGGAGACGCAGTCGCCCGACATCTCCCAGGCAATGTCCGACAACACTGCCGCCATGGACGCCGTCTACGCCGCCTTGAGCGAGGCCGGTGTGGCCGACGCCGATGTGCAGACGTCCGACTACAGCATCTACTTCGACGAGGGCTACCGTGGCGACGGCATGGCCGCAGAGCCCACCTTCCGAGTCTTCCACATGGTGCGCGCCACCATTCGCGACCTGGCCGGCGTTAGCGACGCCATCGACGCGGCGGTGAACGCGGGCGCCAACCGAATGTACGGTGTCACCTTCTCCCTCTCCGACACTACCGCCTCGGAGTCGCTCGCGCGCGAGAAGGCGGTGACCGATGCCGACGCCCGCGCCGAGCACCTGGCCGGGCTCGTCGACGCCTCCCTGGGTGAGGTTCTCAGTATCACCGAAGTGATCGGCGGCGGGTATGCCCTTCCCTTGCGTTCCGGCGGCGCTGCCGACGGAATGGGCGGCGGCGGGCCGGCCATCGCCCCCGGGCAGCTCGAGTTCACCGTTGATCTCCAGGTAACCTACGCTCTGGCCGCCGGCGGAGCCGGCGAGGAACCCAGCCAAGCGGAGACCGGCGCAGAAGCGGCACCGGCACTGACCGGCGAGGTCTCACCGGGGACGGGCAGCTCGTTCGATCTGGCCGTCACCTTCAGTGACGAACCGGTCACCGAGGACGGGCGCATCGTGGCTGCCTGGGTTGATGTCACCCGGCAGGGAGAGGATGAGGCCTTCGAGCGGTTGGACGTGCTCTTCCGCACGCCCTACGAGACGTCCGCACAGCTGGCGCTCTGGTCCTCCGAGACTACGCTTCTGTTCGAGGACATCAACTTCGACGGCAATGTGGACTTCGCTGTGGTGGAGCCCAGCGGCGCCACCTGGCAGGTGTCGCACTGGTTCCTCTATGACGCCGAGTCGGACGGGTTCGTCACCAACGACCTGACCGAGCAGTTGAGCCTGCTCCCCTGGCACTCCTACGAGCTTGATGCCGACGCTCGCCTGATCACGGTGACCAACTTCGTCGGCGCCACCGGAGAGGTGGAGACGGTCTATCAAGTGGGCGACGACGGGTCGCTGACCTTGGTGCGCGCCGACTCCGGCGCTCCCACCATCGAGGCGGGGCCCTTCTCCGGGCAGTAAGCGCGGGCAACACACAAGAGACTAGGTTGGGGCCGGAGAGATCCGGCCCCTTCTGCCCGCGGGGAGCGCGGAGCGATAGGAATGAGTGAGCACCCGATCAACTTGGGGCTGAGGTTCCTGCTGGAGTTGGCCGCCTGGGGCGCGATGGGCTACTGGGGCTGGACCGAACACACGGGTCTGGGACGGTTCCTGTGGGGAATCGGGCTGCCGTTGCTCGCCATGACCGTATGGGGCGTGTTCCGCGTCCCCAACGACCCGGGCAACGCGCCGGTGGTCGTGTCCGGGGCGATCAGACTGGCAATCGAGTTGCTGGAGTTCGGCCTCGCGATCGTCCTGCTTCATGCGGCGGGGCGGCCCGCGCTGGGCATCGCTTTCGCCGCCGTTCTCGTGGCCCACTACGCCATTTCTTACGACCGTATTGCCTGGCTCCTAGGCCGGTAAGCGCAAGCGATGGCCCAGGCTGGCGCGACGACGCCGCTCGGGCTCTTCTAGCGCCGCTGGGTGAGCGCCGTTGCCCAGAAGGGGACAGAGAGGTCCGGCAAGATGCCGGACCTCTGCTTGCCTTCGTGAGCCGCGCCGCCTAGCGCGCGATGGTTCTCGAGAGGGCAGCGTGTGCTTCCTGTAGTTGCTGGCGGATGGGGATGTTCTGCGGGCACTTATCTTCGCACTCGCCGCACTCGATGCAGGCGTCAGCGCCCTGACCTCGGGCGACGAGATCGGCGTACGCCTGCCGCGCGGAGTCCCACAGGCCGTAGAGACGCCCCTCGTTGTACTTGGCGAAGATCTGGGGGATGTTCACGTCTTGCGGGCAGGGGACGCAGTAGCCACAGCCGGTGCAATAGAGGTTTGCCATCTCATGCAGCCGCCCCAGGTGCTCCTCGATGGCGGCGCGCTCCTCGTCCCGCAGGCTGATCTCGTCCGAGGTGACGGCCAGATTCTCCTCCACGTGCTGCATGGTGCTCATTCCGGAGAGGGCCACGCTTACCGCCGGGTTGGACAGCACGAAGCGGAGCGCCAACTCGGGCACGCGGCTGATGCCGGGTACCAACTCCTGCAGCACCGGCGAGCTGGTGCCCAGGCGGCCGCCCGCTACCGGTCCCATGACCACGACGCCGACGCCGCGCTCGTGGGCCAGGGCGATCCCCTCCTCCAGCTTGCGGTCCAGCATGTTGTACTGGACGGTGACCACATCGATGTAGCCGGTGTTGATCACGTTGATGAGGTTCTCGTTGGTGTCGTGGAAGGAACAGCAGATGTGCTTGATGAGACCCTGTTCCTTGGCCTTGAGCATGAGCTTGCTCAGCTTGGGCTCGACGTGCTCCAGGTAGCGGGCCCAACGAATGCCGTGGTGATTGTAGATGTCGATGTAGTCGACCTGTAGCCGCGCCAGGCTGTTCTCCAGGTTCTGCCACCAGACGCCCTCATCCTCGTACTCCGGGTTCTTGGTGGAGAGGATGATCTTGTCGCGCCGGCCCTTGAGGGCCTCGCCCACGGCGCGCTGGCTGTCCTGGTTGCAGTAGCCGACGGCGGTGTCGATGTAGTTGACGCCGCCCTCGAAGGCGCGGTGGATCATGGGGATGGCCAGGTCCCGATCGACACGGGCGCTCTCGCCCTCGCCCACCATGGGCAGACGCATGGCGCCGAAGCCTAACTGCGACACGCTGTAGCCGGTCTTTCCTAACGGACGGTAGATCACCCTACTTCCTCCCGGTAACTAATGATAACCGTACCGGTAGTATAACCGCACCGCCGGGCTCGGGCGCAACCACGGGACCGGCAGAAGGGGCTGCCGGGGTCGTCTCGCGCTAAGCGATCGCGGTACAGAAGGCGGCGAGCGTCGGGCCGCCCAGGGCGCGCATCTGCGCTACGGTGCGCCCGGGCCAGCGGTAGCTCACTGCCAGGGGGACACTGCCGTGCAGACGGTGGGCGCGGGCGCGGATGCTTCCCTCGGCCTGATCATCGCCGCTGGTACCCTTCCACTTGTTCCCCGCGAAGAGCGGGTGCTCGGAAAGATGGGCGGCGAAGCGGTCTCCCAGGCCGGCATCCAGGAAGTGCAGCCCGTCCTGTTCCAGATACATCCAGCCGTGGATGTCCAGGAAGCCTTGCGGATGGACGGCGTCAATGACGCTCAGCAGCACGCGGTTGGTGGCGTCCCCGCCCAGCGCCCCCTCGTGCGACAGGTCAACTCCGCCGGGGCCGGTACGCTTGCACAGGCCCCAGTAGACACCGTCGGGATTGGGCAGGGGCACGAAGGTAAAGGTGTAGCGCTCGAGGAGCGCTTCCTGCTCCGCGGCCGGGCGGGCGAGCCAGTCCATCATGCCCTCGACGCAGAAGGAGCTGGCGGTCTCGTAGGGGTGGTAGCGGCCGGTGACCAGTATGCGAGTGTCGCCCGATCCCAGCTCGTAGGCGTGGATCTCGCGGCCGTCGTTGCTGAGACCGGCCACTCGTCGCCGGTAGGCGGCCGCCGATCCCACGGCGGCCCAGCGCTCGTACTCACCCAGGCCGTAGGCGGGGCTGAGGCCGACCGAGTACCCACCGGGGGAGAGCAGCAGGTTGGCGGTGGACACGGGGCCGGCCAGCACCGTGGGCGTCAGGCACCAGTGGTCACCGTTGCCGATGTAGAGGAAGCGGCGGGCCTCCATGTACCGCTCGTCGCCCCAGTCAACCTCCAGCGCCACCGGCTCCGGCTCGGCCCCGTCGTTGATCAGGCGGATGTTCAGGGCGAACTTGTAGTTGGCGTCGCCGTCTTCGCTGTAGGGGCGGACGCGGAAGCGGTGCTTGCCCACCCGCTCGATGGCGGCGAGGTCCTGCGGGTTGCCCCCGTCCCTGACGACTTCGACTCGGACCGACATCTCGCCTCCTTATGCTACCACGCTGCGCCTGTCCGAGATGCACCCGGTTGGCGGGGCCCGCTCCCGCTAGGCGCGACGGCCGCCGATGCCCCGCGGGTGGCTCTGGAACACCAGCGGGTCGTGCCCGGGCATGAGCAGGTCCGCGTCGGCGCGGGCGATCTCCAGGGCGCGGCGACACTGCCCCTCGTCTTCGTTGATGTGGAGCATGTAGTCGTGCTCCACGTTGCCGTACATCTGCACCGTGTCCCCCGTGAGGACGGCCACACCCTCGGCAGTATTGACATAAACGAAGGTGGAGCAGCTGGCGTGGCTGCCCACCAACGTGACGCCGATGCCCGGCCGCGCCAGGCCCTCGTCGAGCACGATCAGTTGCCCCTGTGCCTCCAGGCCCAGCAAGTGCTCGTATAGCCCGTCGGGCAGGCAAAGCCGCTCCTTCGACCACCATCGCTTCGTACAATGTCAGCTTAACCGGGCGGATCTTCGCCTGTTCCCCCACCGGCACGGCCGTTCGAGCTGCCTTCTCCTTCGGCAGGTACACCTCCAGCACGATTGTGGCCCGGCGGACCAGAACGATCACCGGGCGACCAGGCCGGCGCCGTTATCCATCGCCACGCCGTCGCCGCGGTGTGGCGGCGCCTTCGGCAGAACTCGAACGCGGGCAAACCCTCTGCGCCTCGGGCCGGGCTCTGGTGCGCTTGCTAACCATTACCATGGCGGTAGAATACCGGTACAGTCTGATTGGCCACGCGCGTTCACAGTGCTGCTCGGAGGAGGACAGGTATGAAGTCCAAGCACGGGTTAGTGGTGGCTGCCTTGCTGGTGATGCTGTTGCCCCTCGCTGTGTACGCCGAACCGATCTACCTGCCTGTCAGCTTCGACAACTTCGCTCGCACCCAGCCCACTCCCACGGCCTCTCCGACAGCTACCATCACTCGGACCCCTACGGTTGTGCTCACACCCACCGCGACCGTCACACGTACTCCCACGATCGCGTTCACTCCCACGGCCACGGCTACTCCGACCACCGTGCCTGGACGCATCGCCTTCGCATCGGATCGTGACGGCAACTTCGAGATATTCTCCATGCGGGCCGATGGCACCCACCAGACCAGGTTGACGACCAACGCCGCCTTTGACGGTGAACCCGATTGGTCGCCCGATGGGAGTCGTATCGCCTTCACATCCGATCGGCACGGCGGCCTGGAGATCTACACCATGGATGCTGCCGGTGGTTCGGCGCTGCGTCTCACAGACAATGCTTTGGCCGATAGCCTGCCGGCCTGGTCTCCCGACGGGAGCCAGATCGTCTTCACCTCGGTGCCTGATGCGTGGCAGACCAACTTGGCCATCGTATCCGCGTTGGGGGGCTCCCCTCCTACCGCCCTTGTGGGGAGCGGGATGTTCCACTACTCGTCACCGGACTGGTCCGCCAACGGTCGTATCGTCTGCTCCTACTACCGCTTCCCCGGCCCGATCCCCCACATCCTTTCCATGAAGGCCGACGGCACCGACGGAGTGTCGCTGACCTCCGACGTGAACTACAGCGACTACTCGCCGGCCTGGTCTCCCGACGGCACGAAGGTCGCCTTCTACTCCGAACGAGACGGGAATGTCGACATCTACGTCATGAAAGCGGATGGCAGCGACGTCAAACGCCTGACCACAGACCCAGACCCAGATCGGGACCCGGCCTGGTCACCGTGTGGCGCCTGGATCGCTTTCGTTTCGGAGCGAGACGGCAATGCCGAGATCTACATCATGAAGTCGGACGGCAGCGCCCAGACCAGAATAACGAACAACGCTGCTGATGACCGGCACCCTTCCTGGACCACGGACTGAAGCTGGAGTGACGGTTCGAGCCCAGGCGGGGATGTCTGGCGCCTGGAACTCGTCCTGGCCACCGGTCAGGCGGCCGTCCATGGACATGGCTCCGGCAGTGGGTCGAGCCCGGCGGCGGTCCGGGAGGGGTCACCCCTCCCGGAGCCAGTAAGGTTGCCCGCGCCACCACTACTCCCGCAGCCGGCATCCCCCCGCCCGGCCGGAAGCGCCGCCGAGCCTCCCGGTTGGCAGCCCGGCAGCAGGCTTACTCCACTCCTTCCACCACGATGACCTCATACAGCGTCAGCTTGGACAGGCAAATGACGACATTGGAGTCGTCCGTGCTGGCGGAGACAGCCTCGCCTTCGCGCAGGGCGTAGACCTTCACCGGCCTGCCTTCGGTGCGCAGGCGGATGGTCAGGTCGTGGGCGGGCAGGAACTCGCTGACCGGGCGGGCGTCCTTACCGTTGTTGACCAGGTGGAGGAGCAGGCGCTTGTGCTGCGGCTGCCGGTAGACGTTCATGGTCACCACGCGAGGGGCATCCAGGTGGATGTAGCTGTCGCTCAGCAGGTACTCGAGGGCGGCCTGGAAGCGCTGCTCGGCGGTTGACATGTAGGTCTCGTTGAAGAAGACGCCCAGCGCCTCGGCGAAGTAGGCGGTCTTGCCCTGGCCGTGCTCGCCGAGAAGAACCGCCGGGTATGCTGTAAGGGGCTTCAGCGGCACGTAGGGCCGGTCCATGGGGCCGTGGAGCATGGCCGGGGCCTGAGCACCGGCGCTGGGGCGGACCTGCAGGGCGTAGGGGCCGCGCTCGATAAGGCAGCCCTGGTGGAAGCCCCAGTGGTCCTCGACCGCCTGGCTGTAGTTGTCCACCCGGGCCACCGGGAATGCTCCGTCCACGCCGTCGATGCCGAAGAGGTCCAGGGCATCGGTGGTGGGCTCGCCGGCGCCGTCGTACATGCCTGCCTCGAAGGAGCCCAGCAGGGAGCCGCCCCGCTCAACGAAGCGGCGGACGGCGGTCAGCGCCTCGCCGGTGAGGCAGGTGGCGTCGGGCAGGATGAGCACCTTGTAGCGGTCCAGCTTCCCCGAGGTCAGGTCCTGGTCCAGGATGACGTCGAAGGGAACGTGGGCGCGGGCGAGGAGCTGGAAGTAGCCCTCGCAGGCGGCAGACAGCAGCGTCTCGCACTGCTTCTTGCGCGCGGACAGCTCCTCGACGGAGTGCTGCTTGATGTCCACCACCAGGTTCTCCTCCCGCGCCGAGGCAGAGGTGCGGAAGATGGCCTCCTGGGCGGAGAGGTAGTGGCGGCCGGTGCCGCTGGAGAAGAGAACGGCGACCTCAGCGGCGCTCTCGGTCTCGGTGTAGTACTCGGCGTGGTCGTCCAGGAAGGCGAACATCTCCCGCGGCGGCTCGTTGCCGGTGGGCTGGGACTGCAGCGCGGAGCGGATGAAGGCGAGCCAGGGATTGGCGCCGCCGGCCACCGTCTGGGCGATGCCCAACTGCACTTCCTTGGGGTCAATGAGGCGATAGTGCCAGGAGCCGTTCATGTAGTGCATGAAGACGACGGCGGGCTTGTCGCCGGCGCTGAGGTACTTGGCCGCCATCATGTACTCGTAGTCGTTCTGGTGCCGGCCGTGATGGAAGAAGGCCTCGGCCCCGTTGAAGTCCTCGTGCGGGCTGACCTTCTGGATATCGCGCGCCACGCGCCAGGCGCCGGGAGGCCAGTTGCCGCCGTTGAGGAAGATGACACCGTCGGGGTTGACGCTCTTCATGGCGGCGCGGGCGTCGGCCAGGAAGCGGGCGACGGAGTCCTCGCGGAACTCGATGAACTCCCGCCAGAGGGGATCGCGCCAGTCTTCGTGGGGGATGGCGGCGCCGTGCTGCTCCCTGAAGAGGGCCTGGCAGGACTCGCAGTAGCAGGAGTCGGGGAAGACGACGGGGCCGTCCAGGAAGACGCCGTCAATGCCGGTCTTGGTGGCCTCACGGATCATGGTGAAGGCCCAGTCGCGCCAGGGGGAGTTGACGCAGAGGGTGGTGCCGTTGCCGTAGAGCGGGTGCAGGCGGCCGTAGGCTTCGCCGGTCTGGGTGATCTGCTCCCAGCCGGGGTGCTGGTCGGCGAAGTCGTAGGCGAACCAGTGCATGTTCAGGTAGGAGAGGACGTGGATGCCGTGCCTGTGCGCCTCGGGGACGTAGGAGCGCAGGTAGTCGAAGTTGCCGTAGCCGGGCCAGGTGTCGAACTCGGGGGTCTGGAAGCTGGTGAGGTAGGCCTTGCCCTCCCAGCCGAAGGAGCCCATGACCCATTCACAGTTGATGCGCCAGTCCTCGGCGCGGTTGCGGGCCATCTCGGCGAAGTCGGCGTGCTTGAGGGAATCGAAGTCGGGGGCGTTGTCAACGCGGAGCATGCGGACGGGCTTGAGCCACCATTGGTCGGACATGTGCGCTCTCCTTGGGTGTGACACAGGGGGATTGTCGCGCAAAGGCGCGAGGACGCAAAGGAGGGCGATCACCAGGATCGCCCCCCTGACGTTGGTAGGCCCGCGGGCTCAGTAGACGATGGGAGCGGTGGAGGGCACCCACTCAGGGTCGGTATCGTCCGGGCCCGCGGTTGAGCCCAGTTGGGCGTGGTTGCCCAGAGCGGTGCGGTCTTGGGCCCACTGGCCGGCGCCTTCATCGAAGCGGTAGTAGGCGACCAAGCCGGCTTCGCTGCCGTTGAGGACCTGGTTGTAGGAGGCCGCGATCTGCTCGGCGGAGCGGGCGTAGCTCCAGATGCGGAGTTCGTCCAGTTCGCCGTCGAAGGGGCACTCCGGGTCCACCCGGCGCTGGCTGCCGATGGTTATGGGGTCCGGATCGAGATTGAAGCCGGTGTAGCCACCCTGGGCGTAGAGCGAGCCGTTGACGTAGAACTCCTCGATCGAGCCGTCGTATGTCGCGGCGAAGTGGTACCAGGTGTTAGCGGCGGGCATGTAGCCGGTGCCCCAGTCCAGACCGATGTGGGCCACGTACATGCCGACCGGATGCGTCGGATGGACTGCGTGAACCCAGTCGGGGCCGCCATAAACCACGGTAAGGTCGGTGAGGGCATCATTGGATTGCCCAATGAAGACGAGGTGCTGGACGGCGCCGCCCCACGCGTCGCCCTTGGCCCACATCTCCACAGTGTAGGCGCTGTCGCCTGAGATCGTGCCCACCGGAGAGGTGACGATGGCGTAGTCGTTCACGCCGTCGAAACGGAGGGCACGGTTGGGCACGGGCGTCGCGGTGGGCGGCACGGGCGTGCTCGTGACGGTGGGAGTGGCTGTGTGCATGGGCGGGGACGCAAGGGTCGCTGTGGCCGTCGGCGGTACAGCCGTGCTGGTAGCCGTTGGCGGCACGGGCGTGCTCGTGACGGTGGGAGTGGCTGTGTGCATGGGCGGGGACGCAAGGGTCGCTGTGGCCGTCGGCGGTACAGCCGTGCTGGTAGCCGTTGGCGGCACGAGTGTGTTGGTAGCCGTTGCGGTGGCTGTACCCGTTGGCGTCGACGTGGCAGTGGCCGTCTGAGTCGACGTAGCCGTACCCGTAGGGGTGCCAGTGGCGGTCGCAGTAGGAGTGCTTGTGACCGTACCAGTCGGTGTCGCCGTGGCCGTAGCTGTGCCGGTCGGGGTTGCGGTTACCGTCGCCGTGGCCGTCTTGGACGGCTTTGGAGTGGGCGTCCAGTCGGGCAGGGTCGTCGCCCTCTTGGCTGCGAAAGGCAGGTATTGAGGCGCGGCCGTGGGACTGGGCGTTCGGGTGGCGGTGGGCGGCAGACTGCTGCAGGTGTAGACGCTGATGTCGTCCACGAACCAGCCGTAGTCTCCCACTATCGAGTCGGTGCCGACGCGGAAGCGGAAGCGGACCGTCTGGCCGGCCAGGGGCGTCAGGTCCAGACGGGTGGAGGTGTAGCCCAGACTGGAGTCCACGAAGGCCTGTCGGCCTCCGAGGGGGTTAGTGTCGCCGGAGTAGATGGTGCCGCCGTAGCCGTTGTGATCTATCAGCGAGCCGGCGTCGTGCCAGGTCTCGCCATCGTCGGTGGTGTACTCCAGCACGCCGCCGTCGTAGTAGTAGGTCTGCTCACTGTCGGTGTAGATCTCGAAGAGGTAGGAGTGGCGGAAGCGCAGGTAGGCCGTCTGGCCCGGCGGCAGCGCTAGGCCGGTGGCCTGGGCGATGGCGAAGTCGCTGGTGAAGTCCGGATCGTCGCCCCAGAAGTTGGCTACCCCGCTGGTCGCGTAGGTGGCGTCGAAGTCAGTGTAGGAGTGGGTGTTCTGGGGGTAGAACCAGCCCTGGTAGCTGCCCAGGAGCTTCTGCTTCGCCCAGTTGCCTGCCGTCGGGTCCTCCAAGTCGTCGGAGAAGAGCTCGGTGCATAGCTGCCCGGCGGGGCAGACGGGCGCCTCCGCCAGGCTGCACGCTACGGGCGCGCTGGTCATCTCCGTGGCGGCCACGGCGAGGCGCACCTGCTGGCAATCCGCCGGCGTGATGCCGCCGCTGCCGACGAGCCCGTCGCAAGCCTGCGGCAACAGGCTGCTGAGGTCGAGGTAGTCGCTGCCGGAGGTGAGGTATTGCGTCTGCAGCTCGTAGAAGATGTCCGCCGTCTTGTCGAGGCCGAGGCCGGCAACAGCGCGCCCGTTGAAGGTGCCGCCGTCGGCGATGAGGTAGGCGGCCTTGTTGAGGACGCCGCCATTGCTGTGGACCCCGCCGTTATCGGCCAAGCTGGGATCGCAGTACCAGCGCGAGGAGGTCATGCGGTCGGGGTGGCCGAAGGCGGTGGGATCGGCCATGTCGCGAATGGGGCCAATTGCCAGATCCTCGGCTATCAGCCAGCGATGGGTGGGATCCTCGCCCGGTCGCTCCAGCGATAGGTCAACCAGCTCGCCCCAGATGTCGGAGAGGGACTCGTTGATGGCGCCGGATTGGTAGAGATAGAAGAGGCCGGCGGTGTGGCTGGTGAGGGCGTGGGCGTACTCATGGGCGACGACGTCATCGGCCACCATGCCGTCGCCAAAGGCGAACTGCTGCAGCGATCCGTTCCAGAAGGCGTTCTCGTAGGGACAGGGATAGCTCCAGCTCGCGGGACAGAACCGCACTGTGGCGACTAGCGGAGCCCCGTTGTCGTCGTAGCTGTCTCTCCCGTAGTTGCTGGAGAAGAAGTCGTAGGAATCACCGAGGTAGTCGTACGCACGATCCACCTCGAAGTTGACGGGGCCCATGCCCTCCGAGCGCTCCAGCGACAGTCCGGGCAGTGCATCAACGCGGCAGTTGAAGCTGTCGTAGATGCTCCGATTGCGCTCCGTCTCTAGCAGGTCCAGCTGCAGCACCGCCGCCCCCCGGTGGGCG
>ERZ747221.548-NODE-548-length-44128-cov-7.494313_pt1 | contig 44128 bp, 39 predicted proteins | sample MGYA00374949_ERZ747221 | MGnify/ENA primary metagenome ERZ747221 (study PRJEB28779, sample SAMN05720172) | bioreactor metagenome | isolation source: Anaerobic biogas reactor | place: USA:Washington, USA | collected 2015-08-08 ... | reverse complement strand
TGGCGGAATGGCAGACGCGCTGGCTTCAGGTGCCAGTGTCCTTCGGGACGTGGGGGTTCAAGTCCCCCTTCGCCCACATCGAAGATGAGGACACGAACTCGGAAGAGTTCGTGTCCTCATCTTTTTGTCGTCGATGGATCCATCAGCGGTCAATGGTGATCGCAAGCGATCAGCGCGCTCAATGGCGATCCCCGCGGTGAATTTCCTGTCCGGATCACCATTCGACGCACTTCTGGGGCGGCCGGCTGTTCGCACTCGGCCTGGACGAACGTCCACCCACCTGACAACATCTGTTGTCAATACGTCGGATCGTCGGAAGGGCGCCGCATGGGCACCGGAATCCCGTCACGTCACCCCAGCACGCCCTGCAACGTCCCGGCCGGAATCAGGGCATTCGGTTCGATGCTGGGTCTGCACCGCCCCGACGCCGCGCAGTTCCGCCGCATGGGCGAATGCCTCCTCGTCGGCGACGCACCCGCCGACCGGTTGGTCGAGTGGATGTACACCACCGGTTCGGGCCCGGCACGGGCACTGTTCGAGAAGGCCCTCGCCGCCGGAATCGACAGCATCGACGACGCACCCGCGCCGCTCCGCGAGTTCTTCACCGAGGTCGAGGCGGTGTCCGACCTGGTCGACTGGGACAAGATCGAACTCGGGGCGCGGGTGATGCGCAGTGGCGGTGCCGACGGTCTCTACATCGCGCGCGACGTGGCGCTGCTCGGCGGCTACCTGTTCGCCGGATTCAACCAGACCCTGTTGCGCACCGGTGCGCTCGAAAAAGGGTCGAACGCGCGGTTCGCCGAAACCTCGCAGTGGGCGCTCGACGTCATCGGTGAGGGTGGTCTGAGGCCGTTCGGCGCCGGCTACCGCTCGACGGTCCACGTACGGCTCATCCACGCGATCGTCCGCCGTCACGTCGCAGCCATGCCGGACTGGAGCACCGAGCGTTGGGGTGTCCCGATCAACCAGACCGACATGGCGGCCACCCTCGTCGGTGCGCTCGTCGCGCCCGTCATGGGTGGCATCGGGGTGGGAATGATCAACCGGCCCGCCGAGTACGAAGCGGTCGCACACCTGACCCGGTACGTGGGGCTGCTGATGGGCGTCGACGACGAGTTCGTGCCCGACGACTTCCGTGACTGCGTGCGGGTGCTGCTCCACACGTCGTACGCGTTGTCCACGCCCGACGAGACCACGAAACAACTCTCCGTCCCGATGATCGATGATCCGCTGTCGTGGAATTACCGCACGCTACGGGGGACGCGACGCAGAATCGCTCGTTCGCAGCATCTTTCGATCACCGCGGCATTTCTCGGACCGAGCGCGATGCGTGCCCTGGGGCTGCCGAGGTTCGTCGTGCCCTGGTACCCGTTGATCCGGTTGCCGCTCAACCTCATCCGTTCTGCGGCAGCGCTGAGGCCCGGTGGACGTGAGCGCGCCGCCCTGCGAGGCATGCGGGAACAGGGGAAGTTCATGGACACCATGGTCGGTGGTACCGCGACGATCGGACACTCGGCGACCGCCATCACCCACCGCGCGACCTGAACTGTTTCCCGCGGACTGAACTGTTTCCCGCGGTCGCAACAACGGCCGCAGGAAACCATCGGAACCGCCGGAACTACCCGGCTACCCTTGGAGGATGTGACCGCCCCGCACACACTGGATCCGCTGGCGCTCGTCGGCCGGTGGGATTTCACCCGCACCATCGACGACCGGTTGGCCGGTGCCCAGAGCACCGTCGTGGGGCACACCGATCTCGTCGCCGAATCCGACGAGCACGTCCGGTGGCACGAGGAAGGCATCCTCTACAGCGACGGCCGCGAACTCGAGGTGTTCCGCAACCTGCATGTCGTGCTCCGCGACGGTGCGTGGATCGTGACCTTCGAGGACGGTCGTTTCTTCCACCCGTGGGCTCCGGGCGAACAGGTCGAGCATCCCTGCGGCGCCGATGTCTACGTCGGGCGCATCACCGCTGTGGAATCGGATGCGCCGGCCTCGACCGTCGTGCGATGGACCGTGCAGTGGAAGGTGAGCGGGCCGCACAAGGACTACACGATGACGACGTTCCTCACCGCCCCGGCTGCCGGCTCTGCGCGCTGACCGTCAACTGGGGAACACCAGAGTCTGCCCGGAGAACAGCGCGTCGGGTTCGGCGATGCGATTCGCCGCGGCGACCACGGCCATCCGGGTCGCGACGTCCGCGTCCCCGTACTCGAACCTGCACAGGGATTCGAGGGTGTCGCCGGAGACCCGGTGCCGACGATTCAGCCCCGGCACGATCAGCACCTGACCGGGTGCGACGGTGCCGTCCGGCAGATGGTTCGCCAGTTCGATCAGCAGGGCGAGATGGTCGTCGCCGTACCAGCGCGCCGCCAACCCGGCGAGGGTTTCGCCGGCGACGACGGTGTGGTGACCGACGTCGCCCAGCTCGGGCATCAGAAGCCAGGCGCCGCGCTGGATCTCGCGTTGCGCGACGCCGTTGACGATCTCCCAGGCGAGCTGTGTGGAACTGTCGGTGACCCCGTAGTGGAGCTCGGTGATCTGTTTCCGTGTACCGATCGAATCGGTTGCGTGCATGCGGTGCCGGAACGTCACGTACGGGATCAGCAGTTGCTGCCCGACATCGATGACGTTCGGGTCGGCGAGATGGTTCTGCCGTGCGATCACCGGATACAACGTGCCGTCGCCGTACTCGCGGCGCGCGATACCGAACAGGGTGTCGCCCGCCTGGACTTCGTAGGTCTTCATCGGTCCCGATCTCTTTCTCGCAGGATCCCCCACACGACACGAACTGTGCCCCGCGACGGCGGTGTTGCCACGCGTAGTCGACTACGCGAATCCCCGTCGGCGCCGCATCCGTTGCGCCTGTCGTCCGACCGGATGTCACATCCGCGCCGCGGCCGGTGTCTTCATGTCGACGGCACTCACAACGGAGGTAACGATGACCACGCGAATCCCGGCAGCAGAGATGACCGGCCTCTACGGCGCGCTCGTCCGGCGCCTGGCACGACGGATGACCGGCGATGTGCCCGACGGGCTCGGCGTCCTGTGGCACCACCGCAAGGTGATGAACTTCAGTTTCGGTGTCGGTCGCAGGGTCAACGCCTGGGATCGATGCGACGGCAATCTGAAGGTGTTCGCCCAGATGGCCGTCGCCTGTCTCGTCGGATGCGAGTTCTGCCTCGACTACGGCTATTTCGAGGCGCACAACAAGGGGCTCGACGTCCGCAAGGCACACGAGGTGCCGCGGTGGCGCGACTCGGACGTGTTCACACCGCTCGAACGCGATGTCATGGAGTACGCGGAGGCGATGTCGCAGACACCGCCGACCGTCTCGGACGAGCTGTCGGCCCGGCTCCTCGACGCACTCGGTCCGGCGGCACTCGTCGAACTCACGTCGTTCATCGCGTTCGCGAACTTCGCGACGCGCTCCAACATTGCGTTCGGGGTGAAATCGCAGGAGTTCGCGGCGAGCTGCGACCTCACGCCGCTCGACGTAGCGTCGACGTCGTGACCGACGACCCCTTCGCCACCCACCGCAGTCTGCTCTTCACGGTCGCGTACGAGATGCTCGGTTCGGCGGCCGACGCCGAGGACGTCGTTCAGGACGCGTGGTTGCGGTGGGCCGCTGCGGGCCGGACCGAGGTGCACGACGCTCGGGCCTACCTGGTCCGGATCGTCACGCGCCTGTCGCTCAACCAGTTGCGATCCTCGGCGCGGCGTCGCGAGGAGTACATCGGTGACTGGCTGCCCGAGCCCGTTCTGACCGGTGGCGATGTCGCCGACGATCTCGATCTGGCCGAGAACGTCTCCACCCGCGATGCTCACCGTGCTCGAGGCGCTCGGCCCCACGGAACGCGCGGTGTTCGTGTTGCGGGAGGTGTTCGACGTGCCGTACGACGAGATCGCCGACGCCGTCGGGAAGTCACCGGCAGCGGTTCGGCAGATCGCGCATCGGGCACGCGGACACGTCGTTGCGCGCCGACCACGGATGGACGTGGATCCCGGCGAGCAGGCGGCGGTCGTCGAGAGATTCCTCGCCGCCGTCACGACCGGCGACATACAGGCACTGATGGACGTGCTCGCACCCGATGTCATCGCGATCGCCGACGGCGGTGGACTGGCCCCGGCGTCGCGCACACCGATCGTGGGTGCCGAACGACTCGCGTCGCTGCTGATCCACTATCCGAAGGTCCGGGGTTTCGAGGTGGCGGGCGCCCACATCAACGGGATGCCGGGCGCGCGACTGTCCGCGCGGGGTGCCTCGGTCGCGGTGAGTCTGGTGGTCGTCGACGGTAGGATCACCCACATCTACGGCATCGCGAACCCCGAGAAACTGGGGCACATGGGCGACGAGGTCGAGTTGCGGCGTTGAACGGCAGCGGTTCTGGAGGGCGACGGTGACCGTCGCGCGCGACCGGATTCGTCGTTCGGTGACGGATGTTCGGATCATCTGCCTCCGATTCGCGGTTCCCGGTACACACGCGCAGCCCGGGCCGCACACTGTAGCAATCGAGAATCGGGCAGAGGAGACTTCATGAACCGAGTTCGACACGTCGTTGCTGTGACTGCGTTGGCAACCGGTCGCCGCCCTCATGTCGCCGGGCGCGGCGTCGGCGCAGGAGGAGCCGGGACTGCGTGAGGGGCCGGTGCAGTTCTGGGCCGAGGGAAACAACCTGTGTGAGGTCACCTTCCACACCCGCAACACCACCAACGCCACGTACATCGTCGACTACATCGTCGACGACGAGGACCCGGCGTCCCTCGCGGGACAGCCCGGCATCTGGTCGACTGCGGGACTCGTCGTCAACGTGACGATCGACGGCACTCCCACCTCACGGACAGTGGGGCGCCGAGGTCTGGCGACCGACGCCGATGAGCCACATTTCCAGGCTTCGACTCCGGGAAATCCGGGTGTCGGATACGTGCGGGATCGTGAACCCGTCTACACCACCGCGACGATCGGCCTGCGTGACCTGGCTCTGCTACCGAATGCCGGTGCCGACGCACACACCGTCACGTATCAGGTGACTCTCGGCCCCGACACCCGCGACAAGGGTTGGGATCCGGTCACCAAGACCTTCGCTCTCTTCACCACGAACGTCACCGGATGCGCGGACAACGGAGGGTCGGGCAGCGGGTCGGGCAGCAGCGGATCGAGCAGCGGCTCCGGATGGGGATCGGTGGACCTGGGATCGGCGTGGGGCTTCTGACCGCAGCCGGGGGTCGTCCCACCGGGATCGTGAGCATCGCGATCGTGAGCACCGACGACCCGACGCGACAGCGACGCCGGTGACGGCAGCGTCGTCGGCGTGTTGCCGGTCCCCGGCCGATGCGTCGACGACAATCGCACGATGGTGTCTGCGTTCCGCTACTTGCTGCTGGTGATCGGTGGTTTCACGGCCGGTGTGGTTCTGGCTGCGCCGAGCGAGGAAACCTATGTCGATGCCATCGGTTTCGGTGGCGGTTCGCTGTCGGATGCCGACGTGACCGCTGTCGCGGTGGGTGCCGTCGCGGCCGTTCTCGTCGCGATGCTGTGTCGGCGGCGTCGACAGGTGGTGACCGTACTGCTGCTGGGGTGCGTCCTGACGGGGGTGGTCGCGCTGCCGGGTGCGTGGAGTCACGACATCCACTTCGCGACGATCGGTGCCGGGTTGCTGCTCGGCGGTCTGTCGGTGCTGTGCCTCGGTCCGCAACGGCTGCAGCGGCAGACCGCGTTGTCCGGTGCTGTCGTCGCCGGGCTCTGCACAGCAGTGCCGATCGCCGAGTACCGCGAGTTCGCGGCGGCCGTTCCCGGCCGGTACGCCGAGTACGTCGCGGTGAGCGAACAACCCGCGAACCCGGTGTGGCTGTGGGCGGCCGTGCTCGTCGTCGCCGCGCTGGTCGCCGCGTCGGTGTCGGGTGCGCTCGACCCGGCGGGTGACGCCGTGGCGCGGTGGGACATCCGCGAACCGGTCGTCGGTGCAGTGCTGTCCGTCGTCGCCGTCGTGCTGTACTGGTCGCTGGACCGCGCCCTGTATTCGTCGACGAACGATGCCGGTGGTGGGCGGTGGTGGTTCGGGGTCGTGGTGGTGCCGGTCGTGATCGTTGCGGCGCTGTGGTTGCGACAGAGGACCGGGATGGTGCTCCTCGCCGGTGCCGCACTGTTCGTGTCGCTCCGCGATGCGGAGAAATGGGTTCCCGCCGTGTGGCCGATGCTGCTGGTTCCGGTGGTGCTCGTGGCGTTCGGAACGTGGCTCGCCCGTCGCCGTCCGATACCGCTCGCGGGGATCGCTCTGCTGGCGTTGTGTGCTGCATCGGCCGTCTTCGAGCATTCGCCGTGGGACACCGTCCACATGGCGGCGATGCTGTTCGGTGTGCCGTTCGCGGCCGCGTACACGATCGTGGCGGCGCTGCCGTCCACCGCACCGGTGACAGCGACATCACTGGCGCTGCCGGCGGTGATGTCGCTGCCGCTGATGGTGGAATTCGGGTGGACGTCCTACACCCCGCTCACCGACGACACCGGTTGGACCGCGTACAGCTCGGCGCCTTCGGGCCCGAGCGCGTGGACGGTGCTGTCGGTGAGCGTGTCCGTGGTGTCGCTGCTGGCGTGCGGTGCCGCGATGGCGTGGCTGCAGCATCGCAGGTCGGGTGGGGGCGTGGCTCCCTAGCCGGTGCGGTGTGTCAGGGAACGACCACTTCCGTGGAAACCGGAATGCTCGGCCGGTCGGTCCGCAGAGTGAGTGCTACCCGACCCGGACCCGTGTACACCTGCACGTTCATCGGCCGGGTGCTCGTGTGATGCGCGGGCACGAACCGGCTCACGGTGCCCGTGTGCCCGGTGTCGAGGTTGTGCCAGTCCACGACGACGGTGACGTCACAGGCCAGGATGGTCGGTGCCCACTCGCCCAGCGGTGAGAAGCCCTGCGAGATCCGCAGATCGATGGCGTGGGTGGCGCCCGGAGCCGGGGAGTACTCCCACAGCGGTCCGTCGTAGGCGGTACCCGACGCACTGAAGATGCCCGCACAGATTCCGTCGCCCAGGGTCAGCACCGGTGCGGCCCGCACCTCGTTCATCTGGCAGCTGCGGGGGCCCACATTCGACCATCCGAGCTGGCACGGTTCGGCGGCGCCGGCCACACCGGGCGCCACCAGGAACATTGCGCCGCCCATGAGACCGGCAGCGGCGACGGAGACGAATCGACGCGTATTCTTCACGACCGGTACATCGCATCGCGCACGGATTGCATTACACCGGACCTGTCTTCGCGACGCACAGCGCCCGTCGTCGTCACCTCCGTGGCCGCGGGCCGCCCGATGTGAGCAGCGCCCGTTGGGCACGCCGACCCTGCGCGACGACGAGGGGTATCGCGCGCAGACCGAGTCTCGGAAACGCGACGGCGAACCGCGAGATCGCGCCGCGCCAGCGGGGAAGCGATGTCACAGGTCGTGGTGCGTCGAGGACCTTGCCGACCGCGGCCACTACCTGCTCGGGTTGCAGCAGCACACCCGAGAACGACAGTGCGGACGCGGGGTCGTCCAACTTGTCGAACAGCATGGGTGTCCAGATGCCGTCCGGGCACACACAGGAGATGTCGATGTCGGTGATGCCGGCGAGTTTCAGATCCGCCATGGTGCTCAGGCTGAAACCGAGTGCTGCGTGCTTGGATGCCGCGTACACGGCCTCGCCGGGAACGGATGTCAGGCCGGCGAGCGACACGATGTTGACGATGTGTCCGCCCTCTCCGCGCATCGCGTCGATAGCGGCGAGGGTGCCGTTGATCGTGCCGAGTGCATTGACCTCGAGCATCATCCGGTGCGCGGTCGTGTCCTGTTCCCAGGCGGGGCCCGTGATCAACACTCCGGCGTTGTTCACCCACACGTCGAGCCGTCCGGCGCGGGCCACGAGCGCCTCGCGTGCGGCCTCGACCTGCGCGCGGTCGCGGACGTCGACGGCCATGGCCGTGGCTCCACCGCCCAGTTCTCCCGCTGCCGCCTGCGCGGCTGCCTCGTCCACATCGGTGATGAGCACGCGGTACCCGCGTTCGACGAGGAGTTGCGCGATCTGCCGGCCGAGTCCGCGACCGGCACCGGTGACGACGGCACCCGCGTGCGCCCGGTTCATCGCAGACCGCTCTCGATGGAACCGTACGAGATCCCGCCGTGGACGTAGGTGGGAACCACCGGCCAGAATCGTTTCCACGGGGCGAGTTCGGTGGACGGCAGGATCTGCAGCCAGCGCGGATCGTTCTTGCAGGGGTCGGCGAGTGTTTTCTCCTTGACCATCGAATCGTACTGGTCGAGGGAGTCCTCGAGGGTGTTCGCGTTCGGGCACACTTCCCGCCCGAACTTCTCGTGGTAGCGGCGGACCCCGGGGATCTTCGACAGGTCGGGCTGCCAGTTGTCCAGGGAGATACCGTTTTCCGATGACACCCACACCCCGTCGGGTGTGTTGAGCAGCAGGGAGTGGTTGCCGTCGGTGTGGCCGGGTGTCCACAGCAGCGAGATGCCGGGTCCGAGTTCGATGTCGCCGTCGAAGGTGACGAACTTGTCGGGGTCGACACCGCCGAGTCCGCCGTCGACGTACCAGGCCCATTGCATGGGGTGCAGCGACTGGAGGGTGGCGAGTTCGCGGCTGTGGACGAGCATCTGTGCGTGTCCGAACAGGGGTGGCCGCGGCGCATTCTCACCGGGAATGATCTCCGTCGAACCGAGGATCATCCGCGGATCCTGGACGTGCAGGTGATCGAAGGTGCAGAAGTCGACGTCGTCCGCGGTCAATCCGACGGCTGCGAGGGCCAGGTCGGGTTCGGTGTAGTACTCGAGCACGAGTTTCGACGCGAGGTTGCCGCCCGGGATCCTGTCGATCAGGCGCTGCAGGTTGCTGTAGAACGGGGCTTCGGCGGATCCGTCCGGCACGGTCGGTTCGAACACGAGGGTGCGCGCCGTGCCGTTCCAGTCGTCGTACTGGACGACGATCATCCGGTTGATCATGGAGATCAGCGGGAAGGTCGGCACCGACACGGCGTCGTGGAAGGCGTAACCGACGGGATACGGCGCGGCGGCGATGTCCACGGATTTCACCGCGTGGACCTGTCCCTGGGAGGTGAACCGTTTCTTGTATGCCGTCGCCGCCTCGCGTACGGCCCGCAACCGTTCGCCGCGTGGCCACACGTCGTGCACACCGTCGAATTCGGGGATGGGTCGGGCGCCGATGACGGTGAGGTTCGAGCTCGTCGCCTGAACTGGTTCGACCATGTGATCACTCCTGCGTGTGTCCTGCCGTTGTGATGGAGCTTGCAGCCTCCCGATCCGAAAAACTTGTTTCAGCGCGACAGTTCGGTGGTGGTCGAGGCGCGGAGCCGCCGTGGCGAGACGCCGTACCAGCGACGCACGGCGTGGGTGAGTGTGGACTGCTCGGTGAACCCGACGAGTTCGGCGACCTGCACGAGCGGCAGATCGCCGGTGGTGATGAGCCGGTACGCCGCGTCGCGCCGGACGTCGTCGAGAAGCGCTTCGAAGGTGGTGTCCTCGGCGGCCAGCCGACGCTGCAGCGTGCGCGGATGCACCGCGAACAGCCGGGCGACATCGGCGAGGGACGGCGTCGTCGCGAGGCGCTCGGCGACGACGCGGCGTACCCGACCGCGGGTCTGCCGGTGCGGGTCGGAGTAGTTCTCGGTGAGGAATCGGACGGCGATCTGCCGGATCGTCTCGTTCGCATCCTCGAACCGGGCCTCGAGAACCCGCCGCTCGACCCGCAGCGACGCGGCGGGTCGCTCGAATCGGACGTCGCATCCGAAGAACTCGACGTAGTCGTCGACGGGCGACAGTGGGCCGTGCGGGAACTCCACGGAGCGCAGGCCGATGCGTCCGCCGACGAGCAGTTCCGCGATCCGGAAGAACAGCCCGACGCCGAGTTCGATGCCCTGCTGCGAGTACACCGATTCGCACAGATCCTTGCGGTAGGTCAGGGAGACGATCCCGCGCTGTCCGTACGGGTCGGCTTCGACGGCGACGCTGAGCGCGGGGCTGTGCACGAACAGGAAGCGCGATGCACACCCGAGGGCGTCGTCGACGGTGGAGGACGCCTGGATGGCGAGCGCGAGCGGCCCGAGGATCGTGAGGTCCTGGCGGACCGCGAGGCGGCGGCCGAAGTCGGGGCAGTCGAGTTCGGCCGCGGCGGCGTCGAGCATCAGATCGTGTGCGGTGATGGGGATCAGCGCTTCATCGTCGGCGATCATCTGCTGCGACATCCCGAACCGGTCGAGCAGTCGATCCGGATCGCCGCCGAGTTCGTCGACCAACACTGCGAATCCCCGCAGACTGGCAGCGCGGATCATCGGGCCCATGCGGATCAGGTTAGGTGGTCGGCTACCGATACACCGGTGGCCGTCGACCGAACTGGCAACCGAGCGAGGGTTCAGGCGGTGAGTTCCGCGAACAACGCCCGCGCCGCGCGCACGGCGGCGCCCTCGTCGCCGTCGATGACCGCGGTGACGAGCGCGGTGTGCTCGGTCTCGAACGTGAGCCCGGTGACGCGGACGTGCCGGTCGATGGTGCGTCGGATGGTCGGGAGCAGCGAGTCGTAGAACTCGAGGTAGACGGCGTTGTGGCTCGCTTCGACGATGCCGCGGTGCAGGGCGACGTCGGTGTCGACGGCGGCGTCGACGTCGGAGCCGGCGAACAGTCGGGTGCGTTCGGTGAGGAGTTGCTCGAGCCGCGCGGCATCGTCGGGGGTACGTCGGCGCGCGGCGAGGACGGCGGCGGTGACGTCCAGGGCCTGCCGAAGCTCCAGAACATCGTTCTCGTGGGCGGTGGCGAAGAATCTGCCGAGGGTGCCGCCGACGGGAGAGGTGGCGACGACGTACGTGCCGGATCCCTGGCGGCGTTCGAGGAGGCCGCTGTGCACGAGGGCCTGCACGGCTTCGCGGACGGTGTTGCGGCCTGTTCCGGTGAACTCGCACAGCTGCGGTTCGGTGGGGATGCGGTCACCGACGGCCCAGCGTCCGCTGCAGATCTCGGTGCGTAGTTGGTCGGTGACCTGCTCGATCAGGCCGGGGCGCCGAATCGGTTTTCCCAAAGTCATCCCATCATCCTATGATTTGTCGCGTGAGTGTGCTTCGTGGTCGTCTGCTGGTGTTCTGTGCGATCGCGATGTCTGCGCTCGTCCTGCGGCTCGCCGTCACCTCGTTCAGTCCTCTCGCCTCGATGATCGGCGAGGAGATCGGCTTCTCGTCCACCGTCGTCGGTGTGTTCGGCATGGTGCCGACCGCCATGTTCGCGATCTTCGGTCTCGCGACCCCGATGATCAGCCGGCGGCTCGGACTCGAACGCACCGCGCTCGTCGCGATGCTGCTCGCCGGGATCGGCATGGCCACCCGCGCGCTGATGACGGACACCTGGAGCCTGCTGATCCTGTCCGGTGTCGCACTCGGCGGCATGGGCATCGGCAACGTCGTCATCCCCCCTCTCGTCAAACGCTACTTCTCCGACCGGCTGGCCCTCGTCAGCTCGGTGTACATCGTCGGCGTGCAGCTGGGCACCATCGTGCCCGCATTCGTCGCGGTCCCCCTCGCCGACGCCTTCGGGTGGCGCGTCTCCCTCGGCGTGTGGGCACTGGTCGGATTCGCGGCAGCGTTCCCGTGGATCGGTGTCCTGCTGCGACGTCGTGGCAGCGACGTCCACGACGCACCCGCCGTCGAACAGCACGCCCCCGGCAGGGTGTGGCGGTCGCCGGTCGGGTGGGGCATGGCCGGCATGTTCGGGATGACGTCGCTGGTCACCTACTCGATGTTCGCGTGGATCCCCGACATCCTCACCGACGCCGGTGCCAGCGCGGCATTCGGTGGTGCGATGGTCGGGCTGTTCTCGCTGCTCGGCCTGGTCGCCGCGCTCGGCGCCCCCGCGCTGTGCGCGCGGCTGGAGAACCCGTTCCCCGTCGTCGTGGCCTGCGCTACCTGCTTCCTGATCGCGTTCGCCGGACTGTGGATCGCACCGATGAGCGCGCCCATTCTGTGGGTGGTGCTGCTCGGTCTGGGGCCGAGCACCTTCCCGATGGCCCTGACCCTGATCAACCTGCGGTCGCGCACCCACGTCGGCTCCGCGGCCCTGTCCGGGTTCACACAGGGCGTCGGCTACAGCGCGGCCTGCCTCGGCCCGCTGCTCTTCGGTGTCTTCCACGACCTCACTTCCGGTTGGACGGCGTCGTTCGCGTTCATGGCGGTCGCCGTCGCGATCCTGCTGCTCGCGGCATTCCAGGCGTGCAAGCCGCGCATGGTCGAGGACACTTGGCACGCGGACGAAGTGAAGGGCACCCTCGCGAGCGTCGCGTAGCGACACACGGCTTCGCGCGGGCCGAAGTGTTTCGCGCCCCGACAATTGCAGCCGCGTCGAGCCTCGGGGTCCGCGAGAGTGCGAACCGGTGCGGGCGACGATCGGGCGTCCATGTTCCCGGCCACCGGCCACACCCTTGCCCCGGCGCCACCCCGCCCGGTAGTTCTGGAACAGGTTCCTGCTGTGCCGGGGATGTGAGGGCCGGGTCGCGACAGGCGCGTCTCGGGGAAGGAGTGGCATGACCACCGTCGAGGAGAGACTTGCGCGTCTCGAGGCACTCGAAGACATCAAGATGCTCAAACATCGCTATCTCAGGGCGTGCGACGCCAAGGACCCGAAGGCGATGCGCGACTGCTTCGTCGCACGCGGTGCCGATATCCACTACGGACCTGCTCTCGGCAGCTTCGACGACGCGGACGGGCTCGTCGACGTCTACGCCCGCATCGCCCTCGAGAAGATGGACGAACGGTACGTCGTCCTCGACATGCATCACGGCATGCACCCGAGCATCGAACTGACCGGATCCGATACCGCGACCGGGCAGTGGACGCTGCGGTTCCGGCAGGTGGATGTGCGGGGGCGCGCCGAACGGGTCACCGCGCTCGAGTACGCCGACGAGTACGTCCTCGAAGACGGTGACTGGAAGATCTCCAAGTGCCACGTGACGATGCTCTGGACCATCGAGCGTCCCGTCACCGACGACGTGAAGGTGGTGCAGTTCCTGTGACGGATCGGAAGGTGGCGCTGGTGACCGGCGCCAGCCGCAGTGTCGGCAAGGGGATCGCGTGCGCGCTCGGATCCGACGGATGGACGGTGTATGTCACGGCGCGCGGCCCGGTCGGGGTGGACGGACCTCTCGACGCGACCGCCGCGGAGGTGACGGCGCGCGGCGGTGAGGGCATCGCGGTGCAGTGCGATCATCGCGACGACGACGAGATCCGGGCGCTGTTCACTCGGATCGCCGACGAACAGGACGGCCGACTCGATCTGCTCGTCAACAACGTGTGGGCGAGCCCGCCCGGCTTCGCCGGCTTCTCCGATCCGTTCTGGAAACGACCGGTCGACGACTGGGACAGCCTCATCGGGGTGGGGCTGCGCGCCCATTACGTGGCCTCGGTGGAGGCCGCGAAGCTGATGGTGGCGCGCGGTGGCGGCATGCTCGTGAACATCTCGTCGTTCGGTACCCGCGGGTACCTGCATTCGGTGCTGTACGGGATGTCGAAGGCCGGGCTCGACAAGATGGCGGCCGACATGGCCGTCGACCTGCGTGACACGGGTGTGACGGCATTGTCGCTGTGGCCGGGCCTGGTGAAGAACGAGGCGATGATCGCCCGCGGGCGCGATGATTTCCAGGGGTTTCCCCTCGCGAACGCGGAGACACCCGAGTTCATCGGGCGGGTGATCGTGGCCCTCGCGAACGACCCGAAGGTGAACGAACGCAACGGGCACACACTCATCACCGCCGAGGCGGGCGTCGACTACGGCGTGACGGACGTCGAAGGGAACCAGCCGGATTCGCATCGCAGTGTTTTCGGTGGGGGTCCGCTGTACTGAGATTTCCGGCCGCGTCACATCCCCGATCGAGGAGGTGACGCGGCCGTCAACTCGGGGTTGACCAGCCTGGTGCCGTCAACTTATGGTTGACGCATGGTTGAACCGACGCGCCCCACCAATCCGATCCGCCTCGACGACCTGATCGACGCAATCAAGAAGGTCCATCCCGACGTCCTCGACCAACTCCAGGACGCCGTGATCGCCGCCGACCACCTCGGTGAACTGTCCGATCACCTCATCGGCCACTTCGTCGACCAGGCCCGCCGTTCCGGCGCCTCCTGGTCGGAGATCGGTCGCAGCATGGGCGTTTCGAAACAGGCCGCCCAGAAACGATTCGTACCCAAGAACGAGAACGATCTCGATCCCGCCCAGGGATTCAGCCGCTTCACCCCGCGCGCCCGCAACGTCGCGGCCGCGTCGATGAACGAGGCACGCGCCACCGGCAACGCCGAGATCACCCCCGGCCACCTCGTCCTGGGGTTGCTCACGGAACCGGAGGCGCTCGCCGCCCGTGCGCTCGCCGCCCAGAACGTCACCCTCGACGACCTGCGCGCCGCGGTGCGCGCGACCCTCCCCGCCCGTGTCGACGAGATCCCCGAACTGATCCCGTACGATGCCGACGCCCGCAAGGCGCTCGAACTGACGTTCCGGGAGGCACTGCGCCTCGGGCACAACTACATCGGTACCGAACACATCCTTCTCGCTCTTCTCGAACACGAGAACGGGGAGGGCCCGTTGGCTGCATCCGGTGTCGACAAGGCTGCGGTCGAAGCGACCGTACAGGCGGCGCTCGCCGTGACCGCCGAGCAGAAGCAGGGCTGACGCCGCCGTCGACGGTTGCGGCACGACCCCGGCGGGTACACCTTCGTGCATGAACACGAGAAGGACAGCCCTGATCTCGGGTGTGTGCCTCGCCGCGCTCGTCACCGCCGCTTGCAGCGACGACGGTGACGAGGCCGTCGTGGAAACCCCACCCGTCACGACCACTCTGCCCACACCGGCGCCGGGCATGAGCGGTGACGCATTTCAACTGCCGGAGACCGCCGACGCCGACGCGTTCACCTACGACGACCAGGCGGTGCCCGTCGGTTCCACCGTGGACATCGACTCCGACGACGAGGACGGGCGCACCACCGTCACCCTCGCCGTCACCGGCCTGGAACCGAACCGCGCCTTCGGTGTGCACGTGCACACGCAGCCGTGCGGACCCGAACCCGCCGACTCGGGACCCCACTACCAGAACAACCCCGACCCGGCTGCGACACCGGACTCGCCGTCCACCGATCCGGCCTACGCCAACCCGCAGAACGAGGTATGGCTCGACATCACCACCGACGCCTACGGTGACGCACAGGCGTCGAGCACCGTCGACTGGGAGTTCCGCGACGGTGAGGCACGGTCCGTGGTGATCCACGACCACCACACGATGACCGGACCGGGCGAGGCCGGGACCGCCGGAGACCGCCTGGCGTGCATCGACGAGGACTTCTGAGCGGGGCCGCGCCATGAGAGTCACCCGGGCGTCGCGGCAGGCTCACAGGGCCGCTGCACGGTTCACAGCGCGACCGGCACGCCGGTAGCTCTGTGAGCCGTGTATTCCTTCTGTGAGCTCCGGTTGTCGTTGTGATCGAGTTCACGGGCACCGGGCCTTACGAACTTCGGGAGGCCCAAGTTATTCTTTCGTTACCTCTGGTCGCAGCTGATATTCTCGCTGCGGCCAGTTGTTGTTCACGGGGTGTTCACCAGCGATTCTCGAATCCCGGGTGTAGCCGCGGCCCGCCGTCGTATCGGGGTTCCGGTCGACGACGCGGCTCCGGATCGGGCGTGTGTGCTGCCGTCATGATCCGCCGGATCCGTGGATCGTCGGCGAGTACGGACCGCGCCGATCGTGCCTGTTCGTCCGCATCCCCTTGGGCGGCGGTGTGCGCCGCGATGAGGCGGGAGGCGAGTTCGCGTGGTGACAGGCTGTAGGAGCTGACGGGGATGTCGACGTCGATGATCTGTCCGGTGGGTGTCACCGTCATCACGATCCCATCCGCAGTTCCGCGTCCGCGGATGGCCTCGATCTCGTCCTGAACTCTCCGGACGGTGGAGGACAGTTCTTCCGGGTAGATCATGGTTTTCCTTTCTCACCAGCCGGGGTAGGCGGGCAGGGTTTCGGGTGGGACTGTGGTGTGTATGAGTTCTGCCGAGTCCGGTGGAACGCTCGGCTCGATACTGCGGCCCCATGCTTCGCAGCGCGCTAATGGTTCGCCGAGGTCGGAGCCGAGGTTGATGGTCCATCCGGTTCCAGTGAACAGGTCTTCGGTGGGAGCGGCCCACTGATAGTCGGTGTCGGGGGTGGGAGTGGAAGTGGAAGTGGGAGGTGTGTGCGGCGATGATGGGGGATCTGTATGCGGAGGTTGCTCGAGAGCATCGGGGTTGTCGGAGATGAATTCGACGAATTCGTCACGACCGGATGCGTTGTGGATGTGGTAGATGCCGTCGGGCCAGCGGAGCGCGAAGTTCGATTTCTGTAGACAGACGGTTGCTTTGAACCCGGTGTCGGTGTCGAGTATCTGGAGGATGTGGGCGCGGATGGTGCCGGCGAAGTACTGGTCGGTGCGGGTGTTGATTTTTCGGGCGTAGTCGCGGCTGAGGGCTGTGTTGAAACCGGGGTAGGTGGTGGTGAGTCCGCCGTAGTAGGCGATGAATTTCGATTCCTGGGCGGCGCGGATGAGTTGTCCGCGTTGGTCGAAGAGGTCGATCTCGGGTGCGGCGGACCAGACGATGGTGCCGCCGCGCACCTGGGGTGGGGGTTCGTAGATGGCCGGGACGCCGGTGGGTTCGACCGCGGGAGTGCATGCTGCTGCGGTGAATGAGAGCAGTGCGGAACCGACGACTAGTCGATATTTGACGCCTTTGTTGACTTTCACGCGTTGTGCTCCCACTTGTCGATACCATTCTTGAGTGCGTTGTTGATGAGTACGTCGTTGAACAGGTCAGTTCCCATTTCTGTCGTCCCGCCGAAGTGGTCGGTCGTGTCCTTTTCTCCGCGTTCGACCCATTGGTTGAACCGGCTGATATCGGCGACTCCGGATTCTTCGACAACACGTTCTAGATCGTCGGAAAGCTGAGATTCGGATAGCTCTGTCTTTGGCAGGAGAGTTCCACGGTCTGTCCAGTTTTCAGGGATTTGTTCTACTTCAACGATGTTCGTCTCGACGAGTGTTTTCAGGACATTGTAGGAGTGCGAGTTTGCGACCCCTGTACCACCACTCGTCGACAACAGATCGACCCCGTCGACCTGTTGATAGTGCCCCACGTACGCGCCCTCGGCGTTGATGATGTCACTGGAAATCAGCACCCCGGTCGAGTAGACGAGCGGGCCGGTGACCATCCCACCCGGGTGGGCGGACGCGAAGCCGGTGACGATCGTTTGCGCGACCGCGAAAGCGTCTGTTCGCGCTTGATTTCTGCGGTCGATGGCTTCCTGGTTCACGACACGATCGTTCTCGTACACGCCGTTGATGCCGATCTCCGTCAGGGCGTGGAGACGACCGGAATACGTTCCATAGCTGTACTTCGTTTCGCCTTCGAGTGCCCGTAGGGTGTACTGCCGGTCGAGTTCATCGGCTTGTGCCAACGCGGATCCGTTGAAGTAGGCGGCGGCGGACGGATCGGTGTTGAGGACCGTGAACACCCGACTGGCAGCGACCGGGCCTATCTCGTCGAAGTTGTAGGTGGCGGTGGCCTCGTCGGTTGCATTGACCATCTCGGACGCGTACGGAGCCAGTGCCTCGGCGAAGGATTGGACCGCCAAGGGATTGGTCTCGCCGATCGAGTGTTTCGGTTCGCGCCAGCCACCGTTGTCGATCTGCATCAATTCCTGGAAGTTGTTCGTCGAATTCCAGTCCGAGCTCGTTGTCGACAGTGTGTGCGCCAGCCCGAACGCGGCCTGTCCGGCACGTTCGGCCCGCGTGACCTCCGCAGGATCGCCGGGGTCCTCCGGAATGGCGTCGGCGCCGATCCAGTCGGTCATGCGGGCGAGTGCGGCGCCGTCGTCGCTCCAGTCCCGCCTCATCAACGGGATGAGCACTTCGTCGCGTCGGAAGTCGGCGGGGGAGCCATCCGCGCCGGTCTCGGTGAGAATCCAGTACGCCGCCTCGTCGTTGCGGAGTCCGATGTCGATGAACGTCTGTGCGGTGGACTCGTCGAGGAAATTGAGCCACGCGTGTTCATCTTCGAGGGTGGAGACCTTCCGCTCGGATATGTCGGCTGCGGTAAGCGTCAGTTCGACACCCAACTCCGGCCCCGGCAGGTACTGCGGATTCGCTTCACCGATTATCGCGGCCAACGAGTCGAGTCGCTGGAACGTCGGGACGGTGTCCTCGTCCAGCGTGTCCAGGCTGTGGCCGTCGGCAAGGGTGTCGCGAATATCCTGTGGCACCATCTCCCACGAACCGCCGTACGCCGGATTCGACAACGTCAACAGACCGTTGCCGAGGCCGTCCGCCCACCGCGCGGCATCAGGGTCGCCGCGGAGTTCCCACCGCTTGTACGTCTCGAACAGATCGAACAGGCTCTCCTGTCCGAGACCGTGGAAGAGGTCGTCCAGGTACTCGAGGGACACACCGGACTTCGAAGAGAGCTGTTGCCCGATCCTTCGCAGATCGCCGATCCGCGCTTCGCCCGACAGGATGAGAGCAGCGTCGGCAGCGCCGTCGATGCTCTTGGCATTCCACTCGCCCTGGGTGCGGAATTCGCCGCCGAACGTCGCCAACCGGTTGGTGATCTCGTTGATGGTCTCGGCTGCGGCGCGATCGAGTTCGTCGAATGCGACGACCATGGGTTCGAGTTGTGCCTGGAGTGTCGCGGCGGGGTCGTCGAGACCCGCTTGGAGAATCAGATCGCTCTCCGCAGACCCCGTCTGTGGACTCGGCGCCACCACGCTGCCGTTGTCTCGGACCGTGAAGCCCGCACCGATGGCGCTCTTCACGACGGAGCTGATCGCGTCGCGCATCTCACCCATGTCGCGCGCCGCGTCACGTAACGCATCCACTTGGTTTCGGACCGTCCCGCCGACGTCCTGATACACCACGCGGTTGCGCCATGCGCGTACCTGTGCGGCCTCTGCGGCGTCGCTGTGCCACGCCGCGAGGCCTGCGGTCACGTGACGGTCCACTTGGTCGGTGGCCTCGGTGAACGTGCCGTTCGCCTGTTCGACGGCATCGGCGGTAGCGGTCAGTGCTGCCGGGTCGAGTCGGCAGATCTGCGCGGGTGTCAGCATCACCGGACCTCGTTCTCGAAGTCGGAGCCGACGGCCTCGACCTGGGCGACGAACAACTCGAGTGCTTCCTCGTAGCTGACGACGCTGTGGGCCATGGCCTCGGCCATCCGGTACGGCAGTTCGACATCGCGCGATACGAGGTGTCGAGGGGTCGCCCTGCTCGTGCGAGCGCAGCCCCGACCTGCGACCCCGACATCGCCTCCTCCGCGGTGTCGAACGCCTCGGCGGTCTTCAGTCCGGCGATCGTCCGCCCCTCGTTGTCGAGGGCGATCGCCATCGTTTGCAACGCTTCGAGGTCGACTTCCATCGTGGTGCTCCGTTTCGCTGTGGGGTCTCTACAGGCTTGGACGCAGCAGCGGGCTGATCGGTTCCATCGGATCCGAAGAGCTTTCCGGACGATCTACGCGAGCCGGAACGCGGCACCGAGGAGGGTGTTGCGCAGCGACTCGAACCTCGTCGATGTCGCGACCCCGGCAACGAGGCGGGAGGCCCGCACCAGCCGTCGGGTGTGCCGGCGTCGCACACGGTCGTAGCGGCGGAGCGCGTCCGACACCGGATGCTCCGACAACAGTGCGGCGAGAACGGCGGCGTCGACCATCGCTTCGCACGCGCCGCGCCCGAGGTTGGGGGCCATGGCGTGGGCGGCGTCGCCGATGAGGGCTGTGTTGTCGCGGACGTACGACGGCAGCGGCGGCGATTCGTACAGGTCGTGGTACAGCATGTCGGCGGGGTCGAGGCGGTCGAGGATGTCGCGGACCGCCGGATGCCAGTGACCGAAACGGTCGCGCAGGACGTCGACATCGCCCGGAGAATGCTCCGGGGCTCTCACCGCAGCGAACCAGTTCGTGAGATCGCCGTCCCGTGGGGTGATCCCGAACAGTGCACCGGGTCCCCACGTCTCGCTCATCGACGAGGTGGCGCCGGGGACCGATCCGCGCCACGCGGCGTATCCGGTGTGGACCGGGCGGTACCGCGGGCCGAACAGGGTGTCGCGGGCGGCGGAGCCGATCCCGTCGGCGGCGATCACGACGTCGTGGTCGAGTTCGGATACGGCAGGTGCCGGTGTGCCGAAGCGGACGGTGCCATCGGGTAGGTCGCCTGCGAGCAGTTCGAGCAGCACCGGCCGCGACAGCAGGACGGCGGGTCGGCGGAGATCCGTGATGCGGCCGAGGATCCTGCCGTCCCAACTCATCAGTGTGCCCGAATCCTGCAGCGCTCCGCGTTCACGGAAGGCTCGGTCGAGCCCGCATTCCGCGAGCGTGTTCAGAGCCGCGGGCCACATGCCCAGTGCGGTGCCGGTACGGGGGAGCGACGGTGCACGCTCGTACACTTCGACGGCCCAGCCGCGGCGGATCAGTGTGGTCGCCGCGGTCAGTCCTCCGATCCCGCCGCCGAGGATCGCCGCCCGCTTCTCGTTCATCGCCATGAACGCAACGTACTACTGATGTAGTGAAAAAAACTACGGAAGTAGTGTCGTGGTTACGATCGTCGCGTGACCGACAAGCGCACCCTCGTCCTCGACGCCGCGATCGACCTCGTGGGCACCGACGGACTGCGTGCTCTGACCCACCGCCGCGTCGACGCGCTGGCCGGCGTCCCGGCCGGGTCGACGTCCAACTACTTCCGCACGCGACAGGCCCTCGTCGTGGGTGTGCTCGACCGCCTCCTCGAACGCGACCGCGGCGACGCGGCAACGCTCGCCGACGGGTCCGCACCGGCGAGTCGGGGCGAACTCGAGGATCTGCTGTGCCGGTACGTGACCATCGCGACAGGGCCGGATGTCGTGCGGACCCGCGCCCGGTACGCGATGTTCGTCGAGGCGATGGCCACCGCGGAGCTGCGCGGCGCCGTCGAGGTGCGTCGACGTGAGTTGCGTGCCCGGGGTGAACAGATGCTGGGCGTGCTCGGTGTCGACGACCCGGCCCGCGGCGCCCGCGTCCTCGTCGACTATCTGGACGGTGTGATCCTGCACGCGCTCACCGCCGGCGACGATCCGGACCTGCGCGCGGGAATCCGTCGTGTGTTGGCGGGAATCACCGCACCGCAACCGCTTGCGTGACGCCGATGAAACGTGGGTGTTACGTCCGAATTTCCGCACTTCAGGGCATTTAAATAGGGCAGCCTTGCTTGCATCACCCCCGGTGGCCTGACATATCGTGCGTTTCGAGGCGGTGGGCCCACGACGTCCCACCGATCGTCAGGTTCGAGCCCGAGCTGCAGAAAATGGCACCCGCACCGTCGCGGATGGGCGGATACTGGCGATGTCGAAGGTATCGACGCACCCGGGTCGATACGCATCTACAGCAGTAGATGGCCATCAGTGTTGCTGGTCGTCGGTTGCCACCACATGCAACGAAGGCTAGGTATGTCTCATCTTCCCGGGCCTCGAGGGCTCTACCACCCGGCGAACGAACACGATTCCTGTGGTGTTGCGTTCGTCGTCGACATGCACGGACGGCGCAGCCGGGACATCGTCGAGAAGGCGATCACCGCGCTGGTCAACCTCGAACACCGCGGTGCCGCGGGTGCCGAACAGAACACCGGCGACGGCGCCGGCATCCTGATCCAGGTTCCCGACGCGTACTTCCGCGCGGTCGTCGACTTCGATCTGCCCGCCGAGGGTGCGTACGCCACGGGCATCGCATTCCTGCCGCAGGGTGAGCAGGCCGCGGACGAAGCCGCTGCCGCCGTGAACAAGATCGTGGAGGAAGAGGGCCTCGAAGTCCTCGGCTGGCGCGAGGTTCCCGTCGACGCGTCGGATCTCGGTTCGATGGCGCAGGGCGCCATGCCGACCTTCCGTCAGATCTTCGTCGCGTCGGGTGCACGTGCGCTCACCGGGATGGACCTCGAACGCCGCGCCTACGTGGTGCGTAAGCGCACCGAGCACGAGCTCGGCAACAAGGGCGCCGGCGACGACGGACCGGGCAGCGAGACCGTGTACTTCCCGAGCCTGTCGGCGTCGACGTTCGTCTACAAGGGCATGCTCACCACCCCGCAGCTCAAGGGCTTCTACGTCGACCTGCAGGACGAGCGCGTCGAGTCGGCGCTCGGTCTCGTGCACTCGCGTTTCTCCACCAACACGTTCCCGTCGTGGCCGCTCGCGCACCCGTTCCGCCGCGTCGCGCACAACGGCGAGATCAACACCGTCGTCGGCAACAGCAACTGGATGCGAGCCCGCGAGGCACTCATCGAGTCCGATGTGTTCGGTGGCCGCGACAAGCTCGACAAGATCTTCCCGGTCTGCACCGAGGGTGCGTCCGACACCGCGCGCTTCGACGAGGTGCTCGAGCTGCTGCACCTCGGTGGCCGCAGCCTGCCGCACGCCGTACTCATGATGATCCCGGAGGCGTGGGAACGGCACCGGTCGATGGATCCGGCGCGTCGCGCGTTCTACGAGTACCACTCGGCGCTCATGGAGCCGTGGGACGGTCCGGCGTCGGTGTGCTTCACCGACGGCACCGTCATCGGTGCGGTCCTCGACCGCAACGGCCTGCGCCCGTCCCGCGCGTGGGTGACCGACGACGGACTCGTCGTGATGGCGTCCGAGGTGGGTGTCCTCGACATTCCCGCCGAGAAGATCATCAGCAAGCGTCGCCTGCAGCCGGGCCGCATGTTCCTCGTGGACACCGCCAAGGGACGCATCGTCGAGGACGAGGAGATCAAGGCGGAGCTCGCTGCCGAGCACCCCTACCAGGAGTGGATCGAACGGGGCGTCGCCCGACTCGAGGATCTGCCGCCGTCGAAGTACACGTACATGTCGCACGAGCGGGTCGTGCTGCGGCAGCAGGTGTTCGGCTACACGAACGAAGAGGTCAACCTCCTCGTCAAGCCGATGGCCGCCGCCGGCATCGAAGCCCTCGGCTCCATGGGCACCGACACCCCCATCGCGGTGCTGTCGTCGCGTCCCCGGATGCTGTTCGACTTCTTCTCGCAGCTGTTCGCGCAGGTCACGAACCCGCCGTTGGACGCGATCCGCGAGGAGATCGTCACCAGCATGGGCGGCATGCTCGGTCCCGAGGGTGATCTGCTGCAGCCGACGGCCGAATCGTGCCGCCAGATCCTGCTGTCCGCGCCCGTCATCGACAACGACGACCTGCAGAAGCTCATCCACGTCAACGACGACAAGCAGTACCCCGGCTTCAACAGCGTCATCGTGCGTGGCCTGTACCCGGTCGCCGAGGGCGGTCAGGGGCTGCGCACCGCGCTGGAGAGCATCCGCGAGCAGGTGTCGCATGCCATCGAGAAGGGCGCGCGCCTGATCGTCCTGTCGGATCGTGAGTCCAACGAGAAACTCGCCCCGATTCCTTCGCTGCTGCTCACGTCCGCGGTGCACCACCACCTGGTGCGGGAGAAGACCCGCACGAAGGTCGGTCTGCTCGTGGAGGCCGGTGACGCCCGCGAGGTCCACCACATCGCCGCACTGTGTGGTTTCGGTGCGGCCGTCGTCAACCCGTACATGGCGTTCGAGTCGATCGACGAGCTGCTGCAGAACGGCGACCTGCCCGAGGGCATGACGCTGCAGAAGGCCATCGCCAACTACATCAAGGCCGCCTCGAAGGGTGTGCTGAAGGTGATGTCGAAGATGGGCATCTCCACTCTCGCGTCGTACACCGGTGCACAGCTGTTCCAGGTGGTCGGCCTGTCGCAGGAGCTCGTCGACGAGTACTTCACGGGCCTGCAGTCGCAGCTCGGCGGGGTCGGTCTCGACGAGATCGCGCAGGACGTCGCGACGCGGCACGCCGCGGCGTTCCTCGATCGTCCGTCGGAGCACGCGCACCGTGAGCTCGAGGTCGGCGGCGAATACCAGTGGCGCCGCGAGGGCGAGTACCACCTGTTCAATCCGGACACGGTATTCAAGCTGCAGCACGCCACCCGCACGGGCCAGTACAAGGTCTTCAAGGAGTACACCTCCTACGTCGACGACCAGTCCGAGCAGCTCGCGTCGCTGCGCGGTCTGTTCGAGTTCAAGCAGGGCCTGCGCCCGCCGGTTCCGCTCGACGAGGTCGAGCCCGCCAGCGAGATCGTCAAGCGTTTCTCGACGGGTGCGATGAGCTACGGCTCGATCTCCGCGGAGGCGCACGAAACCCTCGCGATCGCGATGAACCGCCTCGGCGGCCGCTCGAACTCCGGTGAGGGCGGAGAGGATCCGCGTCGGTTCACTCCGGACGAGAACGGTGACTGGCGCCGGTCGGCGATCAAACAGGTCGCGTCGGGCCGGTTCGGTGTCACCTCGCACTACCTGAGCAACTGCACCGACATCCAGATCAAGATGGCGCAGGGCGCCAAGCCCGGTGAGGGCGGGCAGCTTCCGCCGCACAAGGTGTACCCGTGGGTCGCCGAGGTGCGTGGATCGACGCCGGGAGTGGGTCTGATCTCGCCGCCGCCGCACCACGACATCTACTCGATCGAGGATCTCGCGCAGCTGATCCACGACCTGAAGAACGCGAACCCGCAGGCACGTATCCACGTCAAGCTCGTTTCCGAACTCGGTGTGGGCACCGTCGCGGCCGGTGTGTCGAAGGCGCACGCCGACGTGGTGCTCATCTCCGGCCACGACGGCGGCACGGGTGCGTCCCCGCTCACCTCGCTCAAGCACGCCGGTGCACCGTGGGAGATCGGTCTCGCCGAGACCCAGCAGACGTTGATGCTCAACGGTCTGCGCGACCGAATCGTCGTGCAGGTCGACGGTCAGATGAAGACCGGTCGTGACGTCATGGTCGCCGCGCTGCTCGGCGGTGAGGAGTTCGGTTTCGCGACGGCCCCGCTCGTCGTGTCCGGCTGCATCATGATGCGCGTGTGCCATCTCGACACCTGCCCGGTGGGTGTGGCGACGCAGAACCCGGTGTTGCGCGAGAGGTTCACCGGCAAGCCGGAGTTCGTGGAGAACTTCATGCTGTACATCGCGGAGGAGGTCCGCGAGTACCTTGCCGAACTCGGTTTCCGCACGCTCGCCGAGGCCGTCGGCCAGGTCGAGTGCCTCGACACGAGGAAGGCCGTCGACCACTACCGCGCGTCGAAGCTGGACCTGTCGCCGCTGTTGGAGAAGGTGACCTCACCGATCTTCACCGAGCAGGACATGTACTGCACCAAGGAGCAGTACCACGCCCTGGACAAGGCCCTCGACAACGAGCTGATCGCGAAGGCGCAGCCGGCTCTCGAGTCGGGCACGGCCGTGGCGATCGAGACCACGGTCACGAACGTCAACCGCACCGTCGGCACGATGCTCGGCCACGAGCTCACCCAGCGGTACGGCGGGGAGGGGCTGCCGGACGACACGATCGACATCACGCTGACCGGTTCCGCCGGAAACAGCTTCGGTGCGTTCGTGCCCAAGGGCATCACCCTGCGCCTGCTCGGTGACGCGAACGACTTCGTCGGCAAGGGCCTGTCCGGTGGACGCATCGTGGTGCGTCCCCCGCTGCATGCCGCTCCCGGCTTCGTCGCGGAGGACAACATCGTCGCCGGCAACGTCATGTTGTTCGGTGCGACCGGCGGCGAGGCACTGGTGCGCGGTGTCGTCGGCGAACGTTTCGCGGTCCGCAACTCGGGTGCCACGGCCGTCGTCGAAGGTGTCGGCGACCACGGCTGCGAGTACATGACCGGCGGTAAGGTCGTGGTGCTCGGTCCGACCGGCCGTAACTTCGGTGCGGGCATGTCCGGCGGTGTCGCCTTCGTGTACAACCCGGACCGCAACTTCGAGGCGAACCTGAACCCCGAGCTGGTCGATCTCGAAGACCTCGAGGGCGAGGACTTCGCGTGGCTCAAGGGCGCCATCGAACGGCATCGTGACGAGACGGGCTCCGAGGTCGCAGCCCGCATCCTGGCCGACTGGTCGCAGCAGGTCAGCCACTTCGCGAAGGTCATGCCTCGCGATTACAAGAAGGTACTCATGGCAATCAAGGACGCCACCATTCGTGGTGCGAACGTTGACGAGGCGATCATGGAGGCGGCTCGTGGGTGATCCAAGCGGCTTCCTCAAGCACGGTTCGCGTGAGACGCCGGTCCGGCGTCCCGTCCCCCTGCGGCTGCTCGACTGGAAGGAGGTCTACGAGCCGTTCCCGCTCGAGACCCTCCAGACGCAGGCGAGTCGCTGCATGGACTGCGGTATTCCCTTCTGCCACAACGGTTGTCCCCTCGGGAATCTGATTCCCGAGTGGAACGACCTCGCCTACAAGGGCAAGTGGGAGGACGGCATCGAGCGGCTCCACGCGACCAACAACTTCCCGGAGTTCACCGGCCGGCTGTGTCCCGCGCCGTGCGAGGCATCGTGCGTGCTCGGAATCAACCAGGACCCGGTGACCATCAAGCAGGTCGAGGTCGAGCTGGTCGAGAAGGCGTTCGACGAGGGCTGGGTCAAGCCGGTCGCCCCGTCGAAGCTCACGGGCCACAAGGTTGCGATCGTCGGCTCCGGACCCGCGGGTCTCGCTGCGGCACAGCAGCTCACCCGTGCCGGACACACGGTGACGGTGTTCGAGCGCGCCGACCGTGTCGGTGGTCTGCTGCGCTACGGCATCCCCGAGTTCAAGATGGAGAAGCGGTTCATCGACCGGCGTCTCGCACAGATGGAGGCCGAGGGCACCATCTTCCGGACCGGTGTCGAGGTGGGTGTCGACATCACCGCCGACGAACTGCGCGAGCAGTTCGACGCGGTTGTCCTCGCCGGTGGTGCCACCGTGGCCCGTGACCTGCCGATCCCCGGCCGCGAACTCGACGGTATCCACCAGGCCATGGAATTCCTGCCGATCGCGAACCGCGTGCAGCTCGGTGATCTGCCGGCCCCCACCCTCACGGCCGAGGGCAAGAAGGTCGTCATCATCGGCGGTGGCGACACCGGTGCCGACTGCCTGGGCACCTCGCACCGTCAGGGCGCGGTCAGCGTGCACCAGTTCGAGATCATGCCGCGTCCCCCGGAGGAGCGGGCGGAGTCCACCCCGTGGCCGACCTACCCGCTGATGTTCCGGGTGTCGTCCGCGCACGAAGAGGGCGGCGAGCGGGTCTTCTCGGTCAACACCGAGCAGTTCGTGGGTGTGGACGGCAAAGTCACCGCGCTGAAGGCACACGAAGTGCAGATGGTGGACGGCAGGTTCGAGAAGGTCGAGGGCAGCGATTTCGAGCTCGAAGCCGACCTCGTGCTGCTCGCGATGGGCTTCACCGGTGCCGAGAAGCCCGGACTGCTCACCGACCTCGGTGTCGACTTCGACCAGCGTGGCAACGTCGCCCGCGGCTCGGACTGGGCCACCAACGTCGACGGCGTGTTCGTCGCCGGTGACATGGGCCGCGGTCAGTCGCTGATCGTGTGGGCCATCGCCGAGGGTCGGTCGTGCGCGGCCGCGGTGGATCGTTTCCTCGAGGAGAACACCGCGTTGCCCGCCCCGATCGTCCCGACCTCCGCTCCCCAGCGGTAGACCCGGGCGCCGGTCGGCGTGGCCCGGCGTCCCGTTCCGACAGACCCGTCGGCTCCCGGTGCCCGAGCACCGGGGGCCGACGGGTTTCGGCGTCCCCGGACCCCGGCCGCCCCGCCTCGTGATGGTCTCGTGATATCGAGTTTCGGGCCGTTTGCAGTGTCGTGATGAAGTCTGTCGATATAGGGTCGGCGCATGACCGGTACGAGGAACTGCACGAAACGGGCGTGCGTACTCGCCGCTGCGGGTGCCGGCGCGACCGTATTGGCGTTGCTGAGCGCTCCCGCCGCGGCGGCCGATCCTGTGCTCCCGTCCCTTCCCGACCTGCCGTCCCTTCCCGAACTGCCGGCACTCTCCGCCCCGCCGTCTCCTGACGCTCCACCGGTTGCCGTCGACGACTGTGTGCGCACCGCACCGGGACTCGTCACGATCGACGGCTCGGCGGCCGCACCTCCCGTGCCGGTCGTCGACGGACTCCGGCTCCTCGGTCTCGACGGTGGCATCGGAAACTCGTGCATCACCAACGTCGGTTCCGGACCGGTGCACGTCAGCCATCCCGACGGTCGCGTGGCCGGTGGCACCCGGGTGGCGGACACCCCACTCGAGATGAGGGTCGACGGCGGGGTCGGCAACGTCGCGGTCACCAACATCGGAACCGGCGCGGTCACGGTGCGTCGCGACGGGGTGCGGCCCGCCCCGGTCGAGGTCGCGGAACCGGCCGGGGAGATGCCGCGACTGGAACTCGACGCCGGCCACGACGGTGTCTTCGTCACCAACATCGGAACCGGGGCGGTCACCGTCGTCGACCGCGCGCACGTGACCGAGCCACTGCCCGAAGAGGTTCCGTTGCCGCCCGAGGTGGTGGTGCACGATCCGATCACCGGAAACGTGTACGTCACCAACCTGTTCGGTCCCGCGGTCACCGTCGTCGACCGCGGTGGACCGGTGTCGCGGACGGTGGAGGAGCCCGATCCCGTCACGCGATTCGACCACGGCACCGGCAACGTCTTCGTCACCAACATCGGTGCGGGTTCGGTCGTGGTCGTGCGCGACTGACCGCACACAGCCACGTAGAGGTCACGTGAAGTCAACGATTGTGTAATCATGCGAGTGCATTCTCGTTGCGATACGGACGAGACGATCCACAACACGTGACCGAGACCCGGGGGCGAGGATGGGGATGGCGAAGACGTGGCCGGCGACGGTCGCCGCGCGGATTCTGACGGCGGTGGTCGGCGCCGTGGCGGTGGCGACGACCACCCTGGTGACGGCGGATGTCGCACATGCGAATCCGGGTTGTCCGTCCCTCCAGGTCATCGCCGTTCCGGGCACGTGGGAGACGTCGAACACCTCGGATCCTGCGCGGGGCAACGGGATGCTCGGCGAGGTCACCTCCGGGCTGCCGGCGGGAGCCCGCGTCGACTACGTGGAGTACCCGGCCACCGCCTTCCCGTGGGAGGGCGAGGTGTACGCACTGTCGCGGACCCGCGCCGTCGACAACGCCCGCAACCTCATCGCGGCGACCGCGGTGCACTGTCCGGGAACGGATTTCGCCCTCGTCGGCTACAGCCAGGGTGCCGACGCCGCGGGCGATCTCGCCGCCGAGATCGGCACCGGGTTCGGCGTGATCGCACCGAACCGACTCGTCGCCGTCGGCCTACTGTCCGATCCCCGTCGCTCCGAAACCGATCCGTTCGTGGGACCGCCCGTCGTGGGTAACGGTGCGGGCGGTCCGCGACTCGGCGGGTTCGGTCTCGTCACGCCCGCGGTACGCACTCTCTGCGCCGTCGGCGACCTGTACTGCTCCACGCCTCGCGACGATTTCGTGACGAGACTGGCCGGGTTCCTTGCGATTTCCGCCGGAAGCTCACCCGAGGACCTCGAGAACTACCGGGACGAGGCGATGGTGCTGTACGACGACATCGTGCGCGCCGGTGGAATCCCGACGCTGCAGTCGCAGATATCCCCGGAGGCCAACGCCGACCGTGAGGGTGACATCCGGAGGTTCTACGGTTCGCAGATCCACCAGGACTACTCGAACTATGTGGTCGATGGGAACGGGACCACGGCCACCAGGTGGCTGCACGACTGGATCGCATCGAAGGTGTGATCGGCGCGGCGGTGGTCAGTCGATGTCGAATCTCGTTCCGGCTCGCATCACCTGAGGGGTGATCCGGGCGATCCATGCGCTGGTCCTCGCCCGTGGCGACACGGTGACCACCGGGCGGTTGTGGCGGACCGCCGCGACGACGGCGTCGGCGACGCGTTCGGGTGGAACGTGCAACTGCTCGTACACCGACAGTGCGCGGGCTCGCCGCGCGATGCCCCGTTCCGGATCGTGGGCGACGTATTCGGCGTTGCGGATCAACCCGGTGTCCACGAGATCCGGGCACACGGCCGTCACACCGATACCGTGTTCGACCCATTCGGCGCGCAGGCACTCCGACAGCATCAGTACGGCCGCCTTCGTCGTCGAGTACGCGGCGATGTTCCGTTGCGGTGCGAGGACCGCCGCAGACGACACGTTCACCACGTGACCGCCCGTGCCGCGTTCGACCATCTGTTCGGCGAACACGCGGCAGCCGTGGACCACACCCCAGAAGTTGACGTCCACGACGTTCTCGAATGCCGTGGACGGGGTCTCCAGGAACGGGCCGATCACGCCGATACCGGCATTGTTGACGATCACGTCCGCGACACCGTGCCGTGCGCGGACGGTCTCGGCGAACCGGCGGACCTGCGCTTCGTCGGAGACGTCCAGTTCGTATGCGTGAGCGCCGCCGCCGAACACCGCGGTGGATCCGCCCGCGGACGGCGGTGGCGTGTCGATGAGGTCGACGGTTTCCCGGGCACCGTCGATGTCGACATCCGCGACGACGACGATGGCGCCTTCGGCGGCGAACGCGCGGGCCACGGCGCGTCCGATCCCGCCGGCGCCGCCGGTGACGACGACGAGCGTGCCCGTCAGGTCACGCAGCCGCGTGTGTGTCGAGGCGCCGGAACGCCACCGGCGGAGCTGGGAGAACCGTGACGGCATGAACTCATCCAACACGACACGGCGACGATGCGCTCGTCGGTGTTCGATCTGTGGACGGGCCGCGGGCCGACGATCTCTTCGGTGTCGCGAAGGATCGGGATCCGCGACCCATCCTTCCACGCGTGTGTCGGCACCGTCGACTGCGCCGTCCGAGGACGATGTCCATCGACATCCTGAAGCATCCTCGAACGTGTCGCTTGCGGAAGCACGATAGTGCCCCGTGGAGTGGTGGACTTCGGATCGGCCCGCAGGACGCGCAGTGATCAACGAGTCATGCCGAATACTGTGCTGTTCCATCCGATCCGGTCAACGACAACACAGGTTCGGCAGCGTGTTCCTTCGCCCCGACCGCCGCCCGGATGTTCCGCATGAAATGCACCCGGCATCGCTGCCGCAACCAACCCGAGAACAGTTGTACAATTGCAACGGTGAGCATGCCGTCCTCGTTGACCTCGACCGGCGATATCCCGGCGAGGCAGTAGACCTCGAAGTAATCACGATCGACTGCACCGGTATCGAGCAACCATCGAGCAAAGATGCGCAATCCGTTGCCGCTGCGCTCACATTCGCTGCCGTCGGAGTTGAAGATCCGGATCCGGAACGGTCCACCCGCCACGGAGGGTTGGCTGACGAGTATGCCGTCGGCACCGACACCGAATCGGCGCTCGCACAACTCGACAATGCGCTGCGGGTTCGGCGTCGTGCCGAAGTGCTCCTCGTCGACGACGAGGTAGTCGTTACCCAGCGCGGTGTACTTTGCGAACGGCAGAAGCTCAGTGTTGGTCACCGATACCGAGCCCCTCCGGGTAGCCGAACATGATGTTCAGGTTCTGAATCGCGGCCAGCGACGCGCCCTTGCCCAAGTTGTCCAGATGACACACCAAGGTCAGGTCGGCGCCGTCGTCGAAGCAGTGCACGGCAGCGATGTTGGTGCCCACGACGTCATCGACCATGAGCAGACCGTTCGGGTCGTCCGGCTGCGCGGTGCACACCTGCACGAATTGCTCGACCGAGTAGGACTGTTCGTAGTGCTCGAGGATGGTGGCCGCATCGATCTCGCCGGTCAGGGCTTCGCGACCGAGCGCGATTGTCACCGACATCCCGCGCTCGAAAGCGCCGACGGACGGAAGGAACTGCGGCTTGCGTTCGATTGGGCTGTGCATCACGATCTCGCGCACGTGCTTGTGCTCGTGGTCGTGGGCGTAGCTGCCGGTGCGCAATGTCGCGCCGTCGCGATCGAAGCGCTGCAGCATCGCTCGACCGCCTCCGCTGTAGCCCGAGATCCCGAAGATGGGAATGTGCGCGTCGGGACGGAGGAGACCCGCACGCGAGAGCGGGTTGAGCAACAGGAGCGCACCGGTGGCGTAGCAACCCGGGTTCGCCACCCGCCACGCACCGCTGATCCGATGCCGCTGGGCGCCCTGATCCAGTTCGGGCAGCCCGTACGCCCAACCGTCCGACACCCGATGCGCGCTGCTGGCATCGAGCACTCGCACGCCCAGTTCATCTGCCAGAGCGGCGGACTCTACAGCCGCCGCGTCCGGCAGACACAGCACCGCGCACTCGGCCTCGGCGAGCAGGGCACGCTTGGCGGCGGGATCCTTCCGCTCGTCGTCGGACAATTGCAGGATCTCGAACTCGGGGTGGCTGCGTCGCAGCAGGTCTTCGATCAGAAGGCCCGTGGTGCCGGCTGCTCCGTCGAGGAACAAGGAAATACTCATAGGTGGTGTCCTCTCCAGCCGATCACATCTGGCCCGGGACGGTGCGCGGTTCGAGCACGGCCGCGTCGTGCTCGTCGCCGTACCACCTTTCGTCCCAACGTGAATAGGCAACGATAAGGATGTCTCGGGTGCCGCGGACGTCGGTGGCCGCTTCGATATCGGTCACATCGTGCAGGACGGTCAGATCGTCGAGCAGCAATGTCTGACCGGGGACCATCGTGTGTTCCCGCAGCGGCTGTTCGGCCTCCTCACCGCCCCACACCCGGGTGCGTCCGCCAGTGACGTTGGAACGGGCGAACGCGCTGATGGTGACGAACTCGTGACCGTCCTTGTGCCGCCCTTCCGGGGTCAGCTGGCCGTGGCGCCGGGGTTCGGCGATGCTGCGGTTCTGGTGCACGTTGATCTGCCAGGCTGTCGTGCGGTCGAGGCCGAGCTGGTCCGCCAGTTTGGTGATGATCCCACTGAAGTCCGCCTCGAGCGGTTCGTAGGGGCGCTTGAATCCGCCACCAACCGGGTTGAACTCCTTCGGCGCAGTGTAGGCACGTGCTGGCAGCAGCTCGATGCCCCAACAGTCGCTGTCATGGTCGAGTTTGAACTGGGAGAATCGCTTGTACCGGGTGCCGTTGCCCATGAACGGATCGTGCGGACAGTTCTCGTAGGAGGCCAGTTGCTCCTCCGTGGCGAACAATCCGTCCACGAGGGCATAGCCGCGCTGGGCGAGATCGGTGTTCAACGGGCACTCCCGTAGGTCAGGGTCTGCAGGGTGGATTCGAGATAGCGCTGCGAGGAGTTGAGACGGGCCAGGGCGCCCCAGTAAATCTCGGGTGCGACCTCGGGGCGCTCCTCGACCAGGGGAATGATGACGTTCTTGAAGAACCCCGACGCGTGACGCGCATCGATGCCGATGTGCTCGCGGTGATACTCGATGCCCTCGACGGACAGCGCGTTACGCCGCCACGCCTCGAGCAGCTGCGCGCACCGGCGCGGAAACAGGAACTCGGTTACAGCGAAGCTGCCTACGGCGCGGAAGATCAAGGGCTTACGCAACGCCAGCATGGCCGAGAGGTTCCCGCACACCATGGCGTCGACACTGAGATTCTCGCGGATGAAGTCGTCGGTAGCACCGACCTCGTCGAGGGCATTCTGGAACATCACGGTGTGCACGCGGGGCTCGGTGCCGTTCCCCATCTCGTCCCAGTAGTTGCCGGCGAGTTCGAGTTTCGGCCGTACAGCCATCCCGATCTGCATCAGGGCGATGAAGTCGTCGAACCGGGATCCAGTGCCGACTCCTGCGCGAGGTAGTAGGCGATGTCACCGATGTCGGCGCTGTCGGGCAAGAAGTCGATGTAGAACGGGTGCCGGTTCGCCGGATGCTCCCGCACGACCGATTTCAGGCTGCGCACGAATTCGAGCCCGCCCCCGGTCGTGGACGGGCAGGCGCCGAGGTCGATGAATCGATCCTCGTAGGAGAGCATGCGTTCTTCGATCTGCAACGCACAGTGCAGATCGGCACGCAGCGCGTTGAAGTCGGTCCGTGGTAGGGAGGCGGGAATCTCGAACGAACGCGCGTGAATCTCCGCGAGGCGCTGCTGGACCTGAAGCAGGGCGGTGCAGTCCTCGTATTCGTATGCGCGGTCGAGTAGTTCGGACAGTTCGTCGGTATCGACCGACTGTTCGAGCAGGCCTGAACTGAGGGATGCCATGAGGTCTCCGAGGGTCGCGATAGATCAGTCGAGAACAGCGGTGGACATGGATCTGGAAACGAATTGCATAGCACGAAGATCGAACTCGTACATCTCGGGAACGGGCCGGAAAGCCGACGGCTGTCCGAGGATTGCACAAACGGCTTGCATCGCCCCCCACGAGGTTGCCATAAGACATGAAGCGCTCAGCGAGGCAACCTTGTGGTTCTCGAAGTCGAGGTTGGGATCGTCGACGTAGGCGCTGTGCAGCGCGTTCGGAGCCAGAGCATTTCCGAAGTTCTCGAGGTTCTGCTGCTCGTCGTTCGAATCAGACTGGTGGAAAAGGACATCGAAGTCGATTCGATCGTTCTCATGGTAGTTGAAGTAGTGCCCTGTCACGCCGTACGCGACCGGGCAGCACAACACGGTGGGAACCTTGTGAGCGCGCGCCTGACGGTGCAGCATCCGGCGTTCGTTCATGGCGAAGAAGTCGATGGTGTCGCACAGCGCCGAAGCGCCGACGACGAAGTCGGACACATTGTCTTCGTCGATGTCCGAGAACCGCGTGACTGTGATCTCCGGATTGATCGACCGCAAGCGCTCTTCGAGCACGTCGGACTTGAGACGCCCGACAGTGTCCACCGTTGCGCCGAACTGGCGGTTCATGTTCTCGGGCCCGAACCGGTCCGTATCCGAGAGACGGAAGTTCCCGATTCCCATCCGCGCAAGGCACTCTGCGTACGTGTAACCGGTTCCGCCGCAACCAGGGATCGCAATCGTGGCCTCGCCCAGTTGACGCAACTGTTCCTCTGTGACCAATCCCAGCATGCGCCCGAACAGTACTTCTCGTGGATACACAAATCCCCCGTCTACGTTGTGTCACACGTGCGTGGAGAACCCAGCACCGACTGGCCCGCGGCGTGTACTTGTACAGGCACGCGGGAACAGATGCTGTGGTGACGGACCCCCCGACGTCGAAGAGGAGGAACCAACCGAACGGTTTCTCCGGCCGCAACTATAGTGCTCGGCCGGGACTACGCAAGCGCGACCCGCGCGGATGCCACAGTTGATCTTTCGACCCGCACGAATGGCTCGAAAGTCCCGCGCACCGGCCTTTCGCTGGAACAGACACCGCACACCAAGCCGATTCGATCATGCGGAAGGCACGAGGGCGAGCTCTCGTCGCTGGGCGCCCAAAGCATTCGCCCAGCGGTTGGGGACCTTCGGACCGGATGCGGACCGGGCTACCACCAGCACAGTGACACCGGGTATGGTCAGGTTCGCGACGCCGGCGGCGATTCCGCTGAGCGACAGTCGCGTGTGGAGTCTGCGAGGATGCCGCCGACTAGAGAAGTCCGCCGTGGCCCGCGTCAGTCGTCGTACGCGACCCGCTCACGGTGCCAACGGGCCCGCTCCGCCATGTCATCGAACGCTGCACGCTCGACCGGTACCGGGCCTTCGCCGACGGCCTCGACATCGGCGGCCAGGCGGCCGAGGACGTCGACGAGCACGTCGGCTCGCACAGCCGATAGCTTCCGCCGGACAGTGCCGGTGGTCGCCTTGACCAGTTTCGGGTCACCGGTGAGCGTGGCAGCGGCGCGGGTGCGGTTGAAGGCCATGCCGGAGTCGCCGAAGTCCTGGACGGGCCTGCGGGCGAGACGCTGTCGACGGCGCAACGAATCCGGCTTCACATGGTGTACTCGAACCGATCCCAGGGGCGGCGTGACCAGGCCGGAATCGGCGGGTCGGCAGTGCCGTGATCGAGCAGACAGGTCACCCGATCCCGGGAATGAACCCCGGGTAGACGTAGTGCGACGGACCCCCACCGGGTAGCGCCGATCCCGTCACGGCCGGGAAGTTGAACGGCAGATGGACGAGCTTGACGGCTGCTCCGGTGTCGTCGGCCTGCCAGCATTCGCCCAGCACACCGTGGAACGAGGTGCACTCGATGCGGTGCGAGGTCCCGAACGGTGACGTGAGTCGATCCTTGGCGACCAGCGGGTTCCAGAACTCGCCGTCGTTCGGGGTCAGGAACGGGGGATCCTTTTCCACGAACGGATTGTCGGTCTCGCTGGGCCATACGTCGGCGGATGCCACGGCCGGTGCGCCGAGGACGACGGCGCCGACGAGGGCGAGGAGGGCGGACAGTCGGGCGGACGTGCGCATGCAGGACTCCTCGGTCGCGGAACGGGAACGGTTCCAGAGTAGCCAGCGGTCTGTGCTCGGCGCAGGTGATCGGACGGCCCGCCCGTCTCGTCACACCCGCAGCGTGTCGCGCACGTGTCCGGTCTCGTTGACGGAGGCGACGCGCCGCTCTCCGTTCCGTGACACCAGGATCCGCGTCACCGATGCGTAGTCGACGGGGAAGGTCAGGGGCCGGTCGAGATCGAGGAGGTCCTGCAGCAGCACGTTGATCACGCCGCCGTGCGCGACCACCGCGACCGTCTCGTCGTGCCCGGATGCGTCGACGATCGCGTCGACGGCGCCGAGCACCCGGGTGCGGAATTCGTCCCCATCCACGAAGTCGGGAAGGTGACCTGCGCGGATACGCGCAAATGCCGCGGGCGCGAGATCGCGGGCCTGGTCGATCGGGATGTAGTGACCCAGCCCGTGGTCGTACTCGGCGAGGTCGTCGAGCCGGTCGACCGGCAGGTCGCGTCGGGTGGCGAGGGGCCGTGCGGTCTCGAGCGCCCGGCGTTGCGGGCTGGAGAACATGCGGGTGATCCGGTACGGCGTGAGCGCGTCGGGTAGCCGGTCGGCCTGGGCACGGCCGACGTCGGTGAGCGGCGGATCGGCCGGGCCCGCGTCGACGACGGTGAGGGCGGGCTGGGCATGTCGGATCAACAGCAGTTGCACGGGGCACACCCTGCCACGGCGCGGGGACGCGACGGACGCGGGGACCGGCGTCGTTTCACGTGAAACGACACCGGTCCCCGGGACGTGATCAATCCGGCGGATTCGTCCTGTCGGTCCGCGGATGCGGGGGCTCCGTCGGTGCCCGGTGGTGGTGCGCGGCCCGGTCCGCGGGCACGGATGTGTATTCGGTGTCGCTCTCGGAGCGGGGCAGCGTCAGGCGGCGAGGCCGCTCACGCATCGGTGCGGGTGCCCGGGTGTCCACGTCCAGCAGCATCGACGCCGGGAAATAGATGGATGCGGTGACACCCGCGTTGGTCTCGGAGTCGAACGTGGGTCGGAGTCGCACGTTGATGCCGTTGCGGGCGGCGAGCCGGCCCACCACGAACAGGCCCATCTGACGGGGCGCGTCGACGTCGGCGTCGTCGCCCTGCGCGAGGCGGGTGTTGATCTCCTCGAGCGTGTCGGCGGGAATACCGATGCCGCTGTCGGCGATGTCGAGCAGCAGGCCGCCGTCGACGGCGGGGGAGAGCACGAACGACACCGAACTGTTCGGTGGTGAGGCCCGCAGCGCGTTGTCGAGGAGTTCGGCGATCATGTGTGCGACGTCGTTGACTGCGACGCCCGTGAAGTACCCGTGCGGGGTCGTACCGATCCGGACGCGCTGATAGTTCTCCACCTGCGATACCGCGCCCCGCAGCACATCGGAGATGAGGGTCGGTGCCGTGCGGGTGCGAGGTCTGGTTCCGGCGAGTACCAGCAGGGATTCGCCGGTGCGGCGCATGCGGGCCGCCAGGTGGTCGAGCGCGAACATGCTCTGCAGCCGGACCGGGTCCTTCTCCTGGTATTCGAGTGAATCGATCAGGGACAGCTGCTGTTCCACGAGGCTCTTGTTGCGGCGCGCCAGGGTTTCGAGCATCACGGAGACCTGTTTGCGGAGGCGGGCCTGCTCACCGGCGAGTCGCAGCGCCTCGTTGTTCATCGAGTCGACGGCGCGGGAGAGCTGACCGATCTCCTCGTCGGTGTGGACGTCGATCGTCGGGAGTCGCACGCTGTCGATGTCGGCGCCGTCCTTCACCGCGGAGATCGCCGCGGGCAGATCGGTGTGGGCAGCGCCGAGGGTGCCCTCCCTCAGACGCTGCAGCGGTCGCGACAGGGAACGTGCGACGAGCAGCGCGAGGACGAGAGCGAAGGTGAGGATCGCGCCGACGAGGATCGCGTCGCGGATCGCGGCGCTGCGCGCGTCGGAGGCGAGCCGGTCCATCGTCACGGTGATCTTCCGGGTGGCGCTCTCGATGGCGTCGCTGTACGGCTGGGAGGCGGAGATCATCGCGAAGCCCAGTTGCTCACCGAATTCGGGGGTCGGTTCGAGGGTGCGGACGAGCTCCCTCCGGCTCGCGATGTCGGTGAGCATCGCGTCGATCTGCCCGGTGTCGAGGCGGGATCCGCGGAGCAGGCCGAGCGTGGCCTCCTCGTCGTTCATCGCGTTCTGGGCCACCACCTGGGCGGCTTCCGGGTTGGTGCCGAGGAACCGGAACGATTCCATCTGGGCGAGCAGGTTGACCTGGGCGTCCCACACCGTGAGGAGGTTGGTGGCGTCGACCAGCGCTTCGTTGTCCTCGAGGAGATCGAACACGACGCGGATGATGTTCCGGCAGCGTGCCAGGAAGTCGGTGGTGCTGCGGCGCAGCTCGTCCGGGGTGATCTGCGAGTCGACCGCGGCGAGGTAGAGCGCTTCACCGTCGGCCAGAACGGAATCGATGTCCTGCGCGATCTGCGGGTCGAGATCGCTCCGCGCGGCGAGACGTTCGGCGAAGTCCTTCGACCGTTCGATGTCTTCGGACGACTGGAATTGGGGAGGCAACCCGAGCGACGCCGTCGTCGCCACCGTGACCACGGCTCGTGAGAAGTCCAGCATCGCGGGGGCCACCGCGGTCTGTTCGGCGAGGGCAGCGGCCCGGCGGGCGTCGTCGAGCTGGGAGGACACCCGGAAGCCTCCCAGGACGGTCGCGGCGAGCAGGGGCACGGCCAGAACCACACCGAGCTTGTACGCCAGCCGCCAGTTGCGGGGCCGGAGCATACGAATACCGCGTTTGTCCATCCTCCGAGTCGTTCCTTCCGCGAGAGAATCCCGACGAGACCGGTCTGCGTGACTGCACGCCAGCGCACCGTTCTACCCGGCCGACCCGATCTTGTATACCGGCGCTTCCATTTGTGTCGTCGAGCACGGTCGCGGCCGACACCGATGTGTGTCACATACCAGTGCGGAGCGGTTTCACGAAGGGGAAGGCGAGGGATTCGCGGATACTGCCCCCGAGGATCAGCATGACGATCCGGTCGACCCCCATGCCGAGCCCACCGGTCGGCGGCATCCCGTATTCGAGGGCGGTGAGGAAGTCCTCGTCGAGTTCCATGGCCTCCTCGTCGCCACCGGCCGCGAGCAGCGATTGTTCGGTCAGTCGCGTCCGCTGGTCGACGGGGTCCGTCAGTTCGCTGTACGCGGTGCCGAGTTCGACGCCCCACGCCACCAGATCCCATTTCGCGGCGACACCCGGCTTGCGTGGATGCGGCCTCGTCAGCGGCGACACCGACGTCGGGAAATCGGTGTAGAAGGTGGGGAACTCGGTGGGTGATTCGACGAGGTGTTCGTACAGTTCCTGTGCCGTCGTACCGGCATCCCAGCCCGGGTCGTACGCGATGCCCCGGTCGTCACACAACCGTTGGAGCACCTCGACGGGCGTCTGCGCGTCGACGGGTACGCCGAGACCGTCCGAGAGGGCGTCGTGGAAGGTGCGGACCGGCCAGTCACCGGAGATGTCGATCTCCACGGGGGTGCCGTCCGGCCCGGGGCGCACGACGATCTCGCGACCGTGCGCCGCGACCGCCGCCCGCTGGATCAGTGTCCGCGCCAGCACCATCATCTTCTCGTAGTCGCTGTGCGCCTCGTACGCCTCCAGAATCGTGAACTCCGGGTTGTGCTTGAAATCTGCACCTTCGTTGCGGAACACCCGCCCGATCTCGAACACCTTCTCCATGCCGGCCACGCACAGCCGCTTGAGATACAGCTCCGGAGCGATCCGGAGGTACAGGTCGCTGTCGTAGGCGTTGATGTGGGTGAGGAACGGTGCCGCGTTCGCGCCACCGTGCACGGCCTGCAGGATCGGTGTCTCCACCTCGAGGAAATCCCGGGACTGCAACTCGTCGCGCAGCGAACGCACCACCGCGCTGCGCGCGGCCAGCAGACGGCGCGCAGCACGATCGGTCGCGAGATCGACGTAGCGCAGACGCACCTTCGCTTCCGGGTCGACGAGCCCCCGCCACTTGTCCGGCAGGGGGTGCAGGCACTTGCCGTCGATCCGCCACGAGTCGGCGAGCACGGAGATCTCACCGCTGCGACTGCGCCCCATCTCCCCGGACACCTCCACGAGGTCACCGAGGTCGAACAGGAATCGCTGACCCGCGACGCGCTCGCGGTCGACGAGGATCTGCAGGTCGCCGGTCCGGTCGCGGATCACCGCGAACAGGACACCACCGAAATCCCGGATGAACATGATGCGGCCCGCGACGGTCACCGCGGTCCCCGACCGTGCGGCTCGCGCCTCGGCGTTGCCGTGCGTCGGTGGGATCGCCACCGGATACGGATCGACGCCCTGCGCGACGATCCGGGTGAGGGTCTCCATGCGCACCCGCTGCTGCTCGGGCCGGGGATCGTGTGCGGCGACGGTGGTTCCGGAGGACGCGTCGTCGGGTGCGCTGCCGTCGTCGTGCAGGACACCGGACTCCGCGAGCGGAACCGGAACATTCGGGTGGATTCCGGTGTGTGCGAGAGCGTGCCGTCGGCCGAAGGTGGGGACGGTGAGGAACCCTTCCGCGATCGCCGAGGCGATCCCGATGCGGGGGATCTCCCGGTGGTCGCGGAAACACAGGTACCGGGGAACCCACTCGGGGTGATACTTCACGTTGGACCGGTAGAGGGCCTCGAGCTGCCACCAGCGCGAGAAGAACAACAGGATCGACCGCCACATCCGCATGATCGGGCCGGCACCGATACGTGCGCCCTCCTCGAACGCGGAGCGAAACACCGCGAAGTTCAACGAGATCCGCTCGATTCCGAACGCGTCGGCGTGCGTCGCCAGCTCGGTGACCATCAGTTCGACAACACCGTTGGGGGCCTGCGGGTTACGGCGCATCAGATCCAGGGACACACCGTCGGTGCCCCACGGCACCAGCGACAGCATCGCGACGGGGTCGTCGCCGTCGAGTGCCTCGACGAGCAGGCAATCCCCGTCGAGCGGGTCGCCGAGCCGACCGAGTGCCATCGAGAATCCGCGTTCGTCCTCGGTGTCGCGCCACAGGTCCGCGAGCCGGATGACGTTGGCCATCTCGGCGGCGCCGAGATCACGGTGCCGCCGGATCCGCACCGTCACATGATGTTTGCGTGCCCGGCTGACGGCCTGCCGAACCGGCCGCATGTCGCGGCCGGACAACGTGAAGTCGCGGGTGTGGAGCACCGCCTCGTCGCCGAGTTGCAGAACGGTCAGTCCCGCGCGGCGGAACGCGGTCGCCCCGGCTTCGCTCGCACCCATCACCGCGGGTGTCCATCCGTAGGCACGCGCCAGATCGAGCCATTCGTCGATTGCGTGCGGCCACGCCTCCGGATCACCGATCGGATCACCCGACGCCAGACACACACCCACCTCGACGCGATACGTCACCGCGGCCTTCCCGCTGGGCGCGAACTCGACCGCCTTGTCGCGGCGGGTCGCGAAGTAGCCGAGCGAATCGTCGCCGTGCTGCACCAACAACCCGCGGAGCGCGGATTCGTCGCTGCTGGTGAGCGCGTTGGTCGCGCGCTGCGACCGGAACAACACGATCAGGGCGGCGAGAAGGGCCAGTGCCCCGAAGAATCCGAGGAGTGTGTTGACCAGGCCGTGCGGGCGCCCCCCGAACTGGTCGTTGTCGACGAACGTCAACGCGGTGACGCGGTTGAACGCCCACCAGAACCGGTCGGCGCCGGGCAGGGTGCCGGGGAACAACTCGACCAGCCCCCACCCGAGGAGCGTGCCCACCGCGAGCCCGACGATCAGGACCCCCAGTGCTTTCCAGACCGCGCCGCGCCGGACCCGGGTGTAGAACTCGGGATACGCGAGCAGCAGGATCGCGACGACCACCGCGTGCACGACGAACGCGAGGAGATGTCCGGCATCGCGGTAGGCGATGGCGGACACCAGATTCGTGATCGCGAACCCACCGAGGTAGATCGTGAGGATCCACCACGCGATCCGTTTGCGACCGGCGACCGCCGCGGCCAGCACCGCCAGGACGAGCGCGAACGACAGGCTGGTGTCGGGCGCGTCGAAATAGTATTCGTCGACGTACGCGCGGGGCGCGTGGATCCAGTACCGGAGGGTCGGCGAGAGCGACCACAACGCCATGATCCCCGCATACACGGCCAGCGCGACACCCACGATGTGCGGAACCGCACCGAGACGTCCGGACAGGCGGTGGGCGAGCGCGGCCGGCCGGGACGTTCCCACCCGGGTCGGGGCCTCCGGCCGCTCGGTGAGATCGGCAGACATGCTCACGACGGTAGCGGCGCGGCACCCGCGCCGCCGCCCGAAACTCCGTATTCGCCCGTCGTGGGCGTGTCGTCGGGGCTCACCCCGCCGGGGTCGTCGCCTGCTCGTCGCGCTGCGGTTCGCTCCGCGACAGTGCGCTCGGCCACCAGATCCTCCGGCCGAGGTCGATGGTCAGTGCCGGCACGATCAGCGTGCGCACGATCAGGGCGTCGAGCAGCACCCCGAACGCGACGATGAACGCGATCTGTGCGAGGAACAGCAGGGGAATCACCGCGAGCGCGGAGAACGTCGCCGCCAGTACGACACCCGCCGACGTGATGACACCGCCGGTCACGGTCAGCGCCCGCAGCGTGCCCTCCCGGGTTCCGACCCTCGCGGCCTCCTCCCGCACCCGCGTCATCAGGAAGATGTTGTAGTCGACGCCGAGCGCAACCAGGAACACGAACGCGAACAGCGGCACCACGGGGTCGGCGCCCGGGAAGCCGAATACATGGTTGAACAGGAGCGACGACACACCGAGCGTGGCCGCAAAGGACACGATGACGGTGAGCATCAGCAGGATCGGTGCGACGATCGCCCGCAGGAGCACGATGAGCACCAGCAGCACCACGAGCGCGACCACCGGAATGATCAGCGTGCGGTCGCGGGTGGCGGTGTCCTTGGTATCGAGATCGACCGCGGTGGGTCCACCGACCAGCGCATCGGATCCGGGCACTGCGTGCACGGCGTCACGGAGGCGTTCGACGGTCTGTTCGGCGTCGAGCGAGTCGGCCGGATCGGAGAGGGTGGCCTGGAGCGCGACCTGTCCGTCGACGACTGTGACGCTGCCGTCGGGTCCGGTGACCGGTTCGACGGTGGTGACGCCCTCGATGCGGGCTGCGTCGGTGACGGCGTCGAGCGACGATTCGTTCGCGATGATCACGGTGGGGGAGCCGCTGCCTGCGTCGAAGTGCTCACCGAGTATCTGCTGTCCGGACTTCGAATCGGTCTGCAGGAGGAACAGGTCGGACGAGGCGACACCGCTTGCCTTGAACTGCGGCAGCAGCAGAGCGAACGCGACGAGAACGAGGCTGCACACGATCCAGATCGGTCGCGGTTTCGATCCCACCCACTGGGCGATTCGGTTCCAGAAGCGGTGCGCCTGTTCCAGGTTGTCGCTGTCGAAGCCTGGTTCGTACCGCGGCCGGGTGGGCCAGAAGGCGACTCGTCCGAGTAGGACGAGGGCGGCGGGCAGGAATGTCATGGAGGCGACGAACGACGCGGCAATACCGATCGCGGCGACCGGTCCGAGACCGCGGTTGGAGTTCAGATCGGACAGCAGCAAGCAGAGCACACCGAGGATGACGGTGCCCGCCGATGCTGCGATGGGTTCGAGCGAGGCGCGCCACGCTGTGCGCATGGCAGCGTACTTGTCTTCCTGGATGCGCAATTCTTCTCTGAAGCGGGCGACGAGCAGCAACGCATAGTCGGTGGCTGCACCGAATACCAGGATGAACATGATGCCCTGGCTCTGCCCGTTGAGCGCGATCGTGCCTGCGTCGGCGAGCAGGTAGACGAGCGCGCTGGCGAGCGCGAGTGCGAATACGGCCGAGATGATGACGACGAACGGCAGCAGTGGACTGCGGTAGACGACGATCAAGATGAGCAGCACCACCCCGCCGGCGACGAGCAGTAGCAGTCCGTCGATCCCGGCGAACGCGGCCGACAGGTCGGCTG
>ERZ747221.545-NODE-545-length-44192-cov-8.159130_pt1 | contig 44192 bp, 30 predicted proteins | sample MGYA00374949_ERZ747221 | MGnify/ENA primary metagenome ERZ747221 (study PRJEB28779, sample SAMN05720172) | bioreactor metagenome | isolation source: Anaerobic biogas reactor | place: USA:Washington, USA | collected 2015-08-08 ... | reverse complement strand
CAAGGGCCCCGCGCCCCGGACGAGCCCGGGCAGCAGCGCCAGCGCCAGCCCGAGGGGCAGCAGGGCCAGGCGCAGGGGCTTTTTCATCCGCGCGTACCGGGACAGCAGGACGGGCAGCCCGAGCGCCATGGCGCCCGGCAGCAGGCCGATGGCGGGGAGGCGGACGGTCGCCAGCGGCAGGGAAGCCGCCAGGGACACGCCGGCCTCGTAGACTTCCGTCATCCACAGGACCGGCCGGGCGGCCAAGATAGCAAGCGGCAGGCTGACGTAGCTCAGGCCCAGGACCAGCAGGAAGCCCGCCATCAGCCAGCCGATCGCCAGGCAGGCCAGCGGCCCGATGAGCAGCCCCGCCAGCGAGAAGCGGTGGAAGGCGTTGACCGCGGGCACCAGCGTCATCGCGCCGGCTGAAAAGGTCACGGCGAAAGCCTCCGCCGTCCGGCGGGCCAGCCGGGGCAGCCGGCGGTACCCGGGCCGCTTTTCCATCAGGCGCTTCAGCCGGTCGCCCAGGGTGAAGATGCCGGCGACCGCGAGGAAGGACAGCTGGAACCCGAGGCTGAACAGGTCCAGGGGGCGCAGCAGCAGGATGGCCAGGAAGGCGGCGGACAGGCTGGTCAGGGGGTCCGCCCGGCGCCGCAGCGCCCGCCCGGCCAGGTAAAAGACCGACAGGATGGAGGCGCGCAGCACGGAGGGGGTGAAGTCCAGCAGCCGGCAGTACACTGCCAGGAAGGCGGCGACGAGCAGCAGCATCGCGCGCGGGGAGAGGCGCAGGGCGCGCAGCAGGAAGAACAGCCCCGCCGTCAGGAAGCCGACGTGCAGCCCGGAGACGGCGAGCACGTGCGCGACGCCCGCGTCCCTGAAGTCCACGGTGGTCTCTTTCTCCAGCCCGCCCCGGTCGCCCAGCAGCAGCGCGCGGGCCAGCCCGCTTTGCCCCTGCAGCGCGGCGTCCAGCCGCGCGGCGGCGGAACGCCTCGCCTGTACCCAGAATCCCGCCTTTTCTTCTTCGCCCGGGGCGGCGGCATCCGACTCGCCATACCCCGTGATGCCCGCGGAAATGCCCCGCTGCAGCAGGTAAAACCGGAAGTCGAAGCCGTAGGGGTTGACCTGGCCGGCCGGGCGGTAAAGGGAGCCGGTGAACGCGGCGCGCCGGCCCTCTTGCGGCAGGGGGTCCTCCGGCTTCGGGTAGAAGGTCCAGTAGGCGCCGCCGATTTGATATTCCCCGCCCCGCGCGTCCCGCAGCCGGACGTCCCGCAGCACCGCCTGCACGCGGCCGTCGCCCTCGCGGCGCTTCACGTCCCCCGAAACGACGCCGTCCACCCGGTACTCCCCCGGCGGGGGAAGGGCCGGGTGCGCCGCGCGCCCGGCCAGGGCCGTCCCGAGAAACAGCAGGCAAAACCCCGCCGCCACGAGCCTGAAGAAGGCGTCCCTGCGCAGCAGGGCGGCCGCGGCCAGCGCGCAGGCCAGGCCGCAGAGTGAAAAAAGGGGCGCGTAGCCCGGAAGCCCCGCCCCGATGAGCACGCCCGCCGCGTAAAAGGGCGCGACCGCCGCCAGCGGCCGCTGTGCCGGGAAACTGCGCGGGTTCACAGCCGGAGGGTCAGGCCGGGCGCCGCGTACTCGCTGGCCGGGAAGACCGCGCGCGCTTCTTTCACCAAGGTTTCCCCGTCGCTCCCCGGCTGGAAGTGCGTCAGCAGCAGCCGGCCCACCCCGGCGTCCCTCGCCAGCCCCGCGGCCTGGGCGGCGCTGAAATGGGGCATCCCGGGCTTCCACTGGGCCAGGGTGAACGTGGCGTCGCACACCAGCGCGTCCGCGCCCCGGCAAAAGCCCTCCAGCCCGCCCCGCTCGGCCGCGTCGCCCGTGTACACGACGGTCCTGCCGCCGCGGGAGACCTTCAGCGCGTAGGCGGGCTCGGGGTGGGGCACCTTCAGCGCCTCGAGGGAAAACCCGCCGACCAAACGGGGGAGGGAGACGTCCAGGAAGTTGAACTCGGCCCCGGCCAGGTAGTCCTTCAGCGGATGCGGCTCCGGCGGCGCGTACACGTCCAGCCGGGCGGCGCGCAGCTGCAGGCAGTACCGGAGCGCCAGCATGTCGCTGACGTGGTCGTTGTGCCAGTGGGTCAGGAGCACCGCCGTCAGGCGGGCGGGGTCGCTCAGCGCCATCAGCCGGGGCAGCACGCCGCAGCCCAGGTCGAGCAGCAGGCGCTCCTCCCCGTGGCTGACCAGAAACCCGGAGCAGGCGCCGTTTTCCCGGGGGTAGGAGCCGTCAGAGCCGAGAACCCGCAGTTCCATCGCTTTCCTCCTGAATACTCAACTCCATCGCAAACGCTTCGATGGGACGGCCTTTTTGCGCCTCCGCGTTGCCTTTTCACCCGGCGCAGGCTCCGACTGCGCCTTGTTCTTTCGGCTGAGCGGAGCCATCAAAAATCCCCATCCCCTCTTTGCGTTTACTCATTCGTTTCGTTTGAACAGCAGCCGGACCGTCAGCGCGAACAGGGCGGCGCACAGCAGCATGGCGCCCAGGCCCGGCGCCGCGCCGGAGGCGTTGAGCAGCAGCACGGAAAAGTTGTACATCCCGTGGAACAGGACCGGAAGCGCCAGGCCGCCCCTGGAGAGCCGCAGCCGGGCCAGCATCAGCCCGATGAGCAGCAGCACCGGGAAGGCGATGAGCGACAGGTGCAGCGCGGAAGCACCGCGGCGGACACCAGGCTGGCCGTCCCCGGCCGCATCTTTTTCGCCAGCGCGTCCAGCAGCAGGCCCCGGAACATCAGTTCCTCGCACACGGCGGGCACGAAGGCCGCGCACAGGGCGGCCAGCGCGGTTTCCCAGGGATTGCCGGGCAAGAGGGCGGGCGGCGGCTCCGAGGGCAGGCCCAGGGTCCGGAGCAGGAAATAGGCGGCCAGCGTCACCAGCAGCCCGGCCATCGTGAAGGCCACGGCGGACAGCAGCGTCAGCCCCGCGGAGTAGGCGTCCGGCTTGCCCGCCAGGGCCCGCAGTCGCTGCCTGCTCTCCTCATTGCGCAGGTAGACGAGCAGGGCCGGCAGGCCGAACATCAGGATTTCCCGCAGCGCGGTCAGCAGGCAGACGGCGGAAAAACCGGGGTTTTGGCCTGAGAGCGCCCCGGGCAGGAACCAGCCCAGCAGCAGGCAGGCCGCGGCGGCCGCCCGCCATCCGGCTTCCTTCTTATTCAAGGGTGAAGCGCCCGCCGACCCGGTCCCTGAAGGTCATCTCCAGGTGGATGTCGCTGCCGGGGCGCAGCCCCTGGCGGCGCAGCTCCTCGCTGACGGTGTGCATCGCCAGTTCCGGCGTGTTGTTGTCCCGGCTCAGGTGCCCCAGCAGCGCCTGCCGGGTGCCCTGCTGGTAGAGCTCCATCAGCGTCTGGGCGCAGGACAGGTTGCTCAGGTGCCCCCGGGCGCCCATGATGCGCTGCTTGAGGGCCTCCGGGTAGCGCGCGTTGTGCCTGAGCATCTCAGGGTCGTGGTTGCTCTCCAGCAGCACCAGGTCGCTGCCCGACAGCGCGCGCAGCACCTGCCGGGGCACCCGCCCCATGTCCGTCGCCACGGCGGCGCTGGTTCTGCCGGCGAAAAAGCGGAAGGCGACCGGTTCCGCCGCGTCGTGGGAAATCGGAATCGGCTGCACGCCGATGCCGCCGATTAGGAACTCCGCCTCGCTGTCGAACACCCGGCGCAGCCCCGGCGGCACCTCGCCCACAATCCGGCGCATGACGGCGGTCTGCCAGGTGGCCTCGTTGGCGTATACCGGGATGCGGTAGCGGCGGCTGAGCACCCCGGCGCCGGCGATGTGGTCGGAGTGCTCGTGGGTGATGAGGATGGCGTCGATGGTTTCGGGCAGGACGCTCAACTGCGCCAGCGCCCCCTCCAGGACGCGGCCGGTCAGCCCCGCGTCCACCAGCACGCGGGTGTCCCTGTAGGCCAGGTAGGTGGCGTTGCCGTTAGACCCGCTGTTGAGCGAGCAGAATTCCAGTTTCATGCGTGTTCCACTTCCGTTTGGGCGCTTCGAAAACGCCTTGGGGGCATTATAGACGCTCCCCGGCGGGGTGGCAAGCGGAGCGGCCGGGCGCGCTTGCGCCGGCGCGGGCGATGGCGTATAATCCCGGCGGATTAAGTGCCAAGCGCACTGGAGGGGAGGAAGAAGTATGGCTTACAAGATTTCCGACGTCTGCATCAGCTGCGGCGCCTGCGAGCCCGAGTGCCCGGTCAGCGCGATTTCCGAAGGCGTGGACCAGTTCGTCATCGACGCCTCGCTGTGCACGGATTGCGGCGCCTGCGCCGACGTGTGCCCGGTGGACGCCCCCGCGCAGGAGTAAGGCCCCGCCCGGGTCAACCGGCCTGAAAAGTGTCCCAGGGACACTTTTTTGGTTTTATGGGGTGCTCCCGCCTTTTTACGGGCATCGTCACGCCCGCCGCCGGCAAGCCCCGCCTTTACAGCGGGGGGCCGCGATGCTATACTCCGATTCGTTACAGATTTGTTAAATGCTGGCGACGGGGAGTGCGCATGAAGGGAAATCCTGCCGGGGCTTCACGCTGGCGCGCCTGCCTGGCCGCCGCGCTGCTGCTCCTGTCCGCCCTGCCGGCGGCGTCGGCCGCGGCGCCCGCCTCCGCGCCCCTGGCCTCCGGCGGCGCGCGCAGCGGCATGCTGCGCGTGGGGATGCTGTCCCTGGGCCAGCCCGCCCGGCTGGACCTGACGCTGACGGGGGACTACTCCCTCAGCGGCGCCCACAGCCGCGCGCTGGCGTCCGGGACGGCCGTGGCCGTCTCCTTTTCCGCCCAGTCCGGCCGCTTCACGCTGACCCTGCCGGGGGAGACGCTGGACGCGGGCCCCGCCTTCAAGCTGCGCCGCCACTCCGGGACGGGCACGGCCGGCTTCCGCGTCGCGCAGGGCCGCGTGCCGCAAAACCTCTACCCGGCGGATCTGTACCTGACCGCCCAGCCGGCCGCCGCGGGGTACCGCCTGGTCGCCGTCGCCTACGTGTTCCTGGAGGATTACCTCTACGGCGTGCTGCCCTATGAGATGGGCGGCGGCTCCCATCCGGAGGCGCTCAAGGCGCAGGCGGTCACCGCCCGCACCTACGCCATCGGCCGAATGGGCGGCTCCGGGCTCTACGACGTGGCGGACACCACCGCCGACCAGGTCTACGCCGGCACGCCTTCGGGCGACGCGGGCAGCCGCGCGGCCGTGGACGCCACCCGCGGCATCGTGATGATGACGGGCGGCGCCTATACCGCCACCCTCTACACCGCCTCCAACGGCGGCCAGACCGAAAGCCCGTCCAACGCCTGGGGCTCGTCCGGGCATTCCTACCTGTCCGTCCGCGACGACCCCTACGACCTGGCCAACCCCCAGTCCCGGGTGAAGACCTTTCTGGCGGCCTACGACCCCCTGCGCCTGGACGCGCGGCTGAAAGGCCTGCTGCTGCAAAAGGCGCGCGCCCTCCCGGGGCGGGCGGACGCCCAGCTGGAGCGCATCGTCAGCGCCGTCCCGCACACGCCCAGATACCCGGCCCCCAGCCGGCTGTACACGCGCCTGGACTTCACCGTCAACCTGCTTTCCGGGGAGACGGCCGTCACCGCCGTCCTGTCCTTCGACATCTTCCGCGAGCTGGAGGCCGCGCTGGGCATGGGCATCAACGCCGCGGACAACGAGCTGTGGCGCGTAGCCCGCTCGGACGAGGGCTTCGTGCTGACCGCCGCCCGCTACGGCCACGGCATCGGCATGAGCCAGCGCGGCGCGATGCAGATGGGCGCCATGGGCTACACCTACGACCAGGTCCTGGGGTTTTACTACCCCGGCTGCCGGCGCGTCGCCTACACGCTGGGGCGCTCCATCCTCAGCGCCTACGTGCCCGGGGTGGAAAGCGCCGAGGAGCTGTCGCCGGTCGACCCTGCGGCCGTCGGGGAGGAAAGCGCGGGCAGGGCCCGGGTCACCCTGTCCCAGACCCCGCTGTACCAGAAGGCCGATTCCGCGTCCTTCATCCTGGCCCTGCTGCCGCAAGGTGCGTACGCGGAGGTGCTGTCGCAGGCCGGGGACTTTTACGGCGTGCGCTACGGGCAACTCACGGGCTTCCTGCCGCGCGGCCGGACGGAGTACGCGGGCGCGGTCCCCGGCGCCGCGGTCGGGGAGACGCGGCTGGAGGGCTTCGGCACGGTGTACGGCACCGGCGCCCTCAACCTGCGCGCCGCGCCTTCCCTTAGCGCCGCCATCCTCCTGACGATGCCGCGCGGGGCGCGGGTGCCCATCCTCTCCCTGTCGGGGCATTTCGCCTACGTCCAGTATGGGCTGCAGGCGGGCTACGCGTCCCTGGACTTCCTGGAGCGCAGCGACGCGCTGCCCGCGCCGGCGTGGTCCGGGGCGCCCGCCGACGGCACCGTCCGCGCGCTGGCGGGCGGCGTCCCCCTGCGCGCGCGTCCGGATACATCCTCCGCCGTTCTGAAAACCCTGGCGGACGGGGCGGCGGTGACCGTCCTCGCCCTGGACGAATCCTGGGCGCGGGTGCGCTCCCTGGAAACGGAGGGCTACCTCCCCGCCGCCAGCGTGGAACTGGCCGCCGCACCGCCCGCCCCGGCGCCGGCCACCCCGCCGCCCGCCGCGCCGCAAACCGCGCGGGTGGTGACCGCCGCGGGCTCCCTCAACCTCCGGGAGCAGCCCTCCCCGCTCGCCCGCGTGCTGCGTACCATCCCCCGGCTGGCGGAGGTGGGCGTCACGTCCCGGGGGGCGGAGTGGTGCGCCGTCACCTACGACGGCACGCGGGGCTACGCGATGACCTGCTTCCTGCGCTTCGACAGCCCCGCTCTCCCGACGCCCTCCGCCGCGCCCGCGGGGCCAAGCGCCCTGGTCGTCACGCCGTCGGGCAGCCTCAATTTCAGGGAGCGGCCCTCTTTGGCCGGCCGCGTGCTGGCGACCGTCCCCCGGGGAACGCGCCTGCCCGTGCTCTCCCGCGGGGAAACCTGGAGCCAGGTGCTCTGGCAGGGCAGGGCCGGCTACGTGATGAGCGCGTTCCTGGACTTTTCCGGGACGGCCGGCGGCACCCCGGCCCCCGACCCGGGGCCCGCCGCGGGGCTGACCCTGCTGCCCCTGCCCCTGCGCGCCTGGGCGGTGTCGGGTATACGGATTCGTGCGGCGGCGTCCGACGCCGCGGCCTTTGTGGCGGAACTGCCCGCCGGCGACGCCGTGCTGGCGGACGCCCGGGAGGGCGCCTGGCACCGGGTCACCTACAACGGGAAGACCGGGTTTGTGCCGACGGCGTCGCTGCGCTTCACGCCCCCCGGCGCCTTGCCCTCCCCGTCCGCAAGCCCCGCGCCCGCCCCCTCCGCCACCCCGCGGTCAAGCGCGTCCCCCGCCCCGGACCCGTCCCCGACGCCCGGCGCGGCGGACGAGGCGCGCGACCCCACCCTCAAGCGCCTCCCCGTGCCCTACGCTTCCCGCGCGGCGGTGCCGGAGGGCGGGACGCTCAAGCTGCGCCTGGGCTGCAGCGACAGGAGCCTTGTGCTGGCCGGGATTCCTTCCGGGGACGCCCTGATGGTGCTGGAACTGGGCGAAGACTGGTGCCGCGTCGCCTGGGAGGGGCGGGAAGGCTACTGCATGACCCGCTACCTGTCCCTGCCGGGGCTGCCGTGAGAAAGGGGAGGGAAGGCGCTTGATTCTGGTGCTGGCGGAAAAGCCCAGCGTGGCGCGGGACCTCGCCCGCGTGCTCGGCTGCGCCCGCCGGGAGGGCTACTTCGAGTCGGCCACCCACCGCGTCGCCTGGGCGCTGGGGCACCTGGTCGCCCTGAAGGACCCGGACGAAATCGACGAAAAATACAAGAAGTGGCGCCGGGAGGACCTGCCCATCCTGCCGGAGGCGATGGAGACCAAGGTGCTCCCCAGAACGCGCGCCCAGTTCTCCCTGGTCAAAAAGCTGATGCTGGACCCGGGGACGGAGCGCGTCGTCTGCGCGACGGACGCGGGGCGCGAGGGCGAGTTGATTTTCCGGCTGATTTACCAGAAGGCGGGCTGCAAGAAACCGGTGTCCAGGCTCTGGGTGTCCTCCCTGACCGACGCCGCGATCCGGGAAGGGCTGGAGGGCATGAAGCCCGCGGAGGCCTACGACGGCCTGTACCAGAGCGCGCTGTGCCGCGCGCAGGCGGACTGGCTGGTGGGCATGAACGCGAGCCGGGCCTTCACCCTGCGCTTCAACGCCCTGCTGTCCGTCGGCCGGGTCCAGACGCCCACCCTGGCCATCCTGGTGGAGCGGGAGCGGGAAATCCGGGACTTCGTCCCCTTGGCGTATTACACGCTGACGGCCGATTTCGGCGACTACCAGGGGCAGTATTTCGACCCGGGGGCGAAGGAAGCGCAGTTCGCTCACCGCATCCCGGACGAGGCGCGGGCGAAGGAAATCGCGAAGGACGTGAAGGGGCGGGAGGCGGAGGTGCAAAAGGCCGAGACCCAGCCCAAGAAGGAAAACCCGCCCCCGCTGTTCGATTTGACCTCCCTGCAGCGGGAGGCCAACCGGCGGCTGGGGTTCACGGCCAGCCGGACGCTGAAGGCCGCCCAGTCCCTGTACGAGAACCGCAAGGCGCTGACCTACCCGCGCACCGACAGCCGGCACCTGCCCCGGGACATGATTTCAAGGGTCAACCAGGCGCTGGCCGCCCTGCCGGAGCCCTACGCGACGCTTTCGGCGGGCATCCCCCGCAGGGAAGGCCGGCTGCCCTTCTCCCCGCGGGTGTTCGACGACGCGAAGGTGACCGACCACCACGCCATCATCCCGACGCCGTCCCGGGTCGACCCCGCGCAGTTCACCCCGGACGAGCGCGCCCTGTACGACCTCGCCGTCCGGCGCTTCATCGCCGCCTTTTATCCCGCCCACGAATACGACCAGACCACCGTCGTCACCGTCTGCCGGGGGCACGCCTTCAAGTCCTCCGGACGCACGGTGACCGCGGCGGGCTGGAAGCAGGTCATCTCCGACGCCGCGAAGGACAGGGAGGGCGAGGCGCCCCTGCCCCCGCTGAAGGCCGGCGACAGGCGGACCGTGGCCGCCGCCCGGGTGAAGCAGGAAACGACGAAGCCGCCCGCCCCGCACACGGACGCCAGCCTGCTCTCGCGCATGGAGCGGCCGGACCTGCCGCAGGAGGACGGGGAGCTGCAGGACCTGATGAAGAAGAACGGCCTGGGCACGCCCGCCACCCGCGCCGCCACCATCGAGCGGCTCATCGAGGTGGGCTACGCCAGCCGCCGGGGCAAGGCCATCCAGGCGACGGAGAAGGGGGAGCGCCTCATCTCGGTGGTGCCCGCGGAAATCGCCTCCCCCGTGATGACGGGCAGGTGGGAGCAGGCGCTGGAGGAAATCGCCCGCGGCGCCCGGGAGCCGGGCCGTTTCATGGAGGGCATCCGCCGGCTGGCGGCCTTCCTGGTGACCGCCGCCGACGGCGCGGGCCAGGGCGTGGAATTCCCCCGGGAGGCGCGGGGGCGGGGCGGGGCGGTCCGGGCGGCGCCTCCAAAGACGCTGGAGGGCCTCTCCTGCCCGCTGTGCGGCAAGCCGGTCACGGAAAACGAGAAGGCCTTCGGCTGCTCCGCCTGGAAGGAGGGCTGCCGCTTCACCCTCTGGAAGGACGCGCTGAAGCGCGCCGGGGGGCCGCGGCTGACCGAGCCCATCGTCCGCCTGCTGCTGACCGCCCGGGAGGCGCGCGGCTCCAGCGGCACGGTGCGGCTTTCGGGGGAGGAGATGAGCTTCACGCCCGTGCCGGCCGCGGAGCCGGCCCTCCGCGTGCCGGTGCGCTATGAGAAGAAGGCGAAGCCGGCCGCGGGCCGCGCGGCGCCCGCGGCAGCCCCGGCCAAAGGCCGGCGCGCCAGGCCGAAGGACGCCCCCAAGCGGTAGGGGTTCCGTTGCGAAGCCCCACTATCCATGGTAGAATATCGGGAGCGCGCCGCGTTTGGCGCTGAAAAAAGGCGGTCCGGCGGCGGTTGCGGCCGGCGGGGAGGCGAGGATGTCCAAGGGCAGGTCGTTTGGCGGGATGGGCGGGGGCAACATGCAGCAGCTGATGCGCCAGGCCCAGAAGATGCAGGAGCAGCTGGCGAAGACCGAGGAGGAGCTCAACCAGAAGGAGTACGAGGCGGCGTCCGGCGGCGGCATGGTCACCTGCAGGGTGTCCGGCAAGCGCGAGCTGCTCAGCCTGGAAATCAAGCCCGAGGCGGTGGACCCGGAGGACGTGGAGATGCTCCAGGACCTCGTCGTCGCCGCGGTCAACGCCGCGCTGCGGCTGGGGGAGGAATCGCGCGAGAAGGCGATGTCCGCCCTGGCCCCCGGCGGGATGGGCGGCTTCATCTGACATGAGCCTGAAGGGAGAACCCATCCAGCGCATGGCGGGCGAGCTGGCCCGCCTGCCGGGCATCGGCCGCAAGAGCGCGCTGCGCCTGGCCTACCACCTGGCGGCCCTGCCGCGGGAGGAGGTCCGCGCGCTGGCGGACGCCCTGTCCGAGGGCCGGGAGGCCATCCGGCTGTGCGCGCGCTGCGGCAACTACACCGCCGGCGAGCTGTGCGCGGTGTGCCTGGACCCCAAGCGCCGGGAAGACCAGCTGTGCGTCGTGCGCGACCCGCGGGACGTCGCGGCGATGGAGCGCATGCACGACTACCGGGGGCTGTACCACGTGCTGCACGGCATCCTTTCGCCCATGGACGGCGTGGGCCCCCGCGACATCCGCATCCGGGAGCTGGTGGAGCGGCTGGAGAAGGGCGGGGTGGAGGAGCTCATCCTGGCGACCAACCCGGACATCGAGGGCGAGGCGACCGCCTCCTACATCGCGCGGCTGGTCAAGCCCATGGGCGTCAGGGTCACCCGCATCGCCCACGGCGTGCCGGTGGGCAGTGACCTGGAGTACGCCGACGAGGTCACCCTGTCCAAGGCCATGGAAGGCAGGCGCGAAATCTGATGCTGCGCTTTTACTACGGGGTCATGGGCTCCAGCAAGACGGCGCAGCTGCTCATGCAGCGCTACAACTACCAGCAGCTGGGCCTGCGCGTCGCCCTGGTCAAGCCGGCCATCGACACGCGCGCGGGCGCGCACATGGTGTATTCCCGCGTGGGGCTGCAGGCCCAGGCCGAGCTGGTGCTGGAAAACGGGCATTCCGCCCGCGAGCAGCTGCTGTGGCTGGCTGCGCGCAACGCGACGAGCGAGTTCGAGTACGTCTTCATCGACGAGGCGCAGTTCCTCTCCCCCCAGCAGGTGCAGGAGCTGGCGGATATGTCCGACCGCCTGGACATCTTCTGCTACGGGCTGAAGACCGACTTCCAGGGCAACTTCTTCCCCGGCTCCGCCGCGCTGCTGCGGCTGGCGGAGGAAATCCACGAGGTGCCGGGCGGGCTGTGCTGGTGCGGCGCCAAGGCCACCATGAACACCCGCATCGACCGGGACGGCCGGGTCATCAAGACGGGGGAGCAGGTGCTCATCGACAACCACCAGGAAATCCGCTACATCGGGCTGTGTTACAAGCACTGGCGCGAGGGCCTCAGCCATGCCTGAGTGGCTCGCCTCCGCCCACCCCCTGCTGCTCGTCCTGTGCGCCCTGGCCCTCGCCCTTCTGGGCATGCTGTGGGCGCTGCTGGTCCGCCAGGCCAGGGCGGGGCGGGAGGACGCGGGCCGGCTGCAGAAAACCGAGGAAACGCTGGCGGAGTACGCGGAGCGCCTGGCGCGGGACGCCGAGACGCGCCTGACCGCCGGGCTGGGGCAGGACCAGGCCGCGCTGCAAAGCCTGCTGCTGGCCCAGGACGCCGCCGCCGCCGGGCGCGCGGACCGGCTGGACCAGCGGCTGGACGCCTCGCTCGCCAACCAGGACAGCCGGCTCCGACACCTGGACGAGGTGCTCAACGCCCGCCTGGGCCAGAACGACCAGCAGGTTTCCCAGATGCGCGACACCCTCTTCCAGTCCCTGACGCAGATGCGGGAGGACAACGCCCAGAAGCTCGAGGAGATGCGCAGGACCGTGGACACCCACCTGCACCAGACCCTCAACCAGCGCCTGGGGGAGAGCTTCTCCCTGGTCAACGAGCGGCTGGAGGCGGTGTACAAGGGGCTGGGGGAGATGCGCTCGCTGGCCGGGGGCGTGGGCGACCTCAAGCGCGTGCTGACCAACATCAAGACCCGCGGCACCTGGGGGGAGACCCAGCTGGCCATGCTGCTGGAGGAGGCGCTGGCGCCCGCCCAGTACGAGGCCAACTGCGCCGTGCTGCCCGGCAGCCAGGAGCGGGTGGAGTTCGCCGTGCGCCTGCCGGGGCAGGAGGGCGGGCAGCCCGTGTACCTGCCCATTGACGCCAAGTTCCCGCTGGAGGATTACGAGCGCCTGCAGTCCGCGCAGGAAGCCGCCGACAAGGAGCAGACGGCGTCCGCCTTGTCCGCGCTGGCCCAGGCCGTCACCCGGGAGGCCGCGCGCATCTCGTCCAAGTACATCAAGCCGCCCTACACGACGGATTTCGCGATTCTCTACCTGCCGGTGGAGGGGCTGTACGCCGAGGCGCTGCGCCTGCCCGGGCTGGTGGAAACCCTGCAGCGCGCGCACCGGGTGGCGCTGGCCGGGCCGACCACGCTGCTGGCCCTGCTCAACAGCCTGCAGATGGGCTTCCGCACCCTGGCCATCCAGCAGCGCAGCGCCGAGGTCTGGCGCCTGCTGGCCCAGGTCAAGAGCGACTTCACCGCCTTCGGCGACGTGCTGGAGAAGACCCAGAACCGCCTGCGCCAGGCCAGCGAGTCCATCGACGCCGCCACCCGGCGCACCCGCAGCATCACCCGCCGCTTGAGCGCCGTGGAAACCCTGGAGGGCGCCGCGCCCGAGGCCCTCCCCCCGGGGACGGACGCCCCGGAGGACGAGGCCTGAACACATCACCTGAAGGAGGGAGCCCCATGGACCAGACCGACCGGAACGAGCCGCTGCGCTTCGCCTTCGCGCACAACAACTTCAACGTCGTCGACCTGGAGAAGTCCCTGAAGTTCTACCGGGAGGCCCTGGGGCTGACCGAAATCCGCCGGAGGGAAAAGGAGGGCTTCACCCTGGTCTTCCTGGGCGACGGCCAGACCGCGCACCAGCTGGAGCTGACGTGGCTGAAGGACTTTGACAAGCCCCGCTACAACCTGGGCGACAACGAGGTCCACCTGGCCTTCCGCGTCAACGACATCGCGAAGGCCCTGGAAAAGCACCGGGCGATGGACGTCGTGTGCTTCGAGAACACGGCGATGGGCATCTACTTCATCGAGGACCCGGACGGGTACTGGATCGAAATCGTGCCGGACAGGCGCTGACGGCCAAGGAAGCGTCCGCGGGCACTTCCCTGCTTTTCGTAAAAAGTCCGCGGGCCTTTCTCGAATCGGGGGACGGCCGCGGAATGCTTTCGCCGTTCGCGAAAACGCCCCGCGCGTAAGGCATCGCGGACGGCATGATGATGGTCGGCGGGCAGCCGCCCCCGATTCCCCCTGCTTTTCACCTCAGCATCAAGGTTTTTTAAATGACAGGGCCTGCCGGTCGGCAGGCCCTGATTGAATCGTTTCAGACGGTTTCTTGAAGGCGGCGCGGGGCGAAACCCTTCACCCCGCCCCGGGCGCCCCTACCACAGCCAGAAGGTGCCGGCGAGCACGATGAGGACCAGGATGACCAGGGCCACGGGGATGAAGACCAGCAGCGCGGAGAGAATCATCGCCGCGAGGTCGCCCTTCTCCAGCGGCACCTCGCCCTCGCCGGGCAAATCCCTGTCCTGGTTTCTGCGGCCGCGCGCGAAGGCCATCGCGCGCTCGATCCGCTTGCGCAGCATCACGCCGGGCCGGCCTTTCCCTCCATCTGCGCCAGGTAGCGCCGCTCGCATTCGGTTTCCAGGCGGTGGTGGCAGGCGACGAAGTGGTTGGGGATGATTTCGGTCAGTTCCGGCACCACGTGCATGCAGATGTCGGTCGCGTACTTGCACCGGGTGTGGAACTTGCAGCCCTTGGGCGGGTTCACGGGGCTGGGGATGTCACCCTCCAGGATGACCAGCTCCCGCGTGGTGTTCTCGTCCGCCGTGGGGATGGCGGAAAGCAGCGCCTCGGTGTAGGGGTGCATGGGGCAGGAGAAGATGTCCTGGGTCTGCGCCAGCTCCACGATGACGCCCAGGTACATCACCGCGATGCGGTCGGAAATGTACTTGACCACGGCCAGGTCGTGGGTGATGAACAGGTAGGTCAGGTTTTCCTGGTCCTTGAGCTGCTGGAGCAGGTTGATGATCTGGGACTGGATGGACACGTCCAGGGCGGAGACCGCCTCGTCGCAGACGATGAACTTGGGGCTCAGCGCGAGCGCGCGCGCGATGCCGATGCGCTGCCGCTGGCCGCCGGAGAACTGGTGGGGGTAGCGGTGCAGGAAGTAGGGCGCCAGGCCGCAGTCGTCCATGACCTTGAGCACCTTTTCCTTCATGCGGTCGTCGTTGCGCAGGAAGCGCTTGTGGGCCAGCAGGCCCTCGCCGACAATCTGCCCGACGGTCATGCGCGCGTCCAGGGAGGAATAGGGGTCCTGGAAAATCAGCTGCATGTCCACGCGCAGGTGGCGCATTTCATTGTAGGTCAGCCGCGCCAGGTCCACCGCGCCGTCCCGGTCCTTGTCCAGCTGCCGGAAGGCGGGATCGTCCAGGTGGGGCGTGCGCAGGGCGTCGATGCGCTGGCGGATGTCCCACATCCGGGCGTCCTTTTCGGTAATCTGGGCGTCCAGGCCGTGCAGCTCGGCCTCCAGCGCGTCGACGCGCTGCTGCAGGCCGGCGTTGCCCTTCTTCTGCTGGCGGTAGCGCAGGTCGTCCAGCTGGACGGTGACGGAGAAGCGCTTCTCGGCGATTTTCTTGCGCTCCTTGGCCGTGTCGAACAGCTCCTTGTGCACCTCGATGACCGGGTCCAGGTCGGACAGGGTGACCAGGCCGCCCACGATGCTGGTGATGTCGAAGGTGGCGTCATAGGCCTCCTTGCGCGCCTGGGCCAGCTCGGTGAGCGCCTTGAAGCGCTCCGGCGTCTCGGGCGCGTCCTCCTCCAGCCAGCCCTTGCCGCGGACCTCGGCCTCCATGCGCTCGTAATGCTCCTGCAGCCGGAGCATCCTGGCCTTGGCGGCCTTCATGCCGCTGACGGTCTTGTCCGCGTAGGCGGGGGCGACCTCCAGCAGGGAGCGGCCGTTGTACATCGTCTTGCCGTCGGTCTGCTTGTACAGCTGCAGCAGCGTCCGGCCCAGGGTGGACTTGCCGCAGCCGGACTCGCCGACCAGGCCCAGCGTCTCGCCCTCGTAGATGTTCAGGTCGATGCCGTCGTTGGCCTTGACGTACAGCCCCTTCTTCTTGAGGGGGAAGTACTGCTTGAGGTTGGTGATCTTGAACAGCGCGCGCTTTTCAGCCATGGCGGCGGGCCTCCTTGTCCGGATAGAAGCAGCGGATTTCCTGGTTCTCCGCCACCTTGTACATGTCCGGCTCCTCCTCGCGGCATTTCTGGGTCGCGTACTTGCACCGCGGGGCGAACTTGCACCCCGGGGGCAGGTCCAGCGGGTGGGGGACCGCGCCGGGGATGACCTCCAGCCGGGTGTGCGCGGGCGTGTCCATGCGGGGGATGGACAGCATCAGCCCCTCGGTGTAGGGGTGTGAATACTTGGTCTTCTTGTCGAAGATGGTGCGCACCGGCGCCATCTCGACCACCTGCCCGCAGTACATGACCGCCACGTCGTCGGCCATCTGGTTGATGACGCCCAGGTCGTGGGTGATGAACATGATGGAGGTCTGGTGCTCCTCCTTCAGCTCGTTCATCAGCCGCAGGATCTGCGCCTGGATGGTCACGTCCAGCGCCGTGGTCGGCTCGTCGGCGATGAGCAGCTTGGGCCGGCAGGCCAGCGCCATGGCAATCATGACCCGCTGGCGCATGCCGCCGGAGAGCTGGTGGGGGTACTGGCGGGCGACGATTTCCGGGTTGGGGATTTTGACGTCCCGCAGCATGTCCAGCACCCGCGCCTTTGCCTGCTCCTGGCTCATGCCCTGGTGGACGATGAAGGGCTCGGCCACCTGCTTTTCCACCGTGAACACGGGGTTGAGGCTGGTCATGGGCTCTTGGAAAATCATGGAAATCGTGTTCCCGCGGATTTTGTACATCTCGCTGATGCTCAGCTTCGAGATGTCCCTGCCCTCCAGCAGGATTTCGCCGCTTTCGATGTACCCGTTCCCGTCCAGCAGCTTGAGGATGCTCAGCGCGGACACGCTCTTGCCCGAGCCGGACTCCCCGACGATGCCCAGGGTCCTGCCCGGCTCCACGGAGTAGCTGGCGCCGTTGACGGCCTTGATGATGCCGCGCTTGGTGCGGAAGAAGGTTTTCAGGTTTCTGATTTCAAGAAGGGCCATTCTTCTCCTCCTCAGCGCTCGCTGCTCTTGGGGTCGATCGCGTCCCGGAGCCCGTCGCCGATCAGGTTGATGCAGATGGTGCAGATGCTAAAAATCAGGGCCGGGAACACCCAGCGCCACCAGTACTGCTGGATGACGATGGAGTCGTTGGAGCCGGTCAGCATATTGCCCCAGGTGGGGGTGGGCGGCGAGATGCCGAAGCCCAGGTAGGACAGGGTGGATTCCGTCAGCATGCTGGTGGCGAAAGACAGGGTGGCGCTGACCAGGATGGTGGAAATCACGTTGGGGATGATGTGCTTGAACACGATGGAGCGCTCCCGGACCCCCATCGCCTTGGCGGCGGTGACGAACTCCATCTCCCGCTGCGCGAAAATCTGCGCGCGGATGAGGTAGGCCAGCCCCGGCCAGGACAGCACGCCCAGCACGACCATGATCAGGTACATCCGCTGCTCCACGGACAGCCGGGTGCCGATGACGGCCGACAGGATGAGCGCGAAGGGCAGGAAGGGCAGACCGCCCACGACCTCCGCGATGCGCATGAGCAGCAGGTCCACCTTGCCGCCGAAGTACCCGGCCAGGCCGCCGATGATGATGCCGATGATCAGCGAGATGATGACCGAGACCGCGCCGACGGTCATGGTGATCTGCCCGCCGTTGACGATGCGGGTGAGCACGTCGCGCCCCAGGTGGTCCGTGCCCAGCAGGTAGCCGCGCAGGCCCCAGGACGTCATCCTGCCGGACTGCGTGACCGCGTAGTTCTGGTAAAAACCGGTGTACACGTCCCGGATGGGGTCGTTCGGGTCGACCTTCGGCGGCACGGACTGCTTGAAGGTGTTGTCGCCCCAGCTGAGCAGCTCGCCCGTGTCCGTCAGCGCGGTGTAATGGTAGCGGCCGCCGAAGATGCGGGTGATTTTGCCCTCGTGCGCCGGGATGTCCCGCTCGCCCTTGGTCACGTTGCCCCAGATGACGACGCTGCCGTCCTCCTTCAGGGCCGCGTTGGTCATCGCGGTGGAGGCGATGTCGACGACGCCGCTTTCCAGCCCCGCGGGCACCGCGGAATAGGCGCTGGTCTGGAACCCGCCGTAGGCCGCCGCCCCGTCCTTGGTCAACAGCAGGTAGTTGTTGATGTTGGCGGTGACCTTGGCGATATTGCCCTGGAACTGCTTCTTCAGCTTGATGTCGTTGAGGTTGCCGTTGCCCCAGATATACAGTGTGCCGTCTTCGGAAAGCGCCATGGAGAACTGGTTGCCGGCCTCCAGCTGGACGATGTCGAGGTTCTCCTCCTCCTGCGCCGCGTCCTTGATTTCCTTGGGGAAATCAGCCTGGTTATTGCGCGTGTTGCCCCAGACGTACAGCTTGCCCTGCGCGTCCATCGCGACGGCGTGGTCGTAGCCCACGGCGATGTCGACAATCCGCGCGTCCCGGACCTCCTGAGGGACGTCGGCCAGGGTCACCGCCTTGGTGACCGCCAGGCTGCCCCAGGAGTGGATTTTGCCGTCCGTGTCCAGGCCGAAGCCGAAGGTGGTGCCGGGGGCGATTTTCTCGATTTTGCCGTTCATCTCCCGGGGCACGGCCATCATGTTGAAGCCCGGGCCGATGTTCTGCTGGGTGTTGTCCTGGAAGCTCAGGTCCAGCGGCCAGATCATCGGGCCGATGACCACGAACAGGAAAATCAGCACGAAGATGATGACCGCCAGCCGGGAGAGCCGCTTGCTGAAGAAGTTGCGGATGACGGTCCGCATCGGGCTTTGCAGCGCCTCTTCCTCCATGAAGGTCAACTCGCGCTGCGGGCCCCAGAACAGCCGCTTGAGCCAGGCGTAGGGAGGGAAACCCCTTCTCAATTTGCTGTTGTCGCTCATGGGTTCCTCCTTACTTGTTCACCCGCACGCGCGGGTCGATGAGGCCGTAGGACAGGTCGGTCAGCAGCGTGCCGACCAGGCTGATGATGGTGTAGAACATCTGCATGGCAAGCGCCAGCTCGTAGTCGTTGTTCAGCAGCCCTTGGATGTACAGCCGGCCGGTGCCGTTCAAGGAGAAGGTGCTCTCCACCACGATGGAGCCGCCGAAGATGCCCAGGAACCAGCCGATAATGATGGTGACCACCGGCAGCAGGGCGTTGCGCCAGGCGTGGGAGTAGATGACCACCTTTTCCCGGACGCCCTTGGCGCGCGCGGTCCGGATATAGTCCATGGACAGGGCGTCGATCATCGACACGCGCACGTAGCGGGTCATGCCGCCCAGGGAGGCGAAGGTCATGACGATGAGGGGCAGGGAGATGTAGTACAGCTTGTCCAGGAAGGCTCGGAAGCCGGTATAGTTGCTGCCCGGCGTCTTCATGCCCATCACGGGGAAGACCCGGAACAGCACCGCCAGAAAGTAGATGAACACCAGGGAGATGATGAATATCGGTATCGAATAGCCGATGATGCTGAAGACCTGCACGCCCTTGTCCAGCCGGCTGTTTCGCTTGACTGCGGTTTTGATGCCCAGCGGTATGGTGATGCCCAGCGCCAGGATGGTCGCGAAGATATTGATGAAGACGGTGTTCTTCATCGGCTCGGTGATGACGTCCCGGACGTCCTGCTTGAACAGGCTCGAGTACCCGAAATTGCCCTGCAGCAGCCCGTTGCGCTGGCCGTATTTCAGGCCGGGCCGCATGTCGGGAATCAGCCCCATCCACCGGGCGTACCGCTTCAGCAGCGGGTCGTCCAGGCCCATTTCCCGGCGCAACTGCTTGTACTGCTCCTCATACTGCTCCGGCTTGAGCGTCCTGCGCATCGGCTCCAGCTGGGCCCGGGCGGGGTCCGTGGGGATGAGGTTGTAGAGCATGTACATCAATAGCGAGAGGATGAGGAAGACGACGATCATATACACAATACGCTTGAGCACGTATCTCGTCATCGCGGTACCGACCTTTCTGTAAAACGCGCCTGGCGCGGTTTCCGGCGGCGCGGCTGGGCGCGGCGGATGTTTTTACATTGTTTTTCAACAGCCGTCGACGGGGACGGACCCGGAGGCCCGTCCCCGTCGTGGAGGTTTATACGCCGGTGGATTTGTTACTCTTCGATCCAGGCATAGACGATGGACGACTCGAAGTCCCACAGGGAGCTTTCGGTGTAGCCCTTCAGCTTGTCGGCGAAGATGGAGTAGTAGACGTTGGAGTACAGTGGGATTTCGGGCAGCAGCTCGTTCCACAGGTCGATGTAGTCGACCCACAGCTTGCGGTAGCCCTCGACGTCGTCGGACGTCACGCCGTAGACCATGTCCATGGACAGCTTGTCGAGCTGCTCGTCGAAGAGGAAGTTGGAGTTGTAGCCCAGGGCCACCTTCTCCGGGTCGCTCGTCCAGCTGAAGGACATGTCATAGATGGGGGTGAAGTTGGTGGCCAGGTTGTACATGCCGAACTTCGGCACGCCGTACTGCTCGCCGACGGTCTTGTCGCGGTACATCCAGTTGAGCAGCTCGGGGAAGGTCATGATGCTCTGGCGGATTTCCATGCCCACGGTGGCGACGTCGGGGTTCTGCGCCAGCATGGTCGCCAGCAGCTCGGACACCGGGTTGGCCTCGGTGGAAGCCCATTCGATGATCAGCGGCATCAGCACGGTGCCGTCCGCCAGGGTCACGTTGTGCTCGTACTGGCCGGCTTCCTCGGCGGAAACCTTCTTGTAGCGCAGGCCGGCGGTCCACTCCTTGCCCTCGGCGTCCAGCGTCCAGCCGTCCTCGACCAGCAGCTTGGTGGCGTCGTCCAGGGAGTAGGGGTAGGTGTTCAGCTTCTCGTTGAGCTCTTCCTCGGACTCCTTGTACATCCACATGGCCAGGCCGTAGGGGCCGTGGACCAGGGCGCCGAAGCCGCCGGTGAAGGTGTTGGCGAACTCGGGGCGGTTGAGCAGGTGGGCGATGGAATGGCGCACGGCCTTGAACTGGGACGGGCCGAAGTCGCACTGGAACATCAGCTTGCCGTAGCCGTTGCGCTCGTAGTTGACGGTCTGGAAGCCGCCCTCGGCCACCATGTCCAGCGCCGCGTTGACGTCGTCGCCGCCGGTCAGGCCGTTGATCAGGTTGATGCCGCCGGTCTTCAGCGCGTCAAACTGGGTGGCCTCCTCGGTCTTGACGATGATGAGCTTCTGCACGTGGGGCTTCTGGCCCTCGAAGTTGCCCTTGTAGTTGGGGTTGATTTCCAGCACCGCCTGCTTGGCGCCCTTGTCGTAGCTGACCAGGTTGTAGGGGCCGGCGGTGACGCGGCCTTCGGAGCGGAAGCGGACGTCCGCCACGCGGAAGGCCAGGGTGGCGATGGCCATGTCGCCCACGATGTAGGCGCCTTCGCCGTCGTCCTTGACGTCATAGGTGTCGCCCAGCCACATGTTGATGCTCAGCGGGCTGAGGCTGGCGTAGGACAGGTCGTAGAAGTAGGGGAGGTAGTCCTTGACGATGGTCAGCGCGTAGGTGTAGTCGTCAATCAGGCGAACGCCCTTGAACGCGGGGGTCTCGCCGGACTTGTAGGTGTCGCCGCCGACGAAGAAGTCGGCCGCCGTGGACTTGCTGCCCAGGGCGATGAGCGTGGGATGCGCGAACAGCAGCACGCTGGCGACGAAATGCTTGGCGTTGATGGGGGTGCCGTCGTTGAATACCAGGTCCTGGTAAATCTTGACGGTGAAGGTCTTCGTGCCGTCTTCGTTCTCAACCTGCTCGACGCTTTCGGTGACCGACTTGTTGAGGACCATCGCGCCGCCCTGGTCAAAGGCGATGGTGCCGTAGTCGTTCATCAGGCCGCGGATCATGTTATCCGAGGCGTTGTTCGTCCAGATGGCGCCGTGGGCCCAGTCGCCGGAAATCTCGGTGGAAGACCCGTAGATGATCTCCCCGCCGACCGCCGGCTCCGCGGCCTCTGCGGACACGCCCAGGACGCCGATAAGCATCAGGCCTGCCAGCAACAGTGCGACCAGTTTCTTCATGTAGTAATCCCTCCGTCTATACGTATTGAGCTTGACCATCGTCAGGTCTTGCGCCCTCATGCCAGTATACATTGCCCTTTTCCATTTTGACAAGCCTTTTGTTCCCGGCGGCTGTCCGGCGGCCGGAAAAGGCGCGTTCCCCAGGGGAAGCGCCGCCGCCGCGGGTATGGTATAATCGCTTCGCGCACCATAATTAAGGAGGTTCATTCCCAAATGCCGGAAATCCTGGACCAGATTTTTTCCGTCGGCGTACAGAACCCGACGCTGGAAGTGTTCGACATCATCATGAAGACGCCCCACGGCACCAGCTACAACGCCTACCTGGTCCGCGGGGACAGCAAGGCCGCGCTGGTGGAGACCGCCAAGGACGGCTTCCTGGGGGACTACCTGAAAAACGTGGAAGCGGTCATGCCCTTCGACAAGGTGGACTACCTGATTGTCAACCATACCGAGCCCGACCACGCCGGGGTCATCCCCAAGCTGCTGGAGAAGAACCCGGGGCTGGAAATCATCGGCACCGCCAGCGCCATCAACTTCATCGGGCAGATCATCAACCAGCCCTTCAAGGGCCGCGCGGTCAAGAAGGGCGACGCCCTGGACCTGGGCGGGCGGGAGCTGCGGTTTTATCCGATGCCCAACCTGCACTGGCCGGACACCATGTTCACCTTCGACACCCGGACCCGCGCCCTGTTCACCTGCGACTTCCTGGGGGCGCACTACTCCTTCCCGGACATGATGGTCAGCAAGGTGCCGGACACGGCCGCGTACATGGACGCGGTCAAGCAGTATTACCTGGACATCATGAGCCCCTTCGCACAGCCCTTCGTGCAAAACGGCGTCAACGCGGTGCGGGAGCTGGACCCCTCCATGGTGCTCACCGGGCACGGGGCGGTGCTGGACGCGCACATCGGGGACATCTGCGACCTCTACGAAACACTCGCGCAGAAGCCGCACAGCGGCGCCAAATCCGTCGCCATCGTCTACGTGAGCGCCTACGGCTACACCCGCGCGCTGGCGGAGGCGATTGCCGGGGAGGTCAGGGCGGCGGGGCTTGCGGCCGAGCTGCTGGAGCTGGGTGAAAAAAACAAAGCCAAGGCCTTTGAGATCATCGACGCCGCGGACGGCGTGCTGCTGGGCACCCCGACCTTCCTGGGCGACCTGCTCCAGCCCGTCGGCGAATTGCTCGCCGCCCTGCACCCCTATTCCCTGAAGGGGAAGGTGTGCTCCGCCTTCGGCTCCTACGGCTGGTCCGGCGAGGGCGTGCCCAACGTCATCGGCCGGCTGGAGCAATTGAAGGCCCGGACGGTGGAGGGCTACCGCGTGCGCCTGAAGCCCAGCCCGGAGGAGCTGGAAGGGGCGAAGGCCTTCGCCCGCGGCTTCCTGTCCGCGCTGTAAACCGGCCGGGGAAACCGGAAAGGGAGGGACACAGACATGACGGAGCCTGGACGCTACGCCTGCCACAACGCCAGCCTGCCGCCCTTTCCCCTGGAGACGGACGCCTGCTGGGAGCGGGCGCCCGGGGGGGAGCTGCTGGATACCGTCTCCGGGAAGCGGCCCTTCCTCGCCACCGAGTTCCGCCTGCTGCGGGACGATGCCCAGCAGGCCTTCTTCCTGCGCTTCCTGGCGGAGGACGACGAGGTGCATTCCATCTACCGGCTGGACGAGGAATGCCTCTACCGCCAGGACGTGCTGGAGATTTTCGTCGCCGAGAACGACAATCTGGTCCACTACAAGGAAATCGAGGTCACCCCCTACGACCTGCGCTTCACCGGCGCGATCGAGAACGCGGGGGCGGGTTTGAAAATCAACCTGGACTGGGATATCCCGGGCTTCCGGACGCGCACCCGCTTTTACCGGGAGGAGAACCGCCTGGCCTCCGTCTGGCGCATCCCCTACGCCGCCTTCGACCGGCCGCCGTCGCCCGGGACTTCATGGCGGTTCAACGTCTACCGGATTGACCACAGCCGCCGGGGTATCGAGCTGATGGCCTGGCAGGCGACCGGGGAGCCGAACTTCCACGTGCCCGCGCGCTTCGCCTTCCTCGACTTCATGGCATGACGGCCGCGGGCGCGGACCGGGCGCTGCTTCTTTCCATGCGCCGCCTGGCGCTGGACATGGGCATGCTGACGGGCCTGACCGTGGCCTTCGGCACCGGGAAGGAAAGCACTTCCTTTTCCGTCGGCCTCAAGCGCGAGGTTAGGCGGGCGGGCGGCGTTTTTACCGGCGCGCCGGAGCCAATTGACGACGATACGGTCTACGACCTCGCCTCGCTGACCAAGCTGTTCACGCTGGTCGGCGTTTTGCAGTTGATGGAGCGCGGCCGCCTGCGGCCCGGCGACACCCTGGGCGGGCTGGACGCGCGCTTTGCGGGCCTTTCGGACTGCACCGTCCTGGACTGCCTGACCTACCAGGCGGCGCTGCAGACGCCGGAGCGGATCGACGCGCAGCCGGACGCGGGGAGCGCCGAGCGCATGGTGTTTATGACCCGGCGCGTGAAGGCGGAGGGCATGAAGCGGTATTCGGACATGAACGCCCTGCTGCTCAAGTACGCGCTCGAGGCGGCGAGCGGCCGGGCGTTTTTCGATTACCTGTCGGAATATGTGCTGAAGCCCCTGGGGATGGGGGAGACCTGGCACCGGGTGCCCGCGGCGCGGCATCATGACCTGATGGATTACGCGCTGGAGCACCGGGTGGAGAACGGCGCGTACCGGGTCATGGAGGGTCCGCCGCCCGGACTGCCGCACGACCCGAAGGCGCGGCTGCTGACGGGGAAGGGGCTGCCCGGCCACGCCGGGCTGTTCTCCACCTGCGGGGATATGTGCAAAATGGCGAAGGGGCTGCTGTCCGGCGCGCTGCTCCCGCCGGGCCGGCTGTTTGAAATCGGCGTCAACCGTACGGGCGTCCTGGCCGCGGGCGGGGAATACCGGCAGTTCCTGGGGATGCTGTGCTTTACCAAGTCGCCCGTCGCGCGGCTGAGCGAGGTGCCGCCCTGGATGGGGCTGCGCGCCTTCGCCTTCCCGGGGTATACCGGCAACCACCTGGCGGTGGACCCGGACAACGGGGTCTTCGACCTGTTTTTGGGCAACCGCTGCCACAACCGCGTCTCCCGCATCGAGCCGGAGGAGGCCGCGGAGGCCCTGGGGCTCCCGGACAGCGGGGAGGGACGCGTGCGCTGGCCGGACGGGCGGCAGGTGCGCTCCAGTTTCCGCTACGTGTACCAGAAGGACAGGATGCTGCACGCCCCGGTGCGCGATTGCCTGCTCGCCCGCGGCTGGGCGGAGGAGGCCGCGCTCTTCCCCGGCTAAGGCGTCGCCCCCGCGGTGGACGCGGCGGGCGCCTTTGTGTACAATACCGCCCAAGCGGGAATCGGCCCCGCCCGACGCCGGAACGCCGGACAGGAGGATGGAAACGGATGCAATACGTACCTTTCGGGAAAACCGGGCTGCAGGTCTCCCGGCTGGGCTTCGGCATGATGCGGCTGCCGGTGGTGAAGGCGGAGGACGGCAAGGAGCGGATTGACCGCGGGGAAACCATCCGCATGCTGCGCCACGCCATCGACCGCGGGGTCAACTACGTGGACACGGCCTACGGCTACCACCACAAGGAAAGCGAGGTCGTCACCGGCCTGGCGCTGAAGGACGGGTACCGCGAGCGGGTCCTGCTGACCAGCAAGCTGCCCCAGTGGCTGGTGGAGCGCCAGTCGGACATGGACCGGCTGCTGGACGAGCAGCTCAGGAAGCTGGACGTCTCCACGCTGGACTTCTACCTGCTGCACGCCCTGAACGGGGAGGCCTTCGACAAGCTCAAGCGCCTCAACTACCCCGCCTTCCTGGAGCGGGCGAAACAGGACGGCCGGATCCGCCACGCCGGGTTTTCCTTCCACGACGACAAGGCCGCCTTCCTGCGCATCGTCGACGACTATGACTGGGCGATGGCGCAAATCCAGTTCAACTACCTGGACGACGAAAACCAGGCCACCCTGGAGGGCCTGCTGTACGCGCAGGAGAAGGGCATCCCCGTCGTGGTGATGGAGCCGCTGCGCGGCGGCGCGCTGGCCGAGCCGCCGGAGGAAATCCGCGCGATGATGCGGGAGAACGGCAGGGGCTGGTCCCCGGTGGAATGGGCTTTCCGCTACGCGGGGGATTTCGGCAACGTGGCGACGATTCTAAGCGGCATGACCACGATGGGGCAGGTGGAGGACAACCTTCGCGTGTTCGAGCGCATCGTCCCCGGCTCCCTGGACGCGGCGGACCACGCCTTCCTGAAGTCCGTCAAGCAGGCCTACCTATCCCGCGTCAAAATCGGCTGCACCGCCTGCAACTACTGCCAGCCCTGCCCCCAGGGGGTGCAGATTCCCCGGATTTTCGAGGCCTACAACGAGGCCTACATGCTCTCCCGCCCCCGTTCCCTGGCCTGGGAGTACGCCAACATCAATAGGGAGCAGGGCGACGGCTCCCTCTGCGTGGCCTGCGGCCAGTGCGAGTCCGTCTGCCCCCAGCAACTGCCCATCATCGACTCCCTGCGGCTCATCGACCTGGAAGCCCGCAAAGCCTGACGTGCGGCCGAACCTCTACGGCCTGGCCATCGCCCTGGGCATCCTGGCCGCCGTCCTGTACATGTCCCGGGAAGCCAGGCGGATGGGCCTGCCCCCGGATTTGCCGCTGGATTTCGCGCTGTGGACGGTGCCCCTGGCCGTCGTGTTCTCCCGGCTGTACTACGTGGCCTTCACCTGGGACCGCTACCGGGGCGACCTGATGGGCGTCCTGCGCGTCTGGGAGGGTGGCCTGGCCATCTACGGCGGGGTCATCGGGGGCGCGCTGGGCGCCTTCCTGCTGTCGAAGCGGCGGCGTATCCCCTTCCCCGCGCTGGCGGACCTGGTCGCCCCCGGGCTGCTGCTGGCGCAGGCCATCGGCCGCTGGGGCAATTTCTTCAACGGCGAGGCCTACGGGAACGCGGTCGCCAACCCGGCGCTGCAGTTCTTCCCCGTGGCGGTCTTCGCGGACGGGCGGTGGCACCTGGCCACTTTTTTTTATGAGTCCGTCTGGAACCTGGCGGGCTTCTTCCTGCTCAGCCGCCTGGCGGTGCGCCTGCGCAGGAAGGGAAGCGGCTTTGTCTTCCTCTGGTACCTGCTCTGGTACGGCCTGGGGCGCGTGGTCGTCGAGGGGCTGCGCACGGACAGCCTGATGTGGGGCGCCCTGCGCGTTTCCCAGGCGCTCTCGGCGCTGCTGGTGCTGCTGGCGGGCGCCGCCATGGCGCTGCGCCTGGGGGCGGCGCCGCGGCTGCTGCCGCTCCTGCTCCTGTCGCTGCTGCTGGTCATCCTGGGCGCCGCCGTGAGCCCCTGGGCCTACCTGGCGGCCTGGCTGGCGGCCGCGGCCTTCGCCGCCCTGCTGCTGCGGGCCTTCCTGCGGGAGGACGAGAGGGGGGCGGAACCATGAGGGTGCCCGGCCTGTACCGCTTCCTGGCGGGAAGCCTTCCCCTGCCCGCCCCGCGGCTGTCCGCCCTGGGCGCGCCGGCGGGCGGCCTGGACCTGAAGGGTGCGGAGCGCGTCCTGCGCCGGCACCGCTCGCTGGGCGGCGCGCTGGCCTTCTTTGACGAAAACGGGCTGACCGGGCACCTCGTCTACGGCCCGGCGCGGCGCGGGATGCCCGTGAACGGGGAGACCGCCTTCCGTCTGGCCTCCGTCTCCAAGCTGGTGACCGCGGCCGGCGTGATGCGCCTGCGGCAGCGGGGGGCGCTGGACGCGGACGCGGACCTGGAGGGCGCCCTCCCCTTTAGCCTGCGCCACCCGGCGGCGCCGGAACGGCCCGTGACCCTCAGGATGCTGATGACCCACACCGCCGGCATCCGGGACGGCAGGGCCTACCTGGACGGGCTGGCGCGGGGTGCGGACGCGGAAACGCTGCTGGCGGGGGACAGCCATACGGATCATCTCCCGGGCGAGGGCTGCGAATACTCCAACTTCGGCGTCGGCCTGGCCGGCTGTGCCGTGGAGGCGCTGCTGGGCGTCTCCTTCGAGCGGGCGATGCAAAGCGCGCTGTTCGAGCCCCTGGGCATCGGCGCCAGCTATTACCCCGCCCTGCTGGCGGCGCCTGTCGCGGACGCCCGGCGGCTGCTGCCGCCGCGGCTTCGGCCCAACTTCGACGGCGCGGCGCGGCAGGCCGCCCCCGCCGCGGGCTGGGACGCGCCCGACCCCCAAAGGCACTACGCCCTGGCGCACGGCAGCTGCTGCATGGACGTTGCCGGGCTCGCGCGCCTGGGCGCTGCGCTGCTGAAGCCCGGCTTTTTTAAGGAGGAAACGCTGTTGGAAATGCGCCGGCCGCACGCGTCCCTGGGGCAGCGGGACCCGACCCTGCGGCAGGGCGTCGGCCTGTTCATCCTGGAGGATGCCTCCATCGCGGAGCGCCCGCTGTACGGGCACCAGGGCATGGCCTACGGGGCGGTGAACATGCTGTTCATGGACCTGGAAAAGAGCCGCGGCATCATCAGCCTGACCCGCGGGGCGTCGGAAGCGCGGGAGCACATCGTCGCCGACCTCAACAAGGACCTGCTGCGCTGGTGGCTGGCCCATGGCTGACCGCGTGACGGAAATCCTGGCGCGCCCGGGCTTCCGGCTGGTGCGGCTGCAGGGCGGCGGCAGCCTGAAGTTGCCCCTCGCGCTGTTCAAGCGCCACCCCCTGCAGGAAGGGGAGGCCGTGAACGCGGGGGAATACCGGCGGCGGCTCTCCGCGGAGGAAGCCCGCTTCGCGCTGGAGCAGGCCGCGCGGCTGCTGGAGCGGCGGGACCGCACCTGCCGGTGGATGGAGGGGGAGCTTCTCCGCCGCGGGTTTTCCGCGGAGGCGTCCGGGGGCGCGGTGGACAGCCTGCTCCGCCTGGGCTACCTGGACGACCGGCGCTATGCCCAAAACGCGCTGTCGCGGCTGGAAAAGAGCCTGGGCGTGATGCAAATCCGGCGGCGGCTGCTGTCAGACGGCGTGCCGGAAGGCCTGCTGCGGGAGCTGCTGGACCGCCTCGACCCCGGGCCGTCCGGGGACGCCGCGCTGAAGCTGGCGCAGAAGAGCCTGCGCTCCTCCATCAAGCTGGACGCCCGGGCACGCTACCGCCGGGCCTTCGCCGCGCTGGCGCGGCGCGGCTTCCCGCCGGACACGGCGCGCGGCGCCATTGAAAAAGCCCTGTCCCTGCAGGGGGACGGGCCCGGGGCGGGGGACGAAGCCGGCTAAACGCCCCGGCCGACGAGGCGGCGGACGATGTCCCCGGCCAGCAGCATGCCCGCCACCGGCGGCACGAAGGACACGGAACCCGGCGCGTTGCGGCCGCCCTCGTGAACGGCGGCGGGGAGGGGCCCCTCGTCCGAATACAGCACACGGAGCGCGGGGATGCCCGCCTCCCGGCAGGCCTTGCGCATCCGCCGGGCCAGGGGGCAGCCGGCGGTGCCGTACACGTCGGCGAAGCGGAAGCGGGCCGGGTCCAGCCGGTTGCCCGTGCCCATGCAGCTGACCAGGTAGGTTCCGCCCAGTAGCGCCGCCTTCGCGATGAGCAGCTTGGCGGCCAGCGTGTCCACGCAGTCGGCCGCGGCGTCCAGGGCGGCGAAGTCCACCGCGCCCGCGGTCTCCTCCGAAACAAAGACCGGCAGCGCCTCGATGCGCGCCTCCGGGTTGATGTCCAGCAGCCGCCGCCGGCAGGCGTCGGCCTTTTGCTGCCCGAGGGTGGAGCGCAGGGCGATGAGCTGGCGGTTGAGGTTGGACGGTGAAACGACGTCGTGGTCGACCAGCGTCAGGTGCCCCACGCCGCTTCGCGCCAGCGCCTCCGCGCAGGCGGCGCCCACGCCGCCCAAGCCGAACACCGCGACCCGCGCGCCCTTCAGCCGCCCCATCGCCTGGTCCCCCAGCAGCATCCGCGTGCGGGCGAGGAAATCGCCGCCGGTTTCCTGATTATCCATCTTCCCCTCCCGGCCAGGCGACGGCGGCCGTCAGCAGGCTCACGGCCTCCGCCCCGGCGGCCAGCAATGCACGCGCGCAGTCCTGCGCGGTCGCGCCGGTGGTGCGCACGTCGTCCACCAGCAGCAGGTGAAGGCCCCTCACATTGTCCCTCGCCTTAAAGGCCAGGCGCACGTTCGTTTCCCGGGCCCGGGCGGACAGGCTGGACTGGCGGCGCGTCTCCCGCCGTTTGACCAGCGCTTCCCGGACGGGGATTCCCGTCTCCCCGGACACTCCGCCCGCCAGCAGCGCGGACTGGTTGGCGCCCCTCGCCCGCAGGCCGCGCCGGTGCAGGGGGACGGGCACCAGCGCGTCGAAGGCCAGCCCGCTGACGCAGCGCGCCATGGCGGCGGCCAGCGGCCGCGCCGCCAGCTCGAAGGGCCCGAATTTCAGGTGGACGACCAGCCTGCGCGCGGCGCCCCGGTACAGGAAGGGGGCGTAAGCCGCGCGGACGGAGGGCAGGCCGCCGCCCAGGCAATAGCCGCAGGGTTCCCCGGCCTTCGTGGGGGACAGGCAGCGCGGGCAGGCGTTCCCCGGCACCCGGAGCCCCTCCAGCGCGGCGCGGCAGCCGTCGCACAGGGCGCTTCCGGCGTCCAGCTCCCGCGGCTCGCCGCAGTTCAGGCAGCGCGCCTGGGGGAACAGCAGGTCCAGGACCGCGCCCGCCGCCCGGTTCACGCGCCGCCCCCCATCACCCTCAGCCAGTGCCCCAGCGCGGAATAGCGCCGGCGCTCCTGGTTGTTCCGCACCATCTGGCGCAGCACCTCGACCCGGCCGACCAGGACAACCAGCTCCTTCGCCCGGGTGACCCCGGTATAGAGCAGGTTGCGGGTCAGCAGCATCCGGGGGCCGCCGGTCATGGGCATGACCACGGCCGGGAACTCGCTGCCCTGGCTTTTGTGGACGGAGAGGCAGTAGGCCAGCTCCAGCTCCTCCAGCAGCGCGTATTCGTATACGACCTCGCGCTCCTCGTCGTAGAGCACCTTGACCAGCCGGCCATCTTCCAGGATGTCCGTGACAAAGCCGATGTCCCCGTTGAAGACCCCCTGGCCGGCCGCGCCGTCCCGCGCCGTCCACTCCAGCAGGTAGTTGTTCTTCACGTGCATCACCTTGTCGCCCGCCCGGAAAACGGTCTCGCCGAAGGCGATTTCCGCCTTGCCGGGCGCTTTCGGGTTCAGGGCGGCCTGCAGGAGCAGGTTGAGCGCGATAACGCCGCACTCGCCCTTCCGGGTGGGCGAGAGCACCTGGATGCCCCGCGCGTCCTCCCCGAGCTTCAGGTAGCCGGGCAGCCGCGTGCGGCACAATTCGACGATGCACGCCGCGGCGGCCTGGGGCTCCGCCCTGCGCTCGAAGAAGAAGTCCCCGCCTTGCGCGTTGAGCTCCGGCTCTTCGCCCCGGTTGATGCGGTGGGCGTTGAGCACGATGAGGGAGCCTTCCTGCTGGCGGAAGATTTCCGTCAGCCGGACCTGGGGAATCAGCCCGCAGGAGAGGACGTCCGAGAGCACGTTGCCCGGCCCCACGCTGGGCAGCTGGTCCGCGTCCCCCACCAGGATGAGGTGGGTGCCCTCCTGCAGGGCGGACAGCAGGCTGCGCATCAGGAAGACGTCCATCATGGACACCTCGTCCACGATGACCCCGTCGCAGTCCAGGGGGTTGGACTGGTTGACCTGGAACAGCCCCTCCTCGCCGCCGTACTGCAGCAGGCGGTGGACGGTGCTGGCCTCCTGCCCGGTGGCCTCCGCCATGCGCTTGGCGGCGCGCCCGGTCGGCGCGGCCAGCAGCACGTTGCGCTCCGGCCCCAGAACGTAAAGGATGCAGTTGATGAGGGTCGTCTTGCCGGTCCCCGGCCCGCCGGTGATGACAATCAGGCCGGACTGCGCCGCCTGGGTGACCGCCTGGCGCTGGGTGGGGGAAAAGCGGATGCCGTTCCGGCGCTCGAAGGCGGCGATTTTTTGCCGGACGGAGCCCATGGCCGTCTGCCGCGGGGCGGCGGCCAGGGACAGCAATCGCCGGGCGACCTCGGCCTCCGCCGTGCGGAAGCGGGGCAGGGAGAGCCTGTCCTCCCCGTCCATCCGGTCCGCGAACAGCTCCTTGTTGAGAATCAGCGCCCTCGCCTCGCGCTCCACCGGCTCCTTTCCCGCGCCCAGCAGCTCCGCCGCCTGAAGCAACAGGACCTCCTCCGGCAGGCAGGTGTGCCCGCCGGCCCCTGCGGCGTCCTGCAGCACGAACTTGAGCCCCGCGCGCAGCCGGAAGGCGCTGTCCGCGGGGATGCCGATGGCCTGGGCGATGCGGTCGGCGGTCGCGAAGCCGACGCCCTGGATGTCGTCGATGAGGCGGTAGGGGTTGTCCCGGATGAGCCGCTCCGCCTGTTCGCGGTACAGCTTGTTGATTTTGGCGGACAGCGCGGGGGTGACGCCGTAGCGCTGGAGGAAGATGTAGGTGCTCCGGCTGGCCTGCTGCTCCAGGAAGCTCTGGGCGATCTGGCGCATGCGCACCTTGCCGATTTTGGGTACCTCGCGCAGCCGCTCCGGCGCCGTGGCCAGCACTTCCAGCGTGTCCTCGCCGAAGGCCTGCACGATGAGCCGCGCCGTGCTGGGGCCGACGCCCTTGATGAGCCCGCTGCCCAGGTAGGCCTCGATGGCGCCGCGGGTCTGCGGGGCCTCGACGGTGAAGGCGGCGGCGCGGAACTGCCGCCCGTACTGGGGGTGCTGGGTCCAGGTGCCCTCCACCGACAGTATTTCGCCCTGGGACAGTTCGGGGAAAGTGCCCGTGACGGTGACCGGCCCTTCCCCGGTCTGCAGGGAAATCACGCTGTAGCCGTTTTCCCCGTTGCGGAACAGCGTGCCCGCCGCCTTGCCGCGCAGTCGCTCCAATGCCGCCCTCCTTTATTGCCACAGGCATTATACCAGTTCGGATTGTGCCGGTAAACGAGGCGTTCCCCCGGCGGCTTTTGCCGCCTCGTCCGCCCTCCCCGCATACGGGGCTTTACATCCGCCCCGCCATCGTGCATAATCGCCTTGCGACGAAGGGGACGGGCGGGGCCAGCAGTCCGCAAGCGAGCCGGGGAGGGTGGAAGCCCGGCCGGAGGAGCACCGCCGAATCACCCTGGAGCATGGGCCAATCCCCCACGGCCGCCCGCCGTTACCGGGCCAGGAGCGGGCGCGTTGCGCCAAAATGGGTGGTACCGCGGAGATTCCGTCCCAACAGGGGACGGCATTTTTTATGGAGGGCCGGATGTATCAGAAAGTCACCAGCGACCTGAATTTCGCTTCCCGCGAAAAGGAAATCGCCGCGTTCTGGAAAGAAAACGGCATCATGGGAAAGAGCCTGCGCCAGAACCAGGGCGCGGAGCGCTTCACCTTTTACGAGGGGCCGCCCACCGCCAACGGCAAGCCGCATATCGGCCACATCATCACCCGGGCGATGAAGGACCTCTTCCCGCGCTACCAGGCGATGAAGGGGAAGGAAGTCTTCCGCATCGGCGGATGGGACACCCACGGGCTGCCGGTGGAGCTGGAGGTCGAGAAAAAGCTGGGCATCGACGGCAAGGACCAGATCGAGGCCTACGGCATCGAGCCCTTCATCCAGGAATGCAAGAAATCCGTCTGGAAATACCTGAAGGAATGGCAGGACATGTCCGAGCGCGTCGCCTTCTGGGTGGACATGGACAAGGCCTACGTCACCTATTACGACGAGTACATCGAGTCGGTCTGGTGGAGCCTCAGGCAAATCGCGGACAAGGGCCTGCTCTACCGCGGGCACAAGGTCGTCCCCTACTGCCCCCGCTGCGGCACGGCGCTCTCCAGCCACGAGGTTGCCCAGGGCTACAAGGAGGTGGAGGACTATTCCGCCTACGTCCGTTTCCCCGTCCTGGGGGAGGAGCGGACCTGGCTGCTGGCCTGGACCACCACGCCCTGGACCCTGCCCTCCAACGTCGCCCTGTGCGTCAACGAGAAGGAGGAATACGGCCGCTTTCGCCTGGGCGGGGACACCTTCATCCTGGCCCGCGCGCTGGTGCCCGCCGTCTTTTCCGCGGAGGAGCGCGAGCATATCGAGGTGCTGGAAACCTTCCCCGGCCGGAAGCTGCTGGGCATGGCCTACGAGCCGCTCTGGCGCCTGGCGGACACGAAGGAGAAGGCGTTTTACGTCGTCGGGGACGGCTACGTGTCCCTGGAGGACGGCACCGGCATCGTCCATATCGCGCCGGCTTTCGGCGAGGACGACGCCCGCATCGGCAGGGAGCGCGGGCTGCCCTTCGTGCAGCTGGTCGACCCGCAGGGGAAGTTCGTCCCCGGCACGCCCTGGGCGGGCGCCTTTATCAAGGACGCGGACGCCCGTATCCTCAAGGAGCTGAAGGAGCGGGGCCAGCTGCAGAAAAAGGCGCTGTACGCGCACAACTACCCGCACTGCTGGCGCTGCGACACGCCGCTGATGTACTACGCGCGCGCCACCTGGTTCATCCGCATGACCGCGGTCAAGGACAGCCTGGTCGAGAACAACCGGAGCATCGCCTGGCACCCGGAAAACGTCCGGGACGGCCGGATGGGCAACTTCGTGGAGAACGTGCTGGACTGGGCGCTGTCCCGCGAGCGCTACTGGGGCACGCCGCTGCCGGTCTGGCTGTGCCCGGAGGGCCACATGCACGTTGCGGGCAGCCGGAAGGAGCTGGAGCGGATGAGCGCCGCCCCCCTGGACGGCCTGAAGGAGCTGCACCGGCCCTACATCGACCAGGTCGTGCTGACCTGCCCCGAGTGCGGGAAGGACATGAAGCGGACGCCCGAGGTCATCGACTGCTGGTACGATTCCGGCTCCATGCCCTTCGCGCAGTGGCATTACCCCTTTGAAAACAAGCAGGAGTTCCTGGACCGCTTCCCGGCGGACTTTATCTCCGAGGCTGTCGACCAGACGCGGGGGTGGTTCTACTCCCTCCTGGCTATCGGCACCCTGGTGTTCGGCCAGTCGCCCTACCGCAACTGCCTGGTGCTGGGCCATGTGCAGGACAAGGACGGCCGCAAGATGTCCAAGCACCTGGGCAACGTCCTGGACCCCTTCGAGGTCATCGGGCAATACGGCTCCGACGCCGTGCGCTGGTATTTCTACACCGCCGGCGCGCCCTGGCTGCCCAGCCGCTTTTACGGGGAGGCGGTCGGCGAGGCCCAGCGCCGCTTCATGTGCACGCTGTGGAACGCCTACGCCTTTTATATCCTCTACGCGGACATCGACGGCTTCGTGCCGGGGGAGCACCCGCTTGAAAAGGCGGAGCTCACCCTGATGGACCGGTGGATTCTAAGCCGCCTGCACTCCACCGTGCGCGCGGTGGACGAGGGCCTCTCCGCCTACCGGGTGCCCGAGAGCGCCGCCGCCATCGACAGCCTGGTGGACGACCTGTCCAACTGGTACATCCGCCGCGGGCGCGCCCGCTTCTGGGGCAAGGGCATGGCGGGGGACAAGGAGGCGGCGTTCGCCACCCTGTACACGGTGCTTCAAACCCTGTCCCGGCTGACCGCGCCCTTCACGCCCTTCATGGCGGAGGCCATCTACCAGAACGCCGTGCGCACCTGGGACAAGGACGCGCCGGAGTCCGTGCACTTGAGCCCCTTCCCCGCCTTTGAGGAAGGCCGGGTGGACGCGGGGATGGAGCGGCAGATGGCCGCGCTGCTGGAGGTCGTCCAGCTGGGCCGCGCCTGCCGCAGCCTGGCGGGGCTCAAGGTGCGCCAGCCCCTCTCCCGCCTGCTGGTCCGCGGAGCGTCCTTCGGCCCGGAATACGCCGAACTGGCCAAGGACGAGCTCAACGTCAAGGAAATCGTCTTCACCGAGGACGCGGGCGCCTTCACCGGCTACCGGCTCAAGCCCCAGCTCAAGACCCTCGGGCCCCGCTTCGGGAAGCGCCTGGGCCGGGTCAGCCAGCTGCTCTCCCAGGCGGACGGCGCGGCCGCGGTCGCGGCCTTCGACCGGGGGGAGGGCCTGACGCTGGACCTGGACGGCGAGGCCATCACCCTCGCAAAGGACGACGTGCTGGTGGAGGCTACGCAGCGGGAGGACCTGGTATCCCAGGAAAACCGCGGCGTGACCGTGGGCCTTCTGACCGCGCTGACGCCGGAGCTGGTGAGCGAGGGCTTCGCCCGCGAGGTGGTCAGCAAGCTGCAGACCATGCGGCGGGATGCCGGGTTCGAGGTGACCGACCGCATCCGGGTCACCTACCGGGCGGAGCCGGAGGTGGAATCCGCGATTGCCGCCCACCGCGGGATGATCGCCGAGGTGGTGCTCGCCCGCTCCCTGGAGGCCGCCGAACCCGCCCCCGGCGCCTTCCCGCAGGAGTGGGACGTCAACGGGAAAAAGGCCCTGCTGAGCGTGCGGAAGGCCTGAACCATTTAAACGACAAGCCCGCGGCGCCGGATGCCCGCGGGCTTTCCTGCCGGGCCGGCAGGCACAGGGCGGGAGAGGGCGGCGCAGGGGCCGGCGAATCCGTCACGGCGTCTGCTTGTCCCCATTCCGATTCATCTTGTCCGACAAGGGGTGCGAATCATATAAAAAAGCAGGATTCGGCGCCGCCGGCGCTTGACGAAACCGGTTGCGGAATATATGATAACAAACAATCTGTCGCTTGTTTGCTTTCAATTTTTATCATTGGAAGCTCTAAAAGGCAGTGGATTTTTTTCATTGTGTACCTCTCATAAATGAATTGATTATATTGATTTTTTATCGGCACCCACAGCGATCGGTGAATTCCCGCGCCTTGAAAGCCTGAAAACGGGAAGACCAAGGCCACAAAAGGAGAGTTTTTCATGAGGACGAGTCTACCCAAACGCGTGGCGGCGCTGCTGGTTGCAGCGTTTCTATTGTCAGGGGCCGGCGGCGGCCTGGCGACGACGGCGAACCAGGGGGGCGCCGCCAAAAGCGGGGTCGACCTGGTCATCCTGCTGGACAACAGCAATTCCATGCGGGGCGGCAGGGACAATAAAAACGTGTCGGACTATGACGGCTACCGCTTCGACGCGGCCGCCATCATGCTCAATATGGTTCCCCTTTACGCCTCCCGGGCGGCCGTGGTGCCGTTTCACTTCAGAAACGTTCCCATCAGCATCCCCGGGCAGGAGAAGGACCAGCTGCTCAACATCGCCGAGCTGAACCAGCAGGACGGCAAGGACCTGGCGGGGTCAAGCAACCGGGCGGTGTTCACCAGCAAGCTGTCCGATTTTGTCCATACGGCGGACCACGGCACGCAGGGCGGCACCATGATCGGCACCGCCCTTGAGGAAGCGGTGCGTTTGCTCAACGCCGGCGCGGCCGACCGGGACGGCCCGGGCGGCAACGGCAACAAGCCCATGATCCTGCTGCTGGCGGACGGGCGGATTGCCGCGTCGGGCACTGCCGACAAAAAGGACGTGCCGGATATCGAGCGGGGCGAACTGGACAAGGCCAACAAGGCGGCGGCCGACAGCCGGCAGAACGGATACACCATCTACACCGTGCTGCTCAACAGCCGGGCGGACAACAAGGACGTGGACACCCAGGTCAAATCCAACATGTTCAACTGGGCCGACGCCACGGGCGGCCTCAGCCTGGAAATCAACGAGCCGTCGGACCTGCCCAAGGTCTTCAGCGCGATGTTCGGCCACCAGATCGGCTCCGAGATGGTGAGCACCCAGCCGGTCGCGACGTACGAGGCGGACAAGGGCTATTACCAGATTGAAATCGACATCCCCAACAAATCCGTTGAAGAAGCCAACATCCTCCTGCAGACCGAGGGGCTGGAGAACATCCGGCTCATGATGCCGGGGGACGACGACCGGGTCGCCATCGCAGACGTATACAAGATCGAGATGAGCCGCTTTGTCCAGTACAAAATCCACAAGCCCCGCGAGCGGGGGACGTGGAGGCTGGTGTTCGGCAAGGTGGAAAACGCGCCGGAGCACGTTGCGGTCAACGTTCTGTACAACTATACGGAAACCCTTGCGGTGCAGCTTGAGCCTGCCGCGGGGCCTTATAAAAAGGGGGACCGCGTCACCCTGACGGCGCAGCTGTGGAAGGACGGGCAGCCGTCCCGGGACGCGCTCCTGTACGAGCAGCAGCGGGACGCGGACGGCCAGGTCGTCAAGGGCATCCAGGCGTGGGCGTACCTGATGGCGGGCAATTACAGCGGCACGGCGCTGGACACCGAGGCCGCCATCTCCAAGATCGAGCTGCCGCCCCACGCGACCGGGCGGGACCGCTTTGAAGCGGCGTTCAGCATCAGCGACTTCCTGGACGTCAACCAAAACCCCATCCGGAAGGAAGGCCAGTACCAGCTGTTCGTGCGGCTCTCCGGCTCCGGCTTGCTCCGGGTGTCCGATTCCATCAGCTTCCCGGTGGAAAACCAGGCACCCCAGGTCGCCCTGGCCAGCATCCCGGCCATCCGGATGGAAATCGACGACCCCAACGACCCTGAGTACGGCAAGCCGCAGGAAAGGCCGCTGCGCCTCTCCGACTATGTGATAGACCGGGACGGGGACGCCCTGACGCCATCCGTCTTGAGCAGCGACCCCGGGATTGTGCTCATCGCAGACCCCGGGGAAGACGCCGGGATGCCGACGACCGTCACTACGCAGGGCAAGCCGGGCACGGCTTCGCTGTTTATCCAGGTGAAGGACAACGACGGCGCTGCGCTGGCAGACGCGGCGGGCGCGCCGCTGCCCGCGGATGGGCTGGAAATCCCGGTCGAGGTGGTCTCCATCGCCGGCGAACTGGAAAAGTCGTATGCGCCGGTCATCAGCCTGGTCACCCAGCCCAACGACGAGGGCTATTTCAACAAGGATTCCATCGTGAACTTCAGCGTCCGGATCGAGGGCTCCGCTTCCGGCTACGACATCACCCGCTACAACCCCCACATCCGCGCCTTCCACGTCAAGGGGGACCGCATGAGCGGGGCGGACGTCGAGCTTGGGCTGACGAAGGCCGACAGCACGACCTGGACGGGCGCCCTGCAGCTGGACGACCGCGAGCAGTACGTCATCCGGGCGGAGCTTTGGGCGGGGAACCAGGCTGACCAGGGCGGCGGCATCAAGCTGGGCAGCGCGCAGTTTGACGACATTTCCAGCGGGAACGCGGCGCCAACGGTCCAGCAGGAGGCGGCCGGCCGGCTGCTGAGAACCAGCGCGGAGGTGGAACCCTTCACCCTGCTCAAGCAGGAGGCGACGGAGCCCTGGACGATTACGCTCAACGACCTGTTTGACGACAAAAACCTCCCCCATGACGCGCTGAGCATCGGGCTGGCCGGCGCGCAGGACGCGGTGGGCGTCGAAATGACGGAGGAAGCGGAAGCGCCCGGCGACGCTTTCCCGGAAGGCCGGACGCTGTACAAGGCCACCTTCACGCCCAAGGCCGCCGGAAAGGCCGCCTTTACCATCACCGCGACGGACAAGAGCGACACATCCGCCTCGCTTCCCTATGAGATCGAGGTGATTTCGCTGACCCAGGCGGTGAAGGAAAAGGCCATGCTCTACGGCGCCATCCTCCTGGGGGCTGTCATCCTGCTGCTGATTGTCCTGCGGATTTTGAAGCCCAGCTTCAAGGGCATGAAGCTCCTGCGCAAGCGGGACGCCAGCGTACATACGGAGAGCATCCTGCCGGACACCAAGTCCAGGCTGTCCCTGAGCCAGTACGCGGACGGCACCATGCTCGCGGACGTGGGGCTGAACAAGACGCACCTGCAAAACGTCAAGCTGCAGGCCGCAAAGAACAGCATCTTCGTGCTGTACGGCAAAGGCGGCCACGGGCCCGCCATCATCAAGGTGGGCAACCAGACCCTGAGCAAGAAGAACAAGAAGCTCAAGCTGCAGGTGGGCCGGGAGCTCAAGGTGGAAAACAACGGCCACAGCATCAGCTGGGTGCTGCAGGTCAACCAGGCGCCCAGGCCCCGCAAGGGGCCGCCCGCCCCGCGCAGGCGCGGGCCCTATGCCGGGTCGTAGGGGGCGGCTGCCGATCCGCGCAGGCCCACCCGGGTACGGCGGTGAAAACCAGGGAATCCGCAGCAAGGCTATGCGCGGGGGAGCGGCCTGGAGGCCGGCGGCGCTCCGCGGGGGAATCGACGGGACCGATGCGCAGGTACGCCTGTGCCACAGATAGAAAAGCACTGAGGAGGATGATTCCATGCCACATTTCAAGGTAGAGAATAAACGGGTGCCCAAGATCAACGACCCCTTGCTGATTATCGGCCTGGGCGGCACCGGCGCGGACGCGCTGCTGAGCATCAAGCGGAAGTTCAAGGAGCGCTACGTCCTGCCGGTCATCGGCGGCGAGCAGCAGGACAAACCGGCCCGCACCTCTTATCTGGCGGTCGACACGGACGCCGAGGAGCTGAGGCGGCGCGGCGCGGCGGACAACCGCCTGGTCAACGCGGAGCGGTTTGAATTGGTCATGCCCAACCTGGAGGCGATTATCGAGAACCCCGCCGCGATGTATGAATGGGAAAAAAGCTGGTGGGACACGCGGATTCCATCGAACAACGCGCGCAACGGCGCCGGCGGTTTCCGGCAGGTGGGGCGGCTGCTCCTGTTCCGCAACGCGGACAAGCTGGTGGAAACCCTGAAGGCCACCATCGGGAACCTCATGGGCGTCCAGCGGGACGAGGCGGGCGGCAGCCTGAACGTGATTATCGCCTCGGGTATCTCGGGCGGCACGGGCGCCGGCTGTTTCATGGACCTGCCCTACCTGATCCGCTACATCATGGCGAACTTCTTTGACGGGGTCACGGTCCGGATTCAGGGCTACCTGATCATGCCCGGCGTCAACCTGAAGAAGTTCAACAATCCCAACGACAACGACAACAGAAGGCTGAAAACAAACGCCTTCGCGTCGCTGAAGGAACTGGATTTCTGGATGAACTGGAAACAGCACGAGGTCGTCCACCAACAGAAGTATACGAGCACCATCAAGTATGACTGGAAGCGGGCCCCCTACGACGACGTGGTCTTAATCGGCGAGTCCAGGGAAGACGGGACCATCATCAACAACGCGTATACGGAGGTCATGGACATCCTGTCGGAGTCCCTGCTGCACAACTTTGCCGCCGAGGCGAACGCCGGCGCGGAGGGCGAGTTTACCTACCTGTCCCACCTTTCCAACGTGGTCAACGCGTCCATGCACATGAACAAGCCCTTCCCCGTCAACTACACCTATATGTCCGTGGGCGCCGCCAATACGGAAGCCCAGCTGGACGACATGGTGACCTACGAGGCCAAGCTGACCTTCGACAAGGTGATGGACCTGGTGAACCGCCCGTCCATCCTGGGCACGCGGGTGGCCAACGACGCGCTGCAGCAGGTCATGCCGCAGGATGAAGACCTGTTTATCCTTTTTGACGCAGTGCGCCCCTTGCCCTCCTACTTCAGCGGAGAGGCCGGCTACGAGCCCAAGACCGTCACCGATATGCACGGGGACGACGCGCTGCACGGAAAGCCCTACCGGGATTTCAGCCATCAGGTTGCGATGGACGCGGCCGAGTTTGCAGCGGAAAAGGTCGAGCTGGTCTACGAGCGCTTCGAGAAAACGGTGCGCGGCTACATGACCGACCCGAATTTCGGCCCCTTCGTCGTGGAGACCTGGCTGAACGACCCGGAGAACGGGCTGCTGACGAAGATGAGCGGCTTCCTCAAATTCTGGGAAACCACCCGCGTCAACGCGGAGGGGGAGGCGGCCCAGCAGCTGGGGCATATCACCAATACGCTTTACCCGGACATGGTCAACCTGAACAAGGTGCAAAGGGCCCTGGGCCTTTACGGGAAAGCCGAAACATACATCAACGCCTGCCAGCAGCTCTATATCAGCAAGCGGGACGAGGCGCTGGCAAAGGAAGTGGCGTCCGGCCTCAGGGACGTTGAAAAACGCATGCGGGACTATGCCGCCGTCATCCTGCCCACGTTCAACAACCTGCTCAGGAACGTATCCAGCGACTTGAACGCCAGCGTCAGCGACCTGCTGCGGGAGACCGCCACGGGGACGGACATCGTTTCCTTCGACCGGCTCAAGGACTACATCGACCAGCAGATGCAGCGCCTAGCCGACGCCAACCAGATGGACGCCACGACCATCAGCATCCTGAGGAACCTGGCGGACAACTCCTTCGCGGTCGCCTTGAACCAGACCAACAAGATCGAGGGATGGGACCAGACGAGAGGCCAGTTCCTGCGGATGACCGAATCGTTCGTCAACCAGCTCACCCGGGAAATCAACGGCGTGTCCATGGACCAGCTGCTGGAGATGAAGATGCCCGGCTCCACGCCCCATGAAAAGCAGGAATACCTGGTGGACGCCATGCTGCCCGGGCTGGACGTGGCCGCCACCACCATGCTCAACCTGCTGCCGTCCGGCAACAACGAGTTTGTGGAGTACTCCTACGTATCCGTTCCGGACAACGCCGCCATCGTCAAGGCCGGCCTGGAAGAGTATGGCAACCAGAAAAACGTCACCCCCAAGTATTCCAAGATTAACGACCGGATTTACTGGCTGAAGACCTACAACTGCCTGCCGCTGTACCGCTACGCCAACCTGGGCGACCTGGAGCGGGTGTACGAGGACACCATGGTTCGCAACAACGACAAGGGCGTTCACCTGGTGCAGAAGCAGGACAGCGGGAAGAGCTTCCGCAGCGACTGGGGATACCTGCCGACCCCGATTCCGCACCTGCTCCTGCACGGGCCGAACGCCGGCCGCGCCGAGAGGCTCGGCGAGGAGCAGCAAAAACAGCATGCTATCCTCGACGAAGCCCTGCAAATCAAGCTTGCGCGGCTGGAAACCTCCGCCACCGGCAATATCCTGCACGTGCGCCTCAAGCGGAACGAAAACGGCACCATCATGGAATCCGAAGTCCTCAAGGAGCAGGTCGGCCAGGTGATGCAGGACGCCCGCCGGAGCGACCAGAACAAGCTGTCCGCCCTGGAAGCCTTGCGGGACACGGGGGATGAGAGGAGCTTCAACTGCGGCAACTTCACCGCGGTGTTCGGCAACGCGATGGGGCTGAACCTGGCCCCGGCGGACGGCACCAACCAGGAAAAGCAAAGGGCTGAAAGGGAGGCTGAGACCGCGCGCCGAGAAGCCGTCAAGTATTTCATGATCAGCCAGCATCCCGACGTGGTGGAGGATATGAGCCGTCAGCTGGAAATGTACCGCCATGTCGGAAGCCAGATTGAAGAGGTGAAAAAGAACATGACGGCAGGCGACGTGTTCCTGGATTATGCCAAGCCCTTCATGCACCTGCTGGTCTTCGACCAGTTCCAGTGGGGCAATCAGAACGTCCAGTTCAAAAACGTGTCGGGCAACCTGGTCGAGCTGTTCACCGCCAACAAGCTCAACGACACGGAGATCACGCTTTACGGCCACTGCAAGCCCCTGGTGCTGCTGCGGATTCTGGCGGACGAAAAGGACGCCCGGATTGATTACAACGACCGCCGCTTCCTGCGGGACAAAGCCGAAAAGCTAATGAACACAATCAACGACATTTCCAAGGCCGAGTACGAAGCCGTCCAGGCCAAGGCCCGGGACTTCGCGCAGACCTACAAGAACACCGCCAGCGAACTGGAGTACGACCGCGGCAGCCTGAGCGCGGCGGACCGCGCGCAAAACGCGGAGCTGATGACCAAAATGGTCCAGGAAACCAAGGTCTTCCTGGTTTAGGAAACCGTTTTCCCGGAGCCGTCCGCCACAGACGGCTCCGGGCTTCGCCAGGCCCCGCGCATGAAGCCCTCCTGCCCCGGCTCTTCTACCCTCCGGAAAGGAAAACTGGAAACACCCGATGTTTACGCCTAAAATGCCATTCCTGCTGGTCCTGGTCGGCGACCCGGCCGTGAAGGAGGCCGAGCACACCCTGTCCGCCCTCCAGGACCATGTGGACCTCAACTACCAAAGCCTGGTGGAGCTCATCTGCCTTGTGGAAAACCCGGAGGCAGGCATGATCCGCCCGGGGAATGGCATCCGGGTTTCGTACTACAAGCTGGAGCAGGCCTTGCAGGAAGGCAGCTTCAGCGGCCTCGTCAGGGAAAAGCGGGAGGGCATCAACAACCGGATTCCCGCCGAGCTGACAGGCCTGGTCATCCACAGCCGGCTGGCGATTGCCTACGTCGTGCGGGGCGTGCAGGTTCCCGCGGAGCAGGTATTTTCCCTTCACGGGCAGGCCAGGCACATGCTCGACGCGATCGGGATCAGCCTGACCAGCCAGCTGTGTTACCTGACGGAAGACGACCCGACGATGTTCTCCGCACAGTCCCAATGGCTCAAGGACCCGGAGGATGCGCGCAAAGCGCGCGGGGGCTTCCATGAATTCCGCAACCTGATGGTTTTGTCTGCCCGGCAGGCGGGCGGATATGAAGGCATTGAAGTCCAGCACCAGCAAAAGGAAGCCTTCCCCCTGGGCCTTCTGGCGCTGGTCTCCAGGCGGGTGGAGAGCCTGCGGGAAGCGGCGGGGGGCACCAGCCTGGTCACGATGCGCTTTGGGAAAATCAGCGGCTCCAGCTACGAAATCCGCCAGATGGTGCACCATATATCCGCCGAGCACCTGAAGCTCTGGGCCGCCAGGGACATGGGGGCCGAGGCCGCCTGGGCGTTCCTGAGCAACCGCCGGTTGAACTTGGAACAGCGGCCCGGGGTCGCGTACGCCAGCAACGCCAAGGAGCGCGTGCTGGCCGCGGTGGAGGAGGGGCTGGTCGCCATGCTGCCCGGCGTGGAGGACCTGGCCTGCGTCGGCCTGACCGACCGGGACGCCAGCATGGAAGAAGTGGTCCTGTCCTTCAACGCGTTCAACGAAGAGCGATTTTTCAGCGAGGCCTCCAGCCTTGCGTGGGCCGAAGCGTGGATGAGGGACGTGCTGGCCAAGGTGGACGACCATGTTCTGCTGGACAGCCTTGCGGGGTACCTGGGCGACGAGGGCTTAATC